>ENA-UPTJ01000071-UPTJ01000071.1-marine-metagenome-genome-assembly--contig:-NODE-71-length-66642-cov-7.053389_pt1 | contig 66642 bp, 60 predicted proteins | sample MGYA00238168_ERZ767080 | MGnify/ENA primary metagenome ERZ767080 (study PRJEB28935, sample SAMN06266237) | marine metagenome | isolation source: Columbia River Estuary | place: USA:Columbia River Estuary... | reverse complement strand
GTTCTAAACTAATTGAACATGTTGGACACAGAATTATTCTTCGGTTAAAATCATCATTTCAATCGATAGAGTCAGTTCGTGTCAAGGTCACTAAAATTTCTCCTCCCATAAATGGGAATGTCGAAAATGTGGCAATAATCATAGAAGAGTAATTTACTTCCGGAAAAATTTATAGCTTTGCAACCAAGATGGTCTCGTGGCCGAGAGGCTTAGGCAACGGTCTGCAAAACCGTGTACAGCGGTTCGAATCCGCTCGAGACCTCAGAGCCCTTTTGAAAGAAAGGGCTTTTTTTTGATACCTATGTATTTAAACACTGAAACAACCACCTCATTAGCTCTTTATTTGCTCATTGGATTTGGGTGTTTTTACCTTTATTGGTTCTTTTCTATCTCAGAAAGAATTAACCTTCTCTATCAGAAAAAAAACATCGGAGATCAATGGTATGCCAATCGAGTGTTTCACTCAAAGCTTTTTGGCGCATTGACTATGGGGACACTACCATTTATCGCACTAGAAATTCTGAATATAAATCCTTGGTTCAAGATGGAAATGGGGTTAATAATCAAACCTGATAAGTTACCCCTTGCGCTCTATTTAATAATTGGTTACTCTATATTATGGATTCCCTTCGCTTATTTTCAATCTAAATCACCAAAACACCAAAAACATTTTCCACAAATAAGAACAAAACAGTGGAACAAAATTATTTTCATGAAAGCAATTTCCGGTTGGGTAATTTACCTGATCGGTTACGAAGTTTTGTTTCGATCTCTTTTGTTGTTTCCATTTGTTTCAGTTCTTGGTCCTGCTTTAGCTATTGCACTTAATACAGCTTTATATTCTGCAGCACACCTTCCTAAGGGGTTTGGTGAAACCATTGGTTCAATCATTGTTGGCCTGTTCTTTGGGTATGTGGCAGTAGAAACAGAAATGATCTTACCTGTCATTATTATGCATTGGGTCATGTCTATAAGTAACTTGTTTTTTAGTCTAAAACATCACCCTGAAATAAGGCTTTAAGAATGAAAACAGATCATTTTCATAACAAAGTTGTTATCATTACCGGTTCTGCACAAGGAATTGGAAAACGAACAGCAGAAATGCTGGCTAAAAGGGGGGCAAAGGTTGTTATCAATTCAAGGAAGCAGGAAAAAGTGACTTCGGTTGTCGAAACTATTAATAATGGGGGTGGAAATGCTATTGGATTGAGCGGTGATGTTTCTAGTTATGAATTCTGTTGTGAACTTAGAGATTTTACTTTGAGTCACTTTAGTCGAATAGATTACCTAATAAACAATGCAGCCCTGGCGTCGAAGGGAGGGATTTTAGATACGGAGCCTCATCTTTTTGAAGAAGTCTATAAGGTCAATATTTTTGGGGGTCTAAATGCTGCTAAAGCAGTTGTGGACGAACTTATTAAAACCAAAGGAGGCATATTGTTTATTTCTTCTTTAGCAGGTGTAATTGGGCTGCCTTCTTACTTTTTATATTCCTCAACCAAGAGCGCAGTTGCAACAATTGCAGAAAGTCTGAGTAATGAATTGTATGATAAAGGGGTGTTTGTGGGGGTACATATTCCTGGGTTTACCGAAAACGACCCTGATAAAAACATTATACTTCCGAATGGCGAAATAGTTATTTTACCGAAAAGAACCAATGTTAAAGTGTTATCGAGGGACACCACTGTAAAGCGAATTATTCTCCAACTAGAAAAAAGGAAATTCAAGTCCTATTCAAGCTTTTCGGGTTACTTCTTGGAGTACTTATATAGGTTAAGCCCCCCTCTTTCTTTGTTGTTCATCCGTATGAACAGACAGCGAATCATGATCAGCGACACTTTTGCAGCTCATCCTATTTATCAGAGAAAAAAACGAAAGAAATAATTCAGTTGTTATCTAATTATCTGAAGTGATGAAAACTTACTGATTGGTGTTTTATCATTCACAACACCTGTAAAGTAGTATAAGTACGTTCCTGGTTGGACAGGGTTTCCGTTTAAATCCATTCCGTTCCAGTTAAATTTAGGATCATTTGAAGTATACACTACCTTATTGGATTTATCCATGATCACCATGTTAAAATCCTGTATTTCGTAATCTTTAAAATCAATAAAAAACTCATCGTGTTGTCCGTCATTATTTGGCGAAAACACGTTTGGTAATACAACCTCGATACTTTGCTTTTCTTGCTTTATACCTGTTTTCTTAGCTTGTTCTTCTTGAACACGAGTCTCTTTCTCTTTATTCTCCTTATTTTCCTGGCTTTCGGCTACTACAGTCTTTTCTTCTCTTTTTCTTTCTTTTAGAGGAGTATAACTTGGTGTTGTCTTGGGTTGTAGGGTGTCTATAACGACCGTTTCTGTGTGATTTTCCTGATTCTTGTTCTTTTCTTTCTCTTCAACAGAAACAGTTTTGTTTTTATCATTATCAAACAAGTCAGCGTACTCCTTATTTTCAGATAAACGCTCTTCTTGAAGAACTACTACCGACTTTGACTCCGGTTTACTTATCTCTTCTTTCTCCTGGGAAATCAAATAAACCCCTGTGACGATCGCTGCGGTTGAAACCGCACCAATGATCAATTTAGAAACAATGGAAATCCCAGAAGAAGCAACAGATCCAGCGGCAACTTTTGCAGAAACAGCTTCCCAAAGCTCTGGTCTAACCGGAACCTCATGAGAGCCTAATTGCTCACGAAATAGACCTTTTATTTTATCGCTGTTTTCCATGTATCTTTTCAATTCGTTCTCTTAAGTATGCTCTTGCTCTGGAATATTGTGACTTGCTTGTTGACTCATTCACACCTAACATTTCTGCTATTTCTGCGTGAGAATACCCCTCAATGGCAAAAAGGTTAAACACCGTTTTGTACCCATCCGGCATACTCATTACCAACTTCATTAGATCTTCAGCCATCAATCCCTCGACGATATAATCGTTAGAGTCCAATTTAAACTCAACACTATCCACATCGGTGTCTCCCAACAATCTTCCGTTCTTACGGATCTGATCTAGGGCTGTATTCACCATAATTCTCCGTATCCATCCCTCTAACGATCCTTGTTGCTTAAAGGCACCCAACTTTAAAAATACCTTTACAAAACCATCCTGAAGTATGTCCTCGGCTTCATCAATATCCTTTGCATAACGCTGACAAACAGCCAGCATTTTTGGAGCAAACCTTTCAAACAACGTTTTCTGAGCTCTCTGATTTCCTCTAACACATTCTTCTACCAAAGAATAATCATTCATAGTGCTCGTATGATCCGATAGACCTGTATTGTTAGAAAAAGGTTGCACAAAGAATAAAATTACCTTTAAAAACTACTATTTTCGTCGCACTAAGACAAACAGCTAATGGCAAAAACGCTCATTTTACTTTTTTGTGTTTTGTTATCGACAATCACTTTTGCCAGCAAAGTAAACACATTATGTATCAAAACCGGTGATTGGACTGGTTTATTGTCTATAAATGAAACAACGACTCTTCCTTTTAAACTCACCATCCAAAAATTAGACAAGAAGAAGTATAAGTACACTATTCTTAATGGAAACGAGAAAATAGAACTCAAGTCTGATCGTATAATCAATGATTCGCTTGTGTTGGATTTTCCTTCTTTTGACTCTTATCTTGTATTGAAAGTGGGTAAAAAGGTATTAAATGGACATTGGTTTAATCGAAATAAAAAGAATTACTCCATTCCGTGTAAAATTACCTACGGGTACAAACATCGATTTGAAAGTCCGCAACTCTATCTCAGTAATTTTATTCCAGCGGACTTCAATGGTAAGTGGGAGTGTGACTTTGAGCCGGGTACACCTTCAGTATATAAGGCTTCGGGGATTTTCCAAGCACAGGGAAATTACGTAGAGGGAACATTTCTTACAGAAACAGGAGATTACCGATTTTTAGAAGGAAACATTGTTAGAGATAGCTTGTACCTATCTTGTTTTGATGGTTCTCATGCGTTTCTATTCACTGGACATCTTGCAGAAGGAAATATCCATGGTAAATTTTATAGTGGAAAACACTGGCAATCCGACTGGACTGCAGTTAGAAATGATAAATTCGAATTAACGAGTCCGGATTCCCTAACTTATCTGGTTTCAAAAGAGGAGTTTTCCTTTTCATTGAAAGATCTTGAGGGAAATGATTTCAACTTTCCACAAGAAAAATTCACCAACAAAGTAACCATCATTCAGATCATGGGTACATGGTGTCCAAACTGTATGGATGAAACAAGATATTTCAAAGAGTTGTACGATAAATATCATTCATCAGGCTTGGAAATTATTTCTGTAGGATATGAAGTTGGAGATGATTTCAACCAACAATCTCAAAAGATCAAAACGCTAAAAGAAAGGTATGATCTGGAATTTACATTTCTCGTGGGTGGATCTGCTAATAAAGGACTTGCTGCTTCGCAATTTTCAATGCTAAATAACATTATCTCTTTTCCAACAGCAATATTTATTGATAAAGCTGGAAACGTTAAAAAGATCCACACAGGATTCAACGGACCAGGCACAGGTGAGTATTACACAGAATACACACAGACCACGGAAGAGCTTATTCGTACGCTTTTATCAGAATAATTAACAGCTGATCTTATCCACCCTGCGCTGGTGTCTCCCTCCTTCAAAAGAAGTAGTTAAAAAAGTATCAACCATTTCTATTGCCTGTTTAGTTGATATAAACCTTGCCGGTAAAGCAATAATATTTGCGTCATTGTGCTCACGTGCCAGTTGGGCAATTTCTTTTTTCCAGCACAACGCGGAGCGAATCCCCTGATGTTTATTTGCTGTCATGTTTATTCCATTTCCTGATCCACAGATTATTATTCCAAGCATTCCAGGATTATTCTCAACCATTTCTGCAACAGGATGGGCATAATCAGGATAATCGATACTATCCTCAGAATAGCATCCAAAATCCTTTAGTTTATATCCTCTCTGTTTTAAATAAGAGATCAGCTCTTCCTTTAAAGAAAAGCCAGCATGGTCTGCACCTATTGGAATTATCATATCTTGGATTTTAAAATCAAAACAAAGGTATCTTTAATGAACATTTCAATCAAGATATAAACATTCTAGAAATTAACAAAAATACACTTGTTTGATTATGTGATAGTTAAGTATAGGGGTAATTAACAGACTATTTAGAAAAACTGTTTATAAACGATGAAATCAATTTAAAACTATTCCTTGCTTTCTCCAATTATAATTTCAGATTCAAATAATAACTGAAAGTTCCTACAATAGTTTAAGGAATATTTAGATAACTTTTACATACGGTTAATAACAGATTAACAGTGAATCCATTCATTAAAGAATTAACACAATATAAATTCAATCATTTGTGAATAAATATACAATCCATTAAAAATCAATATTTTAACATGATTATAAAATGTTTGTAACAACAATTATTTAGTGAATAACCATTTATCAAAGGAATAGTTAAGTCATTTACGAACATATCAACAACCTTAATAAGAATGAATAAATATGTTTTATAAAATATTCTTTTTTAATCTTATTTACCGAAAAAGGAAGACATCCTTCAGACTAGGTAAACCCATATATTTGTTCTAAATCAGTAAGTGTCAATTTGATCAACTTTAGCAAAATAGTGAATGCAACCGGCGAATTCGTTCCTTACTACGAAAAAGAGAATGATTTTAAACGCGTAGCCTTTTTGCATTTGTTTGCTTCTTTTGTGTTTAGCCCAATTTTTTGTTATCTGGTTTATGACACAGATGTACCAAAGGTATATTTCTATATAGGAATAGCCAATTTCATCGGATTCCCTATGTATTCGCTGATCTGTTATCTGATCAATTCCCTAAGAAATAAGTTGATCTACATTATTATCATTCATTATTTCGTTGTGACCTTCTTTGCTTTTCAACAGTTGTTGGAGAGTGGGTTTGACGTGTTCTCTTTATATTGTTTTTATTCGCTTTATGCGGTTTTGTTGTTCGTAAGCCAACGCCTGTATCCTGCCATTCTGTATAACTTCTTTGTCATTGGTTTGATCTTGTATGGGTTTCAGGTTGTTGATCATACCAGTATTTCAAAAGGTGGGATTTTTGGGATGATCCTCATTATTGCCATGTGTTCAATTCTCGTTTTGCTTTCCAGACAACGAATGATCAATAGTGTGGAAGATTATTCCAAGTATCTGAGAAAGATTGTTAACAATCCTGGGATTGGATATTTACTATTTAAAGTAAAAAATGGGGAATTTGATTTGGTTGATAATAATGAAGAGGTATTAAAATATTTCGGATGTGGTCAAAAGAGTTTAACCCAATATTTTATTGAGCAGATAAACAAAGATGAAGAAGAAAAAATTAAGAAACTGAAACTGGGTTCTGAGTTTAGGTCAATAAAGAAAAAAAAGGTAGGTAAAGATGAATATACATTGGATCTGACCATTACCATTTTAGAACTAAAAAACGGCTTTTACTGGTTGGTTAGATTAACAGATGTCACCAACGAAGAAAAGGAAAAAGAAGAACTTGAAAAAAGGGAAAAGAAATACCGTGATCTATATTATCGAAATCAAGCGGGTGTGTTCACAACAGATCTTGAATCTAATCTATTGGATTACAACCAGGCATTCTATGATATGTTTGAAGGTGATTTTAAAAAAGGCACCAAATTGTTTCGAGAGGAGATTAGGAAGGAATGGGAGGAAATACTAGACCTCATCCAAAACAGAGATAATATAAAGAACTTCCAGACACATTTTTCTCTTTCAAACGGAAATACTAAATGGTTTATTTTTAACTGGTACCTGGATAAAGAAAATGATCAGATAGAAGGAACGGTTATCGATCTAACTGAAGTGCAAAAAGCATCGATGGCTGTCAGGCAATCAGAGGAAAAATATAGATTGATGTATGAGGAATCTAATGACGCAATTCTACTTCTTGAAGATGATAAGATCATAGACGTGAATCGGAGAGGAATCCAACTATTTGGATTTGCTAAAAATGCAATAATTGGTAAACGTTTGTTTGATTTCTCAATGGAGAAAACGGAAGAATCAGAAAAAGAATTTGGTCGCTTTCTCTTTAAATTAAAGAACTCAAAGAATGCTAAATTCTACTGGAAATTTATTGGAAATCTGTATACAATTGAAGCAGAAGTGGCTTTGGTAGAAATGGTTTTAGGAGATAAAATCACGTACCAATGTATTATACATGATTTAACAGAGCTCAATGAAACAATGAGGGTTTTGGATAAGAGTAGAAAGAGTTTTAAATCTGTACTTGATAATACCCCAGAGGGCATCATTATTATTTCTGATGATGAGGTGCTTTATACCAACACTGAGGTACACCGCTTATTGGATAAAGAAGAAATAGATCTTTCTGATATTTTTATTGAGACGGATCAAAAGGAGTTTTCAAAGACTTTCATGGATCACCTTGAAACAAAGAAAATCAGACAAAAACAACTACACATCAACAGGCAAGGAGCATCCATTCTTACGGATGTCACATTTGTAACTACCAATTTCGCGGAAAAAGAGGCAACGATGGTTATTCTGAAAGACATATCCATTCAGCATCAATTATCGAAAGAAATGTTGCGCGCGGAGCTTGCAGAGGAAACTAATAAAAAATTAGCGTCGGAAATCAAAGAAAGGATTAAAGCTGAGAAACAACTCCAGGAACAGTTTTTAAGAAGTAATGCAATTTTTGATAGCTCATCTAACACGCTTTTACTTACTCTTAACACTCAACTTAATTTCTCTTCTTTTAATACGCACTGTAAGAATTATTTTTTCTATCTCGCTGAAAAGCAGATGAACACCGGGGATAATTTTGATCAGTTTTTTGAAGGTATTCTGCAAAAGTCGGACTTAAGGGTTTTTAAGTCATTATTAAAGATAGTTCTAAAAGGAGAATCAAGGCAGATAGAGGTTTCTATAAAACCAAAAAAGAAGGAAATCTGGCTGGAAATATTCCTGAATCCAATTTTTAATGCCGAGGGTGCTGTCAATGAAATTTCCTTGGTTGCGCACGACATTACGGAAAAGAAAAAGTCTGAAAAAGAGATTGTGGAATCATTGAAAGAAAAAGAAGTTCTTTTGAAAGAAATCCACCATCGAGTAAAGAACAATCTTCAGGTCATTTCAAGTATTTTAAATCTTCAAAGCTCCTTTGTGAAGGATAAGCGAACTCTAGATATCCTTGAAGAAAGCAGGAACAGAATTCGCTCAATGGCGATCATTCACGAAAACCTTTATCAAACGACCAACTTCTCCTCGATCAACTTCTCGGCGTATCTCGAAAACCTAAGCCACAATTTAGTTGCTTCCTATAGTGTAGGTTTGGGAAAAATTGATTTGGTAACCGAACTCGGAAAAGTTGAACTTGTTCTGGATCAGGCCATACCGTGTGGTTTAATGGTGAATGAACTTGTGACCAATGCGTTAAAATATGCTTTCCCTGACGGTAAACCAGGAGAAATACACATCTCCTTAAAAGAAGTAAAAACCAAAGTACTTCTAAGAATAGGTGACAATGGAGTAGGATTTAAAGAAGGATTTGATCCTTTGGATAGTGATACATTGGGTTTACAGCTCGTTTCTGCACTTGTAGAGCAGCTCGAGGGGGAAATACAAATAGACTCCTCAAAGGGTATAAATTATTTGATTACATTTGATAAAGCCAAACTATAACACATGTCAAAGACGAATATTCTTGTCGTAGAAGACGAATCTATTGTTTCAAAGGACATTCAACACAGCTTGAATAAACTGGGTTATAATGTGGTCGGGGCGGCTGCAACCGGTGAAAAAGCGTTGGGTCTGGCAAGAGAATTCAAGCCGGACATCGTTCTTATGGACATCATGTTGAAAGGAGACATGAATGGGATCCAGACAGCGGAGATCATTCGAAATGAATTTTCAATTCCTGTTGTTTTTCTTACCGCATATGCCGATGAATCAACTCTTTCTAAGGCAAAGATAACAGAGCCTTATGGCTACATTATCAAACCATTTAAAGAGATAGATCTTCACACATCTATTGAAATGGCGATCTATAAGCACGGAAAAGAACAAGAGATAATTAAAGAAAGAGACTTGTTGTATTCAATTGTCGAAAACAAAGAAGCAACAAACGGATTTATCTTCGTGAAGTCCAACAGCAAGCTGGTAAAACTGAAAACCACAGACATCTTCTACATTGAGGCTTTGAAAGACTATGTTGTGATCCATACCGCAGATACGCGTTACACGATCCACTCAACAATGAAAGAGATCGAAAATAAGATGGGTACTGCAGAATTTATTAGAGTGCATCGTTCTTTTATTGTGCGCTTGGATAAAATAGCAAGTATTGAGTTTCCAAACCTTACACTGGAAAACGATAAAAAAATCATTCCAATTGGAGGCTCTTATCGAGAAGACCTGAACAACCGCATACGCTTGGTGTGATATGTTACCCCGGTAACATTCAAAACAAACCAGAGTTCTGAGATTGGCAATGATTTTAAATTGTTACAATGAAAAAGAACATGGGAAGCATAGACAGAATTGTTCGTTTGGTTATTACAGGTGGAATCGCCGGATTGTTTTTAGCAAACATCATAAGCGGGACACTTGGAATAATCCTTTTAGCGTTGGCAGGTATATTTGTTTTAACCAGCCTCGTTCGTTTTTGCCCTCTGTTTTTACCATTCGGAATCAGCACCTTTAAAAAAGACTGACTTACCAAATGACTGTTAGCCCCTAATCTTGTGGGTTGAGGAGCTTTTTATTTTTCTATCAACTCCAGATCAATTTGTCGTTTACGTGGGTAAACCTCATAGATTTTCACCATGACTTTGTCACCGAAATTGTATTCATGCTTTGTCTTAGCACCTATGATTCGGTATTTCTCAGCATCAAAATAATATCGGTCTCCAGGGATCTGGTTCATTGCAATCATTCCCTCGCAGTGGTTTTCATCCATGCGGACAAACATTCCGAATTCTGCAAGACCCGATACAGTTCCTTCGAACACCTCTCCAATGTGATCTTGAACATATAGTGTCTGGAAGTATTTTGTAGACTCACGTTCCGCTTCTGTGGCTTTACGCTCCATTCTGGAAATACGTTTGCAAATATCATCTAACTCATTTCCATATCGGTGTTTCTTATGAGTAAGTTCTTCCTGTAGGATGCGATGAACGATAAGATCTGCATACCGTCGGATCGGCGATGTAAAATGGGTGTAAAAATCAAAAGCAAGACCATAGTGACCAATGTTAACGGTGTCATATGTCGCCTTAGCCATGGATCGGATGGCCATTGTTTGAACCAGAGAATATTCGTTTTCTTCCTTGATTTCTTCAAGCAACTTGTTAATGCTGGAAGCGATCTGTTCAGGGTGTGTGAAGTCCAGTTTATGACCAAACTTATCAATGAAGACATTGAACAGCGCGATCTTTTCCAGATCTGGTTTATCATGAACCCTGTAAACAAATGGAATGGTGTCTCTGTCCTTTCTTGGTTCCGCAATGAAAGTTGCCACTCTTCGATTGGCTAAAAGCATGAACTCTTCGATCAGTTTATGAGCGTCTTTCGATGTCTTGATGAGTACCCCAACAGGGTGTCCGGATTCATCCAGTTGGAACCTCATTTCTTCGGACTCAATGTTTAACGCTCCCTTTTTTAATCTTGATTTTCGCAAAATTTTAGCGGTTTTATCTAAAACAAGAATCTCTTTCTTAAAATCACCCTCTTTTCCTTCTATGATCTCCTGTGCTTCTTCATAGGCAAATCGACGATCAGAATGAATAACGGTTTTACCAAACCACTGGTTATAAACCTTACCATTTTCATCCATTTCGAAGATTGCAGAAAAACTGAATTTATCTTCATTCGGACGTAAGGAACAAGCCATATTTGAGAGCTGCTCCGGAAGCATTGGTACAACACGATCAACCAGGTAGACAGAATTTGATCGCTTCAAGGCTTCTTTATCCATCGCCGTTCCGGGACGAACATAATGACTAACATCTGCAATGTGTACACCGATTTCCAGATGACCATTTTCAAGCTCACGATACGATAAGGCATCGTCAAAGTCTTTTGCATCCACAGGGTCAATGGTGAACGTTGTCACATCCCTGAGATCCCGTCTACGTTTAACCTCTTCCTGATCAAGATCAAGGCCTACTGTTTCTGCTTCCTCCAATACTTCTTGAGGAAACTTGTAATCAATGCCCAGATTACAGAGGATCCCGATCATTTCAGCGTCATTGGAACCTGTAGCGCCCAAAACTTCAATAACCTCACCATATGGATTTCCGGCTGTTTTAGGCCAAACGGTTATTTTAACCAGTGCCTTATCTCCATTTTTAGCACCATTCAGTTTTTCTTTAGAAATATAGATGTCTGTTCCAACTCGAGTATTATCTGGTACCAGAAAGGCAAATTTTTCATGCATCTCTATCGTTCCAACAAATTGAGTTCGTTCGCGTTCAACCACATCAATTACCTGGCCTTCCAATCTGTTTTTACCTTGTTTTGTGATTCGTACCTTAACGCGATCACCGGCAAGAGCCTGACTCAATGCATGTGGAGGAATATAAATATCTGCTTCTCCATCGTCAGTAACTACAAAACCAGCTCCTCGGTTGGTGATCTCCAGAATTCCTTCGACCCCTGTAACATCCAAACTCAACGAGTAAACACCATGCCCGTGTCCCTGCAAAAATCCCTCTGATTTGAGGTCTTGTAAAACATCAAACGCAAGCTTTCTTAGGGCCGCTTCTTTCACATCGATTAGGGCGCAGATCTGCTTGTGTGAAAGGACGCTTTCAGGGTTTTTATCAAAGACCATTCGAATGATGTGCCTCAATGAGGACCTCATTTTGTTCGACTTACCTATTTTATTTCCTTTTCCGGAGTGTTTTTTCTGATTTCTTGACATATTTCCCAAAGTTAAGCTTTAACGAATGAAATAAGTGCCTATCAAACAGCTTGATTTGCAAACGGATTGATAAATTTGTAAGAATGGCGTGTTTTCGCGCTATTGAAAAAATAAACAGTTGAATATGATGAACAAAAGAGTAGAAGAAGCATTGAATGAACAGATCCAGAAAGAGGCATCATCATCTCAGTTTTATCTTGCTATGGCTTCTTGGGCCGAAAACAACGGGTTAAATGGTACAGCAATGTTCATGTACACCCATTCAGACGAAGAAAGATTTCATATGCTGAAGCTGGTGAAGTTTGTAAACGAACGTGGAGGAAGAGCCTTAATTCCTGCAATCGAGTTGCCACCAAGAGATTTTAAAAATCTTGAGAATGTATTTGAATTACTACTTGAACATGAAATAGGGGTAACTGAGAGTATCAACAATCTTGTTGATATCTGTTTACAGGAGAAAGATTATACAACACATAATTTTGTTCAATGGTATGTTTCTGAACAGTTGGAAGAAGAGGCATTGGCCAGAACGATCTTGGATAAGTTAAGATTGATAGGAGGAGATAAAGGTGGAATGTATATGTTTGACAGAGACCTTGAAAATTCTGCAATTCAACCTGCTCCGGCGAATACAGCTAAGCCGAACGCGTTTTAAAAATGCGATTATTGCGCCTGCTATTACTTACAGCACTGTTCCTTTCTTTCAAAGGGACGTGGGCGCAAACAACCTATCGATTTAGAAATTATTCGATCAGCGACGGGTTATCTCAAAGTTCAGTTACCTGCATTTTACAGGATGAGAACATGTCATTGTGGATCGGGACTCAAGATGGTCTTAATCGATTTGACGGAAAGAACTTTGAGATCTTCAATTCCGACGGAACAGATGGTTTGGAAAGCGAGTATGTAAAGTGCTCACTTAAAGACCAAAAAGGAGCCTTGTGGTTCGGAACAACCAACGGTTTAACCAAGTATGATCCGAACACTGAAAAATTTAAGACCTATCATCTTAACACAACTGCTGCTCTTCAGATCGAAAGTATGGACATCGATAATGATGGGCAGATTTGGCTGGCAACAACAGGGAATGGCGTCCTGAAATTCTCAACCAAAACAGAAAAATTCATTCAGCAAGAGGGCCTTATACCCGCCAGAAAAGTTCAGTCGTTATTGTTGGCCTCAAGTGGAGACCTATTCATTAATACGGAGGATAAAGGGTTGTGGCGAAAAGGGGCGTCATCTTCAAAAGCTGAACAGCTATTTTTACCAGGAAAAGGATCCCTGCCCTTAACCATAAATAAAATTACAGAAGCTAGGCAAGGAGAGGTTGTGTTTTCCACGAGTCAAGGACTCTTTCAATACGAGATCACAACCCAGGAGTTGAAGCCCATCTATGAAGAATTAGACAATTCTTTTGGGATTATGGCTATTTCTGATGTGTTCTATTTATCTGAAGAGAACACGTGGTTTGTTGCCACGGTGAATAAAGGCCTTTTTTCTATACGTCCCGACGGAACAATTTTACAGAGCACCCAGGACATCTTCCAGAAAAGCGCCATTTTATTCAACGACCTTAGTGTATTGTTCAGGGATAACTCTGGTACAATGTGGGTCGGAACAGACAGGGGTCTTTCTAGTTTTGATCCGAAGAATCAAGGATTCCTTGGTGTTGGGCCGAGTGGAAACTTGGAACATGGAATTCCAAATCCCAACGTTTGGAGCTTTGGAGAGGATAAATCAGGAAAATATCTATATATCGGCACGGATAAAGGTATCTCTAGGTTCAATAGAAATACAGGTAAATTCGAACAATATTATCGTTCTTACGGCACTAATAAAAATCTCGAAGCAGCAGAAATCACCGTGCTTTCAATACATGTTATTGATGCAAATCATGTTTTAGTAGGTTGTATTGACGGCTTATTTGAACTTAATATCATCTCACCATACGAATATTCTTTTAGGGAAGTTGGTGGATTTAAAGACGATGAAACAAGACAACGACACACAAGGATTTATACCATACTTCCCTATAAGAAGGATAAATATTTTCTGGCCACAAAAGGAGGTGTAGTTCTTATTGATATTAAAAAGAAAACAACACAAGTTTTCGAATACAATCCAAAGAACCCAAGAGAGAGTATCAGCCTGGGTGTTTGTCGTTTAGGGATCAAGGATAACTCAGGAAGATATTTATTCGCAACCAGTTCTGGCGGATTGAATGTTTTGGAAGAAAAAGGTGAATTCTTGAAGATTGTTCCCTATCGCTACAACTCGTATTTAACGAAACACACGAAGGACTACTTATCTTCTATCTGTCAAACAGGAAAAAATGAATATTGGTTTGGAACCTTTGGTTCAGGACTTCTTTACTGGAATGAAAAAACGAAGGAATCCAGAGTATATACAAAGAAAGATGGACTTCCTAACAATGTGATCTATGGAGTGCTTCAAGATGGACTAACAGACCTTTGGATGAGCACCAACCGAGGATTATGCAGATTTAACAGGTTCTCAGGAGAAACGATCAACTACACAGAGGTAGACGGTTTGATGAGCAACGAGTTCAATCTTGGGGCGTATCTTAAAGCGAAGAATGGAGAATTCTATTTTGGGGGTATTTACGGGTATAATTTTTTTGATCCAAAGAATCTGATCCTTCATAACCCAGATGTTGTTGTTAAGATCACAAAACTAAAATTAGACAAGACTTGGTTGAAACCTGGAGAAGAAGGTTCTCCATTAACAAAACCCCTTTCAAAACTTGATGTTTTAGAATTGTCGTACCGGCAGAGAAGTTTTACAGTGCGCTTTCAGTCTTCAGATCTTAGCAATCCTGAATTAGTAAACTATAAGTACATTCTTGAGGGAACAGAGGAGGGTGAGGTATTACTCGGATCATCGAACGAACTTCGTTTCACATCGCTCTCTTCGGGAACATATAAGCTCAAAATCTTTGCTAGGATTGGTGATGGACCATGGGGATCACCAGCGATATTAAACATCAGTATAGTGTCACCATTCTGGGCTTCTTGGTGGTTTATTTTGATTGTGATCGCAGTATTGGCTATCGGCGTAAGGTTATTCATCCGAAAACGAATTGAAGATGCAAGAAGAGAGCAAGTGAGGCTGGAAATGAAGGTTGCTCAAAGAACTCGTGAGATACGAGCTCAGAACATTCAGATCGAACGACAAAAACAACAGTTGGAGAAGGAAAAAAACAAAGTGGAAGAAAACCAGCGTTTGCTCCAGATCGAAAAAGACAAGACCGAAAAACTGTTGAAGAACATTATTCCTGACGAGATCACAGAGGAGTTGAAAAATAAAGGCCGCGCCAGTGCGAGAGCCTATAAAACGGTTTCGGTGCTCTTTACAGATTTTGTCGGATTTACAAAGATCGCCGACCGACTAACCCCAATGGAGCTCGTAGGAAAACTCGATGTTTACTTTAGAAAGTTTGATGAGATCATCGTAGAAAACAACCTTGAGAAGATCAAAACGATCGGTGATGCATACATGTGTGCTGGTGGTGTACCAGTGCGAAACAACACAAATCCGATTGATGCTTGTCTTGCTGCTTTGCAGATCCAGGACTATATGACAAAACTGAAGTATGACGCCATTGCAAACGATGGTGAATACTGGGAGTTAAGACTAGGGATCAATACAGGAGAAGTAACCGCCGGGGTAATCGGTAGCGAACGTTTAGCGTATGATGTCTGGGGGGCAACCGTGAATCAAGCACAACGAATGGAAATGCTGGGTGAGCCGGGTAAAGTAACGATCACCGGAAACACATTTAAGCATATTGAACCGTATTTTGAGTGTACATTCAGGGGTAAAGCGCAATCAAAGAGTCGTGGGCTGATCGATATGTATACTGTTGATAGGATCAAACCGGAACTGTCTGTAAATGGAGAAGGAATCTATCCGAATGAGCGTTTTCAACAGATCGTTAATCTTCACCATTATAGTTCGATCAACTATTACAAGGCAGAAAGACACATTATGAAAGTACTAGAAAAAGGCCTTTCAGATAAACTCCACTATCACAGTATTGCCCACACAAAGGATGTGGTGAAGGCGGTGGAACGAATTGCTTTAAGCGAAGGGGTAACCGATGAAGGGCTTTTCTTATTAAAGTCTGCTGCGACCTACCATGACGCCGGCTTTGTGGAGCAGTACGACAAGAATGAACCGATTGGAGCGAGAATGGCAGATGAGATCCTTCCAAAATACGGCTATACCGAACAACACATTCAAACGATTAAAGAATTGATCTTCGTTACCCAGATCCCACATCAACCAAAGAACAAGCTGGAAGAGATCATGTGTGACGCTGACCTCGACTACCTTGGAAGAGATGATTTCCATGAGATTGCGGATCGATTGAGAAGAGAGCTAAAAGAACACGGTAAGATTGATAGTGATCGTAAATGGGATGAGATTCAGGTAATTTTCCTGACTCAACACAAGTATTTTACAGAAACATCTATTAGCACGAGAAGGGCAAAAAAACTCCAGAATCTTGATGAGGTCAAAGAACGACTGGAAAGAGATGTATACCCCGATTGATCAACGAATAGTGCGCCGGGAACGTAAATCATGTAAAACCGCTCCAATGAAAAAGGCAACCTATTTTCTCATAGTACTTTTTACAATTGCTTATAGCTGCCAGAAACCTGATATTCCGCAAAATCAGCCGGCTCATGCAGGTGTTCAATCGGACCGCGTGGAACTATGTTGATAATGGCACAGGAGAGACATTTAGGATCAGCTGGGACGCAGATGTACTTTATGGAAATGCTGTTGATTCCTATGATTTGGACAATAATGGCGTTCAGCAAACCAATTATCTGGCATTCAGACGATTTGAACTAGTGGGAAACACAAAATTTCCAAAGTACGGCTGGATAGAGATAGATTGCACCGACAAGAACAATCCTAAGTTGATCCGCTGGGCAATGCAATAAAAAACCCTGACATTTCTACCAGGGTTCCTTTTTGTTTTTTTCTATTAACTGAACAAAATACTCTGACCATATTTCCCACTGATATCAATTGGGTTTACGATAAGGGCAGGAACTTTTGCATCATTCGTAATAATGTACTGCTCATAGTTGGTTCCCAAACCACTCAAGATACCTCCTTTATGTAGGTTCATGATCGCGATAAGGTCCGCATCTATATTAACAGCATGTTTAACTACTTCTTTATCAAAACCAGAACTAGGCACTACTGTTGCTGTCATTTCAATCTCTCTTTCAGAGAAGAATTTCTTCGCAAACTGGATGTTCGCCTGAACCTGGTGCTGAAGGAACTCATCCGTCTCATCTGGCGTGATCACATGAACACGAGACTTGAAGTAAGTAGCAAGGTTAGCAACAATAGCCAGTTTTTGTTTGGTTTCTTTATTTAGGTCCATTGGAACAACGATATCGTCATAACCTGTTTCCTTAATTCCTTTTTCTTGAACAATGATGAATGGAACAGAAGAACTGGTTACCACCTTGAGCGCGTGGCTTCCTGTAATATGCTGCCATCCATGTGCACCATGAGTTCCCATAAAGATCAACTCAGCGTGATGCTCTGCAGCGAAATCACCGATTTCTTCAAAAATAGACCCTAAACGAACGTAAGGGATTAACTGTGCTCCGCTATCCTTATGGGCAGCAAGAACAGCACTTAACTTTCCCTCTGCCTCATTGATATCCTTTTCCTTAGGGACAACATGCAGCACATAAATTTGAGCGCCAAGGGGTTTTGCAGTTGCGATAGCGTGCTCTAAAGCAATATCAGCTACCGGTGTAAAATCATGGGGTACAATAAAGGTCTTCGTTTTCATACAGGATGTTTCTGGTTATAGTTCCATTTACAAATGTAATAATAAACAATTTTTCTTTTATGAAGTGATGGTTTTTTTATGGTTAATTGGTAGTGAAGCCAAACCTCATTAATTTCAATTAGCGTAAATTTGTGCAAAGCGCTACAATGAAGATTATCGGAAAGCTTCTTAAAAAAACCACTGAGATCGGCTATTTACGTCAGGCAAAAAAGGGACGCGACTATCGGGATCAGCTGGAAACATTGCGTGGATTATTAGAAAAAGCAAAAGCAACTCGTTTTGGGGTTAGGCACGACTTTTCATCGGTACTGAAGGAAGAGGATCCGGTAAAAAAATACCAGAAGAAAGTCCCCATTACAGATTATGATGAGTTTCATGAAAACTGGTTGAAAGGCTCCATTTTAGGAGTAAAAGACAACACCTGGCCGGGAAGAATAAAGTACTATGCGTTGAGCTCAGGAACAACCGGATCTCCATCAAAACGAATTCCTGTGACTGAAGAAATGATCAGGTCCTTTCAAAAGTCAAGCATGAGACAGATAACAATGCTTCACGAACTTGACCTGCCGGACACATTTTTTAATGCATCTGTACTTACTGTTGGAGGAAGTACAAAGCTTACCAAGAAAGAAACACACATTGAAGGAGATCTTAGCGGGATTCTTAAAAAACATACGTCGTTTATTTTATCTCCTTTTGCAAAACCCGGAAACCGAATTTCAGGCCTAAAAGACTGGAATCAGAAACTGAAAAAAATGATCGAAAAGGCTCCCGACTGGAACATTGGAGTTGTCGCAGGTGTGCCAAGTTGGTGTATCATGTTGATGGAAAAGATCGTAGAACACTACAGCCTAAATTCGATCCATGACATTTGGCCGAATTTTCAGGTGTATGTGCATGGAGGTGTATTTATGGAACCCTATATGCAGCGACTTGAAAAAGTTACCGCAAAAAAAGTTCATCTACTTGACACCTATTTAGCGAGCGAGGGATATTTCGGTTACCAGACATCTACAAATAGAAAGGGGATGCAGCTCTTATTACACACTGGGGTTTTCTTTGAGTTCGTTCCGTTCAACGCGAACTATTTCGATCAGCAAGGCGAGTTGAAAGATAAGCATGTTGCGTACACTTTGGCAGAAGTGAAAGAAGGGGTAGAGTATGCGATGGTGATCAGTACAAACGCCGGTTTATGGAGATACATGATTGGCGACTTGATCAAATTCATCAATGTAGAAGAACGTGAGATCCAAATAACGGGCAGGATAAAACAATACTTGAGTCTTTGTGGTGAGCACCTCTCACTTGACAATATCAATCAGGCAATCAATGAGATCAATAGATCCGAAAGAATTGGCATTACAGAATTTTGCATTATACCAAGCAATGAGGAAATGAAACACTATTGGTTCATAGGTCTGGATGAAGATGTTGATCCTTCGAGGCTTATGGATCAGATCGACCAAGTATTAAAAAGTGGTAATGACGATTATGCTGCGGTTAGAAAATATACACTTTCAGATCCTGAGATTCGTTGCTTCAAATCCGATGTGTTTTATCGTTTTATGGAGTCCATCGGGAAAACCGGTGCTCAGAACAAAGTTCCGCGTGTTATGAATGCCCATCAGAGTGAGATGTGGCTCGATTACCTGAGGAAGGAAGGACTCTTATAACCCCTCTTTTAATTCCTTTTTTAATTGTCTGCTTTTCAGGTAATATTTCAGGACAGCGTTTGCAACAACCACCATTACGATGATTGTTGATCCGATGTAGAATTGAGAACCAAGGATCTCGTTTTCCTTCAGAATAACGATGGCAAGAAGAATGGTATAAACCGGTTCCAGGTTAATGCTCAGAGAAACCGTGAATGCACCAAGTCTCTTAACCACCTCAATAGTGGCAAGAAACGCAAATGAGGTACACAGAATCCCGAGGAACAATAACCACAGAAAATCGCTTAGAGTCATTTGAAAAAGATCAGCATTCAGTTTGTTTTGAGACAACAGAACGACACTCAAGAACACGAAACCAGAGATCAATTCAAAAAAGGTAATGGTTGATGAGGACTCTTCTTTTGCAAGGCGGGCGTTACTTACGGAGAACAATGCGGCAAAGAACGCAGAGCTGAGACCATATGCTAAAGCGATGTAATCATTTCCTGAAAAATCTCCTGAAACAAAATAGATTCCATAGATTACTATGATCCCCATAAAAAACTCAGTCCATGAAAACTTTCTTTTCATGATCAGCGGCTCAAGCCAGGTAACATGAAGGGTGGTTGTTGAGAGACATAAGATTCCGAGCGATGCGGTAGACAATTGAATAGACCGGTAAAAAGTCAACCAATGCAACGCGACAACAACCCCAACACCCAGAATAAAAAATAGATTTTTCTTATTAGAAACGGCAAAGCTTCTTCGAAGTGAAATCAGTGCGATCCCTAAAGCGACTCCCGCAATTAATATCCTGTGCCAAACCAAAATTAGATCGTCAAGATGGATGAGTTTACCCAGAATTCCGGTGAACCCCCACATGAAGATAATGGTGTGTAAGAGAATATGATATTTGAATTGCTTTAACACGGGCCGAAAATAAAAAAAGCGGATGATTTATCACCCGCTTTTCTTTACTCTTAATTTGCTTTTTTCTTTGCCTTCTTTCGTTTATCGTCGATCTTTTTCTGATCGTCGTCCAGTTTTTCGTGTTTCTTCTGAAGTTTTTCTAGATCAGACATCAACCCACTTGTATCTTTTCCTTTCTTCTTCGCCTTGTCGATCTTTTTGTCTAACTCTTTGATCTTACCATCAAGTTTCTTGCGCTCATCGTCCAACTTCTTCTGATCCTCATCGAGTTTTTCCATTTCTTTTTTATACTCCTCCGCACGCTCTTTTTCTTTTTCGGCTTCCTTTGCATCTTTTTCAGCCTCTTTCTCTTCTTTAGCAGCTTCCTTGGCTTCTTTTTCTGCTTCCTCCTTGGCTTTTTCTTCTTCCTTCTCTTTCTTTTCTTCTTCTTTTGCCTCTTTCTTAGCTTCTTCAGCTTTTTCTTTTTCAGCCTTTTCTTTTTCTTCAGCTTCCTTTTTAGCTTCTTTCGCCTTTTCCTCCTCTTCCTTTGCTTTCTTCTCCGCTTCCTTTATGTCTTTTTCCTGTTCTTGTTGCTTTTCTTCAGCTTCTTTTTTGGCACGCTCCTCCTCGGATTTTGCTTCTTCTAGCTTAGAGTTTTCGAGCTCTTTTTTCTTTTCTGCTAATTCCTGCTCTCTTTTTTTAGCCTCTTCTTCTCGTTGTCTTGCTTCTGCTTCTGTTTTCTTTTCATTCTCCAAACGAATTCGCTCTGCTTCTTGTCTGTTTTTCTCAGCTTCAGACGTATTCATTTCAGCATTTTTGCGCTTTTCCTCAGCAATTCGCTCAGCCTCTTCTCTTTCTTTTCGAAGCTCTTCCTGCGATTTCATCGCATTTTCCTTGTTCTCATTATACTTTTCAGTATTCTCTTTATATTTTTCTGTTTTTTCAAGGCTTTCATTGGTTTTTTCCTCCAACTTGTTCACTTTCTCTTCAGAATTTTCAATGATCTCTTCGGCTGTTTCAGTCTTAGATTTCAACGAAAAAGAAAATGTTCCACCGTTCGTAAGAGTAACTTCAGTCTTGTTGTCATTCTTGTACAAAGCATGTGAAACTTCAATGCTCACCATTTGACCACCGTAAGTGGGGATTGTGATATTTGCTTTTCCTGAAGCGTCAGTTGTCGCGGCGCCAATTGTCATTCCGTTTGCAGCGATCTTTACAAGCGCCCCCGCAACAGGACCTTTTGAGCTACTTACATTGACCGTTACTGTGATAGCATCCTTAACCAGTGTTTCTGTTTTGTTAACAGCCGCGAATGTTTTGGTGTAAGCTCCAAAAGAAGCAAGTAACAATCCAACTAATATTAATTTTTTCTTCATTGTTCTGAGAATGTCGTGTTTTGGCATCTAAATATACAATTATTCGTGTTTTGCGTCTGCTTTGAGCAAAAACAATTCCAAAAATCAAGTAATTTTAGACCATGTTATTTCAACAGGTAACCGGACATGCTGAGTTAAAAAGATTACTGATTCAGGAAGTGAATGATCAAATGATCAGTCATGCTCAATTGTTTCTTGGAAAAAGCGGTTACGGTTCGTTGCCATTAACGTTAGCCTTTATTCAGTATATTTTTTGTGAAAACAAACAGACGAACGATAGTTGTGGAACATGTCCTTCATGCATTAAAGTAAAGAACCTTCAGCATCCAGATCTTCATTTTACCTTTCCGACGGTATTGTCAGAAAACAAAACAAGCGATCCGCTTTTAGGAGAATGGAGAGATCAGATTGCGGAGTCTCCCTATTTTGATCTGAATGAGTGGCTCGCAAGAATTGACCCCAAGCTTAGAAACCCAAGCATAGGGGTTGATCAAAGTCAGGAAATATTGAAAAAGCTTTCACTCAAGGCATTTGAAGGAAAGTACAAGGTGATGGTGATCTGGATGGCGGAAGAAATGAACCTACAGTGTTCAAATAAATTGTTGAAGATCTTAGAAGAGCCACCACAGAACACAGTGTTTATTTTATTGGCAGAGTCGGTTGATAGAATTCTACCCACCATTCTATCAAGAACTCAACTACTCAAGATCCCGAGGATTGATTCAGAGAGTTTATCAAAACATCTTAGAGAAGAATTAAATATTTCTCCTGTCAATCTTCAGTCTGTTCTCGTTCGTGCAGAGGGGGATAGAATTGAAGCAGAAAAACTGGCCCAGGCTCAGGAGGAGACCAAGACAACAAGAGATATATTTATCCAGATGATGAGGGTCTGCTACAAAAAGAATGTGATCGACATGATGGATTGGGCAGAGACCATCGCCTCGGAGGGAAAAGAAGCACAGAAGCAGTTTCTGGAGTATTGTTTGCACATGTTCAGGCAAAGCATGCTGAAGAATTATACTCAGGATACCTTGACAAGAGTTTCACCGGAGGAAGATTTGTTTCTCGAGAACTTTGCGAAATACATAACCGGGAATAATATATTCGACTTTATGAAGTCCTTCAATGATGCACATTATCACCTGGAAAGAAACGCCAATTCAAGGATTCTTTTCACAACCCTGTGTTTCAATGTGATGAGGTACATTCACAAAGCTTGAGGGTCATCCAATGATTAATTTGTTATTTTTACAATCATTAAAAGCGATTTATGGGATGCTCAAATTGTAGTAGTGGAGGAGGAACACCAAGAGGGTGTAAGAACAATGGAACATGCAGTTCGGGAGGATGTAATAAGCTTGAGGTATTTGATTGGTTAGCGAATATTTCTTTGCCACAGGGACACTCAGAATATGACATCGTAGAAGTACGATTCAAGAACAGCCGAAAGAACTTTTATAGAAATTCAAAATCACTTGCCTTACATGTAGGGGATATTGTCGTTGTTGAGGCTAGTCCGGGATATGACGTAGGTGTAGTTTCTGTAACTGGAGAGATTGCGAAGATCCAAGTGAAGAAAAAGGCTCCTGGTTTCAAACCGATGGAAGCTCGAAAGATCACAAGGGTAGCAGTTCAGGAGGAAGTTGACAAATGGATACAAGCTAGGTCTCTTGAAAAAGAGGTAATGTACAAATCCAGAACGCTTGCAGTGAATCTTGGTCTCGAAATGAAAATCTCGGATGTAGAATATCAGGGAGACCTTTCAAAAGCAACGTTTTACTATACAGCGGATAGCCGAGTAGACTTTAGACAGTTGATCAAGGATATGGCGGATCAGTTTAAGATCCGTGTTGAAATGCGGCAGATAGGCTCAAGGCAAGAGGCTTCTCGTTTAGGAGGAATTGGATCTTGTGGACGTGAGTTGTGTTGTTCTACATGGTTAACCGACTTCCGCTCTGTTTCTACGAGTGCAGCAAGATATCAGCAGCTATCTTTAAACCCTCAAAAACTCGCCGGTCAATGCGGTAAGTTGAAATGCTGTCTGAATTATGAATTGGATATGTACCTTGATACGATCAAGTCTTTCCCAAAAGGAGACACGAGATTACAAACGGAAAAAGGATCTGCACATCATATAAAAACAGACGTGTTTAAAGCACAAATGTGGTACGTGTATGATGGAGAAGCGGGTGCAGGTTCTGGGTTGATCGCACTTTCTCCTGAAAGAGTTCGCGAGATCATTCAAATGAACAAGGAGGGTAAAAAACCGAAGGAACTCGTTGAATATACAGAGCAGAAGGAGGTCTTTAAAGAGCCTGACTATTCAAATGTAGTGGGTCAGGATAGCCTGAACAGATTTGAGCACGCATTCAAATTAAAAAAGAAAAAGAAAAAACCTAGAAGAGATAATCGACCGGAAGGATCATCTGCCCCACAACAGGTAGAACCAAGGGCGCCACGAGCTGAGAATCCTCAGCCATCTGGAACCCCTAATCCGAACAAGAAAAAGCGAAGACCAAACCGAAAAAAGGGAGGAAACAATAATAATCCAGCTGAATGAAAAGAGTGATTGCTTTTTTTCTTTTGGTAAGCACGCTTTCGCTTACTTCCTGTGATGAAGCTCCTGTCTATGAAAAAGTATACTCTTTTGAGAATAAAAGCTGGGATCAGCAACAAAAACTTAATTTCAAAGTGGACATCAAGGATATAGATCAGGAATATGATTTTATCATTACCCTTCGAACAACAACGGACTATAACTATAATAATCTTTGGATCTTTCTGAATACAATAACACCTTCTGGAAAGAAGGCAAGAGAACCTTTCGAGATAAAAGTAACCAATCCTGATGGATCTTGGGCGGGTATTAAAACTGGTACAGTTGTCGAGTTTCCACTTAAATTCAACAGCAGGAAGTTACCTGAGGAAGGTGTTTATTCGTTCGTAGTTGAGCAAGGAATAACTGCCACAGAGATCACCGAAGTGCTGGACATGGGATTCAGAGTAGACAGGGTGTCCAAAGAAAAGTAATTACTTCTCTTTCTTCTTCTTCTTTTTAATGGTATACCCGTAGCTTAGGCTAACAATATGTCTTGTCCTTGGATTCGGAAGATTAATCCTGGTATCATAAATATATCCAAAGGAAACCTCATGATCAGACTTGAGATCAAGCTCAAATCCACCAAAGATTCTCATCTTGTTGATCTGCCGACCAAATTCTCCAAATTTTGGATTGTAGAACATTTCTGCGTTTATGATCGGAGACAAGATAAAATTGTTGACATCATATTTTACTTCCAGCTTTCCTCTCAGTGCTCGATCAAATTCAGGCTCATAAAACTCAGATGATGACAGCCTATCAAAGGAATACTGATATCGGGCTCGCGCCTTGAAATAAAAACGATCAATCTGATATTTCCCGTCAAGATTAAAGTTTACGCGATGAGAATTTGTGTAATATCCGGTTAATTGCTTGTCGTAAATATACCTGTAGTCACAGGAAAAACGCAAGAATTTGTTCACTTTGTATTTTAAGGACGCTTGAGGAAATATAGTGCTTAAACCATTGGACCCAAACCTGGTTGTAACTTCTGCTCCCCAGTCAAGGTTCTTAATAACCCTTCCACTTACTCCTATTTCGGTCCACAGCATTCCCTCCTGCATCTGAGCACCCAGAATCAATGGTAACATTGCAAAAAGAAGCGTGATTTTTCTCATCAGATCTTTTTGATGTAGATCGTGTCTACTTCAATTGTTGATTTCTTGTTGGTGATTTCAACCTCAACCATTTTTGCGGCCTTTCCGCTTGGATCAGTACTGCTGTCTTCGTAAACAAAAAGTTTGTAAGTACCATTGTTCAGGTATTTAAACTCAAAAGAACCATCGTATGAAGTTTTCAGGTCATCATCATAAAAAGTGTCATCTGCACCATAAATGATAAAGATGTCTTGATCTGCCGCGGGATATTCTGCCACGATGTTAGACCCAATGTACTTTTGTTCTATAACAACTCCTTTGATGGTTGATGTCCCCCCTTGACCTTCAACTTTTTTACAAGATGAGATCATTGCCAAAGACAATAAACCAAAAACTAACGTAAGCAATCCTTTCATTCTTCTCATGTATTGATTTCGATCAGCTTATGAATTCAACCTTTCATCTAGTTTGATCGTCTCGAAGATACGAAGACATTTAATATTTTCGTAATATTGATAAATAACTTTGCTCGTTGCGGGTTTAAATACTTACTAACTATGAAACAGTCGCTATTTCTGTTTTTTTCGTTGATGTTTTTTGGAGCGAATGCTCAGGTTATCATAAACGAATATTCTTGTTCAAATATTACCGGCCCTACAGATGCCTACGGGCAACGAGAAGACTGGGTCGAGCTGTATAATACATCAGCGTCTCCTGTGGACCTCACAGGTTATTATTTGTCTGATAAAATTGCCAATCCAACGAAGTGGATGATACCGTCGGGAACGATTCCAGCAAATGGATTTCTAATGGTTTTTTGTTCAGGAAGGGGAACCGTCAACGGCACACAACTTCACCCAAATTTTAAGTTAACCCAGACGGATGGTGAATGGATTATTTTGTCTAATTCCTTTGGCAACATTATAGAATCCTATGAAATTACGCAGACAACAAAACAAAATCATTCGATAGGGAGGGAGACAAACGGTGCCGCAACCTGGAAACTATTTACAACACCAACCCCAAATGCAAACAATACAGGCGGGGTTAATTTTTACACTCCGACACCAGTATTTAGTGTTGCACCAGGTTTTTATCCAGGGGCTCAGTCGGTAACGATCACGTGCCCTGATCTAACAGCAACAATACGTTATACGGTAGATGGATCGGTTCCCACAACAACGTCAACCTTGTATTCTGCACCAGTGAGCATTACTACCACTAAAGTGCTAAGGGCAAAAGCATTTTCTTCCAACGAGCCTAGTTTTACAATGTCTTCTACCTACTTCATTAATGTTACTCATACGGTTCCTGTCGTTTCAGTTGCTGGTGCAGGCACAGGAAGTGTTCAGTCATTATTAAATGGAAATCAGAGCCTTACCCCGCAAGGGTTTTTTGAATTATTCGAAGAAGATGGCACGTACATAGATAAAGGAGAAGGAGAATTCAACAAGCACGGGAATGACTCTTGGGCCTACGATCAAAGGGGCTTTGATGTCATCATGAAAGATCAGTTTGGTTATAACGGAGACATAGATCACCAGATCTTTCCAAACAAAGCAAGAACAGGTTTTCAACGACTGATTTTGAAGCCTGGTGCGTCTGATAATTATCCTTTTGAAAATGGTGGTGCCCATATCCGTGACCCATACATTCATACTCTTTCTCAAAGAGCCAAGCTGAAGGTGGATGAAAGAACCTGGAGACCATGTGTGGTGTACGTAAACGGTCAGTATTGGGGTGTTTATGAGCTAAGAGAAAAGGTGGATGATGCCGATTTTACAGACTATTATTACGATCAGGACGAATACAATTTACAGTTTCTAAAAACCTGGGGAGGTACATGGACAGAATACGGAGGAGCACAGTCCCAAACAGACTGGAACAATCTTCGGAACTATATCATGACCAACAATATGGGGAATGCCGCAAACTTCAACTATGTTGACTCTTTATTTAACTGGGAGTCTTTGGCAGATTACTTTATGGTTAATTCATGGACCGTTAATCAAGACTGGCTCAACTGGAACACCGCATGGTGGAGAGGAAGAGACCCTCTTGGTGATAAAAAGAAATGGCGATACACGCTTTGGGATATGGATGCTACTTTTGGACATTACGTCAACTACACCGGAATTCCGGACAACAGCCCAAATGCAGACCCATGTAATGCTGAAAGTTTAAATAACCCTGGGGGGCAAGGACACACTGACATTCTCGAAAAATTAATAAATGAACAACCTATAGTAGAGCAGTATTATGTCACGAGATATGTTGACCTTTTAAACACGTATTTTGATTGCCCTTACATGATTCAGTTGCTGGATAGTATGGTGAATGAAATTGCCCCTGAAATGCCGGCTCAAATTGCAAGATGGGGTGGCTCAATGGCCGAATGGCAAAGTAACGTTCAGGATATCCGGGATTTTATCAATGCAAGATGTCCTGGATTAGTTGATGGGCTTATCGATTGTTATGAATTAACAGGTCCGTTTGCCACCACTTTTGATGTATCACCACCACTTGCTGGAGAAATAAAAGTAAATTCAATTTGGGCCCCTACTTACCCTTGGTCAGCCGACTATTTTGGGGGAATAAATACAAACGTAATTGCAAGAGCGTTCCCTGGTTATGTATTTGATCATTGGGAATTCACTACAGGACCAATGGCTTTGGCAATCACAGAAGACACAAATAGTATAGTAATCAATATACCTGAAAATATTGTTGCAGTTTTTATTCCAGACAATCCTGATCTGGATGGCGATGGGTGTTTAAATGTAGATGAAATTGCCGCTGGTACAGATCCGTCCAACCCTGATACAGATGGAGATGGCGAAAATGACTGTGCTGAAATCGGACCGGATGTGAATAATCCTCTTGACACGGATGGAGATGGAATTATTGATGCACTGGAGTCCTCTACCGTCGATTCAGATGGTGACGGGGTGAACGATGAGTCAGACCCTGCGAATGACGACCCATGTATACCAAATCTTAATGCAGGACCGTGTGATCAAGATGGAGATGGCCTGACCAATACAGAAGAGGGAGCTCAAGGAACGAATCCAACCAATCCAGATACTGATGGTGACGGAATAAATGATGGTGATGAGGTGACAGGTGGATCAGATCCAAATGACCCATGTGATCCGAACGATATGCTACCTGGATGTCAGACAGATTCTGATGGCGATGGAGTAACTGATGCTCGTGAGACGACTGACGGCACGAACCCAAATGAGCCATGTGATTATCTGGTTGCGTCAATCACCCTTCCAATGGTTGCAGGACAAGATTGTGATCAGGATGGAATCATCGATCAAACTGAAATTGCAAACGGAACAGATCCTTTTGATCCTTGTGACCCTAATGACGCAGGAGTTGAGTGTGTGACCGGGGTATATTTACCTACGGCATTCTCTCCAAACGAGACAGGACCGAATGGCAACAATATGCTATCGATTATTGCAGGAAAGGATGTATTGAGCTTCTCTATTTCGATCTATGACCGTTGGGGTAATTTGATTGTTACTGTTTCTAAAACAGAAGGAGTTGCCGGGTTGACAGAATTATGGGATGGAACATTCAATGGTCAGCCTTGTAATGCAGGAGTGTATGCATTTATGCTGGACATTAAATATCTTACAGGTGAAAAGGAAATGCGTTCAGGTAATATAACGTTGATAAGATGAGGTTGAAGCACACAATTTTAATTGGAGTATTATTTTCGGGGTTCACGTTGTTTGGGCAGGATATTCATTTCACTCAAACAGCCCAAACTCCATTACTCATTAACCCTGCTTCTGCGGGTGTTTATGACGGTTGGGAAAGAGTCATGATCAATCATAGAAATCAGTGGTTGGGAGCAGGCACTCAATTCATGACAACAAACATTGCTGCCGATGCTAACTTCGGAAAAACGAGGCTGAACGATAAGGCTCACTTGGGTGTTGGGGTCAATTTCTACAATGATATAGGAGGCGATTCAAAATTTGGAATGCAAAAAGGTGCTCTTACCTTGAGTGGAATTCTTCCAGCGGGTAATGGTCATATTTTCTCTGCTGGAATTCAGGGTGGTTTTGCTTCCAGGAAGGCAGATCTTTCACGTGTTACATGGATGTCACAATGGAACGGGTCGGGATTTGATCAAACGCTGTATTCTGGTGAAGCAAATGGCGCGAGCTCATTTACATACATGGATGCAGCTGCAGGACTTTTCTACACCTATGATGGTGGCCAGAATACGTTTCAGCGAAATAATGATTTCAAATTTCAGATTGGATTTTCTGGATACAATTTGAATAGACCCCAACTGAAATATGTAACTGTTGATGCTGATCGACTTTATCGCAAATGGATTGGCCACGTAGGTGTAATTGCAGATTTAACAGCCACAAACTGGTCAATTGACGCAAACGCAGTACAGGTTATCCAAGGGCCTCACATGGAAACGATTTTAGGATTATTGTTTCGTTATAGGTTCCAAGATGGAACAAAGATCACAGGAAATTTTCAAGATTCATATTTTGGTTTCGGAATGTATTACAGACATAGAGATGCCATTGCACCGACCATCATGTTAGACTGGAAAGGTTTCAGATTTGGGGTTTCATACGATGTAACGATCTCTGCGTTAAGGAATGCTTATAATGGAGGTTCATTGGAGTTCACACTGGCCTATACCAATCTCAGTCACGCTTTATTCAAGGGAAGGAGATAATTACTTTTTAATCAGGGATCTGAAAAAGGAAAGGATCCTCTTTCTGAAAAGAAACATGATCAGAAGGTACGGGATGATCATTAAATAAAGGATTCCTGTATTGATATTGCTACCAAATGAATCCTCGTCCAGCTCACTCCCCTGTTCGGTAAGCAACTTGCATTGTGAACAACCTTGCCCATAAGAGATTGCGCCAGCGGCAACAATCAATAAAACAGCAAAGAGCACCCATTTCTTCATGAAGTAAAGTTAGTAATTCTACCAGAAAAGACTTTTATCCTGGTTGATAAACTTGTGAACTGTAGCTCACAATGATTAACGGATTAAGGATAGAGAAGAAATTGAATTAAATTTGTGTCATGATGAATAAGAATTGGATTTGGGCTTGGATGTTAGCCATCGCAGTTGGCCAGCTTGTTTCTTGTGGTGGAACTGAAAAGAACACGAAACTTCCTAAAGACCTGGATAGCCTTATTGTTATGTTTCCTGATTCAGTTGAACTATTGATCAAAAGAGGAAATAACAGTTTAAAGGTCTACGATTATCGTCAGGCGATGGCCGATGGCGCTAAGGCTTTTCGTTTGGACAGCAATAATGTCGATGCAAGAATGCTTTATGCAGATGTATTGAATAATCGACCGGAAAGAACGATTGAAGAGATCGCTGAAGCACAAGTGCATTACAAGTTGATCATTTCCAAACAACCAAACAACCAAAGGGGATTAGTAGGATTGGCATCTACGTTTAGTCAGCAAATGGATTTCGAAAGGTCCTTTCAATACATTAATGAGGCACTTAAAGTAAATCCTAAGTACAGAGATGCATACATAATGAAGGGTTCAAATTACTTAGTATTGAGTAAACTAAACCCAGAAAAAGATGGTTCAGCCGGCAAGAAATACCTTGACCTGGCAAAATCGTCATATGAGACCGCAGTACAGCAAGACCCCAATTTTTATGAAGCGTACTTAATGTTGGGATCATTGTATCAGGCAGAGAAAAACCCTATTTGTCTGGAGTATTATACCACTGCTGCTTCATTACAACCGGAAAATGCAGAAGTATTGTATCCCCTTGCATACGCCAAACAGGAGTTTGGTCAGCGCGATGAGGCCATTGATTTGTACAGACAGATGATCCAGCTTGACACAACGTACGCCGAAGCACTGTTTCAGATCGGGTATATCAAACAGTTTTACATTGGTGACCTCGATAGCGCGATCTATTATTACAATTCCGCTATTCAGACGGAGCCACGATATGTTGAAGCATGGCACAACATTGGACTCTGCTATGAGACTAAAGGAGATAAAACGATGGCCCTGAAATCTTATGGAAAAGCCTTAAAATACGATCCAAATTTCGAATTATCCAGAAAGCAGGCCGATGCCCTTCGCTAAATGAACGCAGATAAAACAGTTTGGCTTAAAATTGTCAGCGACTCCATTATTCCGCTATTAGGATTTTTCTTGTGGGATTGGTCGATCTATTTTATCGTTCTCTTTTTGTGTTTGGATCTCATTTCTCATGAACTGGTGTACCATTTGAATTTTAATTTTTTGAGGAAGTTTCAGAACCATAGCTTTTCAAAGGGTTCATTACTGTCCTTGCCGCTTGTTCTGATTTCTTTAGCAATTATTCAGTTTTCTTTATTGGTTCTGTATTCAGAATCAAATCCACTGAAGGAGCTGATCGAGTTCTTGTCATACGAGGATATGGGTATTGCACAGGGATATATATTAATCCCTTTGATTGGATTAATGGCTTTTCAGGAAATGAAATTGTTTCAAATGAGGAGGGACATCAATACGATCAACATAGATATATTTATCAAAGCCCACATTAAAAAGAGACTTATCCTGTTGATTTGTACTCTTGTTGGACTTGGACTTGCTTACGTGCAACTACCAGAGATAATGATCCTGGTCTTGATCATTCTGACAATGTCAGCGCTGCAATTCTTACTTTCTTCTCGATGAACTTTTAAGCCATTGAGGCAGCATGATCGAACCAATAAATAAATAAGGAAAATAAGAAAAAGCCCTCCAGACAAATGCCATAGCAGCTAATAACAGCGCAGAAACAGACATAGTACTGAGGAGCTCTCCAAACGCATATTCTGCAACTCCACTTCCACCAGGTGTTGGACTGATCAACATGAATAACCAAAGGATTAGTTGTTTTCCCAGGATTAGAATATGCTCTTTAAATCCAAATCCCACAAACGCCTGAAGTATGGCATTGATAACGAGATAACGAGAGATCCAGCTGCCGAAAGTGGCAAGAAAAACCTTGAACCAAAGCGAATAAGGCTCCCCCTTCAACTCTTTTGATGCTATAACAATGTCATTTCCTGTTTCAATGGCCCTATTCTTCCAGCGCCTTAATACAGGAAGAGAAAAAAGACCGTTCAATGCGATAGCCGCAAGCTTAGGATATATAAAGATTGCGCAAAACAAAAACAGGCACACGCTGAAAATAACGATGAAACCAATCCAAAAAACAGTTTGAACCGTGTAGCTTCCCTCATAGGACGAGGGAAATAGATCCTGCTGATCAATGAACAAGAAAATAAATGGGATCATAATAACATAGAAGAGGTTGTCAAACAATGCCGTGATCACAACAATTGCCGTCGCACGACCCAGGGCGATCTTCTCCCTGTTTAGAATAAACATGGCTACGGCCGCCCCGCCAACAACGCCGGGAGATAATGCAGAGGCAAACTCCCAGAGCATGATTACTCGAAATCCTTGTTTCCAGGAAAGTGAATTATGAGTTAGCAGACGAATACGAATGATGTAAAAGAGGTCCCTGCCAATTACAAAAATCATCGCTAAGCCCATCCAAAAAAGGGTAGATGGACCCCAATTGATCTTTTGAACGACATTGCTGACGGTATTTTTAGAATAATCCCCGGTTTGAACCTTAATAAATTCGGTTGCATCATCCAGCTGAACCTTTCCGTCGTTGTTCTTGTCTACCCATGAATATTTTCCCTCTCCCGGAGTGGAATAGTATTGTTCCTTGCTAAGTGCATTGAAAAGCATGAAAAGCGACACGGAGACACCCAATAGAATTCCCCCCCACAATTTCCATTGACTAAACGCTTTTGACAGGGGAGAAGTGTTTCCCATTAGTCCTGCTTTTCGAGTTTTACATCAACTTGCCAGTTAGGCCGAACTTTGACTGGGGTATAATAGCGATAGATCTTTTCCGGCTGTACACAGTTGATCACGGCACCACCATTCCAACGCTGATCGCCGTTTTCATCTTCTACAACACGGAAACTATAATCTCCCGGCTCAAGGCTTTCTAAAAGTGCTTTAGAAGATGCATCTGGCTCATATTGACCGACTACAACACCATTATTCATCAGCTCGAGAAACACTCCGGTTCCAAAATCAGTTAAGTCAACAAGGATGGAACCAAGTTCTTTTTTTGCTTTTACAGTGAAAGAAAGCCGAACGGGATCTGCAATAAATCCTTGTGACTCAATTGTATTTTCAGGAATGATCAACGTATAAGATCCAGGCGCTAGACCTGAGATGAAACCAAGGGTGATTGTGTTTTTAGTAAAATCGATACTATCCGGGAGGATGAATGAAGAATCCTTCATGGAAAGGAGCTGAATCATCGATCTGTTTAATGAGGTAATGACATGTGATGAGTAAAATTCTAGATTCTCTTTTGGAAGGAAGACATTGGCTTCCCTGTTACAACTCAGTTTTAACTTATTGTTTTTAAGTTGAATGGGGTTTATTCTTAGTTCCAGAGTGTCTGACCAGTTGTTTTCATCAACCACAAGAGATTGGGAGCTTTTAGCATCGAAAAATTTAGTAAAATGAAGACTGTCAGTGCTAATGACCCTCATTTCATCATAATGAAGATTTTCATTATTGAATTTTAAACCGGACGTATTGATGGGATAGGTTGCCCCCACAGCAAAGGTGTTTCCACCCAAATAAGTAAAGCTGCTTATATAGTTTGAATCTGGAAGAGAAACTTTGATAGGTAGAGAATCTACTCTATTCGAATCTAATTGGAAAGGCTCTTCAAAACACCCTTGCAGCTCGGACCGATCAATTTTACCATTTGAGTTGGCATCCTTAAAGGCTTTCACAAAGTAAGTGTCAGACTTGAGATTCTGAAAATGTACACCCCCAAAACGATCACTTCTTGAATAATAAGATGGCTTTTGGGCGGTGTCGGAAGTATACAGTCCTATATTAACACCTTCTGTAAGTTGTCCCGAAAAAGCGTTTTCTACAGAAGTATGGTATTGAAGCGAGTCTATCACGCTTCCAGTAGAGAAAACATAGGTCATTAATGAATCGTTCCCTTCATTAACATCCTTCACTGCGCCATTGAAGTACAGAACATAAGTGGTATTAGGGTGTAGGTTTTCTTCCCAGGAAATACGTAATGTTTTTCCGTTTAATTGTGCTTTTGGTTTTGCATCGTCTGGCACAAAGAAGATCGTTCTGGTTGGGTCATTTAACTTAACGAATTCATTGAATTTTAGTTCGACAGTATTTCCTGTGAAATTCGTTTGATTTGGTTCAGGAATGATCTTTACCGGTGATGGGGCAAAGCTATCCTCATCCCCGCCGCTCAATGTTCCGACTTGAGCACAAGAGAAAAGCAGTGTGCCTGCCAAAAGTATCAGAAGTATTCTGATAACCATGAGCAGAGTTCATTTAAATATTTGTCATCAATTGAATCGAATGAATTCAGGCTGTCACTGTCTACATCGAGCACCGCTACAACAGAGCTGTCTTTTATCAACGGAACAACGATCTCACTTTTCGAATCTGAACTGCAGGCAATATGACCGGGAAACGCATCAACATCCGGGACGACAATTGTTCTTTTTTCAGCCCATGAAGTACCACACACCCCCTTGCCCGATCTTATTCTGGTGCAAGCGATCGGACCTTGAAAAGGACCGAGCACAAGCTCCTCTCCTTTAACGATATAAAAACCGACCCAAAAAAACCCAAGACCCTGTTTCAGGGCCGCAGATACATTGGCAAGATTAGCGATCAGGTCACCTTCTCCTGTTATCAATCCCTTGATTTGAGGGAGTAAAGATTGGTAGATCTCCTCTTTTGTTCCGACGATTTGTTTTAGTTCCTCAGCCATAACTTTAAGTTACACAAAGTTGGATTTTTTAAAGTGATAATGCAATTATTTAAGTATCTTCAATAGAAAACAGTACAAAAATGCTAGAAAAGATCAATCTGGATAAGGTGTTATTCCTTGATATTGAAACGGTGCCCCAACAGTATAAGTATGTAGATCTGGATGTAAAGACAAAAGAACTATTTGATGCAAAGACTCGTTTCATGCAGTCTGAAGAAAAAGAATATACCGATATCTACAACGAACGGGCCGGGATTTATGCTGAATTTGGCAAGATCATTTGTATTTCTGTTGGATTAGTAACTGAAACAAGAACAGGAAAACAGATGCGGCTGAAGTCATTTTATCATGATGATGAAGAAACACTCTTGAAACAATTCATCGGTCTTTTAAACAACAACTACAACACGCAATATCATATCTTATGTGGACACAATGCGAAAGAATTTGATTTTCCGTATATCTGCAGAAGAATACTCATTAATGGGCTGAAACTTCCACCCATATTGGATATAGCGGGTAAAAAACCATGGGAGATATCACATCTTGACACAATGGAGCTATGGAAATTTGGCGATTTTAAAGCTTATACGTCTTTATCGTTGCTTTGTCATGTTTTCGGAATCCCCACTCCTAAAGATGATATTTCAGGAGCTGACGTTGCCAGGGTCTACTATGAGGATGGTGATCTGGAACGGATCAAAGTGTATTGCGAAAAGGATGTCGTTGCGTTGATTCAGCTTTTTCTAAAAATGAGAGGAGATAACCTTGTTGAAGAGGCCGAGATCCATTATTCTCATCAATAGAATAAAAAAAGCCGCTGCAACAAAAGGGCTGCAACGGCTTTTATCCTTATTTAACTAAATTCTTACTGAACGAAAACCGTTTCTTCAGAAGTTGTTTCTTCTTCTACTTTAATGATTCCCTGACCAGTCAAACCACTCGAAGTATAAGCCTTAATGTCCAATACAGCTACTCCTGCTTGCCCAAGCTGGTATACATCATTAAAATTGAAAACCGCTACTCCCGATGAATTCGTTTCAGTAGTATCATACAACACAACATTTGCAGGCTGGTTGATCGTGGACTTTCCATAAAGAATAACTGTGGCCCCCTCAACATACTGACCTGAAGAATTCTTTACATAGATCTTAGCGATCGTATCACCTTTCTTACGGCATCCAACCGAAAGACCGATAGTAAATAAAACCATCAGGGCGAATAAAACGTATTTTCCATTCATCGTTTTCATAATCTTCACTTTTATTAGTTAGGTAAGTAGAGCGTCTCTACAGCCGTAATATGTTCTCTACATTTTACATGACCCTCCACTGTTTTTGGGTCGTATTTTACAATAATATTAAAGAATCCTACTGTCTCTTCACCCGCATCTTTAAAGTACTCATCCATATTGAATGCAGCAAAGCCAGACTCGTTTGTCAATACTGTATCAACGTATGGATTCGTTGGAGGGTTGGAGTTTAGGTCTCCGATCACAATTACCTGAGCGCCAGTGATCAACTCATTGTTCATCGAACGCACAAAAATCTTGAGTACAGACGGGTCCTTGCTTTCACAGCCGGAAAGTGTAAGTAGCACCATCAGGCCCATAACACTTAACACACTCATACTTAACCCTTTCTTCATCATATTCTTTCAATAATTGAAGCCAAATATAATCTAATTTTTGCAATACTCAGAATCCTTAATTGCTCAGTATTAATTGTTATCTTCGCCCATATTTAGGCAGAGATGTACTACTTAAACAATTTTTCCTGTAAAAAAGTTACACATTGCCAAAGAAACTATAGGATTTCAGGATGAAAGAAAGAATTGAGCAGGTTGAAAAAGAGATCGAGCAATACTTGATCACCGACATGGCAAGTCTTGAGACTTATCGCATAAAGTTTATCGGATCAAAAGGGATAACCAAAGAGCTTTTTTCTGAACTGAAGAATGTTCCCAACGAAGAAAAGAGGGCTGTAGGACAGCTACTGAACGGACTTCGTCAAAAAGCAGAACAAAAATTTGAAGAGAGCAAGGAGGTATTAGAATCTCAAGGAAGTGATTCAGAAAAACTAGACTTAAGCAGGCCTGCAAACATGGATGAACTTGGATCAAGACATCCTTTAAGTTTGGTTAGAAGCGAGATCATAGAGATTTTTTCACGGATTGGTTATTCCGTGTCCGAAGGACCTGAGATCGAAGACGACTGGCATAATTTCACAGCATTGAACTTTCCACCAGAACACCCGGCAAGAGACATGCAGGACACCTTCTTCGTAGAGAAAGGTGAAAATGAAATGGCACTTAGGACGCACACAAGTTCGGTCCAGGTGCGCGTAATGGAGTCATCACAACCACCGATCCGAACGATCTCTCCCGGAAGAGTATACCGTAACGAAGCGATTTCAGCGAGAGCCCATTGTTTCTTTCACCAGGTGGAAGGCCTATACATTGACAAAAAAGTATCATTTGCCGACTTGAAACAAACCCTTCTGTATTTCGCAAAGGAGATGTTCGGAGACAAAGCGACAATTCGTCTTCGTCCAAGTTATTTTCCGTTTACTGAACCATCAGCAGAAGTTGATGTCTCTTGTACCATCTGTAATTCAAAAGGGTGTAATGTCTGTAAATATTCAGGCTGGCTTGAGATCCTGGGGTGCGGAATGGTAGATCCGAATGTTCTTGAGGCAAGCGGGATCGATTCAAAGACATACAGTGGTTTTGCTTTTGGTATGGGGGTAGAAAGGATAGCACAGTTGAAATACAAAGTGAATGATTTGCGTTTATATTCTGAAAACGATATTCGTTTCTTGAAACAGTTTACAGCAGGAATTTAATGGGACTATTTGGATTTGGATCGGTTCAAAAGCTGCACCTGGAATGGGAAATTCTAACAGGAGAATCCTCTGTTGAGGAACTAATAAAATCATCTTTCATGGTTCCCGTTCTCCTTTTCAAGCACAGTACAAGATGTAGTGTTTCTTTTATGGCGCTTGAAAATTTTGAAAAAGAATGGTCATTGAGTAATGAAGAATGCAAGATCTATTATTTGGATCTACTGAAATATAGAGCAGTTTCCAATCAGATTGCTGAGATGACAGGTGTGCACCATCAATCACCTCAGGTAATTGTTTTAAGAGAAGGCCGTGTAATTTATCATGCATCTCATAGTGCTATTTCTGCGCAAGCGATCAAACAACTATTATCATGAAAAAATACTTGATCATTGGTTTAATTATTATTGTTGGAGTTGCACTACTTGTTGTACCTCTAATAAATGATAATGGAGGTAATGATGGCCAGGAAGATGAAGCTGTTGCAGCATTTGCTTTTGCAGACAACCTGGCGGTCCGATGGAATCAGACAATTCCAGTTGAGATCAAGGTGAAAGATGGGGTAACAAAACTTGAACTTTTTTACAACGACAGCCTCTTTAATGTTTGGAATAATCCTAAAGGAACTGTCAGCTATAACTTCAATGCGGCCTTTTTTGGTTTAGGAACGCGATCACTTGTTTTAATGGCAACATTGGAGGATGGAACTCAATTTACAGACAACAGAATGGTTCGCGTTTTATCTGATGTTAAACCTGAAATTTGGATTGCCCAGGTAGCAGGCACAAAACCCCATTTATCGACAAGCTTTACCCAGGGACTAGAATTTAATAACGGAACACTTTACGAAGGGACGGGACAGTTTGGTCAGTCTGTTGTAGCAATTGTTGATCTTGAAACCGGACAACACAAAAAGAAGATTGGCCTTGATGGAAATTATTTCGGAGAAGGAATAACCATTCTTGATGACAAAGTGTATCAGATCACCTGGCAGCAACAGCGTTGCTTTGTGTACGATAAAACAACCCTTGAGCTGATCAAGGACATGAACTATACCGGTGAAGGTTGGGGGATTTGTAACAACGGAGAGGAACTGATCATGTCAGACGGAACTGAAAGGATCGCGTTCAGAGATCCGGAAACATTTCAGATCCAACGAACGATTGAAGTGTATGATGATAGAGGACCAATTACAAAGCTCAACGAGTTGGAATATATCGATGGGCTGATATACGCCAATGTATGGATGACGAACTCAGTAGTGGTTATCCAGCCGGAAAACGGAAAAGTGATTGCGGTTATTGATGGGTCGGAATTGATCAAAGAAGGCAGAAATGGTGGTGATGTTTTGAATGGAATAGCATTGGATCAAAAGACCAATAAGTTGTACATGACTGGTAAGAACTGGAACAAGCTGATCGAAGTAAGCCTTAAGAAACCATAAATTATAGTCGTGGTTAAGGGTTTCTATATTCTGTTGTTGTCTCCGATTTTTGGAATTGCACAAAATTACACCTCATATTTTTCCGGCAACCCAACAGATATGATCACTACTCCAAAAGGCGGAGTTTGTCTAATGGGGGGAGCATCTGAGCATGATAATGCCATGAAGTGGTTTCTTGAACAGGCAAACGGTGGAGACGTGCTCGTATTGCGAACAAGTGGTTCGAATGGCTACAATGATTACATGCTGAATCAACTGGGGGTGAATATCAATTCAGTTGAAACGATCGTATGCCACAATGCATCTGCTTCCCAAGAGACCTATTTACATGATAAAATAAAAAACGCGGAGGCCATCTGGTTTGCTGGAGGAGACCAATGGACGTATATCTCTTACTGGCGAGATACTCCGGTTGATAGCTTGATCAATATAGCGATCAATGAGAGAAAGGCAGTCATTGGAGGAACAAGTGCGGGCATGGCGATTCAGGGAGGGTTTTATTTTTCAGCCCAATATGGAACGGTTACAAGTGCCACGGCATTAAATAATCCGTTTAACACCGCGGTCACAGTTTCGAATGAACCGTTTCTTCAAAATCAATTTCTGGAGGATGTAATAACGGATACGCATTACGATAATCCGGACAGAAGAGGTAGGCATGTGACTTTTTTAAGCAGGATCATGAACGATCATCAAATTGTAGGGAAAGGAATTGCCTGTGAGGAATATACAGCAATTTGTATTGACACTCTTGGCTTATGCAAAATCTTTGGAGAGTACCCTGCCTATGATGAAGATATTTACTTCATTCAACCAAACTGCGAATTGGTTGACATGGCACCTGAGGTCTGCTCGTCTTCATTACCATTGACATGGAATCACGGGGGAACCGCCCTTAAGGTTTATCATGCAAAAGGAACATTAACAGGGGTCCAGACATTCGACCTTTCAGACTGGAAAACCGGTAGCGGAGGAATTTGGGAACATTGGTCAGTAGATGGCGGTGTTTTGAACATCAACTCAGGAACTTCGCCGCAGTGCAATACGGGTGGACTATCTGAAATAACGAATTCAAATACGTTGATCTATCCTAATCCGAATGATTCTGGACAAATTAACCTGGCTTCTGAAGATAGCTCAATAGAAGAAGTGACTGATCTTAAGGGGCATGTAATTCCTTTCATTAAACTTGGGAATAGTTATGAGATCTTATCGGAAGAAAAGGGAATTTACTTTGTAACACTGAATACAGTGTTGGGTAAACAAACCGTTCGTTTTGTGATTCAGTGACCCTTTGAAGAATCAAATGGGCTAAACGGGTCGAATTGATTGATGTTACTCACCTCTTTTAGGCGGCTATTTTCTACACGAACAACTCTTCCGGGAAATTTTTCTACCATTGACATGTCGTGAGTCGCCATCACAACAGCTGAACCCTCTTCTTTTGCCACAGCGAGTAAAAGCCTCATGATCTCCTCGCTTGTTTCAGGGTCAAGATTTCCTGTTGGTTCGTCTGCAAGGATAAGCTCCGGCTTATTTAGAAGTGCTCTCGCAATTGACACTCTTTGCTGTTCTCCACCTGATAAAGTATGAGGCATCGAGTTCGCCCTCCCTTCTAGCCCAACCAATTGCAGAACCTCAATCGCTCGCTTTTCCATAAGTCGCTTATCGGCCCAGCCTGTAGCTCCCAAAACGAAAATGAGGTTTTGCATAATGGATCTGTCCATTAACAACTGGAAGTCTTGAAACACAATTCCAATGCGCCTTCTAAGCATTGGAATCTCTTTTCTTCGCAATTCGCGGAGATCGAAGTCTGCCACCTTTCCTTCTCCCTCTGAAAGTGGTAATTCACCGTAAATCGTCTTGAGGAGACTACTCTTTCCGCTCCCCGTCTTCCCGATCAAATAAACGAACTCATTCCGTTGAAGTGAAAATTGTACGTCATCAAGAACGATTGCGCCTTGTTGGGTAATCTTACCATTTTTGATCTCAATGACTTTTTCCAAGAGTGTAATTTTGAGTAAATGTCAGAATTATTGCCCTGTACCCTTTGCTTCCAAATAAAATAATCTTAACAGAATTACGTTTAAAACTTTTGGACAGCCTCTCCAGTCTCCCCTTCTTGTCCAGTAATTTTACTCGATTAAAAGCAATAGCTATGAACAGATTTCTGATCATTCTGATGGTCCTTGTCTCCTTTTCGGGTATGGCGCAGACTTCCGAGAAGTACAACAGTGATTATGAGAATTTTTATCGTGCAGAAGATCTGTACCGTAAAGAGCAATATGGTGCAGCGAGAAAAGAATTCAGGATCTTTTTGGATAAGTATCAACAAACAAATGATCCTATGGTCATTAAAGCAAGATACTATGAAGGAGTATCTGCGCTGGAATTATACAATAATGATGCTGTTCCATTGCTCGAGCAATTTCTAAAAGATTACCCGGAGAGTATTTATAGAAGCGAGATCTATTACCGCTTAGGAAAATATTTTTTTCAGAAAAAGAATTACAAGGAAGCACTAGCATGGTTCAATAAATTTGGAGCAAAAGACCTGGATGAAGATCAGCGAGAGGAATTCTATTTTAAACTGGGTTACGCGAACTTCGAAGAGGGTAATTTAAAAGAAGCAAGAAGTGCCTTTCATGAAGTGAAAGATGGGATGTCACAATATGCGGCACCATCACTCTATTACTATTCACACATTGCTTACACGGAAGGAGCTTATCAAACAGCCTTGGAAGGATTCCTGAAGTTGCAGAACGATAGTCGTTTTTCTTCAGTTGTTCCCTACTATGTTGCACAGATCTATCACAAGCAGGGGGATTACGAAAAAGTGATCGAATACGCGCCTCAGATCATGGATTCGATGCCCCCATCGAATTTAACTGACCTCAATCATATTGTCGGAGATTCATATTATCAACTGGGCAGATACGATGAGTCTGTCCCGTACCTGGAGGCATTTAATTCAAAGTCAAAAACGTCTAGAGACGAGGATTATCAGTTAGGCTTTGCTTATTATAAAAGTCTTGAATATGACAAGGCGATCCGCATGTTTGATAAGGTGACCAGAGTGAAAGATAAACTTGGTCAATACGCGTACTACCACATCGCTGAGTGTTATGTTCAGCTGAAAGAATTGCTTCCCGCTCGTTCGGCCTTCCAATCAGCATCGGAAATCAAGGAGGATCCAAAGATCCAGGAGGACGCGTTGTATAATTTCGCAGTGCTATCCTATAAACTGGACCTGAATCCATACGATGAAGCGGTGATGGCCCTGGAGCTCTTCCTGAAGAAGTATCCAAATTCTAGCAGAAAGAACGACGTGTATCAATATCTAGTAAACGTTTATACAACGACCAACAACCACGAAAAGGCGCTCTCTTCTTTAGACAATATTCCCAATAAGGATGTTCGACTAAAGACAGCTTATCAATTGGTGGCCTTCAATTATGGGGTGGATCTTTTCCAAAAAGCGAACTACCAGAAAGCGATCAAAAATTTCGAGTTGGTCAGCAAGTACCCGATTGACCCAGTGATCACGGGGAAGGCGAGATACTGGATGGGTGATAGCTATTATCGATTGGACGATATGGATCGATCGATCAAGAACTATCGAGAATTCATAGCGTTGCCTGCTACCAATTTGATGGAAATGAAAGCGGATGCTTATTACAACATCGGTTATGCATATCTCAAAAAGAAGGAGATCTCCATGTCTCTTGATGCGTTCAATGTGTATGTTCAATCGAACGTAAAGAATAAACAAAAACTGGCAGATGCCTACATGCGTTTGGGTGACGGGTATTATATGCTTAAGCAAAACGATCCAGCGATCAAAAACTATCAGGAAGTTCTTAAGTTGAAAAAGGGTTATGAAGATCAGGCGCTCTACTACATGGCGAAAGCCTATGGGTACGCAGATAAAGCGGATCTTAAGATCAAAACATTGCTCGATCTGATCAATAATTATACAGGGTCTAAATACATGCAGACATCGACGTATGAACTGGCGATGACCTATAAGTCGAAGGCTGATTATGACAAGGCATACAAGTACTTTAATCAGGTGGTGACGGATTATCCAAATGCTGTGATTGTAGTGGATTGTAAGATTGAAATTGCCGACATCTATTTCAAAAGAGGAGAATATGGCAAGTCTGAATCTGAATACACGAAGATCCTTGATGCTCACGGTTCAGATCGAAATGTTTGCGAACAATGTGCAAGGGGCTTGATCGACATTTACAAGGCTTTGAAGCAGCCGGAAAAGGCAACAGCTTTAGCATCTAAGTATCCATGTGCGAACTTCAGCAATGACGAGGAAGAAGATCTGTTCTATTCTCCTGCGATCGACGCATATGTGGATAGTTCATATTCAGTTGCGATACCGAATTTCGAAAAATATCTATCCAGATTCCCGAATGGAAAATATGCCTTAGAAGGTCAGATCTTCCTGGCAAATTGTTATTACGCAATTGATAACATGGAGAAAGCGATTGCAACATATATTGCTGCGCTGGATAGGCCGAACAACAACTATACTGAGTTTGCAGCCTCGAGGGTGGCGCAACATCTATACAACAATGGTGAATATGACAAGGCGCTCGTTTATTATGACAGGCTTGAAAAAGTAGGATCAAAACCTTCAGTGCTGTTTAATGCGAAACTTGGCTTGATGCGCTGTCACTTCCTTGTAGAGAACTGGACCAGTGCGGCCATTTATGCCAAGGAGGTATTGGAAAGCTCACAGTTAAACAACACGCTGCGTCTTGAGGCAAATTATGCACTTGGTATGTCGAGCTATGCGATCGAAAGTTACAACGATGCGAAGAAGGCGCTGGAATGGATCACTAAGAACACAACGACTGTCATGGCTGCTGAAGCCAAGTTCACGATTGCGGAGATGTACTTCAAGCTTCAGGACTATACTAATTCGGATGCTGAGATCCGCGCCTTGTTAAAAATGAAGCCGGCCTACAATTACTGGATTGCGAAATCATTGATCTTACAATCTAGGATCCTGATCATTCAGGACGATCTGTTCCAGGCTGAACAAACATTGAAATCAGTATTGGATCACTATCCGGATCAGAATGACGGGATTATTAGTGAAGCGCAACAATTGTATGATGAATTGATGCAGCTGAAAAACAAACCGAAGAGCCTTGAGCAGCAAGGGGACGTTGAGATTGAAGTTAACGAAGAGAATGGAGGAAACTGATCATGAAAAAGACAATTAAAATCTTAAGTATCGTATTGGTTGCATTTAACCTTCAAGCTCAAGGACCGGATGTGATCATTGAGGGTACAGGAATACGCCAGGTTGAACCGGCATATAGGATCAACGAACAACCAGCGATCATAGATACGAACCTCGCAAACAATGTGATCGAGTATCCATTGTTACTTGTTCAACATCAAGTGACAGCAGAGCTTGATACGATTGCAGCAGCAAAGATCAAGTCAACTGAGAAGCTGGCACAGCTTTATTCCTTTTATGCAAAAGTGGGAATAGGAACTGAATTGATGCCGATGGGAGAGCTGTATTATGATTCCAAGAGATCCAGGAAATTCATTTATGGCGCACATGCCAAGCATTTGAGTAATTATGGAAACTTTAAAAACTATGCCCCTGCGCAATTTGATCGTTCGGGAATAGGAGTGTATGGTGGAATCAATGAAAGATGGTACTCTTTGCGCGGTGACCTGAATTACCGAAATCAGGGATTACATTATTACGGACTAAGGATCCCGACGGATTCTATTCCTGCAGATAGTATTGCACAGCGATACAACGACCTAGGTGGAAAGTTCTCCTTCTCATCGCATAAAAAGGATAGTGCCAAAGTGAATTACACGGTTGGTGTTGAATACAATTGGTTCTCCTCAAGAAAGCAATTTGGAGATTCTCTAACCGATTGGAGGGGAAAGGAAAACTTCTTTGGGGTAACCTCAAGCGGATGGTACAAACTGGGGAGAGAGGTGTATGCGGCAGAATTCAATGTGCGTTACAACGGGTATAAATATGGAATACAGAACGAACAACTTTCTCCAATAGACACGGCTATTTTCTTGAACAACACGGTGGTTAACTTTAAACCAACGATTTCTACCTATTTGAAGAATGATCGATTCAAAGCGGTTATAGGTGCCGACGTGGTGATCAACGCACATCTTAAAACGAAAGCACACATCTATCCTGTTGCTGAGGTCAAGTATTCAATGTTCAATGACATATTCATTCCGTATGTTGGGTTAAGAGGAGGAATGAAGCAATTAACGTATAAGTCTCTTACACTTGAAAACGAATTCGTAAGAACAAACCCTGAGCTTCGCAACGAGAACACTGTGATCGATGTATATGGAGGAATTAAAGGGACGCTTTCCAAAAGGATCAGCTTCAATGCAAATGTTAGTTATTCCAGAATTAAGGACAAGGCACTTTTCGTGACTGATACAATCTTCTCTCCCGGAAATAAATTTGCTGTCATTTACGACACGATGAATGTTCTGAAAATTGAAGGAGCGATTTCTTATCAGTTGAATGAAAAACTGAAAATTGACGGAATAGGACGATACAATTCATATGAATTATTGACCAACACGTATGCCTGGAACTTGCCTCAGCTGCAGTTCATTGTAAGAGGACATTATAATCTGTTTGATAAATTTATGATCGACCTTGATCTTAATTTGGAGCAGGGACGCAGGGCGTTGGTTTATGATTCACTGGAAACAAACGTAACTTTGGAAAATAGTCAGCTTGCAAAATCCTTAGGGTTTATTGCAGATGTCAACTTGGGATTGGAGTATAGATACAACAAGAGAATTTCAGCGTTTTTACAGTTAAATAATTTGGCATCTCAACGTTACATGCGCTGGTACAATTATCCTGTTCAGATCTTCCAGGTGATGGGTGGGGTGACTTTCAGATTTTAAGCTTCCTCTGTAACTGGCTCTTCTGGTTCGGAACTCTTTTTGTTAGTCGGGAGAAATGTCTTTTGTCTAAGGATGACATAGACAACACCCACTGTGATCGAAGCATCTGCAAGGTTCCAGATAGCTGGAAAAACTTCTTTTCCACCTAGTAAAGGCATCCACTCGGGCCATATGGCTTGGAACTTGAACATGTCAACGACATTCCCAAGAAGAAATCCGGTGTGTCTTGTTTCAATGTCTCCAAAAATACCGCAATCAGAAACAACCCCTGATCCTTCCAGGTGATTGAACGGCATACAAGGATCATATGGGAACACAAAATCGTAAAGCATTGAGTCGATAAGATTACCGGTTGCGCCGGCTAGGATCAAACCAATTCCAACCAAAAGAGATCTGCGAACTCCATTTCGAGCTTGATTGAACCAGTAATATCCGATCCCAAATATTGCAACGATCCTGAAAATGCTTAATGCCAATTTGTGCCAGATTGCTGAACCAAAGGTGGTCCCAAAAGCCATCCCTTGATTTTCAATGTATTCAAGCACGAACCAGTTACCGAATACGGGCATAGACTCGCCGGGCATGAAGTGCGTTTTGATATACACTTTTATTGCCTGGTCTATCAACAAAATGAGGGCAACGATTGCCCCCACAATGATCAGATTATTTCTGAAATGATTATCTGTTCTGAGCATTTTTTGCTTCAATACTCATTGTTGCGTGAGGCACCAATTTTAAGCGTTCCTTTTGAATGAGTTTTCCAGTAACACGACAGATGCCGTAAGTTTTATTCTCAATTCTCACTAATGCCGCCTGAAGGCTTTGAATGAACTTTTCCTGACGTGCGGCTAACTGAGCCACTTCTTCTCTGGAAAGTGTTTCTGAACCATCTTCCATCATATTGAAGGTACGTCCAGTATCGTCTGTCCCGTGATCGTCATTATGTGATAATGAGCCCTTTAGAAGATCAAAGTCTTCCTGAGCCTCTTTAAGTTTGCTAAGGATCAATTCTTTGAATTCCTCTAACTCCGCGTCCGAATATCTCGTTTTCTCAGTTGCCATAGCCAAATAGTATTAGATTCTGAAAATCTTCCATTTTTGGAAGGAGAACAAATATAAATTAAAAAATTTTTAAGAGAGCCCTATTTCATTCACAAGCACACAAAATCATAAATTAATGTGAAGGATTAGCTTATTCAATGAGCTGAACATGTGTATCTTCGCGCTGTGGTAAGATTGTTTTTTGGAAATAACGCCTGGGTTTTATTGGCTTTACCCCTGATCATTTTTGGGTATGTATGGCTTAATTTTCAAACCGGATATTACGTTCAGGAAGAGACGTCAAACCTTGGTTTCTGGGGAGAAGCCCTGGTGATATACCCTGTTCTAGCAGGTATACTCTCAGCGGTTTTGATCTTTATCAATGCGGTTTCTATCAACTGGATATATAACTCAAATGAGTTCATGGACCGGAACAGTTATCTTTCTTCCCTTCTGTATGTGGTGCTTTTGAGCTATTATCACTCGTTTTATAGCATTGACGGGCTTTTACTGAGCCATACTTTCCTGATTCTAATGATGAATAGATTGTTTAGTCTAAGTCAACACGAGGATGGAAAAAGAGAAGTGTTTAACGGGATGTTTCTTGCCGGGATGGCAGCAACTTTTCACCCGCCATTAATGGGTCTTTTTCCGCTCTTGCTTTTTATGATCTGGGTAATAAGACCTTTTGTGATGAGGGAGTTTATTCTGGCAATAGGAGGGTTCTCTATCCCTCTTTTATACGCCGGAGTATATCTGTGGTTGTCGGGCAATGACCTTGAATTAAAACTACTTGAACAGGTTACCGATTACACAAATAAACAAACCGACTTCCTGATAACAGCTATTCTTTTTACTCTGCTTTTCCTGCTGAGCATTGTGAGTATTCGTTTAAGAACACAGAAGTCTTCCCTTCGACTTAAAAAGCTCATCAACATTCTCTGGTGGTTTTTGTTGCTGGGATTGATTCTTGGGGGGGGAGACTATATAATGTACGGTCAGATCGAGCGCTTTAGCTTTATCATGATCCCTCTTTCCATCTTTATGACATTTGCCTTTATTCATAAGACATATGGCATGTTCGCCACGATCCTCTTTTATTTCGCTTTGATCTATTCAGGGCTCAAATTTTTCATCTGATTTTCAGGGAAACATCGGTTTTAAATGACTAATTTTGTGGCATCATTGCGGTCATTTCCGCTTAATATCTGGATTCGATGAAATTTGGCGTTGTTACGTTCCCGGGTTCCAATTGTGATGAAGACATGGTATATGTACTTCAAGACCTTATGGGACAAAAAGTTGAGCGTTTGTGGCACAAGGACACAGACTTGAAAGGTGTTGATTTTGTAGTGCTTCCTGGTGGATTTTCTTATGGAGATTATCTGAGATCAGGTGCAATTGCGAAATTCTCTCCGATTATGAACGAAGTGGTCGCTCATGCCAATCGAGGAGGATATGTAATGGGGATCTGTAATGGGTTTCAGATTCTAACTGAATCTGGACTTCTTCAGGGAGCGTTGTTACACAATAACACTCAAAAGTTCATTTGTAAGAACGTTTATCTGAAGCCCTCTTCAAGCTCTTCGGCAATTACTGAAGGACTAGAAAACAAAGCGTATAAAATTCCTATTGCTCATGGAGAGGGACGTTTTTATGCGCCTGAAGAAATGCTAAAGAGCATCCAGGACAATGATCAGCTGATCTTTAAATATTGCAATGAGGAAGGAGAAGTGAATGATGATGATAATCCAAATGGGTCGTTATTGAACATAGCGGGAATAACAAATCCGTCTAAAAATGTATTTGGAATGATGCCGCATCCGGAAAGAGCTGCCGACAGAACCATAGGCAATACGGACGGGAAGGCCATTCTTGAATCTCTCCTTAAATTCTGTTAAGAAACGATATGAGAATTCTCCTTTTAGGATCTGGTGGACGAGAACATGCGATGGCATGGAAAATGGCTCAAAGCTCAATGCTTGAAGAGTTGTTTATTGCACCCGGAAATGCGGGAACGCGTCAACATGGGAAGAATGTAAGTTTGAATCCCACAAATTTTGATGAGGTTAAAGCGTTCGTTCTTGAAAACAACATCAACATGGTTGTGGTTGGACCAGAGGAACCTTTGGTTAAAGGAATTCACGACTTCTTTCTTGCAGATCCGGAGATAAAAGGAATTCCAGTTATTGGACCAGGTAAAATTGGTGCTCAGTTAGAGGGAAGCAAGGATTTTGCTAAGCAGTTCATGATGCGCCACAACATCCCGACGGCGAAATATGCCACGTTTACAAAAGATACACTGGAAGCCGGGTATTCATTTCTTGCGGGGATGAAACCACCATATGTTTTAAAAGCAGACGGATTAGCAGCTGGAAAAGGCGTGCTTATTCTTGACAACCTTGAAGATGCTCAAAAAGAACTCAAGAGCATGTTGGCAGATGCCAAATTTGGCGATGCAAGCTCAAGAGTCGTAATTGAACAATTTTTAAGTGGAATAGAGTTGTCTGTTTTTGTGCTTACAGACGGGGATTCATATAAAGTCCTTCCGGAGGCAAAAGACTATAAAAGAATTGGCGAAAAAGACACCGGCTTGAATACTGGTGGTATGGGAGCCGTATCTCCTGTTCCTTTTGCTGACGCCACATTCAAGGATAAGATCCAGAATCAGATAATAATACCAACGATCAAAGGATTGAAGGCGGATGGTATTCCGTATAAAGGATTTATTTTCTTCGGGCTGATCAATGTAAAGGGTGAGCCTTATGTGATCGAATACAATTGCCGTATGGGAGATCCTGAAACGGAAGTGGTAATGCCACGACTGCGCTCAGATCTATTAGACCTATTTGAAGGAGTTGCGACCAACACCCTTTCTGAAAGAGATATCCAGTACATGGACCAATGTGCAACTACTGTCATGATGGTTAGTGGTGGATATCCAGAGGACTACGAAAAAGGAAAGCAGATCTTTGGATTGAACACGGTTACAGACAGCATAGTGTTTCATGCAGGCACATCAGCAGACGGACCAACGGTTAAGTCAGCCGGAGGAAGAGTGCTCGCTGTAACATCTTATGGAAAGGATCTGGAAAGCGCATTGAAAAGATCATATGATTCTGCAGCAAAAATCGAATTTGATAAAGCGTATTATCGCAAGGATATTGGTTTTGACGTTGTCTGAAATGAAAATTCCGTATCTTCGGATGTGTTAATCAAGTAAATGGACCCTTCCTTACTTTTCACTGCGATCATTGTTTCGCTCATTTTCTCGGCATTTTTTTCAGGGATGGAAATTGCTTTTATAGCTTCCAATCGTTTGAAAGTGGAATTGGATCGATCCAAAGGAACCATCAACGGCAAGATCCTGGGAGTCTTCTACGCAAAAGAATCAAGCTTTATTGCAATGCTTTTATTGGGGAATAATATTGCCCTGGTAATTTATGGTATCTGCTTCGCTAAAATACTTGACCCGATCATTCACTCCTGGGGTATAGGGCAGCAAAGTATTGATCTCTTGATCCAAACGGCACTATCCACTATAATGGTTTTGCTGTTGGCAGAATTTCTTCCAAAAGCTGTAGTACAGATCAATCCGAATCGATTTTTAAAATTGTTTTCAGTACCCATGCTTTTGATCTATGGCTTGCTTTTTATTCCAACCATGATCGTAATGTTCTTGAGTAGTGGGTTTCTGAGATTATTGGGAGCGAATGCTCAGCAAAGTGAACATGTCTTTTCAAAAGTGGATCTGGAACATTACGTTCAAGACCTTAACTCAAGGATCAGGGAAGAGCAGGAAATGGGGAATGAAATGGTTATTCTTCAGAATGCGTTAGATTTTTCAAGCTTGAAAGCTCGCGACTGTATGATTCCACGCACGGAGGTTGTTTCTCTTGAGGTGAATGACGAAATCGAAACTTTGGCCAATACATTTGTAGAAACCGGGCTTTCCAAGATCATTATCTATCGCGATAGCATTGATAACATCATCGGTTATGTGCACTCTTATGAAATGTTCAAGCGACCGACTTCCATTAAGCAGATCTTGCGCCCTATAGCGTTTGTACCTGCAGCAATACCTGGAAAGGAATTACTTGAGTTGTTTACAAAGCAAAGTGGTTCAATAGCAGTTGTTGTGGATGAATATGGAGGGACTGCTGGTATTATTACAATCGAAGATGTCATTGAAGAAATTTTTGGAGAGATCGAAGATGAGCACGATGTAGAAGATTGGCTGGAAGAAAAGATCACAGATAAAGAATACAGACTTTCAGCAAGAGCGGACATTGACTACTTGAATGATACCTACAAAATGAATTTGCCGGAATCAGAGGAGTATGAAACCCTGGGCGGATTGGTGATCCATGAACTGGAAACAATTCCTGAAGCGGGCACAACGCTCGAGCTCGATCTGGCCACGCTTACGATTGAAGAGGTAAGTGACCGAAGGATCGAAGTGATTAGAGTTCAACTCAAATGAGAACATGATCAGAGAGCTACTGACAATAACACTTCTCTTTTTTTTCCTGTCGTCATACGCTCAAAGAATTACACAGAGAATAAAACTGGACAGGAGGCTTTCTGAAATTTCAGGAATTGATATTTGGCAAGATACGCTTGTCGTTGCGGTGAATGATGGTGGTAACCTCCCTGTGGTTTATTTTTTGACTTTCGAAGGTAAAATTGTACATGAGGTTTATTTGAAAAATGCCAGAAATAAAGATTGGGAAGACCTCACAATAGGGAAGAATGACACCCTTTATATTGGAGATTTTGGGAATAATCTTGGAAATCGAAAAGATCGAGCCATCTATAAATTAGATCTCAAAGAAGGATTTAAAAAGGATACATTGGTTCCCTTTAGAATGGGGATTTCGTTTGAAGGGCAACCATATCAAAAAGAAAAAGTCAAAAGTCACCCTTACGATTGTGAGTCGATCTTTTGGAGGGAAGACACACTGTGGATGATCTCCAAAAACAGGATTTCTAAAAAAGAGGCGAAAGGGCTGAAAACACGACAACCGATTTTATATGCACTGGACCGAGTAAAAGGAGGTAAGGCCATTGTGATGGATACCTTGAACATAAAACGAATAAGGAAAGGATTTAAAGATCAGGTGACAAGTGCTGACGCCTTTAATTCAAAGATTTTCTTTCTTACCTACGACGGAATGTATGAGTACAAAGGGTCAGGCGAAGAGGAGGAACAACTGATCAATTTCAAAAAATTAACCCAGAAAGAAGCACTTGTATTTATCAATAAGTATAAATGCCTCGTTGCTGCAGAATATAACCGGATTCTGGGTGGACCATATTTATACACGATCGAATGGAGAACAAAATAGACTTAAGCAATTTTGAAGCTGTCATTTTTGACATGGATGGAGTGTTGATCGACTCTGAACCCTTGTGGAAGATCGCTATGGCTGAGGTGTTTGGGTCACTTGGATCCAATTTAACAAAGAAAGACTTTCAGAAAACAGTTGGATTAAGAATCGATGAAGTTGTTGCATTCTGGCATGCCTACGAAGGGTGGAAGGGTGTTTCTCCTGATGAGGTAGAAAAGCAGATCGTCATGAAAATGGTTGATTTGATCGAGGAAAATGCCGCACCATTAGAAGGAGTCGTTGAGACATTGCAATATTTATCTCAAAACGGAATTAAAATAGGTTTGGCTACTTCGTCGTATGAGGTGCTCATTCAGACTGTACTGAGAGAATTGAAGATCGCAGAGCACTTTGAATTTTATCATTCTGCGGAACACGAAGAATTTGGCAAACCACATCCGGCAGTATATTTGACCCTAGCTGAAAAATTGAACGTCTCGCCGTTAAAATGTCTGGTGATCGAAGACTCCTTGAATGGGATAGTTTCTGCCAAAGCAGCCAGGATGAAGGTGGTTTGTATTCCGGAAAAAACACATCACCCGGAGCCAAAATTGATCCTTGCAGATTATCAATTTGACTCTATGACAGCATTTTTGGCTGAGGTCAAAACATCAAGATAGGGCATCTTCAACCCAAGATTTTCCCCAATTCTCTTTTTCTTGATCAGTCCATAGAGCTGGATAAAAGATTCTTTTCTGGAAACGCGGTGGTAAATATTTTTGCCAGTTGGTTCCCCCTGTGGCTGCGATATCAGCAGAATCCTTGTTCAAATAATGAACCGCAGACTTATAATGCGCTAATGGCCAGTTGATGTTTACGTTGATATCGTTGTGTCTAAGAACCGATTTAACTTTATCTGATTCCTGAGATTCTTTAGGTAATCGAAGATATACTTGCCATAAATTATTGCTAATACATTGCCTACCAAGCTCAATAAATTCATCCTGGTATCTTTCTTCAAACTGGATCAATGTCAATGTCTTTTTTCCTGTTGCAATTTCTGTAGCTCCGGCCTTCCAGTAGATAAACTCGTACATATCGTCAATACTGGAATTTTCATTAAAACGACTCCTCATTTCTTTAGCAACAAGATTGATGAAATCAGTACTGTACATCTCAATGAAACGATATTGTGCAGACTGAAAACCAGAAGCCGGAAGCAAGGACATTCTGAATTGCATGAACTGCTTTTGGTCCATCCCCTTTGACATAATATCAAAACTGGTTACCAAGGCATAGAAATATCGATTGATCCTCGAAACGCGGTCAATGAAAAATGCCTCATTCATATCTTCTTTGGTAGCGAGCTGCTCGAATTCCTTCAATGCAAGGTGAAAGTATAGCTCAGTGATCTGATGATACATGATGAAAATGTGCTCATCCGGGAATTGAGTACGAGGCTTTTGAAGACTCAATAAGGTGTCTAATTCAATGTAATCCCAGTATTTTACTGTATCTGAATACAATAGTCCATCAAGATATGACACTAGATCCTGACCTAGAGATGCATATTTCTCATTGAGTAGTTCAAGACGCTGCTGTATTTCCGGAGTTATTTCCATGCAGTTTATATTTTAACAAAGCAAAGGTAAAATAAGCTGTAACCCTTACAAATCAACGTTAAAATATTAACACCATTTCAATATTTTGTGCCGTGTTCAGTTATTTGAAAAGGAATTACATTTGAAGTATGATCAAATACAATCCTAAATCCTGGTTTAGTCTAATTTTCGCCTTTCACAAGAGCGATACTTTCCGAATGCTTTGGAAGGAAATCTTTTACATTGGAGCATTTACTTTGGTGGTCGCCTGGGCAGAAATCACCTATTTTCCGAAAGCAGTGGTGATGGAAAAACTGATCGCGGTTTATTCTCTGATTGGATTTGTCATTTCATTGTTGCTGGTTTTCAGAACCAATACAGCCTATGACAGATGGTGGGAAGGAAGGAAGAAATGGGGGGAGCTGGTGAATGACACCAGAAATCTTTCAGTAAAACTGTCTCCGATCCTTACAGATGAACATCGAGAATTCTTTAAAAGAATGATCATCAATTTTGTTTGGACCATGAAGGAGCATTTAAGAGATGGAGCAGAACTCGAAGATCTTGAATTGACTGAAGACGAAAAAAAATATCTTGAACAACAATCACATTTGCCAGCTGGAATTTCTGCTCTGATGTATCAAAGATTAAGGTTTCTGAAAGAGAAAGGGTCAATATCGGATGGAGAGTATATTGCGTTGGAAGGAAACATGAATCGTCTTATGGATAGTTTAGGAGCATGTGAACGAATCAAAAACACTCCCATTCCTTATTCTTATAGTTTATTCTTGAAGAAATTTATATTCATATATGTTACAACACTCCCATTGGCTTTTGTTCATACGTTTGGGTTTTACTCTGCCCTCATAGCAACATTTGTATTTTATGTTCTTGTCAGTATGGAGGTCCTGGCTGAGGAGATTGAAGATCCTTTTGGAACGGATGACAATGATCTACCTACAGATCAGATCTTTGAAAGGATAAAGGCTGTGACTGGAGAAATATTAAAATAAAAAAGGGGGCCGAAGCCCCCTTCTCAACTATAGAATAATATTATTCTTTGATGAATTTCACTACCTCAGAACCTGTCTGATTGTAGATCGTCACAAAGTACATTCCATTATCAAATCCGTTAAGATCAACATCTACAGAAGCCAATCCCTCAACGTTTGTTGAATACATAACTTGACCATTCATGTTTGTAATAACGATTGCATCAACCACATTTCCTGCTGCAAATCCTTTAACAGAGATCTTATCGCTTGCAGGGTTAGGAACAACGATATAAGGTGCTTGAGTCAGTTCGATCTGACCAGTGTTACCAACTTCGATTCTATATCCTGTGAAAGAAGTTTGCTGAGTAACAGGGGTAGGGAAACCAGGAATGATTTCAACCAAAACCACAGCATCAACAAAGATCTCTACCGGATAAGTTCCAGCAGTATTGCAAGTCCCACTAACAGTAGCACAACCAAAAGATCCACCAGGATAATTACAACTTGATTGATTACACAGGTAGGTCATTCCCGGAGGGATACCTTGAACATCTGTTACAGTGAATTCTTGAATTTCGCTACCAATAACCGCTTGTGCTGCGGGATCATTTCCAGCTAATTCAGGAGTTACCTGATCAGGAACCATGAACGAAAGATTCGTCGAATACGCAACACCAACAAACGCCGGCGGGAAATTTTCCAAAGTATCTGGCCATACTCCATATCCAGGAGAAACAGCTGTATCTGCCCAATTCGCAGAAGGGTAGTCAGCTCCTGGTGTACATTGTGCACTTGCTGTGATGGCTGCACTTACCAAAGTAAACATAAGTAGTAGTTTTTTCATACAAATAGTTTTAACGATTTAAAGCAAATGTAAGGAAAAAAATAGTTGAGTATTCTCGTTTATAGCAGGGTTCGAACAGCTCAATGTTAATAGCAAAAGGATTTTACTTAAATTAAAGTCATGAAAAAGATCTCCAGAAGAGCATTTCTACCAATCGCCGGACTAGCACCGTTGTCAATTCCTTTAATGTCTAATGACATGAAGGAGGAAGAAAAAACGGAGGTATTTCATGAGATTCTTCCCAATGTTCTTAAAAAAGGGGATATGGTCGGAGTCTGTGCACCAGCAGGATGTATTTCTGATCCATCTGAAGTAAAGGATTTTGCACAAGCGCTGCGTTCAATGGGTTTTAACGTTCGGCTGGGGAAGAATGTCTCTTCAAAGTATGGATACTTTTCTGCTCCGGACAAAGAACGAGCGGAGGAATTTATGGATCTGATCTCAGATAAAGAGGTAAAAGCCATTTTTACGATTCGTGGAGGATGGGGTTGTGCCAGGATATTAGACTTGATCGACTTTAATGTGATCAGAGAAAACCCGAAGATCATCATGGGATTCAGTGATATTACAACGTTGTTAAATGTCATCACTTCGAGAACCGGACTGGTTACGTTTCATGGTCCAGGAGGAAATTCTACTTGGAACAAACGCACACTCAATTATTTTGAAAGTGTGATCATGAAAGGTGAAAGAGTTTCGTTGTCCAATATTGAAAATGAGGATCAGAAAGTGATTGTTCACTCAGAAGGAAGAGCAAGCGGTCATCTGTATGGCGGTAATCTGACTGTGATCTCCTCATTAATAGGAAGTGGATATTTACCTGACTTCAGGGGGAAGATCTTATTCTTGGAAGATGTAAAAGAAGAACCCTATCGAATTGATCGTATGCTTACCCAGTTAAAACTTGCAGGAGTATTCAACAAGGTTGATGGAATTGCTCTTGGTGTGTTCAGGGACTGCATTGCCGAAGAGCCCAACCGTGCTTTTACTCTGGAAGAGGTTTTTGATCAGCACTTTAAGGATATTGGAATTCCCGTAATGTCTGGCTTGCAATTCGGCCATGTGAAGACAAAATTTATTCTTCCGATCGGAGTTGAAGCTGAAATTTCTACAAGCTCTAAAGTCATCCAGATGCTCGGATCTGCAGCCCTAAAATAAAAAAGGCCATCCTAAGATGACCTTTTGCTCCTCCTGCTGGGCTCGAACCAGCGACCCTCTGATTAACAGTCAGATGCTCTAACCAACTGAGCTAAGGAGGAATGTTTTCGTTTCCGAAAAGCGAATGCAAATATATATAAAGAATTTTATCTGCGCAGCGAATTGAAAAAAAAATCGATCAATTCCTTAATGACTAAAAGTCATCCTCATCAAGAGTAAAATCTTCTAATCCCGTGTCAAGCCCGTCATCTTCCTCATCCTTATCCACCATATCGATACAGTTATCATCATCGCATTTGGCGGGACGAAGGATATTGGTTTTTGATACGTTGAGTCGGATTTCGGTTTTGATGAATCCATCCTCCTGCTGATATGCTTTTGCGAAAGGTGTGCCATGTAACTCAACCAAAGCCCCCCTTTTTAAGAAATCGAGGATCCTTAGATTAGAACCTTCCTTTTTCCAGATGGTACAATTGACCCAAGTCGTTTTGGTTTTTGAATCTCCACTGCGTTTATCTCGCCAGTTTTTATTGTGGGCTACAGGAAAATTGATTGCAATTACTCCGCGCTCCATGTTCTTTATTACCGCATCTTTTCCGATGTTCCCTATAAGTCTTGTTTCAAATACGGTTGCCATTGTACATGATTTTTAGTGAAAGTAATAAATCATGTGATAAATAGAAATTCTACTCGCTCAAATTAATGATATAGGCGTCTTTAAAACCGTTTTTCTTAACTTTTTCAAGATCATTTCCCGCACTTTCTGAATTCGAATAGGGACCAATGGTGTATCGGTATTTGAATGTAGAGCTGGTATTGAGCTTGGTTCGTGTGACACCCAGGCCTAGTTTTTTGAATTCAGGACTTTGTGTATCGATGGCTTCTTTGGAAGACATGATCTGAATGTGATATTTACCAGTCGAATTTGTTGTTGGCTTCGCGGTTGTTGTTGTTGAGGAAGAGGAAAACGTGCTCGCACTGGAAACCGGTTTCACAAATTTGATCCCAGGATGTTCATGGGTAATATGAGATCGGAACCCCCTGAATATTGCTGATGCAAGAATGTCTTGTCCGTAATCTGTATTTAAATAAACGGCTTCCTTTTCGTTAGTCAGAAAACCACATTCGACTAATACACTCGTCATCCGAGTATATTTCAGGACCTGCAGTGAGTGCGCTCGATCATCACTGTCCTTTACTCCTCTGGATTTACGTCCGGCACGAGTAGAAAATTCCTTTTCGAATTCTTTAGCCAGATTCACCGAGCTTTTCGATTGCATTGAGTGAATATGAGACTCAGTGCCATGCACCGTTTTTCGTTCGTTTGCATTACAGTGAATGGAAACAAAGTAATCTACACCCATCGAATTTGCAACGTTCACACGGTCATCCAGAGTTGGGAAAGAATCATCACTCCTCGTGTAGATTACCGTTACATTATTGAGATACTTCTGAAGATAGGTGCCAAACTTTTTTGCGATGATCAGATTGAGTTCCTTTTCCGGTTTATGGTTCTTGTCCGAAGAAAGATGTCCAGGGTCTGAACCGCCATGTCCTGGATCGATGACTACTGTAATCTTTTCTTTGGCTGGAGCGGGGACAAAGGATCCACCGAGGAAAAAAGAAGCAATAAGCAGATATGACCATTTCATGATACAAAAATAGATCATGTTCTTTCAGATTAACGATGTCAGAGAAACAGCTTACTAAGAATCAGTTGTTAATTATCATGAAGCAAAAGATCTTTTAAAGATTTATGCATTTAAAAAGGTGAGCTAAACATCGATTTTCACATGTTAATTGAATTAAGAGCACATTCCGCTGAAACTCAATCGAATAAATTTTTTACCTACTTCCTTTTGATCACATTTGATTCAGAAACGGAATTAATAACACCTAAATAATCACAGTCATGAAAAGAAATGGATTAACAAAACTACTCTTCGTTGTCGGGATGGCAGCAGGGTTAATCATCGCAGGATTTTATTCTTGTGAAAAACAGAGCATCGAACCTCAGATAAATAAAGCTGAGTCATACAAGACGCTTGATATGGACAATTTTTTACCGCACCAGATAGATATATGTGGGGATTTCACCAAAAAGCGGTTGATTCGAGATGATGACGGAAGAACGATAGGAGAAGTTCTGGTGTATAATGATTTGAAGTACATGTATGTTCTTCTTCATACTACACAAAACTTCTTTATAAAGAAAGCATACATGCATGCCGGAGAAAACACTCGTGATTTTCCAGTGACCGATCAGGGCGGGTTAAAGTATTCTGATTTCAATTACGCAATTGGAGGGTTACCTTTTGCAGATGTCAGAAGATTTAAAATTCCACTGACAGAATTGAGAGGGAAATCGTATTTCAGTGTAATGGCTGAAGTAAAAAAGAAGAGACTTGGAGCCATCGAAAACGCCTGGGTTGAAGGAAGAGATTTTGGCACTGACGGGATGGTCTTCTTGTACAATAGAAATGAATGTTTAGCAAATCCTGCAATCATTAACCAGATCGCAGAAAATGAGTAGCAAGTTTTAGGTTGGTTTACAGGGACTCATGTCCACAGCGAGAGAGTGGCAACACTCTTTCGCTGTTTTAACCGAACCCGAAGGTTGATAAATTGATGAAAATCATGTTTTTAACTAAAAACGGTCATATTAATCTCCTTGATTACAGGATAGATTTGCATTAGAAATTAAAACCGATACTATGAAAAAGAATGTAAGAATAATGATCCTTTCAGCAGTGTTACTGACGGGAGTTGTAGGGGTGACAATGTATTCTTGTGAAAAGGAAACAATTGTTCCCAATGCCAATACAGTGGCAACTAAAACAATTGGAATTGACGGGTATCTTCCTGATATAAAACAAATCTGTGGAAAGGTTCAGGATATAGATCTTGTTGACGCAAATCTTGGAAGGTCTGTAGGTAAGGCGTATATCTATAACGACAAGAAGAACTTTTTCATTTTGTTGCACACAAATGAGGATATCTACATGAAAACCGCATACTTGGATGCCCAGACAAGCATCGAAGAAATTCCTCAAAGCGGAGAGGGCTTTGTAATGAATGATTTCACTTACAATGTGGGTGGGCTGACTGCAACAAACATCAGAAGATTTAAAATTCCAATTAACGAAGTTTTAGGGAAAGAGTATTTGGCATGTGCTGTAAAACTTTACTCAAGAACAGATCCATCTAGAAAAGGGTATGCCTGGGTGAAAGGTAAATCTGTTGGAAGCGGAATGGTCTTCAGATATAATATGCAGGAATGTTTGATCGAAAACCATGTAAGCGCAGATGAATTACCAGTTGAATAAAAAAGTGAAATAAAGTAAAACCAAAAGTTATGAAAAAGAATCTTAAAAGTATTTTGGCAATAGCGGTTATAGCAACCGGAGTGATTGCGGTGAGCATGTATTCATGTGAAAAGGAAAACATTCAGCCCAATGATTCAACAGAAGAACAAGTTGAATTGAAGGATATTAATACAGTTCTACCTGATGTAATGAGTCTTTGTGGGAAAATAACAAAAATTCCTTTAATAGAAAATGAAACAGGAAATGATGTTGGTTCTGCATATGTATACAACAACAAAGAGTACTTATGGGTAGTGCTTAATACTAGAAAAGGCTTTTATATGAAGAAAGCATTTATGGATATCGTGGAAAATGAAAAAGATCTTCCCACAAATTTTAGAACCGGCATGCTGGATTACGAAAAGTTCAAATATCTTATTGATGCCGAGCCGGCATCAAATATTAGAACTTTTAAAGTTCCTGTAGGTGATGCACGTAATAAGAGCATATATAGTATTATGGTCAAGATCAGAAAAAAAGGTGAGTTCAAATACATGAAAGATGCATGGGTTGAAGGAAAGATCACATTTAAAGGTGGAGGACGCGCATTCAATCATGTTGTAGACAGATGTCGTCCGGATTTTGAAGATCCAGAGTTCGAGCCAGCGAATCCACCGATGCAGCAGGAAACGGCAGCGCAGGATGAGATAAGAAATAACAAAAAGCCAAGAGTAGAGTAACTCAAGAAATATAGAACTTAGGGCCGCGAAAGCGGCCCTTTTTATTTTTGGAAGTAGTTGTAAACGATCATTCCTTTTGATTTTCCAATAACGTTACTTAGATCTTCTTGAGTTGCTTCTTTGATCTTTGAAACACTTTTGAATTTTCTCAAAAGGAGGCTTTTAGTAGCTTCTCCGACTCCGTTAATTGAATCCAACTCTGACGCAACAGCCCCTTTACTTCTTTTATTGCGGTGGTGAGTAATTCCAAAGCGATGCGCTTCATTCCTCAGATGCTGGATTACCTTCAAACTTTCTGACCGTTTGTCAATGTATACAGGATATTGATCTCCAGGAAAATAGATCTCTTCGAGTTTTTTAGCGATACCAACAACTGCCATTTTGCCGCGAAGGGCTAATTTATCAATGGCATTCATCGCAGCACTCAATTGCCCTTTTCCACCATCAATGACGATGAGCTGGGGTAAGTCATTTCCTTCAGCGATCATTCGGGAGTATCTACGATAAACGACCTCCTCCATGGTAGCAAAATCATCTGGTCCCTCAACAGTTTTTACATTGAAATGACGATAATCTTTCTTTGATGGCTTAGCATCTTTGAATACAACACATGCCGACACCGCATTTGTTCCCTGAAAATTAGAATTATCGAAACACTCCATGTGTATGGGAAGGTCTTTTAATCGAAAATCCTTTTTTAATTGTTCGAGAATTCGCTCCGTATGCTTTTCGGGATTTTTGATCTTTTCCTGTTTTCTTTTCTCGAGGATGTAAAAACGGACGTTTCTCAGGGAAAGGTCCAGAAGCTCTTTTTTATCCCCTCTTTGAGGAACGTTGAATTGTAGGTCCGAGAGGAAGAAATCTTCAGGTTTTTCATCGGTAAGTATTTCCTTACTGCTGCTATTATATCTTTCCCTTAATTCAGGAAGCACATATCCGAGAATGTCACTTCTGGTTTCGTCAAGTTTCTTTTTGACTTCTGTCGTGTAGGCGTGAACAATGGCACCGTTATGAATGGACAAATAATTCAGGAATGCTGATTCTTTTTCTTCGATCATTGTGATTACATCTACTTGATGTATTCTCGGGGAAACAACCGTCGATTTTGCCTGATAACGTTCAAGTGCCTGAACTCTTTCTTTAGTGAGCTGCGCCTCTTCATATAAGAAAAGTGCGGCCTGTTCTTTCATTTGATGCCTTAAGACCTTAAGAACACCTGAAATGTTTCCCTTCAAAAGATCTTCGATCTGAGAGATCATTTTAAAGTATGCGTCTTCTTTTTGTTTACCAACGCAAGGCGCCTTGCAGTTTCCAAGATGATACTCCAGACAGACTTTAAATTTGCCCTGTTGTATTTTCTCTTCTGAAAGATCTAGCGCACAAGTGCGTAATGGATAGAGCTCACGGATAAGGTCTAGTAAAGTATTCATCACCCTTACGCTTCCATAAGGGCCATAGTATTTAGACCCGTCACGGATGAGCTGTCGGGTAGAAAACACCCTTGGGAATCGTTCTTTTTTAATACAGATCCAGGGATACGTTTTATCATCCTTTAACTGGATATTGTATTTGGGTTGATATTTCTTGATGAGGTTATTCTCGAGAAGGAGAGCGTCTAACTCGGTCCCTACAACAATGTATTCCAGATTAGCGATCTTCTTAACCAAAAGAATGGTCTTCCCGTTATCATGCTGCTTGGCAAAATAGGATGTAACCCTTTTTTTTAAATTTTTTGCCTTTCCAACATAGATGATCTGACCGCTGGAATCAAAAAATTGATAAACACCAGGTTTCTCAGGGAGTAATCGAACTTTATCCTTTAGTTGTTCCTTGTCGACAGACATGAAACAAAGCTACAAAGAATTAGTTCCTAGTTTGAAATGATGTCGTAAAGCTCGCTAAGATTAGGAGAAATGATTACTTCAATTCTTCTGTTTTTTGCTTTGTTAGCTGGATCTACAGGATGAAATTCAGAGCGCCCCGCAGCCATGATATGCGATGGATCCATTTTAGAACTGTTCAGCATGATCTCTATAACCGAAGTCGATCGAAGAACTGAAAGCTCCCAGTTGTTTTTGGGAGAAGAAGCACTGTTCAGCTTGTCAGTATCGGTGTGTCCTTCAACAATGATCTCCAGCTCTTTTTCATTTTCCAGCACTTTAGCAAGCTCGATAAGAGCATTTTTACCTTGAGGCTCAACGACGGTGCTACCTGAAGCAAATAGTAGTTTAGCCTCCATGCTCACATAGATCTTTCCGTTTTTATAAACCACGGACAATCCTTGGTTTTCAAATCCCTTTAAAGCATTTGCCACCCTGGTCTTTAACTGTTGAGCCGCTTCGTCTTTACGGCGGATCATTTCTTCCAACTCATTCACTCGTTGTTCTCTTTCTGCAAGAAGGGCTTGTTTTGCTTTGAGTTCATTTTCAAGCTGCATCAAGGCCTCTTCTTTTCGCTGCAATTCCAGACTTTTTGCCTCCAGTTCTGCTTGAAGTGTCGCGGTTTCTTTAGCGCCTGCCAATCGAAGCTTATCAAATGCTTTCTCCATGGCCTCCAGCTGTACAGATTGTTTGTCGTACTCAGTTTCGAGTAAACGGTATTTATTTCCAAGATCAGAGGTGTCTTTCTTTAGGGCAGAAGCTTCTTTACTTGCAATGTCAAACTTTGTTTGCAGGTCTTTTGCCTTCCCTTCATTGGTCAAAGCACTGTTTTTATATTTTTCAAGCTCTTCACTACACTGTTTTTCCTTTTCCAATAATTCCTGATATTTTTTAGCCGGAACACAAGCTGTGAATGTCAGCGCTATTGAAATGATAGATAAATACCTCAACATAAGTTTATTTTTTACAAATATCACCATAGTCGAGGCTGTTCTATCGATACCCTCGTGGAATTATAAACATTATGTTTTGGATAAACCTAGAACAAAGGACAACTATAGGTGCTTTTGTTTTCTGGTCTGCAGGTTGTGAAGCTTAGAGATAGCTCGTGTGTGTTGCTGCTGCCCTTTCTAAGGTGCGAAGTAGTAATATCGAACGAATAATTTAGTGTGAACCGTTCCTTCAACTTTAAACCCGCATGCAGAATGATTGCGTCCTGATTCCGATATGCCACCCCCGCAATGAACACGTTTTTAAAATCCACCATCGCCTGAAGGTCAAGTGCAAAAGGTCCTCTGGGAGGAAATTTTAATAAAAATGCCGGAAGGATGCTGACCTTTTCGTTCACCTTGATCCTTGTCCCTCCATTCATGGATGGGTGAAATCTGAATCTGGAATCGTTTCCTGGATCGGGCCATCCATAAGGAATAAGTTGATCTAATATGATCCCCAGATAATAGTTTTCACTGTTCCACCATGCACCGAAGGACGCATCAGGAGCAATAAATGAAGCTTCTTTCATGACCTCAGGATCCGGATTTAATGTAGTCGCATTGGTTGGATCGAAGCCGAACTGAACCACCCCACCATAAATTCCGAGTGATAAACGGTTATCTCTGTTGAAATTAAAATGTCCGGCATAGGCTAGATTGATCTTCTTTGTGCTGAAGTCACCAATCCTATCTGTGATGAATCGCAAACCGAAACCATGCCTGGCGCTCAAGTATTGTTTTCTTTTAGACGCAAGTGCAGTGCTCATGGTAAAGAAGCCGGACTTTGGTGCTCCTGGGAAACCTAGCCATTGCATTCGGTAAAGAGCGTGAACATCAAGACAATTTTTAATACCTGCATGTGCCGGATTCAAAGCGAATTGATGAAATGACCATTGCGAAAACTGCGGAAGCTGTTGCGATAAACCGGTCTTCTGAATTATGAAGGAGATTAAAAATAAGGCGAATAGTCTCTTCATCGTATTAGATTGAGATAACCATTGAACTCTTGTTTTTCATCGTCCCACAATTGGATGACATAATAGTACACTCCCTCACTTGCTTTACCATTTCTGATCGTTCCGTTCCATGCTTTTTCCTTCGAATAACCCGAAGTTGAAAAGACTTCCTGTCCCCAACGATTGTAGATCTTGATCTGGTTGTTTGGATAATTCTCAATACCACGGATAACCCATGTATCATTATTACCATCCTCGTTAGGAGAAAATGTGTTTGGGATTTCCAGAGACTCATCCAGGTTTACCGTGACTTCATCACTCAATGTGCAACCATTTTCAGTGGCAGTCAAGGTATAAGTGGTTGTTTGAAATGGGGTCACAAATGGAGTTAGAGAAAAAGGGTCACTTACAGATGCAGATGGATACCATTGAAACGCGGGGGCAGTAGTGTTTCCAGCTAATTGAACGGTTTCGCCGGAAGAAGAATAAATATCACTACCCGCATCGACAAGAAAAGAGTACACATTAAACGGAACAGTTTGATCCGAAACCGTAACTGGACACGGTGAATAACAGGAGTTGCTTACCGAAACGACGTCACCCTCTTGTAAGGATGTTGTTTGAAATGTAGGTTCTGAAGTTACAGCTACTAGTTGTCCATTCACAAACCAGGAATACTCACCTTGATCAGGGCAGTTAGTTAATGAAGCCGCAAATGTTATCTGATCGTATAGACAGATGGATGTGGTTGGGGTGGTTATAGCAACAGAAGAAGGAGCTTGATCGACCCCGGATCCACTGATCTCGATGTCAAATGTGCATTCTGCAGGAGATGAGGCGTCCTGGGTTCCACTAATAACAATATAATAAGTAGTATTAGCTGGAAGAGAGTTGGCGATTAGCGAAAAGCTACCATTTACAGAGCTAACACAATTTCCAATAGGCGAATAGGTAGAAGCATCACAAGCAACTGTGGCTTGAAGTATTTGAGCATTGATGGTTGTCCCTTGTCCGGGATTGGTCTCAAAAATCAAATTTGAAAAGTTAGTGCTGATGTCACCGCCACTGCTATTTGTTGTAAATGTGAGCCAGATAGTGTTCTCAAACGAGAAACAATCGCTAAAGTCGTCCTCGCAGTCTGGACAAAAAGTGACATTGGAGTTGAGATTGTTTACTGTAAAGATTGAATTTGGGCACAATTCAAGCGCGGAATTACAGTTGTTATAGACTTCTTGTGCATTCACCATTTTTAGGGTTAAATGCATTAACAAAAAGATAACAATTTG
>ENA-UPTJ01000067-UPTJ01000067.1-marine-metagenome-genome-assembly--contig:-NODE-67-length-68279-cov-5.884205_pt1 | contig 68279 bp, 54 predicted proteins | sample MGYA00238168_ERZ767080 | MGnify/ENA primary metagenome ERZ767080 (study PRJEB28935, sample SAMN06266237) | marine metagenome | isolation source: Columbia River Estuary | place: USA:Columbia River Estuary... | reverse complement strand
ACATCTTTTTCTTTTGGAAGAATATTCAATTCATTTATTCCTCCATTTGAATTTCCACAGGTTTCTGGAGTGATCACCACATTTGATGGGTTGATATTTCCGGTAGACTGAACCGCGTAGGTTGCCGTTTCGCTGCATCCGTTGGCATCTGTTACAACAACCGTGTAAGGACCATAAGAAAGATTGTTCATGTCCTGAGTTGTAGGTCCATTTGACCATTGATAAGTATAAGGAGAAGTACCTCCTGATACCGTTAGGTTGATGGCGCCTGAATTATTTGCACAGTTATCGCCAGTCGTAGTAGCTGTTAGAAGTATACCACTACTTGCCGAAATAACCGAATAACTCGACGAGAAGATACATCCGTTATTATCTGTGATCACAACCTCGTAAGATCCACTGTTTAGTCCTCCAAGATCCTCCGTTGCAGCACCGTTTGACCAGTCAAAAGTATAAGGTGCAACCCCTCCGGTTACTGTAATGTCAATTGTTCCGTTTCCGGAACCACATGTTTCATTCGAGGTCACCTCCGAAACAACCAGAGTACCTGTATTATTGGTGACAACAAAAGTTTCTTCGAGTGAACAATTCGAGCCATCTGAGATGATTACGCTATAAGATCCTGCTGCTAAGTTAGAAATGTCTTCTGCGGTGTACCCGTTGTTCCAGATATAAGACAAAGATCCAACTCCTCCAGAAGCAGAGATATCGATCGATCCTGTTCCTTGTCCACAGTTGTCTTCTAAAATCACAACATTGTCAAGTACTAGCCCATTGGTGATATTATTGATCGTATACGATTCAGTCAATGAACATCCTGATTGATCAGAAATAGTAACTGTGTAAAGGCCTTCATTTAGGTCACTTAGATCCTGAGAAACTGAACCATTGTTCCATGAATACACAAATGGAGCATCTCCTGAAACCGAAATGTTAATCGAACCATTATTATCAGAACATGTTTCATTTGAAACGACTTCAGAAGTGATCTGTAAATTTCCTGAGGTATTATTAACAGTAATCACAGTGCTATCCTGACATCCGTTTGCGTCTGTAACCGTGACATTGTAGTTTCCAGCTTGTAAATTCGAAATTGAAGGGCCTGTTAAAGGTTGTGTGACACATGATCCTGTGCCTGTGAAAATGGTCCCTGGAGTAGGACTTGCTCCTTGTGAGAAGACAATATTTCCTGATCCGTCAAGAAGATCGAATGATACTTCATTATCAAATCCACCTGGGTTCCATATCAATTCAATGCTTTCTCCTGCACAAACATTGAAAGTTCCCGTATTCTGACCTCCACCGAATACCGTAAAGTTTCCTGCATTGGTTCCGTCAACTAGAACATCGATCGAAGCTCCATTCCAGCTGTTTCCGAGATCCTGCATGTCCAGCGTATATGAACAGCATGGATTCGACGTTGCACCTGACCAGGAGTAGGTATAAGGTGCAGTTCCTCCGGATACGTTCACTGTGATCGAACCATTTGAGTTACCACAAGTTTCATCTGTAATGGAAATACCTCCAATTGTTGGTATTCCCTGATCAGACAATGTTGTTGTGTAAGTCAACATACATCCATTATTGTCTGTAATGTTAACCGTGTAGTTTCCACTTTGAATCGATGCGATATCTTCAGTAGTAGATCCATTGGACCATAAGAAGCTTAATGGAGCAGATCCATTAAGGACTGTAAGGTCGATTGATCCGTTTGCTGTGTTACAAGTAGGAGAGACGTTGACAGAAGAAGCATTCATTTGGCCCGCTTCATTGAATACACTGGCCGAGAAACTGATCGTACATCCTGAGATATCAGTTGCAGTTCCTGAATAAGTACCTGACGAAAGGTTAGATAAATCTTGAGTGGTCGAACCGTTGCTCCATGAATATGAAACAGTTCCGTTTGCACCTGCAACGATGAGGTCAATATACCCCATGCCGTCACCGCAGACTTCATTCGTTACGTTTATTCCTGTTACGTCGAAGTTTCCTGAATTGTCGTTTATGACGTAATTACCACTTGCAAATGAACACCCAGAAGCATCTGAAACAGTTACAGAGAAGTTTCCAGCTGATAAACCGGAAAGATCCTGTGTGGTTGCTCCATTAGACCATAAATAAGTGTATGGGGCATTTCCTCCGGAGACAGTAAGGTTGATGCTTCCGTTATTGTTTCCACAGATTTCGTCATTTATGATAGCAGATGCGGTTAGTGTTCCTGATAAATTGTCAATAACAGCACTTACCATATCTGTACAACCATTGCTTCCGGTTACATTCAATGTATATGTTCCAGCAGAAAGTCCTGAAATATCTTCAGTAGTTGCACCGTTTGACCATGAGTAGGAATAAGGGGCTGTTCCACCTGTTACAGATGCGTTGATCGACCCACCGTTATTTCCACAAACCTCGTTAATGATACTTTGAACAGATACATTCAAAGTTCCTGGCGAATTTACCACTTCAAATGGCCCCGCATTCAATTCACATCCCGTTGCATCTGTAATTGTACACGAATAAATGCCACTTGATAATCCACTCAGATCTTCTGTCGTTTGACCATTGCTCCATAAGTAGGTCAATGGCGCAGTTCCACCTGATATCGATAAATTGATTGAACCTGCACCGTTTCCGCAGAATTCACTTTCCACGATGGATGATGCAATCGTCATTCCATTGGCAATGTTGTTTACAACAGCACTTGAGCTTGCCTGACAACCATTTACATCGGTTATTGTAACGGTGTATGTTCCTGCAGAAATTCCAGTAATGTCTTCTGAAGTAGCTCCATTCGACCAGTTAAATGAGGAAGGTGCACCGGCTCCAGAATAGACAAGATTTATGGCGCCATTCATCTGACCGCAAAGTTCAATCGTAGTCACCATGTTGTCGATGGTTAAGCTACCTGGATCATTATTAATGGATGTACTGACATCAATTTGACAGTTATTTAAATCCGTGATTACCAGTGAATAGTCTCCAGCGGATAGATTGGTAATATCCTGTGAGGTAGATCCATTGCTCCATAAATACGATATAGGCGCTGTTCCACCTGTAACGCTGACATTGATAGACCCGGTTCCATTTCCACACAATTCATCAAAGGTCGACACTCCGGTTAACTGTAGTGTTCCACTTTCATTCAGGATAACCAGATTTCCGCTGTTCAACGAACAACCTGAGTTGTCAGACACTGTCAATGAATAGGTTCCTGCAGATAGATTAGGAAGGTTTTGCGTTGTTGCCCCTGTATTCCAAAGGAATGTATACGGCGCCGTTCCTCCCGAAATGGTCACTGTAATATCACCAAGTCCATTTGTACATATTTCGTTGTCAGTGTCAATGTTCGAAATTGCGAGTGTTCCTGAATTGTTTCCAACAGTATAAATTGGCGTATTAATCGTACAACCATTATTATCAGTAATTGTACAAGAGTATGTTCCTGCACTAAGACCTGTTAGATCTTGAGTTGTCGCTCCGTTACTCCATAAATAGGTATATGGAGTTTGACCACCTGAAATTTGAATATCGATCGATCCTGCTGAATTTGAACATACTTCATTCACTGCATTTCCATAGGTTTGTGTAAGAGTTCCAGAGATATTCTGAATAGTTACTGTTTGATAAACCGAACATCCAGATGCATCAGTCACGGTAAGGGTATAAGTACCTGCCGCAACACCCGTCAGATCCTGAGTTGTTGAGCCATTTGACCATGAGTAAAAATAAGGCTGGACACCTCCTGTGATAGTAGCGTCAGCTCCACCTTGGTTATTCCCACAGTTTTCATTGGTCGTGTTAATTCCAGTTATTGAAAGGGAACCAGACTGATTGCTCACTGTATATTGTTGATTTACAGTACAACCTTCATTGTCCGTGATGGTCACCGCATAAGTACCAACTTGAAGTCCGCTTATGTCTTCTGTGGTTACACCATTATTCCATAAGTATTGCGCAGGTCCGTTGGTAGTAAATACCGTGATATTAACTGACCCGTTTGAATTTCCACAAGATTCATTCGTAACCGTTTGATTGGTGATTGCGAGATCACAGTTTGGCACACAGTTACCAACAAGGTTAACGATGCTATAAGAAGCAGTCGCACTGCAGCCGTTGGCATCGGTAAGACTTAAAACATAAGTCCCTTGATTGATCTGGTCAAGATCTTCAGTTGTTGAGCCATTACTCCATGAATAAGTGATTGGGGCAACTGCTCCATTCACCGTTACAGAGATGGATCCGTCTTCGTCACCACACGTTTCATTCACCGTGGTTCCAGAAATATTAATGTTTGATGCTCCTAGGACATTGTACGTTTGTACACCTAAACATCCTGTAGCGTCTGTCACGTTTACCGTATATGATCCAGGTGACAATCCTGAAACATCTTCAGCTATTGAGCCGTTCGACCAGTTGTATGAAATTGGAGCTGTTCCTCCCGCAACCGTAACATTAATAGCTCCGTTGTTTTGGGATGCACAAACCTCATTCGTAACAATACCGGATATAGTCAAAGTTCCGTTGTTCGAAAGATCAACCTCATATGAATAGGTACATGCATTAGGACCCGTAATTGTCACGGCATAAGCTCCTGCAGGGATATTAGTAAGGTCTTGGGTTGTTGCACCGTTGTTCCACAAATAAGTGAATGGCCCTGTCCCTGTTACTGTTAAGTTGATGGAACCATTGGATGCACCACAAGCAGGAGAAACACTTGTATGTGAAATAGCTGGTCCAGCAGGCTCCAAAATAGTAAATACTGAATCTGGCGGATTAGCCTGAAGGACAATACTCCAGTCAAATATATAACCGTTGTTATTTGGAATATGGTCAGTAACGGTAATTGTCCAACCTCCGTTCAATGGCGCACCAATAAAATTGTCAAATCCTTCGTAGGGTTGATACGATCCTGATGGGAGATATTTATCACTCTGCTGACTTCCGTCACATGGGTTTGTATACGTGTATGTGAAGTTGTTCGATTCACCCACCATTGTAGCATAGGTAGAAATGGTCTGCCAACAGTAATTGTAACCAATACCGGGATCCGTGTTCGAATTTCCTGAACCACCATCTGTAGGACCAACAGCACAAGGTTCACCAAGGTTACAAGTTGCTCCTCCGGGTTGTTGTTTAAGGGTTATCATTTGACCATTTGGAGCAGTTAGCGTAATTTCTAATTCACCAATTCTTGAATGTTCAAGAGTGGCACAGATTGACTGAATCTGATCGGGACTTTGAATCGATTGAGATGCCCCGAATCCTCCCAGATTTATGGTGCTACTGTATGAACCTCCCTGACCATCAGGAATGAATGTGGTTCCTGCATCAAAGATGTTTCCTGCGATAATATCCTCTGCAGAACATCCATAACCATCAATCACGTCGACATAGTACGTTCCGGGTGTTAGTCCGGCAACAGGAAAGGTGGTAAAGGAATTCACATCTCCAGTTAAAGAGTCAGTTAAAGTAAGTGTATATGGTGAAATACCACCAGAAACCGTGAGGTCAACTTGACCGTTATCTGCTCCGAAACATGTCACATCAGTAGGGTCAACATTGTATTCAAGAGGAATGTAATCATCAATATACAACAAAACGGTATCTACAGGTTCACACGGAGAAGGAGTGAAATAAAGCTCAACCACTTCTTGTCCTTCTGTCAAACCATCTGCAACGGCATCAATGATTAGTGTAGAGGACAATTGTCCCGCAGGGATGGTGATCAAATTATCAATGAAGCTGTAATCTACGCCATTTGTAGCTGTACCTCCAATTCCAATCGGAATAGTTACATCATACGAAAGTGCGCTATCCAGAGCAAATGTGAAACTTGCCTCGATACATCCTTCCAAAGCGGTATTGTTTCCAGAAAAAGTATTGCTCGAAGCTGAAATGTTCGACTGAACTAGAGAGTTTTCCTGAAGTAGTACCGCCGAGTCGAATGCTGAGTCACTTCCATCCGCTATTCTTAGGGATAAAGTATAGATCCCACATGGTTGCAGACCTGATTTTGAAGCTGTCATCAATGTTGTGAATCCGTCATATTCGATGTTGGTTCCGTTGTCTGTATTATCGTTGTAAAACTGCCAGAAGGAATTGTTGTTAATGGTGTTGATCGTAACAGGAGTAGTAGTACCAGGAACTACAGCTAAATTTTGCTGACCTGTAATACCAGGCCCGGAGATGTAAAAAGCAAAAACATCGTTAAATCCTGAGTTTACGTATTCGTTGTATTCTTCAGAAAGGAAGACAAACTTAAATTCGATCTCATCACCTTGAACCTCAAAGTCAAAGTTGAAAACAACTGCATCGTTGGTTTGAAAACCTGCTAATGCAGTCAGATCTGCATTACCGGGACCTCCAACATTCGTAGATGTACCTCCCTGATTATTGGGGCCAACAGCATCGAAAATACTTCCTGTACTTAAGATGACCCCTGAATTCAACCCAAGATCAGTACCGGTATATTGAAAAAGACCATATTGAATGGCTCCCCCAGAAATGGTGGCGTTGTAGATATTGACATTGTTTCCAGCCAAGTTATTTCCCAGCTGTTGGGCGGTGTACCCATTATTTACTGTGATCTGACTATTGACTGAAAAGGAAATAGATAAGGTCGTACAAACAAGGAAAGCAACTTTCCCTAAAAAGGAATGGTTCATAATTGTGCGCAGTTTAACGCATTAAATTTACGGAATAAAGAGTACGACAAACTGAAACACCTTGTCAATATTCTGTGAATTATTGAACTGCTGAAACCATTGATTTAGCTGTACCTGACCGGAATTTACAATTTGATAACCCTCTTACTGATCAGTCCGTTATTGAATTGGATGGTAAAGACATACATTCCAGAAGAAAATTTATGGAAATCAATATGATTTTTCCCTTTGGAAATATTTCTATCATCAATGATCTTTCCGTCTAACCCCTTTATAACTAATCTTCCATTATCCAGTGACGTTTCCAAAGTTATCATATCGGAAGTAGGATTGGGATACAGCTTAAATTCGATTTCATCATTTTCATTGATAAAAGCTTGATCATCATATTTGAACCAGATCGGATTGGTAACCGTGTGAAATACTTCATACTGAAGATTCTGATATATTTCGAAAGAATAATCTCTATATGACTCCGCTTCAAACCTGATATACATATATTTTTCTTGTGGTAGAACGAACCCTGGAATAATGGAATCAATCAGGTCTGTCAATTTGTAGCTTAGACTAAAATTGCCGGTTGAATCAGATAGCGTAAGGACTTTTTTACTTTCTCCTGCTTCGGTTCCAAAGATTGCGGTTAATCTCCTGATCGCACCAAATTCAGCTGTTGTAGCGGCATCAATAACTACATACTGATCGTCCACTGTGTTTATATCAAGTCGGGTGTCATCGCCCATGAAAACTTCTGGATCGTTATTCCCATTTTTCGAAAGTGATGCTGCGATGATAGGCCCATCCGTTAATGTCGATCTTCCTTTGTTCAATGCGTCCAGAACATGAACGCCATTTGTTCCCATCCCATTTGGACAATAGGTTGCAGTTGAGATCTTTCCGACTGCATTGTTCGAAATAGAGCCGAGTGAAGCAAAGTCATCTGTATTTGAATAATTGAAGGAACCATGAGCATCATTTCCTCCAGCATAGTACATTTTCCAGTTTTCAGTCGCAGAATTATTGTTTTTCGCAATCAGCCCAATTCTGTTAACTGTATTGACAATTTCTTGTCCCTGTTTGAATCTTTTCCAATGAAAGGAATTACTCGAAGTATCTGCTGGCGTAAATCCGGATTGATTTGTTTGAAGATCCCAAGTATCCAATTCGTCATCCGTGGAGCTAAGAGTCTTCTTCGCGTTCCAAATTTGACCACCTTTTAAACCAGGATAGATCAACGTATCGTTCCCTGGAAGATAGAATACATCAGAATCCAAATTAGTGTCGTTACAAATAATATTTCCCCCTGTCAAAGGAAAGTTTGAGCCATTCACTGGGAATTCTGTTGATCCAAGATTCCAGATCCCTCCATTTACAGGGATCAATGGTAATTCGTCATCCGTTGCGAAAGGATGCGCCGCATAGGCAAATCCATTGTTGTTTGAAATATTATCTAAAGCATTCTTGACGCTTACATTGGTAGGGAAGAGGTCTCCATTTCCATCTCCAATGAAGGGTAAAGAAAAAGGATTTGCAGGATCAGGATAGGCCAACATATGGACCAAACGGTCATTGGCATTGTTTGCTGCTACTTCCTGTCCAGCAATGTAGATCAGGGAGCTATCCTCACTATTCAATTGTTGAGCTTCACTTCGGATACGATCCCAGTTGGCACTTATACCATTACCATAATTATCAAAATCAGAAGTATGATCAGTTGTGGTGATCCAATCAATTCCGATCATTTGAGCTGCTTTTTTCGTAGAACACAGAGGTAATCCAATTTCAGCATCACTTTGCGTGTACATTGAGTGAAGATGTGTATCACCTCTGTAATACCCATCAATCGTTGGTAGTGATTCTGATTTTCTAAACACCCTTAACCCGAAATAGGTATCGGCGATCGAAAAATTCGCATATTCTACCTGGACAAGGATATCGACCTCATCGCTCATTCCCTGAAGAAATGAAGTGGGGATAGTGAAATCGAAATACCAGTATTTCTCGGTCACCGTTATAAAATCTCCAAAAAAGTCAGAGTCTATGTCAAAATCAAATGTCTGGGATGGGGTAGGGGTAAGTGAATTAATACTGAATGGTTTGATGTCTAATGCCGGATCATTTGGAGAAGCACATGAAAAAAGATTCGCAAAATCTGAAGCATTCCATGAGTTAAACGTCAGTATTGGACCAAAATTCGGATCTGAGGCATTCTTTATACGGATATTGATGTTATCGATCTGAATATCCATCAGAAGCACCAGGTCTGCGTCATGAAGAAAGAAATGAACAGGAATTCCATTTAGGTCTCCATTTTCGTCAAATTTTTTCATTCTCCACGGAGCATCGACATAAAATTCGGAAAAAGCAGTGTTTGTTTGCTTTTGAAGGAGGTTAGGCGACCACTCAAGCCAGTCATGTTCTTTCCCCATTAGACGATTGACCGTTATCTTTAAAGAAGCTTCTTCGATTGTTTCATTGCAAAACGATTCCGTGATCTGAACCTTTTTTTTAGGATCAATTTGTTCGATATGGACAGTTCTGTGTTTGCCTTTAGCGATCTCTATTTCCAAATTCACGTCCCACAATTGTTTAGGGTAGTGATTGGTAAGTTCGACCTGGATAGCCTTACATCCTTGCAGATCAATGATTTGTACTTGATCGATGGTCAGTTTAATATCGTCATGTGCGAAGGCTGAGCTGATGACTAAAATCAGAAAGGTAAGTAGGGTAGATTTCACCTTTCAAAGTTAGGTATTTGTCAAGTCCTTATCAAATTTAGAATTCAAAAACTCGTAATCCTCTGACCACGGTATCTTCCATCTGCTTGTTGATCAAGATTCCGTTGTAGGTTATTTGTTGAAGCAGTCGATCATTTGTTTCTTCAAAAGGTTTACTAATATGAAATTCCAATTCATCCGGGTCGAATTTTGAAGTTTGGAAGTGGTATTTGGCAATCAATCCTGTTTCGTATTGAGCTACCAAAAGGATATTTTCTTCATTTTTTATTTTGACCGGACGATAAATACTGGTGTTGAATAAGGGAAAGAGTTTGTCGTGGTCTGTTAAATCAGCAGCTTTGAATTTTTTAATGATCTTGATCCCGTTTTTGATCTCAATTCGATCGTTTACGGTTAACATCAGACCATACTGCTCGGGAATTTCAGTCAAATTTGACCAATGGTCAATACCGAATCTTTTCATTAAGGTAAGGTCAAACAGCAATTGATCCCACCGTATGCCAAGTGTGGTTTTCAACTTACCAAGTTCGTTGACGACAGGATCATTTTTGGAAATAATCCAATAGCGGATCCCGTTTCCGAAAAGATTTACTATGAAGTCCAATAAAAATGCCGTTTTCCGAAATGTAATACAAATTATTAACAGTCCTTGATAGATTGTTGAAAAAGTCAAAAAAAAATGTTGATAACCTCGGAAAAGTCCTTTTTAATTACTTTTTCCCTTTCGACGGTTTTTTGATTTTCGGAATTCGTTCGTCCATTTTCTTTAACTCATGGATCACAGATGAACTATTTTGTTTGAGGAATTCTTTTAAAATGAATTGATTCAGTTCCTCTTTATTCTGAAGTGTATCTTTTAATTTAAAATCAGAATCGTCTCGATTCAAAATGATCAGATTGATCAGGTCTTCTGCCACAGCGAGTCGCATGGAATTTATCAGGATGTCATTGTATTTGACAATCAGTTCCTTAAGCTTTTCTTCCTGTTCAGGCGTCATTTGGAGTTAATAATTAATTCAATTTCGTCTTTAACAGTTGTCAAACGAGATAAGCTCAAGTTTAATACGTCTAGAATGGAAGGATTCTTCCAAAGTTCCTTGATGAAAATAAATTTCTTGTCGACAAGTGATTTTTTCTCTGCTTCGGTCAATGTTGTTAAACACGTTAACGGATAAAGCCCATATTGATCGATCAGGCTTTTTATGTTTTTGTGTAACGGATAATCCCAGGAGATCAGTTCCAAGCCGGCACAACGGGCATACTGCTCGGCATCAGGAGAAAAGCGCGTATTTGTCACCACATAAACGCCTAATTGTTTACCCGAAAAGGCATTGTCCTTTTTCCAATTGAAGGCGACATCGTTGAATCGCGAATGGATGTACAGTGGAACTTTTACATCGCTGATCTTTCCGGGGAGACTATGATATTTGCACTCTACAAGGTGATGTTCTGACTCATTTGAGGCGAGCACATCGATCTCATGCTTCACACATTTTCCCTGAGCAATAACACCGGTTTTTGTTTTATATCCCATGGAGATGAAGAGCTCTTTAACGAACTGTTCAAATGTGAATCCGTCCGGACCAAGCTCCATGATGGCATTTTTCAATTTGTATTTTGCAGCAAGGTGTGATGACCTTTGTTTCAATTTGGAGAAGGCCCATCGGTAGATCTTTTTTGTCGAAATTCCCTGATAAAGCTTTGGAGAAATGTCTTTTACGATCTTTTCAATGATTTCTTCAGAGGCTCCGGCATTAGCGAGTGAATTACGAAGTTTATCAAGTGAAAAGAGTACCTGTTCACCATTCGCTTTAGTGACAATCAATTCTTGAAGTTTCATCGGGAATGGTTAAGGAGTAAAATATACGGTATCGTAACACGGGGAAAATCCGGCCCATATACCTAAAGCGCCACTTATGTTGCTTGGAATGTTAACCGGGGTAGCAAATGGATTCCCTGAAGAATTAACTTGTTCAGCCTTTTTTTCAAAGAAATCGAATACGTTTCTATCCATTCTGGAAAACTTAACCACCGCAGAGTCTCCAACGTGATAATACCTTTTATAGTCGGATAGCAAATTAGGATCTTTTCTCTTTTGTCTGTTGGGAGTAGCAAATTCAAACGTAATTCCATCAAAGAACTGATCGTCGAAATAGGCGTTTATATGGGTTCTGAATAGTGTATCCAACTCTTCACCATTGGCTTGAATGTTAATTCTTTTCGCTTCCCATTTATACGCATTATACTGATTGGGTGGATCAGATAATTTGGCGTACAGGAATGAATAGTCTGGATTCGAAGATTCAGGTTCGAACCATAATTCGGTCAATGGGACTGGAGGGAATAAAGTGGTTTCTCCAGAATACGTTTTGCCATTGTGATCGATCGTTAAAGTATACGTTTTATTCACAGCACCTTTTGCTCCTGGATCTATTGTCGAATATACTGGAATAGGGAAGAAGAATACTTCATCAAATTCTACATCCAGCATTTCTGCCAAAATCTTTTGAGATTCCTCTGGAAGCTCAGAGGCATACATCAACTGAAGTTCATAGGATTGGGAGCCGTCTGACACCATGACTTGAGCATCTTCAATGAAGGATTGTAAATAACTTGAAAGATCTGTTGCAGCGTAAATGTTTTGTGATTTCGACAGCATTACAATTGGGAAACCATCTGTTTCAATTCTTCCGTCAACCACCAATTGCTCCTGATATCCGGGAATATCAATTTCTACTTCCTTCGTACATGAAAAGAGAAGAAGAACAGATAGATATAAAAAAAGCAGTCTTGTCAAAAGAAATAAATGTTGATCAATAGATTGGTTTTCCAAAGTTGAGTAAATGTACTCATTCGAAGGGGATTTATCGATTAGTCAAAAATGATTTCTAGAATTTTATAAACTTAATTGGAGTGAATTGTTTCCCTCCATTGACAACAAGATAATAATTGCCTGACGGAAGCTCTTCGATATCAATTGCGGTGATCGTTACCCCGTTGATCAATTTACTCGAGGCAAAACGAGGTTCAATTCGCTCTCCTGAAGTATTTATTATTTCAATCTTACTTATGTCGATGTCAATTGTTTGAACCTTAATTTCTGAAGAAGAAGGATTCGGGTATATCCCTATCATTACCGCATGATCAGCGCTGTTGGTAGAGGCATTTCTCGAGCAGGGTTCCGCTAAGGATTCATTAAATATACCATGGCCAACAGAAGGGATCCCAGTGACAGATAGAGAGTTGACTCCATCCGGCGAGTAATAGGATTTTACGCAATAGTTCGATGGATCCGGGTCGTTGATGGTATTTACAAAGTACCAGTCTCCCTGAACACGATTGGTGTCAATATCTACCAGTACAAATCCTTTTTGAGTAAGCTCAACCCATTCAATATGCGTATTTTCAATTGTGATCAATCCGGAAAGATTAATCGGTGAGCCAGGAGATGTTACACTTGGAGTTACAAATTCAACTCCAACAGGGGTATTGGCATTTTCCAGATTCATTGCCCAGCTGGTATGGATATCTCCTGTAAGTACTACCATATTGTCAATATTATTGGTGGTGAGGTGATCAAAAAGTCGCTGTCTGTCAGCAGGGTAGCCATCCCAGCTGTCGGTGTTGATAGGGATTCCCAAGATTTTTACTTCACCTACCATTACTTGATTACCGATGATTTTCCATTGTTGCGGAGAGGTAAGTAGCTCGTTTTTGAACCAGTCCATTTGCTCTGTGCCCAGAATCGTTCTGTCAGGGTTGTTTAAATTAGGATCAGTTTGGTTCAATTGTTCATTTCTGCCCTCAAGCCTTGTATCGAGCATGATCAGTTTTGCCAGATTACCAAGATCAAATGTTCTGAAAATTTTCTGGCTATCGGCAATTTGCGGACGAATAGGGATCCACTCAAAATAGGCCTTCTTCCCATTACTCATTCTGTCATACCAGGAGCCTTCATTCGTTTGGTGATTTTGAGCCCCGTCTGTGTATGAATCATTGGCTGTTTCGTGATCATCCCAAATACAGATCCATGGATAGTTCTGATGAAGCTTCCTAAGTGAAGGATCCATTTTGTAGGAATTATACCTCAATCGATAATCATTTAGCCCTATGATCTCTTCAAGTGGCTCCCAGCTTCTGTCAACATTTGGATTTGGGCCAAATCCTCCGCTTTCGTATTCATAGATATAGTCGCCTAACATCAAAATAGCATCGATGTCATTTCTTTCAGCAATAGCATCATAAACATTGAAATACCCCGATTCAAGGTTGGCACATGATACAATGGCAAGTCTCATGTTTTCAATGTCGCCTACAGGTAAGGTCTTAGTTCTTCCAACCTGACTATAATATCCATCATAATGAAATTCATAATAATAAAATGTATTCGGCTGTAAGCCCGTGATATCTACTTTTACGGTGAAATCCATTGTTGAATCTGTAGAATAACTGCCGGTCGAAACAATATTCTGAAACTGGTTGTCCAGGGCAACTTGGTAAGTTCCTGTTAAAGTAGAACCGAAGTCAGTTGGAGTTATCCTAGTCCAGATCATTACCTTATCACTTTCAGGGTCACCGGACGCCACCCCGTGATAAAAAGGAGCAATGCACTCCACTGGGTCTAAAATTGACTGAACGAATGCAAAATGAGACATTGCTACAAGGCAAATTGTCAAAAAATATCGGATCGTGTTTTTTTTCATAAGGCAGCAATAAGTAGGTGTCTGAATTTACGATTATTTCTCTTTAAATGAATGACATAATCGAATGATTTGAATTGAATATTGTCAGAAGTCAGAAGAACAGTTAGATTCACAAGAAGGTAGAAAAATACTATTTGGGCTTTCTCGAAAGAGAGATCTTATAGTTTTCAAGATCGCCTGTCATCTTTACATAAAGGAATTTTGAATTTTTTTGTCTATAGCTGATCTCATCTTCATTCTCCTCTTCTCCTTTTCGTTTTCCGAACAATTTCTGACTACCGATTTGAGTGATCATTTTCCAGGGAACCCCAATGATATAATCCATTTCCATATTAGCATCCATGCGCTGGGTTCCTTGAATTTCCATGAAGCCTAAACTCGAATTGATGGTCATTTTCGGAATGTTTATGACACTATTTTTCATTGTCAACGTGTTTTTCAACGTATCAAATTGGACCTTATTGACATTTTTGTCTTCAAAGTATTCTCCCAAAGCCTGAATTGGAGCGTAATTCTCAAGTTTTCCATTGATGACCGTCATGTCTATTTTTAGTTCGGAATCATCGAGTTTTGGAACCATGTCTGCGTGAAGATGGATCTTTCCGGTAATATGCCCTGTAAATTTTCCATGAAGGTTTTCTGAGACAAGATGATCTTGTCCAAAATTTTCGAATTTCACCATGAACTTGTCAAGGTCTACATTTTTAATACGTATATCGGGCTTGAAGTAGATGTGTTTTTTATCCTTACCACTTAGATAGCCTTTAATGTCAAAATGTCCACCGGCGGCATCAAAAGACAACTTGTCTAAATGAAGCATGTGATTTCTGGTGGTCTTGAAGTCAGACTTAAAATGATCCATTAGGTGGTGATGATAGTTCAAATGACCGATGTCAAAATGAAAACTCATTTCTGGAAAATCTAAATCATAAAGGCTGAATCCAGCGTCATGATCTGTGGTATTTTCTTTTTTTCCTTCTGCTGATGAACCTAGATTATAGTTCAAAAGTTCGTCTACATCCAGATGTGGTCCAACGATGGATAGGGAATTGGGTTTTTTGGAAAGTTTTTGATCAAGTGTATATTCAAGATTAGCTTTAAAGCGGGAGTGCCCTAGTTTTCCATTGAAATCTTTCACGCTTAAATGACCATGATCCACGTGGAAATTACCGTTAAAGTTTTCGAAACGGAGATGATGTACTTTCATTGATCCTTCAAAATGCGTTAAACGCAAATCTGTCGATTTCAGTCCATCGTTAAAATGCAAAGCGGTACTTCCATGCAACTTTAATCCTTTGATCTCTTCATGTCTATAGTCTTCAGGGACAAACCGATCACCCTTGTAGGTAAAAAGATTGTCCAGATGAAGATGATCGGAAGTTAGGTCAAATTCGATTTTTGTATCGCCCTGTAGTTTTTCTTTGAACCATAAATTATAATTCTTCAATTTCCCGGAAAAGTGAAAATCGGATCGATCGATCATGCCTGAAAAATCAATAACTCGGAAATCATGATGATCAATGAAAACGTCTGCGTGGAAATCATGAAGCACATGCGGATAATGCTTCATCTTTGCATATAAATTTTGAATAAAAAACTCCCCTATAGGTAAATTTGGAGATTCAGTGATTGCCTTTGCCGAGCTGTTAAACTTTAATTGAAGTTTCAAATTTTGGATCTCTTCATCGATACCTTCTTTCCCTTTTAAAGAAGTTAATTCTTTAAGGTTAATGTATTTGGACTGAATATTGAGATTTGTTGTTACCGGGATATCTGTGTGATGAATCACTGCCGGTAAATCACTAACCGTTCCTGAAAGTTTAAGATCGGAGGCTCCCATTTTCATGTTGAAGTCCTTGATTATGGTTTTATGGCCATTCATCGTCGCCTGTAAATTCAAGGATTTTAATGGGACAGGAAGCGTCTCACTGTTGAATTTTAAGTTTTCAATCAATAATTCAGTGTAGTAGGATTCGTTCAGACGTTCGATACTTTTTTCAGGATGGTCGATGTCTATAATGTCGTGAAAGTTCATTTTAAGAAATACTCTTCCTGATAGACCTGTCAGTTCTTTCGACCCTACGAATCTAGAAAGGAAATCAAGATCGAAATCGGCATTTAGATTCATGTCAATATCGGGTGAGTCGAAATTTTCAACTACTAATTTTCCATTAAACACTCCTGCTTCTGGTTTGGCGGTGAACTTTTCCAGCTCAAAACGCATTGTAGAGCTGTTTCTCTTTGAACCATTGGTGAATTTCCCTTTAAAGCCAATTTCTTCTAGTTTTTTCCCTGATTCTGTGTTATTAAAAAACCCTTTTTCGCATCCAAAACGAGCATTTATTGCCGGTTGTTTTCCATTTGCGGACTTACCTACAACGGATGCATCAAAAAATATTTTCCCTTTGTTTTCGAATTTTTGAAGCGTAGGAATAAGCTCTTCTGGTGCCATCGCTAAAAAGAGATTGAAATCAGGTTTATTCCCGTGAAAATGAAAATCAAGATCCATCTCATTTTTAAGGTCAACTTTTCCGTTAAAACCGAAATTGGCTTTTTCCAATTCGATTTCGGTAGGAGAAATTGAAAGCACTTGCTTTTTCTTATCTAGATCGATTTCTGTGTCGACACTGAAATGTTTGTGTTTGATAAAAGTGGTATCACCATCTTTTATTAAACTTAATTGGAAACGGCTATCTAAGCCTATGAACAAGTGTTCTTCTTTTGTTGTGAATTGAGAAGTAGCTGAATTGACATAGGCGTCTATCAGAATGTTATTCGCCTCATTTAGTTTGGAGATATCGAAATCTTTCAATTTAATTGACTTAAGGTCGAGATGAGTCTCTTCCTTTACCTCTTTTAATGATTTCTTTCCAGATAATGCGTTGGCGACATTTAAGCTACCATCAAGATGTTGGATTACTTTTAAATCTCCTTTAGCAAGCTTGATCGTTTTTATCTCTACTTGACCACCTAGCATGTCAAATAGATCGAAGCCAAGGTATGTATCCTCGACATGGACAATTCGGAATTTTTTCTCGATTTCTTTTCCTTCATAAACCTCCAGGTCTTCCAGATCAACCGAGATATAAGGAAAATTGGCGAAAGGTGCTATATGACTATCTTTGATTTTTAGAGTCCCTACAAAGTTTTCATTTAAGGATTTGATCAATTCCTGAACAATCTGATCTTGCTTATAATAGACGACAATAATGGCAATAGAAAAAATCAGGATGGGCAATGTAAGCGTAATGAAAAAGAATCTTTTCCAAAATCGTTTTTTCTTCAAGAATTGCAAGTTTATCCGAATCATATTGAGTCACTAAAAATAACGAAAATTACCCGCTATTGGTTCATGAGATTCTACCGATAAGCACAAATAAAAAAGCGCAGGTCCCGAAAAATCGAGGCCTGCGCTTTTTGAAAAGTGGAGTCGGAGGGGTTCGAACCCTCGTCCAAACGACGAGTTTTCAAGCTTTCTACATGCTTATCCAGTGATTGATTTTCGATCAGGGTACGGACAATGGCACCCAAAGCCCTGACTTATGTTCTAAGATCTTACAGAAATGTAGAACAATCGTTTCTGCCAGCCCGATGGAATGAACTTCCAAGAACTAAGGTCAACGGGCGGGACCTCAGAGGAAGTACTTGTCCTGGCTACTGTGCTTCACCGGGATTAAGCCAATTTACATTCAGTAAATTAAGCAGCAAGTGCGTATGACGTGTTGTCAATTATTGTTTGCGACAAGATATTAAAGAGCTTCACCGCAATGCTCTGCATGCTGACACTTGACTACCGCTACCGCTGTCAAATCCAATGTCGACCCCAAAGAACGTAATCAAAACTAATGTTTAGTTTTTAATAGTCACTCACCTTGGCAAGTTTAAAACTGATATTAGTTTGATCTTTCAATTTTATTACAGCAAAATATGAGCCAGAAGATAAATATGACAAATCAATCACATTTATCGATTCGATTGCTGCATTTTCAAACACTACTTTACCTGAAATGTCAGTTACAGATATTTGTTCGACTTTTGATGGGTCACAATTTATCTGTAGTTGGTTAGAAAATGGATTGGGATATATCGAGATATTATCTATACCATTTTCAATAAGGCCAACTGTATTGAGTATTAAAACGCTATCTGTAGCAGTACAACCATTTTGATCAGTAATGACTAGGACATTATATCCTTCGCATAAATTATCATTTATTTCGGTTGTCGAACTCGATGGCGACCAATCGTAGGTATATGGTTGTGTTCCATTGTCGACTATTGCTTCAGCATAACCTGTGCAATTACCTGTGGCATCATTTAAAATGGAAGAGAACTGTACTGTAATCGGCTCAGGGGAGATGATTTCTATGTTGTCCGAAGAAACAGTACATCCAACATCATCCGTTACTTCCAGAGAAAAGTTACCTGCTGTAAGACCGGAGATTTGAGAGGTTTGTTCGCTGTTGGACCAATTGTAGGAATAAGGCGGGACTCCTCCAGTGACTTGCGAAGTGATCATTCCGTCAGCAGAATTTGAACATAATGGTTGATCCACCGAATAGTTAATGATTATAGTATCGTTTGAGGTAATAGAAACAAAAATTGAATCTGCACACCCTCTGTTGTCGCTTAATAAGACATAATAGTCATCAACCGAAAGACTATCAATTAAAGTAGAAGTCTCACCTGTGTTCCAGAGTAGATTTGTGAATGCAGGTTGATTTAGAATTAATTCAATGGTTCCTTCGTTTCCTGGAGCTGTTGCACATTGAATGTTTGTTACAATTGTACTGTCTACAATAGGATAAGGTTCAGGAATGTATACTGAGTCAGTCAGCACGCAGCCATTCATGTGGGTGATCGTCACATAATTCCAACCTGCTGAAAGACCGGTTCCAGTTTTACCCAATACGCCATTATCCCACTCAAAAATGCAGGTGCTGAATGTACAAGGACATCCCGAGCTATTGGCGGTTGCCTGTCCATTTAGATCTCCAGGGCAAGTCGGTGTTATAATTCCTCCGATACTAATGACAAATGGATCTGTCAGCGTATACGTTTGCTCTGTAAAGCAACCTGTGGCATCAGTTACTATCACTGAATAAGTGTTTGCTGAAAGATTACTGATCGCACTCGTTGTTTGTCCAGACTCCCACAGATAGGTGAATGGAGCTATACCACTCATAGGAGTCAATGAGATCGAACCATCAGAGAAATAATTACAAGATATATTATTGATAGAAGCTGATACACTTACGCTTCCGCATGGTTGACCCTCATAATTGTACACGCCGTCATATCCTGTTCCCATATATCCTCCCCACGCAATTCCAACTCCAGTTTCTAAATTTGTTCCTTCTATACATCTGATCTTAAAACCATTCTGGCCCATCGGATTAATGCTATCTGCGCGAAAAGCAAAAACAAAATCTAAAATTCCATTCCCATCAAGATCTTCAATCAATGGAGTACTAGCGAGGTTAACGCCACCTTCTGCAAGGTAAAGATTGTTCACTAAATCATTATCGAAATCAATCGAATGCAGCTGGTGACTAAAGTTTGTTCCGTTGTGGTAATTAACCGAAATGATAGCCTCATCTCTTCCATTGAAGTCTAGGTCTGCTGCGGAGGACGATGCAAAATGCATTTGACCAATACTGTCCTTCCAGATTGTCTGTCCTGTACTACCATCAATCATCAACTGATAATAATCTGTATATGTCTGACCAGTTCCTTTGCTTAAAGCACAAAAGACGTCAGGAGTCGAGTTTCCGGTGAAATTACCTATTGCTGGTGCAGCACTTGATTCAGTCCCAGGATTATTGTTTTGCCATATAAGAGTTCCTGTAATACCGTCAAATGTTCTGACGGTCCCATCGTAAGCTTGATTTATTATGTCAAGAACTCCATCTCCATTTATATCGGCCAACGATGAAGGGGCAATAAATCCGACATCTGGATCTGTTGCAAGCATTTGGGCATTGGAAATGTCATTATTCATTAACTCAGTAAGTGTCACTCTCCAAAGTGATCCGCCATCGTTTTCACCTCCTGAACCAAAAATAATGTAGGTAGTACCCAGGTAGTTGTAGTAAACAGGTGAACAATAGGTTTCCTCACCGTCAGGCATTGTGTCTTTTGCGATTAAACTACCGTCCAGAATATCGAGAATCATTAGATACCCGGGTTCTCTCAAAGTATCCCATGAAGGCAATGAATGGTTTCCTCCATTGGAAGTTAATAGATCTGGGTAGGTGTCTGAATTTTGATCTGGAATTAATTGAGCATTGTAAAAATTAAACCAACCACTATCTACAGATGCAGTAGGAGAGTACGGGAAGAATTCCCAGATCATGTTTCCTGTAGCTCCGTTTATTGCATAAAATTCTGCATATCTTCCACCAATGAAAACATCTTCAATGTTATCGCCTGTAATATCGTAAAACTGAGCACTTCCAAAAATCTCTTCATCGGTTGGAAAATTCCAAAGTAGCGTTCCGTCAACTCCATTTATTGCGTTCACCCCATGTAATTCTGGAAAACCGTCAAGTCCCCCTCCAATAACGATGTCGGAAGTGCCATCTGAATTAAGATCTGTTGCTCTGGCAGACGAAAAGGTGGTTGAAACAGGAATTGTTGTAGCCCATTTCAGACTTTGTCCATAAGTTGATGAACTGACTAAAACAGTAAGCAATAAAAGGTGTAAAAGTCTCATTTTCAGAATAAATAGTTTCTAATTGGGTACTAAAATTACGAAATTTGAGTCGTTGAAAAAAGGAAAACAAAAAAGCCTCTCATTTGAGAGGCTTCTTGTGATCCCGCTGGGGCTCGAACCCAGGACCCATACATTAAAAGTGTATTGCTCTACCGACTGAGCTACGGAATCATTTCCTTTTGGGAGTGCAAATATAGCCGTATTATTTTTTATTGCAATTTTTTTTACTCGAATTTTTAACCCGAATTTATAAGCCATTGATATGCAAGCCTGAAGCCACCATAATTTTTGCCTAACTTTGATAAAAATCAATCGAGGTGAACAAAATTATACTTGTCGGCTTTATGGGATCAGGAAAAACCACGATAGGTAAGAAATTGGCAAAATTGCTCGCTATTCCCTTCATTGATTCCGATCTTGAAATCGAAAGGAACACTGGAATGTCGATCGGAAAGATCTTTTCTGTTCACGGTGAAGCCTATTTCAGAAATCTTGAGCGTTCATTTATCCTTTCTTTACCAGAATCTAATTTTGTTCTCGCAACAGGAGGAGGGATGCCATGTGTTGCAGATAACATGTCCGTGTTAAATGAATTGGGTACTACATTATACCTTCAGAGATCAGCAAAAGAGCTTGCACAGCGATTAAAGCAAGCTAAAAATCAGAGACCCTTGCTTGAAGGATTATCTGAGGCAGATTTGCTTCAATACATCGATACAAAGCTGGCGGAGCGGGAAGAATATTATCGAATGGCACATTTTATACTGGAGAGAGAGGAGCAGGATCCAAAGATCATTCATCAGTATCTTCAACCCCAAAGAAATTCATGACTCCCTCATCGTCTTCTTTTCTGATCAAAAAATAAAAGACGACACAACTCACTGCCATGATCAATGAGGAGATTTTGTCAAAAGTGCTTACATCATTCCTGAAGTACTCGTACCCAAGTAAAAATAAAACCGCTGTTACATTCACAAGTAATGGAATCAAGGTAAAATAAATGAAAGACTTCATTTTTCGGTACAGCAAAATAAGGCCGAATAGGAAAGTGATCCAAGTGAAAAGTCGAATGTATTGATAGAACATCAATGAATCAATGAATCTTCCAGGCTCAAAACCAAGTTGAATTCCCCTTTGGTCAATAATTTCTTCAACAGGAATTTCTTTCGTGCTAATAATGAGTTCTATCTGAGAGAAGGCAATAAGAGAGGCCACCGACCAAACCATGAAAAGGATCCAGAAAACCAAGTTGATATAAAAAGTAACCTGAGTGAATGGATCGGCAATCTCATCTCCTAAGATCAACCGTCTCATTTTAATTAAAACAGTTGTTTCCTTTTTATTCTCTGCCTGATATTTATTACTCAATGATGACATCCTTTGTGTAAAATTGCAAATATTTACGTGATAAGTATAATGGAAGAGTTTTTAAAGGATACATATTTTCTGGATTTCCATTCTCCTGTGTACGATGAATTCTGTGGGAATATCGTTCAGAATGAGGACCAAACAATTTTGGCAGTGCACATGTATAATTTGGTCCGCGAGTCTTTCCTTTATGATCCGTATCATCTTGATCTTAGACCATCAGCGTTGGTTGGGTCTGAAATTATTCGAAAAGGAAGGAGAGCTTGGTGTGTTGAAAAAGCAATCGTGCTTGCTGCATGCGCACGAAAATTCAATATACCTTCCCGTCTAGGGTATGCAATTGTAACCAATCATATAGGCGTAGAAAAACTCACGAGATATCTTCGAAGACCCGAGATCGTTTTTCATGGATTTGTTGAGCTCTATTTGAATGATAAGTGGGTCAAATGCACTCCGGCCTTCGATTCTAGAATCTGTAGAATTTCAGGGGTTGCTCCTTTGGAATGGAATGGAAAGGAGAACTCAATGTTCCAGGAATTTGATCAGGGGAAAAAGTTTATGGAATACCTTCAGTACTATGGTACTTTTAATGATGTCCCTGTGATGTTGATGAATGAGGAAATGAAAAAGTATTATCCTCATTTGTTTAAAGAAGAATTCAATTCAAAGGAGTTTTCATTCCATCATATGTAATGATCAATCAATGATCACCACCAGATAACGGGATACTTTCCAGAAATCGCGAGCGTTCAAGATCTTGATCTTGGTGTTTTTTCCAGTGGGAATCAGTTTGTAGGACGCAGAGGGATGATCAGTTATAAACTTTACATCAGAACCTTCAATGAATATCTCAGATTCTTCCGTCAGATCGACCTGGGCAAAATACTTCTGATTGAAATTGTCCATTAAATTGATCTTTTTGCCGATCCCGATAAATCCATTTTTACGTTCGATCACCTTGTTCTTAACCAATTCATCTTCCGTTCCATAGGTATAGAATACCTTATTGAGTTCTTCAGTCAGTTCTTCAACCATTTCAGCTTTCTCCTGGTAGGCATCAAATAATCTTGAATATGCTTTGTCTAAAGCGTTCAGATCGCCTTGAAGTACTGCTATTTGTTCATCTTTTTCCTGAATGGATTCAAGTAATGACTGGATCATATTTTCGAGTTCCTTGATCTTCAGGTTATTCTTTTTAAGCTGATCATTCAAGAATTTTACCTTCTTCAGATTCTCTTCCCTTAAATAGTTGATATGGTTGATCTGCTCAAGGATCCAGTCCTTTTCATCTTGAGAAATCTCACCATCTTTAGAAATCAATCGGATTTCATCCTTCTTTAATTCAATTGCTGCCAGGTTTTTCTGGATCTCTGAGAAAAATGTTAGTGATTCATTGATCATCGAATCTTTGGCGGCTGATTCTTTTTCGAGTTGAGCGATCTTCTTTTCAAGTTCGTTATCTTCTCCTGCTGAATTAGAATCAGTAGTACAGGATTGAATTGTAAAAAGTATGATAATGAAAAGTGGGATCGAATAACGCATACTATTGTTTTAGCTATTGTAAAGATAATCCTTCATGGACAAATCGTATCTTTGAAACAAATATAAATGTATGAAAAACATCCTATTGACACTCGGTCTTATTAGTACATGTTTCCTGGTATGGTCACAGAAAGTGCATTATAACTTGGGAATGTCTAAACCTCAAAGCCATTATTTTGAAGTTGAAATGGATCTCGAAGGGTTCAAGGAAAAAGTGCTTGAAGTGAAAATGCCAGTATGGGCTCCGGGATCATATTTGGTGAGAGAATTTTCTAAAAATGTCAATCTGGTAAAAGCTTTTGATGAAAATGGACAAGTAATAGGTGTGAAGAAAACTTCCAAAAATACCTGGTCAATTTCGAAAGGAAAGGCTTCGAAAGTGAAGGTGAAATACGAGGTTTATTCCTTTGAATTATCTGTAAGGACAAGCTTTCTCGATCTCACTCATGGTTTTGTAAGTGGATCGGGTGTTTTTATGTACGTGAATGGACATAAAGATCGTTCTGGAACTTTGGAGGTTATTCCTTACAAGGATTTCAATCAGGTAACAACGGCAATGACACGGTACCAGAAACATGGTTTCAATTATTCATTTGCCAGCTATGATGAACTAGCTGATTCGCCAATTGAAATTGGAAATCAGGAAGTATTTTCTTTTACAGCAGCAGGAGTAGAGCATACTGTCGCTATGTATGGTCCTGGTAATTATACTATTGAAGTCTTACAAAAGGACATGGCAAGGATCGTAGAGTCTGCAACCGGAGTTTTTGGTCAGAATCCGAACAAAAATTATGTTTTCATCATTCACAATGTTGTGGACGGTCAAGGAGGACTTGAGCACACCAGCTCAACGACGTTAAGTGTGAACAGATGGACATACTCAGGTAGTGCATATATCGGATTTTTATCGCTTGTGGCTCATGAGTATTTCCACCTATGGAATGTAAAGCGTATCAGACCGATCGAATTAGGACCATTTAATTATGATGAAGAGAATTACACCAGTCTTCTTTGGGTGATGGAAGGATTCACTTCATATTACGACGAATTGCTTCTGTTGAGGGCAGGCTATTATGACCCGAATGAGTACCTCAGTAAATTAGAGAATACGATCAATTATGTGGAAGGATCAGTGGGCTCTCGTGTTCAACCGCTTGCACACTCAAGTTATGACGCATGGATCAAAGCATATCGTCCAAATGAAAATAGTGCAAATACCACCATGACCTATTATTCGAGAGGAGCGGTTATGGCGGCTTTATTTGATATGATGATCATCAGTCATTCGAAAGGAGTACAAGGACTTGATCATTTTTTACAAGCTCTTTACGACAAGTTTTACTTAAAGCAGAAAAGAGGTTTCACGGAAGATGAATTCCGCGCTGAGCTGGAAAGATTCTCTGGAAAAAGTATGAAGGAGTTTTTCGAAAAATACATTCACGGAACTGAAATTCCACCTTACAATGAGATCTTCAGAGAAATTGGATTTGGGGCTGAGTATACAGGAGTCGCGACCCCTTCATTTGGTGCTTCTTTAAGACAAGATGGTGGAAACTTGATCGTTCGATCGATCAGAGCAGGTTCATCGGCTGAAGAGGCAGGGTTGAGCGTAAATGATGAGATCCTAGCATATGGTGATTTCAGAGCTGACCAAAAAGGACTTGAGGCAATGATTGCAGAAATGAAAGAAGGGGATGAATTGGAGTTATTGGTCTCCAGAGACGACCGTCTTATGAAACTTATGGTTAAGATCAGCTTGTATGAGAAGCCTTCTTTTCACTTCATTCCGATGAAAAATGAACCGCAAAAAGACTTATTGAATTACTGGTTAAGAACGATTTGATGAAGTACTTGTTGATTTTCGGATCGTTTCTACCTTTTCTGGCAGTCAGTCAAGCTATAGTGGAGCCTGTTTTGTTGCCAAAACCAAAGGGGATCTTCGCTATTTATGATCAATGTGAACCTTCAATAGCCATCCACCCAAAAGACCAGAAGATTATAGCAGCTGGGTCGATCTTGAATGGATATTATTATTCGAAGGATGGGGGCAAGACCTGGAAATCAAAACGCTTAAAGAGTAAATATGGTGTTTGGGGAGATCCTGTGATCATGTTTGATGCTCTCGGTAAGCTTTATTATTTTCATTTAGCGAATTACAAGAAAACCTATTGGATAGACAGAATTGTCTGTCAGAAAACGGAACAGGTCGATAAGAAATTTGATCAGGGTACATTTCCGGAGCCAGAGGCTCCAAAAGCACAGGATAAACACTGGACTTGTATCGACCCTGCTTCGAACACGATCTACATGACCTGGACTCAATTTGATGTGTATGGTTCAGAAGCACCAACGGATTCATCCATTATCCTTTTTTCAAAATCGACAGATCAGGGAAACACCTGGACAAAACCCAAAAGGATATCCTTTTACGCCGGAGATTGTGTTGATGACGACAATACAGTGGAAGGGGCAGTACCTGCGGTAGGTACGAATGGAGAATTGTATGTGACCTGGTCCGGTCCGAAAGGATTGGTTTTTCAGTGTTCAATGGACAAAGGTGAAACCTGGATGCAAAAAGAAAGTTTGATCATGGATCATGTGGGAGGGTGGACTTTTGACGTGCCGGGTATTAATCGCTGTAATGGTTTGCCTGTGCTGAGTTGTGATTTGAGTAATGGACCTCATAAAGGAAGATTATATCTGAATTGGATCGATGATCGAGATCCTCAATCAGGAAAAGAAAACTGGATATCGATCTCAGACGATAAGGGCAAGTCCTGGTCATCACCGATCAAAGTAGGCACTGACACCACAGGATCGGATCAATTCTTCACGTGGATGACAATAGATCAATCAACAGGATATTTATACTTCGTTTATTATGATCGCAGAAATGATCGTCAAAAATTGAATCAGACAGATGTGTATTTGTCTGTTTCCAGAGATGGCGGAAAATCTTTTGTTGACCACAGGTTGACGGATACCTCCTTTATTCCATTCAAAAAGGTGTTTTTTGGAGACTACCTCAATATTTCTGCGGTGAATGGTGTAATTTCTGCGATATGGCCGAGAATGGATGTAGGAAAGATCACTTTGTGGACCAGCACTGTACTGGAATCAGAACTTCCTAAGTAAGTTTTCGAATTATTTTTTCGTGTTCAGGATATTCCTTTAGAAGATCATCTGCGGTAAAGAGCTCAAAATCCCTGAAATCAAATCCTGGTGCAACAGCGCATGAAACCAGTGCATAGTTTTCTTCAGATTCATTTTCCAAGTTCGATCCGAAAATGGTATTTCCTTGGACTAAAGCAAATGGCTGCTCGTTGCTATTGATGTCTCTTCCCAGCTTTATGCATCTGCAGCCGTTTTGATCAAGAGTATGAATGTTCAATGTGCTTCCTTCATGAAAATACCACAATTCATCACTTTTGATGCGATGCAATCTGGAAATGTTTTGACCCGTGATTAGAAAATAGATGGAAGTCATCAGGTTTCGATTATTTTCAAGTACTTGATCCGAACGATACGTTTCCTTATAAAATCCACCTTCAGGATGAGGTTGTAATTCAAGAATATCTATCAGTTCTTTTACTCTTTCGTTCATGTTAATCGATTGGTCCTTTGATAAACTGAGTTCCCTTCTTTGAAACGTTCGGGAAGAAATATTTGAAATCTATGCTGAGATACGAACCGTCTACCTCTCCATATATGGTGGTTTTATAGCCTTGGTATTTGAATTGTGCCACCATGGTGAAAAGTGGAGCAAAAGGCACTCTTCCAGATCCGCCGAGATAGAAGAATCCATTTTTTTCTGTACGGTATTCAAATCCGAAATTCGCATTTAGGTCAAATCCCATTTTACGAAGAACTCTTCCGGTATGTGTAAATGAATAGGATCCACCAGGTAGTGTTAAGATACCTACGTCAGTAGGCTTGAAATTAAATGCAACTCCAAGTGACGCATTCATGTAGATCTGCTCATTCATTTGAACATAGACAAGACCATTCAAAGGAATATCATACGCAATGAAAGAAAGGTCATTTGTTGCATAGACATTGGAGTCAGGAACAGCCATGTCGATATTGAAATTGCGCTGAACAAAATTGATCCCTGTCTCAATGGCGATCAATTTGGTAATACCTGCTCGAACTGTTCCACCGAAAGAGTACCCTATTTTTTGTTGAATAGAGGTCGTGAAACCATCCAAACTTAGGTCCGTCGTTGGTTCACCGATGAAACGGGTAGGGAAGACTGGGCTGACTTTTAATCCAAAATAGGATGGAAACTTCTCTTTATTTTGAGAAAACCCACTGAAAGATCCGGTCAGGATGACCACCAGAAAAATCGAGAAAAGTTTCATACTTGGATTCACAACGCGAAGAAAGTGATTTTATTCCGTTCTAAAGGTCTTTATTGACCGATGTGTCTATTTGGTTGTGCGAATTGAGTTTTTCCTGTGCTTTACAGTAACCAATGAGTGCCATTGTCATCGCAACTGCAGAAAACAAGATCAATGAGGAACGTAAAATTTTAAAAGGAATTAAGGGTTTCTTATGTTTTCCTTCAACCATAAAATTGATGCGTTCCACCTTTTTGAAATCCTTGTTATGAATGGCAAATAACCAGATCGGTTGACCTCTCTTTTCGTCTTCAGCACGCTCGTGCCAAATGTTTTGAGCATTGAGTTCAGTTTCAAAAGATTCTGCTCTTTTAGGATCCGTGAATCTGAATACAATGTATTTTGGATTTTCAGGATGTTGAACATAGTTCACAAATCCCAAATCAATTCGATGGTCAACAGAATTTTCCATGTTTATTCAGAGATCCATGTTGTTGTATACTCAATTGGTTTTCTGTGCGCTTTTGGCCATTCGATCGATGGATACCCCATATAAAAAAGGCCAATGCACTTGTCCTTGCCTCCTATTTCGAGAAATTCATTCATCTTCTGATGATAAATGAGTTTTGGCGTAGACCAGAATCCACCAATTCCATATGCTGTGCAAGTAAGATGCATGTTCTGTATTGCACATGCTACTGCTTCGATTTCTTCGAGTTCAAGGATCTTTTCTGTTGTATCACGTTCCATACAAACAGCTATAATTGCTGAAGCTTTCAACGGTCTAGTGATCATTTTTGCAAGCTTCATATCATTCTGCTGCTCTTTAGGAGTTAATTCAAGATAGGTTCTGCTCAGGAAATTACTCAATTTTTGTTTTCCAGCTCCTGTGAATACTTTAAATCTCCATGGTTGTGTATTTCCGTGATTAGGTGCCCATTGAGCGTTGTTCAGGATCAATTCGATCTGTTCTCGGTGAACCTCTCTGTCTGAGAATTGTTCGGGATAGATCGTTCTTCTGTTTCTGATAAGATCTGTGATCTCTGAAAGATTGAATCGCATGAATTTTCTTTTTGCAAAAATACTAAATTGGTACAAGTTGAAATGACAAAACTATGAAGCTAACATTCGATTCTCCTTTTACCTTAACATTTACAATAGCGGCAGTACTGATCTTTTTTATTGCGCCCATTGGATCAGATTGGAGTGGGTTTTTTATTTTAAGTGGCGTTACGCATTGCGAAAATCCGGTCTGGTATGCAAGCTTTCTTGGTTATACCCTAGGGCATGCATCTATTGAGCATCTTGTCGGTAATTTATCGATCTTTCTATTGCTTGGACCAATCCTTGAGCACCGATACGGGACGAAGAAAATGATAATAATGTCCACGATTACAGGAGTTACTACGGCGATCTTTCATGTTCTTTTCTGGGATGAAGGACTTTTAGGGGCTAGTGGTTTGGTGTTCATGTTTATCATACTAAGCTCTCTTTCTCACAGTCGTTCAGGTGAAATACCTCTTTCATTCATCTTGATAGTACTGTTGTATCTGGGAAATGAGATCTACGCATCGTTTGAAAACGACCAGATTTCACAGTTTGCACATATTGCTGGAGGAATAGCCGGAGGCATTTATGGTTTGTACGACCGATGATCAACGTCTGTATTGTTCCATTTCTTCCCGTGCCTTCTTGATGTAGAAAAAGGTTTTATCAATGGTTTCATATTGTCCATTGGGCATGGGGGTCAGGGCAGGTGCGGCAACCACATATCCCATTTCATCGATCAGGATATAACAGGGGAAAGTCGATACTTTATATAATTTGAAGACTGGAGATTTTTCATCGAGTATAAATTTTCCCCAAGGTATCTTATCCAACTGACTTTTTGCAACTGAGTCTCTGCTCTTATCAGGACAAATCGTGATGAAAGTGACATCCTTGTTGTATTGCTCATAGAGTTTGATCAATGGATCGGTTTGGATAATGGATTTCTGACTTGTCGGATCGAAGAAATGAATGTACAGATGTTTATCTCTGTAATTCAATAAGGTTTTCATCTCACCTTGAAGATTAGCTGCGGCGAAGTCAGGGGCTTTCCCACCGGGAACAAGATCTGTTAGACGGATGATCATGTTCTTCGCTATGATACCATTGGATTGAAACAAAGGAGTCGTAGAAACGCTATCCAGAATTGTAAGAATATTGGTCTGTGGATATTCACCAGTATAAAAGGCTTCTCCAAGTGCTTTGATCATGACCATTTCTCTGATCCTCATGTTGATCAGCGTGTATTCACTGCCAAGTGCCCGCATGATCAATGTTGGACTACTTTTTAAAATACCCAGATATACTCTGTTGTTCGTTTCCATAGGAAGACGAGGCATCATTTTTTCATAGAAAGTCGAAACATATCCCATGTATGCATCATTTCTGTATGACACAGGGAAGTTCTTTATATAAAAATCGTGCTTCTCATACCTGTTCCTGTCTGCGGCATGTTGAATGTTGTCCAGAGATGCAATTGAAAAACGAATAAAGGTCATGAAATACACGTCAGAAGAGTCCTTTGCATAGTACTTTTCGACATTTACTTTAAAGCGATCAAGGTTTTGAGAGAATTCAAGCGGCTTTAGAGCTTTGAGGTAATAATACTCTCCAATAAACTCATCTTGCCATCTCAGGTAGGTAAGGATCTTATAATTTATGTCGGTACTGTCAAGTCCAAAAAAAGTAACTTCTACATTGTTACCGTTCGGCCTGTATGGCTCATAAGGATCTTTGTCCGGTAAATAGATATCGTATTTTGCACCTGGTTCGATATACATGATCGAACGGTTTCGATTCGAATGTAATACTACCTTTTGAGTTTCTTCAAGAAAGAATGACACTGAAAAGGTGCTATCCTCTTTCACTGTTGTTGAAGCGATCGGTCCCTCTTTCATAGTGAAATAATCCAGGATTTCATTCACATCCAGTGACTTACCGACATAAGCAGGAGCATAACCTTTTATTGTCACCAATTGTTTTTCCTGACTTATAGAAAGTCCGGATAGCAAAATGAAAATAAGGGTTATCCTGTACATTTTTTGAAGTTTGAAAATAGGATTAGCAGATTTCGTACCAATCAAACGAGTAGCTCAGGTTTTGTTACAAATGGTGAAATATTTCCACCGTTTTTGTGGATTTCTCTAATGATAGAGGAGTTAACAGCTCCATATTTAATGTCCGTTAGGAAAAAGACGGTTTCAATTCCTGAGATCTCGTGATTCATGTGCGCTATTGAACGCTCAAATTCAAAATCTTTTGAGTCCCTAAGTCCTCTGATAATGTGACTTGCTGCAATTTCCTTGCAAAAGTCTACCGTTAACTTTTGGTAGGTCTGGACACTGATCTTAGATTGATCCAGAAAAAGACATTCAATGTGTTTGATTCTTTTCTCTAGAGAGAACATGTACGCTTTCGAGGTGTTCACGCCAATTCCAATGACAACTTCATCAAAAAGTTCCAGCGATTTGAGAACAACGGCTTCATGGCCTTTAGTAAAAGGATCAAAAGAGCCTGGAAATAAACCTATTCTTTTCATTCGCTTTGATTATTGAAGAAACTAAAGTTAACGTTTCCATAATTACGACAAAAATCAAATTGGGTTATACCTTCAAAGGAGGTTTCTTTGCCGTGTTCAACGATCAGGATGCCATTCTCATGCAATAGATTTCTTTCAAAGACAAGTCGAATTAGATCATGATACTGTTTAAATCCATAGGGTGGGTCAGCGAAGATCAGGTCATATTTGTCTCCGGTTCTTTCAAGGAATTGAATGATATCCGACTTTACTGTGGTCAGTTGATCGTCAACGCCAAATTGTTCGGCATTCTTCTTTAGAAATCGGACACAGTTGAAATTCGAGTCCACTGCTGTTATATATCCTGCTTCTCTTGAAATGAATTCCAATGAAATATTGCCCGTTCCTGAACAAAGATCAAGGATATTCAGATCGTACAGATCGATCTTATGTTCAAGCATGTTAAACAGACCTTCTTTTGCGAAGTCAGTTGTTGGTCTGGAAGGGAAATTCTTGGGAACAGAAAATCTTCGGGCCTTTAAAATTCCACTAATTATACGCACAGTTTGTGGGAGTTGACAATGAATTTTGTGTCTTTCACTACTTTGATTCCAGCAAGATTTTCGATGCGCTTCATTTCATTTTGAACGTCTTCAAAAAGTGCTTTGTTTGCACCAGTTCCTTCACTCCAGATCAATTCACCCGATTCTTCCATCAATTCTTTTTGCTGAAGTGTAAACATGAGGTGATAGATGATGTCCTGATGGTTCTGAAAATCAAAAACGGAATAGAAAACCAGCTTATTTTGTTGAGCGATCATCAAAAGAAAATGTTGACCATATACGGTCAGTGAAATTTTCATTTTGAAGGTCGAACTATTGAACATTCCTCTTATCAACATTGAGCTTTCGTGCTGAATGATGGATCTGGGATGCTGGAGGATGAAGAACGTCTTCACCCAAAGTGGAATTTCGAATACATTAACGATCCCTAATTCGGATAGTCGATTGTAATCAATTTCGTTAGAAGGAGTGTCATTTCCAAAACATAGCTGAAAGATCCTCTCAGGCTTACTTTCAGAAAAGATATTCATGGGAACAAGGGTCGTTTTGGTTGAAGACCAGGAAATCGTGTGCTCGTCGTGTTCTTGATTCTTTAATCCAGCCTCTTCAATAAAAGAAGTTAATTGTTCCTTATAACGATGATCTTTCTTATCCTGAAAAGAATATTCCTTTTCGAGAAGAACAGAACTATCTTGTAAACTTGTGAAGCGAACTGAAGAATCCGATAACTGGATCGTTAAATGTTTCACTTGCGAATTCCGGATTATTTCTCTTCCCAGCTTCCGACAAGGTCAGGAGAAGATAATGTACCAAAAGAAAGTGCTTCAGTATCAGTTCCCTGGATCTTAGCAAATGGAATCTTACCTGAAACCATCATTGCAGGCATGCGATCTTCACCGATCATAAGGGAATCGACTGTCTCTAACTTCCATTTTTCTCTTCCTCCAGTAAATGGAATGTATGGCAGCGAATCAGCATAGAATTTACCATGACCTGCCTTCATACGGCTTTCCACATAAGAAGAACTTGTGAATTTCATTTCATATAAACTTCTTTGTAGCGTATCTCTGCGGAATCCTTTAAGATCTTCTGGGCAGTTCGTCCATTTTGAAAGGAAGTACGCTTCTTTTTCCGTCATATTAAAGTCGATCGCTTGTCCTTTTTTGTATAGTCCAAACTGAATAAGATAATCTCTTTCTGCTTCATTGATTCTTCTGGCAGGAACACTTCCTTCAGATTCAATATAAGGAACTGTACCGTTCTTCGCGAAGTCGATCAATGTTTGCCAGTCTTTTGCATACACACCGTTTGTTTCAGCATATGCTTTTTGGATGAAACGGATATCTTCAAGGTTACGAATTGACTTTCCTTTACATAGTTCATAATTCTCCATGTAAACAGATGTCTCTTTAACACTGTTAAAAGAAAGATATAATGTTGCTATTGCTGAAATACCAGCCAATCCACCAAACAAGTACAAAAGTGTACTTTTAAAAGTCCCTGTACTGTAAAGAATACTCAATGCTCCCGCTAGGAACATCATGATTGAAGAGATCATGAACATTGTATTCTGATTTCCTGTAGCACCAGAAATGAAAAGGGCTACACCCATCACGAAAAACAATGCTGGAACTGAATATTTCTTGAAGATGATTGAAAGGTTACTGAACATAAAGTGTCTTTTTTTCAAAATTACCACACAAATCTACAATTTTTTACCAACTGCATGGAATCAGTGAATAGATTTTTTAGTCCGTTTAATCAATGACCATATCTGATAAAAGAATGTACCTTTAGATTGTGGAAATTAACCGGTTCAAAGAATTCAAGTCAGTATTTCAGAAGAACTTTGGTTTTCCTTTGACAGGAGACCAGCAGAGACTTCTAAATATTCTTGAAAACTTCATTACTTCTGAGTCGAAAGATCCTCTTTTAATCGTTCGGGGATATGCAGGTACGGGAAAAACGTCCATGCTTGGAAGCTTTGTAAAGACGATTCAGGAGTTCAAATTGAAATCAAGACTACTTGCCCCAACCGGAAGGGCAGCAAAAGTTCTCTCTCAGCGATCAGGAAAGGATGCTTTTACTATCCACAAACAAATCTACCGAAGAGAGAATGGATCAGATGACTTTTCGGCATTGGGTCTTATTCCAAACCTGTTTACAAATACCATTTTTATTGTGGATGAGGCTTCAATGATCGGTGAGCATAGCTTGCAAGCTGATGGAAGTGTATCGCGCGATTTGATGAGCGATCTGATGGAATATGTCTATTCTGGGAAGAACTGTAAACTGATCCTGATAGGTGATGAAGGCCAGCTGCCGCCTGTCGGTTCAGATGATTCACCGGCATTAATGGATGAATACCTAAAAAATCATTTTCCAAGACTTACTGTTGGATCCTCGGACCTGAACGAGGTATTGCGTCAGGAAAGCTCCTCGGGGATTTTGGTCAATGCCACGCGCCTAAGAGATACCGATCCTCAAAGAAAATTCAGTTTCGATTTTTCTTTTAGCGATTTTGTAGATCTCAAAGGGGATCAACTGCAGGAAGAGCTGGAAAGTGCGTATTCCAGGTTTGGGGAGGATCAGGTGCTTGTAATCACAAGGTCAAATAAAAGAGCAAATCTTTTCAATCAAAGCGTTAGAGGCAGAATCTTGTGGTTTGAAGAACAACTTTGTTATGGCGACCGAATGATGGTCGTAAAGAACAATTATTATTGGCTCAGTGAAGATTCAAGTGCAGGATTTATTGCAAATGGGGAAATGTTGCGCATTCAGCGAATCGTGAAGTATGAAGAGCAATATGGTTTTGACTTTGCAAGAGTGATCGTGAGCATGTTGGATTACCCGGATCAAGCCGAATTTGAAGTCTTGTTGTTATTGGAGGCACTCCATACAGAACGTCCATCGGTGCCGAGGGATCGAATGCGCGAATTGTTTTTTGCGGTCGAAAAAGATTATATGCATGAAAAGAACAAAAGGAAAAGATTCAAGTTGGTCTTAAAAGACCCATATCTGAATGCTCTACAAGTGAAATATGCGTATGCGGTAACTTGTCACAAGGCACAGGGAGGACAATGGTCTGCAGTCTTCATTGATCTTGGATATCTTCCTCCCGATTCCGATCGAAAAGACCTTTTCAGATGGCTGTATACTGCCGTAACCAGAGCAGCAGAGAAAGTCTATTTATTGAACTTTCCTCAGTCAATCTAAGCATCAAATAAGTATTCGTTCTGGAGGATAGATTTACTTCAACTCTTGAATTTTGATCGATGTAGCTCCAATTGAGATCCTCGTCTTATTGCATTCATTGTTGAATCGGTCGATCACTATTTTTGCCTCTTCCCTTGATAAATAAGTTCCGGCCAAGACGTTGATCTCCTCTTTGAATTTTAATAAGATGGCTGCAGTCCTGTGTGCACTAAGAATATCGTTTTTATTGAGCTTATATCTGCTCATGAGGGATTTGATCTCCTCGTTTCTGATCTCAAGATTTGATTTGACAGGATCCGTATATGAATTGATCTCCAGCTTTATGCTTCTGTTCAAACTGACCAACAACTCACTTTTACGTAGTCGAGCAAATTCAGGATCATTGCGATCTTTCGGATAACTGCTTAATTCAGTAGGGTGAAGCTCCTTAACCACTGCTGATCCGTCCCAACGTCCAATACCAGCTCCTCTCGCCGTGATCGAAAAAAGAACCTTTCGATCCAGCAGACCCTCAAAAAATTGCATTACCGCAACACTGTCTTTATTCGTAAGAAGTGGAGAAGACAATTGATACTGATCAGAACCGAATGCGTCTCCCAAAGCGATCTGAAGCCTGGCATTATAATTCTTTAATCCATCCGTTTTGTGAATGTGCAGCATTACTTCGTCAGCATTCTTGCTTAAACTCGATTCAGGTATCGCGATCAGGCGCACCTCGAATGGTTCTTTTATCAAACGCGGAGCAAAGGTGAAGTCCTGCGTCATAATATCGAAAGTGCTTGAATCCTCAAAGATGTACATCCCATCATTTTCATCATATTTAGCCCATTTATAGCCAAAAAGTCGCTTATAGGTATCGAGTCGTTGCTGATATATCGCCATCAAGTCGATCGCTTCACTTTTTTCTTTTTCCAATTCAGCGATCTTCTTTTTATAAGCTTCAAATCGGGCATAGAGATCGACGATATTATTTTCTCCTTTTCTTTTCTTTTTCTTTTCTGATTCATTCGTCAATCGGGGAGAGTTCTGGCTATCATCAGGGTGCGAAAGTCCTTTACGGGCTTTTTTCTCATTCCTTGTTGCTTTCTTATCGGTTCCAAGAGTCTGCGAATGAAGCGTAGAATAACCATATTCGTTCTTCTCGATCTTCAATTCTACCTCGTCTTTTTTCTTTTTGTTGTAATCGATCCAATAATCATATCCCTTTTTTCCATAGATCTTTTCGTAGAGGTCACCGATCTTGTTTTTTTCAAGGTCATTGATGACAGCCTGCAGCGTAGTTCCGTTTGAAAAACTACTGTCAGGAGAAAGGAAGCGAGTATCAGAAGATCCGAATAAAGGGTAGGATAATCCGTTTCTTTCAATGACAACAGTTGTTTGCTTTTCCGAATTATAACCCCATACATCGAAGTGAACGTTGGTCACTTTATTGTCACCTGCTGTTTCAAGATCAATGATTGCATGGCGCATAGGTTCAATAATAGCAGGTTTTTTCTTTTCGCCAGGTTCAATCATCGTTTGGTAAGGGAAAAATCCGACAGCTTTAGGTAATCCTTTGTTCCATCTTCCTTTCTCATCTTTTTCACGCTCTTCAAGTAGACCAGAAGTAGAGCTTCCATCTCCAGCAGCAACCAGAATATTTTCATAGTCTATTGCAATACCTCCAAGAGCTTCGTAGATTTCCCTACTTCGGTTGCTCACATAGTCATTTACGGCATAGCTTATCGCATCGATCACCTGTTTTTCCTCCTCAATTGTCGGTAGTCGCATGGATTCAACAAAAGCTTTTTTATCATCGAAAGAAATACCCGGATTGAGCAGAGGATTGATCTTTGAAACAGGGATTGTTTCGCCGTCCTTAACTCGAGTAGCAGATTCAGGAAGTTTTAGAAGGAGAGCATTTTCAAATCGCTTGTACTTCGTTATGTAAGGTTCAAGTTCTTTCTCACTTCCCCGTTTTGCAAGAAGAATCTTGTTCAATTCCCAAAGCGCCATTTTATTCGCAGTTTCTCCGAGAATACCCTTCGAAGATTTGGCGATCTCTTCTTTACGGATGATCAATAATTCGGGATTGTTAATGATGGTGGTTTCCAAAGAGTCAAAGTTGATATTCCTGTTAGGGAAATAGGTAACAGGTCCTTTGTAATCGAAGTATCGACCGATGTTCGTGTCCAGGATTGGACTTTTCTTTACTACGTGGAAAAGATAAGCTCTTTCCTCGGGAGTCAGACTTTCATCATGTTGTCCAAAAGAAAGGCTGATAGAATTGATCAGTAAAATAACAAGGTAAATGTTTCTCATCGTTGGAATAACTGTATTCTTTTCAAAGGTAACAGCAAAAGAGAACAGATAATAGAGCAAAAAAAAAACCGCTTCACATGAAGCGGTTAATATCTCTGATTACTTTTTCAGAATCGTTACCGGTTTGGAACCCGGTATCTGAAGTAAATACGTTCCGGAATTCAAAGATGAAAGATCTATTTTAAGACCATTACTAATGTTACCGTTCAATACTGTTCTTCCCGTCTGATCAAAGATCTGATAGGATGTGTTGTCCAGTAGGTCTCCTTCAATTACGACAAAATCTTCGGATGGAATAGGGTAGGTCTTCACTTGTGATGTTAGATCAACAGTATTCAAATATTGAAGAGGGGCATCTTTACAAAGAACCAAATTTTGCTCTGTTAAAGGGTTTGCACCACCAGGTGTCTGAATTTTAATCGAAACATGAATGAACAAAGGCATGTAGCTCGCAGCCAGATCATAGTATTCGTATTGAGTTCTTACCACTTCAAGATCTCCGACAAGAATCACATTTGTAAATGCAGTGTCGATCATTTTATATCTGATCACATTCATATAGTCATTTCCAGGTAGTTTTAATGTTCCTCGTCCATCAACAATTGCATTTACATTACCATTACAAGCTGGTGTTTGAGGGATGCCATTGAACGTAAAGTCTAAAGATCCATCAAATACATCAGAAACACTAGTTCCTAAAGACATTGGATATGCATGTGTTTTTTCAGCATCATTCGTCCACTTAGCGATCACGTCTCCAAAACTTGGTTCTTGAAAAACGAATCCTTGAGAAATACGCTCGTTCCCGTAAGAAGAATAGAATGTCGTTAATGCGTTTTCTATTGAATTTGCTTTTACAGCGCCAGGAAAATCAGAATAAAAAGTCGAAGTGGTCGCATCGATAACGTCTACAACTCTTGTTTGATTTGGCACACCTAGAATTGTGGAATAATCCCATGTTACTCCGTCTCCTACTGTCAAATCATAATTAACAGCATTCGAATCACACAAATAATATCCTTGAGAATCGCCAATTGCTGCTTCATTAGTTAGCTCTAAAGATTGTGCGTTTATAATTCCAGAAGTTAAAATGCTAATAGTGAGTAGAATTCTTTTCATGCAGTGATTATTTTTTTCAAACTTAAATAAACTTATTGAACTTTTGAATGTTTCAAGGTCATAGCAAGAATACAATACTTACTTTTGACGACTTATACAACGAATGCATGTTTAAAAGGGTTGGAGAGAAAAATTTTAAGAAGATCGCTTTTTGGGGTACTGGAATCATTCTTCTGCTGACTGTTATTTTTGCTGCATTCATCCCGTCAATCAAATTTGATTACGACTTTGAGAAGTTTTTTCCCATTGACGATGAGGAAACAGCCTATTTCTTTGAACATAGAAACAAATTTGAATCAGATAATGACTTTTTACTGATCGCAATTGAACGAAAAGAAGGTGTTTTTAACGAACGTTTTCTTCGGGATGTAGAGACCTTTAGAAAAGAATTGTTGGATAGTGTTCCCCATGTCAAACTCGTTCAGGGAGTTACTAATATTGAGGAACAATTTATTTTTCCCGGTGGTGGATCGTCCAGACGACCATACATTGATCTGAGTTCGCCCGATCTGAAGCGTGATTCAATAAGGATCTATAGATCCGAAGAATTGATCAATGTTTTTGTAGCTGAAGATGCAAAGTCTTTATGCCTATTTCTGAAACACGAGGATTACATTTCGAAGAAAAAGAGCGACAAGGTCATTGATGGTGTAAAAAGGACTTCAGAAAAATACCCTTTCGAGAAGGTGAGAGTTGCGGGAAGGGTTATCGGTCAGAAATACTACATCACCAAGATGGTCTATGAATTGGTTTTGTTTGTGGGACTAAGTGCCTTTCTGATCGTTATTTTTCTGCTGATTGCCTTTCGCTCAGGTTGGGGGATTCTTATTCCTCAGTTTGTCATTTTTGCCTCGCTGGCATGGGTGTTGGGATCGATGGGTTTGTTTGGTCAACCCATGAACATTGTTCTTATTACGCTACCATCGATAATGTTTGTGGTAGGAATGAGCGATGTGATCCACCTCGTGAGTAGATATCTTGATGCTCTAAGGACCGGCCTTTCGAAGTTCGAGGCGATAAGAGTTGCCTTAAGGGAAATTGGGTTTGCGACTTTCTTAACGTCTTTAACAACTGCCATCGGATTCTTTAGTCTCTACTTTGTTAAAGTTCAACCGATCCAGATCTTCGGGATTGTCGTCGGTATCGGAGTGATTATAGCCTTTATTCTGACGTTTGTTTCTTTGCCCTTTCTGTTTATTCTTTTTCCTTCTCCAAAGTACATCTACAGTTCCAAAGAAAGTTCATTCTGGTCAAACAGGATGCGGACATGGTTTCAATGGATCATTCGCAGTCCCTGGAAAATAATTCTTGCTTATTCTTTATTGGCAATCATTTCTGTGATGGGCACTTTAATGATCCGTACAAACAATTTCCTGATGGATGACCTCCGATCCTCAGAACCTTTAAAGAAGGATTTTGATTATCTGGATGCTCATTACGGAGGGGTAAGGCCTTTTGAATTGGTTGCGGAACTTAAGGATACCAATGAGAGTTTATGGTCATTGGACAATTTGAATGATCTTGAAGATGTAGAGCAATACCTGACTGATACATATGGAGTTACCATCAAATCATCATTGGTTCATTTTGTGAAAGTCATCAATCGATCATCGAATGCCGGAAATCCGGACAAGTTTGAATTACCGGAGAGTAATTCCAAAATGAGAGCTATAAAACGCGGAATTAGAATTGCCAACGGTGGTAAGCTTTATAGTTCTGTAGTTGATAGTGCAGGACTCGTATTGAGGATCAGCGGAACTATACCCGATTGGGGAAATGAAGAGGTAACCCGAAGAAATAAAAAGTTAGAAAGGTTTTTGAAAGGAAGAGATTCCATGTCGCCCTGGAAATTTAAAATAACAGGCACAGCGCACCTGTTCGACAAGAATCTCAGGTATCTGGCAACGAGTTTAGTGCAGGGATTGTTAGTTTCCGTGTTGATCGTAGCCATGATCATGGGCTTCATTTATCGTTCCTTTAGTATGGTTCTGATTAGTATTATCCCAAATATATTCCCGTTGATCGCTATCGCAGGGATTATGGGTTTCACCGGAATAGAGCTCAAAACCTCTACGTCGATCATATTCACCATAGCCTTTGGTATTGCGGTGGATGATACCATACATCTCTTGGGTAAATTCAAATTTGAGCTGATGAAAGGCAGGTCAAAGATCTATGCGTTGAAAAGGGCATACCTCACAACCGGTAAGGCGATGATCCTTACTACATTAATCTTGTGTAGTGGATTTTTACTGCTCGTTTTCTCCTCCTTCATGGGGACCTTCCATATGGGGCTATTACTCTGTATAACTTTGATGGTAGCACTTGTCGCTGATCTTACACTCTTGCCCGTCTTAATCCTTCTATTCTACAGGAAGAAATAAGCTTTGCTGATTGTTTTTTCTATTTTTGAGGTCTTAACCCAAGCAATATTCAATATGACTTCTGAAAAGACAAGTAAAACACCATCTATGATTGCGGCATTAACTCCGATTGTTGTGTTGGTTGTATTATTAGCACTCAATGTAGTTTTTTATGGTGATAACGCGCTTTCAGGCGCAAATCAGATGGCTCTTTTATTGTCGGCGGCAGTTGCTTCAGTGATAGGGATGTCGTTGGGTTTTGATTGGGAACACCTTCAAAAAGGAATTGTTAAGAGTATTAAATCAGCTCTTCCCGCAATTTTGATCTTATTGGTGATCGGTGCATTAGCTGGTACATGGATGATTTCAGGAATTGTTCCGACAATGATCTATTATGGTTTGAAAGTTCTAAACCCGACCTTTTTTCTTGTAGCGGCATGTATCGTCAGCGCGATCGTATCTCTTGCAACAGGAAGTTCTTGGAGTACTGTGGCTACGGTAGGAGTAGCATTGTTGGGTATAGGATCAGCGATGGGACTGAATGAAGGAATGATCGCTGGGGCAATTATATCAGGTGCATATTTTGGAGATAAGATGTCACCACTTTCTGATACAACAAATCTTGCTCCGGCTATGGCAGGAACAGATCTGTTCACACATATCCGATATATGGCCCTAACAACGATACCTACCATTTCGATCACACTGATCATTTTCCTTATCATGGGTTTTTCCATTGAAACCACTCCACAGGAAGGTGGTGTTGGTGAATTGTTGAAGGCACTTGAAGGTAGATTTTACATTTCTCCTATTTTATTTTTAGTTCCTGCATTGGTTATTTTCATGATCGTTAAAAAAGTGGATGCTTTACCCGCTTTGTTGATTGGTTCACTTTTAGGAGGGGTTGCGGCAATAATTGCACAACCCGATGTGATTAAAGAGATATCAGGAGTGAAAGACGATTATGCTAAAGCTTCCTATATGGCACTTTTGAATGCAATGGGATCAAGTGTGAGTGTGGTGACTTCGAATGAAAGTATCAATGAATTGCTTTCCACAAAGGGAATGTCCGGAATGCTAAATACCATCTGGTTGATCGTTTGCGCCATGTGTTTTGGAGGAGTTATGGAAGCTTGTGGGTTATTACATAAGATAACAACACAGGTTGTTAAGCTTGCTAAAACAACAGGATCATTGATCGCAACGACGGCTGGGACTTGTGTATTTTTAAATGCCACTGCATCGGATCAGTATCTAGCGATTGTCGTTCCGGGAAGAATGTTTGCTGAAACATACAGCGAAAGAGGCCTAAAACCTGAAAACCTTAGCCGAACTCTTGAAGATTCAGGCACTGTTACATCAGTTTTATTTCCTTGGAATACCTGTGGTGCTACTCAAGCATCAGTTCTAGGTGTGGCAACAGGCTCATATTGGATGTATTGCTTTTTCAATATTTTGAGTCCAATCATGACCATGATCTTTGGTTTTTTGAATATAAAAATCGCTAAGAAAAGAGCATCACATTCTGCCTGAATTGAGGTCGAAAAGTCGTAACTTTGCACTCCCAAAACAATAAACAATGTTTGAAAATCTTACGGACAAATTTGAAAAAGCCTTTAAATTACTAAAAGGGCAAGGTCAGATCACGGAGATCAATGTCGCAGAGACATTGAAAGAAGTTCGTCGCGCATTACTTGATGCCGATGTTAACTTTAAAACAGCAAAGGATTTTACCAATACTGTAAAAGAAAAAGCGCTTGGTAGAGATGTGTTGAAGGCTGTGTCTCCAGGACAGTTGATGATCAAGATCTGTCACGAGGAATTGGTTGAGTTGATGGGAGGAAATGAGTCCGAGATCAACATCAAAGGAAATCCTGGTATCATTTTGATGTCGGGTCTTCAAGGTTCTGGTAAGACAACCTTCACCGGGAAGCTTGGAAACTATTTAACGAAGAAAAAAGGGAAAAAAGTTCTTTTGGTAGCATGTGACGTTTACCGTCCTGCTGCGATCGATCAGTTGCATGTTTTGGGAGAGCAATTGGACATCGAAGTTTATTCCAATAAAGAAGAAAAGAATCCTGTAGCGATAGCGACTGCAGCTATTCAATATGCGAAAAGTAAAGGGTTCAACGTTGTTATCGTCGATACCGCTGGACGACTTGCTATTGATGAAGCGATGATGGACGAGATCGCGAAAGTGAAGCAAGCGATCGAACCTACAGAGACCCTATTTGTGGTTGACTCGATGACAGGTCAGGATGCCGTGAATACGGCCAAAGCATTTAACGATAAGATCAATTTCGACGGTGTTGTTTTGACGAAGCTGGATGGTGACACACGAGGTGGTGCCGCCTTATCGATCAAGGCTGTTGTTGACAAACCAATAAAATTTGTCGGTACAGGAGAGAAGATGGATGCACTGGATGTATTCTATCCGAAAAGAATGGCCGACAGGATCCTTGGTATGGGTGATGTTGTTTCCCTTGTTGAAAGAGCTCAGGAGCAGTTCGATGAGGAAGAGGCACGCAAATTACAGAAGAAGATCCAGAAAGATCAATTTGACCTGAACGATTTCTTAGGACAGCTGCAGCAGATCAAGAAAATGGGTAACGTTAAAGATCTCATGGGAATGATCCCTGGTATGGGTAAGGCAGTAAAAGATGTAGATATTCCCGACGATGCTTTCAAACATGTTGAGGCAATTATCCTTTCAATGACACCTAGAGAAAGAGCCAACCCTAGTTTATTAAACGGTCAACGAAAAAACAGAATCGCGAAGGGTAGTGGTACAAACCTTCAGGAGGTCAACAAATTGTTGAAGCAATTTGAAGACACCAAAAAGATGATGAAGATGATGAGCAATCCCAAGAACATGATGAGCATGATGAAGCAAATGAAAGGGATGGGCGGCGGAATGCCTGGAATGTAATCAATAGAGTTTTTGTCTTTTGATCAGGTATTGAAGTAACACTTGATCATATCCCTTATTGATGTCGACTGGCATAAAGTCAATGCCGTAATTAATACACTTTCGCTTAATAGACTGAAAGTAATTGTCAATTGACTTTACATAGTTTTCTTTGATCTCCGCTGGTTGAAGTTTCAATTTTTCACCGGTTTCCATATCGATCAATGTGTAGGGCCTGTTCTCAAGATCAAAATCAACTTCAGATTTTTTATCAACGATATGGAACATGATCACCTCATGCTTATTGTGCTTCAAATGTTGAATGGCATTCATCAGATCATCCACTCGATCCGGATCATCGAGTAAATCCGAAAAAATAATGACCAAACTTCTTCTGTGTGAAAGCTCAGCAATGTCGTGTATTGCTTGAATTGCATTCGTATCCTTTTGAAGGTCTTCAGAATAATTGATCAATCGTTTCTCTAGCTCGCTATATAGGTATCGATGATGTGCAAAGGAAGATTTGGCGGGTGTATGGAGCTCTAATTTATCGGCAAAAAGAGAAATTCCCACTGCGTCTCGTTGTTTTTTTAGCATCTCGATCAACGAAGCTCCTGCATAGATCGAATATTCGAATTTTGTGATGTCACCATCTTTAGGGAAATACATGGATCCACTGCAATCTACTACGATCTGGCAACGAAGATTGGTTTCTTCTTCATATTTTTTAGTGAACAGCTTTTCACTTCGAGCGTAAAGCTTCCAGTCAATATGTCTGGTTGATTCGCCTTTATTGTATAAACGATGTTCAGCAAATTCGACGGAGAAACCATGAAATGGACTCTTATGCATTCCGGTAATGAATCCTTCGACAACCTGTTTTGCAAGGATCTCAAGGTTTCCGAACTGCGCTAGTTTGAGTCTGTCAATGGATTTTTCCATGAGTTAAAAATAGTCAATTTATCGCTTTTTCAGAACAGTATTACTGATCACACCGATAAGGATTAATCCGATTCCAAAGTAAACTACCCAGGACAATCGCTCATCGAAAATGCAGAATCCGATGATTGTCGCGTAGATCGCACCCAGATATTGAAATGGTGTGATCAGAGCTGCATCTCCTTCGTGAAGTCCTTTCGTCAAAGTGATCTGCGCGATCTGAGTAAAAATTCCGATGATCAAGAGGAATAACCACTCGATACCTTGTGGCATCGTAAATTCGAACATTGACCAGACAGCCATAACCGGAAGAGAGATCATTGGAAAATAGATCACAATGTTAATTGGAGTATCAGTATTTTTTAAACGAATGATGGAAACATAGGCGATTCCGGAAAACGCAGAAGAAAGAATACCTAATCCTAACCATCGAAGATCAAGTTGTTCGTGCACATCGGTTAGAAAGAGCTCATTTAATCCGATCATGCCAACACCTGCAAAGGCAATCAGAATAAACAGCCATTGAAGTGATTTTACCTTTTCTTTCAGAATGATCATTGCAAAGATCACTGTAAAAACAGGGGCAAGATACTGCACAGTAGAAGCAATCGCAAGAGGTAGGTGATGTATGGTGTAGAAGAAGATGGTTAATGCGATCATTCCGGAAACCCCTCGTATGGTAAGCCATTTTCGGTTCACTCCAAGTAGAGGCAAATTTCTCTTCTTGATGATGTAAAAAGAGATCGTAAATGAGATAATGGATCTGGCTAGAACCAGTTCATGTCCCGGATAATGTTGAATGTTTTCAAAAAGGGATTGTTCGGGGCCTGCACCAAGGATCTTTACGAAGAAGTTCACGACCAGAAAGGAAAGACCTGAGATCAGAATGTAAAGAATACCTTTATTCACGATGTAAATGTACAATGAATCGCGGGCAAGTACGTTAACAAAGGAAAGAAAGTCGTAATAGAGCAACTTTTTTTTACTTTTACGTCAATCTAACGATGAGAAAGCTATTCTTCATATTACTTTCAGCGGTTTCGACTTTTTCCAACGCTCAGCAAATTGAACCGAAACACACGTTCAATATAGAACTTGGTTTACCAAATGGCTTTGTGAATAAACCATTTAAAGACATTATGCAGGGTCTGGTTGCTGTAGCTCCTTATTATCAATATACCTTCAAAAATACGTTGGCTGTTGCTGCCGGAATCAGATACTGTTACTTTGGTGTCAACCAATTCAGAGTACCTGAGAAAACGTTGGGAGGAATGCACAGTGCCGGATCCTTTATTAAGATTTCCAGCGAGAAATTCCATACAGATAGATTTTCAACGGACATGGGAGTAAAGTTTGGTTATACTCAAAATTACTTTGTTACAAATAAGCCTTTGGATACGATCTCTACTGCAAAAATTACCCGACAGGTCAATGCAGTGCTTATCGAGCCAACTATTCGTCTGGCTTTGGTTGCAGACGATCAGGTTTCGTATAGTTTAATCGTTGGATACGCATTTCAAGGATTCAAATTTGGTCATGAAATGATCGGTTTTGAGACGATGATGGGGTATTCTGAGTCAGATTATAATAAAACCACTTCCTTCTTGACTGTTGGTTTTGGATTTACCTATTATTTCAAAGAAAGAAATTGATGAGCTGGATCATTCGCGAATTGCGAATTGAAGATAACCGGGCAATTGCCTTGGTTATTCGAAAATCACTGGAAGAGCACGGTGTGGCCAGACCGGGAACCGTATACACTGATCCAACTACGGATGATCTTTTTAAATTATTTCAAACTCAAGGCAGTGCCTATTTTATCGCGGAAGAGAGTGGTGAGATCCTTGGTGGGTGTGGTGTTTATCCTACAGTTGGGCTACCGTCCGAGTGTGGAGAATTGGTCAAGTTGTACGTGTCTTCAGATGCGAGAGGCAAGGGTATAGGACAAGCATTAATGGAGCGTAGCGCTCAAGCTGCTCGAGAACTTGGATATCAGCAATTGTATTTGGAAACTTTACCTGAATTGGCCAAAGCAGTTTCACTTTATGAAAGATCTGGATATATTAACCTCGATAAACCTTTAGGCGAATCCGGTCATTTTGCTTGTACGATCTGGATGATAAAAGATCTGAAGTAGCTATGCTACTGCATGAATACATACATGAGCATGTTGGCTCCCATTTTTAAAGCTTCCTGTCGTTTATTTTCAGGATCGTTGTGAACTTCTGGATCTTCCCAACCGTCACCTAGGTCTGTCTCAAAAGTATATAGACAAACAAGTCTTCCTTCGATAATTATTCCGAAAGCCTGTGGACGTTTATCGTCATGTTCATGGATCTTTGGAAGACCATTGAAATCATATTTCTGATGAAAGATCGGATGGTCTGAAGGTAATTCTATCAGATCATTGTTAGGGAAAACTTTTTTGATCTCTACTCTGATGAACTGATCCATTCCATAATTGTCATCAATGTGCAAAAATCCACCTCCCATCAAATAGGTTCTAAGGTTTTCAGCTTCAGTGGCATTAAAAACAACATTCCCGTGTCCTGTCATGTGTACAAAAGGATACATGAAGATATCTTTACTTCCCGCTTCAACATAAGGTACGTCCTTGGAAATAGTAGTACCTAAGTTTTTATTGCAGAAACTTACCAGATTCGGGACTGACGTGGGGTTTGCGTAGTAATCACCCCCCCCGGAATATTTAAGCACTGCAACCTGAAGGTTCTGAGAAAAACAGAAAGAAGATGAAGTAATTACGATGATGAAGAGAAGTAGTCTCATTGTTTCTGTTGTTTGATCAAAGCTTCCATACAAGCGTAAAGGCCAGCTGTTTCTGTTCTAAGACGATTGTCTCCTAAAGTTATGGGTTTATATCCATTCTCCAAAGCCAAATGAATTTCTTCCTCAGAGAAATCACCTTCAGGACCGATAAGTATTGCTTCTTTTCCTGAAAATGACGAATTCAAAAGATTCACTTTTTCGTTTTCTCTGCAATGAGCAATAAATCCGTCAGGATTAGAGCGAATAAAGGATTTAAGATCTGTTAATTCAGAAAGTTCTGGTAAAAACCATCGTTGCGATTGTTTCATTGCAGCGATCAATACTTTTTGAATTCGTTCAGTTTTGACCTGTCTTCTTTCGCTATTTGAACACAAGGTCAAAGAAATCCTTGTGATTCCCAGTTCAGTGGCTTTTTCAGCAAACCACTCAATACGGTCCATGTTTTTAGTGGGAGCTATAGCGATATGTATTTGTGGAAGATCAGCTGAGTTATGTTCGTGTGAAAGTACTTCCAGCTGACACTTTTTAGCATGGGCGACAATGATCTTGCATGCAAAGCGATCTCCTTTTCCATTTAACAAAAACAATTCATCACCAACATTCATTCTAAGCACTCTACACGCGTGTCCTGATTCTTCTTCATTCAGAATGAAAGTCGCATTATTTGGGGTAATAGAGGGGTCGTAGAATATTTTCATCAGTGCATCAAACGATAGATCATTTCCTTCATCAATTCACTCTCATTGGTTCCTGCAGTACCAACTCCTTTTGATTTAAGGTCGTATTCATGCAGGATCTGCATATTTGCAGCTATTTTTTTAGGATTATAGATCTTACTTGAACTCAATAACTCGCCTGCGACAAAAGGATGAACTTTCAGCGCGCTTGCAATTGCTTCCTTTGATTTATTTTGAAGGAAATGGATCCTCATCAATTGAGAAAAGAATTTGAATAATGTTGGGACCACCATAACCAATGGAGCGGCCTTGGGATTGTGTTCAAAATATTTCACGATCCTGAAAGCTTTCGGGACATCATATATACCGAGAGAATTCGTCAATTCAAAGATGTTGTAATCCTTGCTAATTCCAATATTTTCTTCGATGTGAACCTCGTTGATAGTAGTTCCTTTTTGAATAAGTAATGACAATTTATCTAACTCATTGGCTACCTTTCCAATGTCGGTCCCGAGAAATTCCACCAAAAGCATTGTGGCCTTTGACGAGATCTCATAGCCGTGAGTTTTTACATAGGATCTGATCCAGTCGGTCATTTGATAATCCCGAACTTTGTCTGATTTGTAGACCAAGCCATTGCTTGCAGCTAATTTGATCAGTTTCTTTCTGGAATCAAATGTTTTATGTTTGTAATTGACTACGAAAATGGTGGTATCGGTGGGGTTTTCGAAATATGACTCTAGTTTGTCGATATCTTTCATCTCCTGTGCCTCTCTGAGTACTACCAGTCTTCGGTCAGACATCATGGGGTAGCTCCTGAGATCAGCTACAAGGGATGTAACATCCTGTTCCTTTCCGTAAACGATCGTTTGATTAAAATCGCGCTCATGTTCTTCAAGAACATGATCCAATAACGATTGAGTGATCACATCAATGTAATAGGATTCCTCTCCATGAAGGAAATAGACCTTCTCGAATTTTTTTTGTTTGATATCCTTAAGAACAATGTTGTGGTCCATCGTTTATTTATGTTTTTCCCAGATCTGCACCAGTTCGATCAAAGTTATAACTGCTTTTTCCATGTCCTGAACACTCACATATTCATGCTTCGAGTGGATTCCCATTTCTCCTGTAAACAGGTTAGGGCAGGGCAGTCCCATGAAAGATAATCTTGAGCCATCAGTTCCACCTCTGATGATGGAAGGATTGGGCTCAATTCCAGCATTTTTCATGGCTTGAATGGCATAGTCTGTAACAAATGGAACCGACTGAAGTACTTCCTTCATATTTCGGTACTGTTCTGTAACTTCAAATTCATAGTTCACATTGTATTGCTCAGCAACCATCTTTATGATCGATTCAAGTCGATTTTCATATTCGATCATTTTATCCGTAACATGATCTCTGATAATAAAAGAAACAATTGCTTTTTCTAATCCTCCTTCAATGCTAGTTGGATGCACAAAACCTTCTCTGTCAGAAGTTGTTTCCGGCGACCATTGGTCTTTTGGTAGAGCATTGACAAATTCACTGGCAACCTTGATCGCATTTACCATTTTACCTTTTGCGTATCCCGGGTGGGCGCTTACTCCATGTATGGTCACTTTGACAGCATTCGCTGAAAACGTTTCGTCTTCAATATCTCCTAAAGGACCACCATCAAGCGTGTAACCATAGTCTGCATTTAACTTCTCCATGTCAAGATGTTCAACTCCTCGACCAACTTCTTCATCTGGAGTAAATAGAATCCGGATTGTACCGTGTTTGATGTCAGGGTGAGACATTAATTGTTTTGCTAGATCCATAATAATGGCAACTCCAGCCTTATCGTCAGCGCCCAGTAAAGTGAGTCCACTGGCAGTAATTAGATCATCACCGATCTTTTTATTCAAATAAGGATGTCTTTCTGTTGTAATCACCTGATTAGGATCGTCCGGCAAAACAATCGGTTGTCCGTCGTATTTTCTGTGAACGATGGGTTTTACATTTGTTCCACTACAATCAGGTGCAGTGTCCATATGCGAACAGAAACAAATGGTTGGAATGGAAGAATTGTCTGAGTTTGAAGGTATGGTTGCATATACGTATCCCCATTCATCCATTTCTGCGTCCTCAAGTCCTATTTCTTGCAATTCTTTAACAAGCACTTTCGCAAGATCTTTTTGTTTATCACTTGAAGGAAAGGAAGTTGATACGGGGTCTGCAGTAGTATCAATCTGGACATAGTTTAAAAAACGTTCTTCTACTGTGTGTTGTAAGTTGCGCATCATTTCAATCTTTGAAAACAAAGTTAGCGAAATCCCTTATCTCACGCTATTAATTATTTAATCAACAGTTTTACTTTGCGAAAATATATGAGTTAGAATTGAAATTAGTTGAAACCTTTAAACGCGCTTAATCGTAAATTTTCTCGAACTCTCAAGTTAATAATTTTTATATTGGAGGTTATTATAATATTAATGTTTAAACAAAAACAATGAAATATTTTTTAGTTCTACTGGTTTCAATTGCTTCCCTTTCTGTTAAAGCTCAGATTTGGGATTTTGATGGGGTTAATAAGATGAACGGGACAGTTAACTCAGAAGCAGAGGAAAGCATGCCAGTGTTTTCACCGGATAGTTCCGTATTATTTTTCATCAGATTGTTCGATGAGAAGAACAAAGGTGGTAAATATGATCAGGATATCTGGATGAGTACTCGTCAGGAAGATGGTTCTTATGACCAATGTAAACAATTGAGTTCCCTAAATTCAAAATATAATAATGCAGTCGTTGGGATAAGCAAAGATGGGAATTCGTTATATCTGTTGAATACTTACGATGGTAAAAAGGACCTTGAAAAAGGTATCGCGGTAGCTAAAAAGAAAGGATCTTCCGGATGGGGAACTCCTGAAGAAATAGTAGTCCCAACATTGGACATTGAAGGGGATTTCTATGGATTTCACATCTCACAGGATGAAAAGGTGATGCTGATCTCTTATAATGGTCCAAATACCTATGGTGAGGAAGACATCTATTACAGTTTGAAATCCGAGTCAGGTTGGTCAGCTCCATTAAATATAGGAAATGTAATCAACACTTCTGATTTTGAAATGTCTCCATTCCTTTCCCCTAATATGGATACCTTGTTTTTTGCGTCTAATGGACACGGGGGACTGGGAGATGCAGATATTTTTTATTCGGTTAGAGGGAATAGCTGGACGGATTGGTCTGCCCCTGTAAATTTAGGCTCAAAGATCAACTCTCCAAAATTTGATGCATGTTTCAGTTATTCGGGTAATACTGTTTATTGGGCTTCGAATAGAGATGCTGAACTAAGTGATGTTTGGACAGCATATTTTATTTATCCTCCCCCATTGGTTGTTTCATGTTCTTCTACAAATGCCTCTTTTTATCAAGGTACAGATGGTAGAGTTGATGTAACAGTTGAAGGCGGTGCACAACCATTGAAATTCACATGGTCGAATGGAATGACCAGTGAAGATCTTGTTGGTGTTGGAAAAGGAAGCTATACTGTTATTGTAAATGATTCGTACAGACAAGAAGTAATAGCAACATGTGAGGTGGACGAACCTGCTCCTGTTGAATTTAATCCTGTTACGGTCTCAACATATAAGAATCTTGAATTCATGCACTTTTTCGATTATAACAAGAACAAGTTGTCTGTTAGTAGGGGAGATTTGAAGAAGTTTGTGAAAGAAGTTGAGCAACAATTGAAAGAAGGAAGAGAACGAATTACGATCAATATATACTCATCTGCATCACAAGTGCCAACCAAGACTTATGAGACCAATGAGAAATTAACGCAGATCAGAGCAGAAAATATGAAGTATGATCTTCAAACATACTTTGAAGGGAAAAAAGATATGATCGGGAAAGTGAACATTGTTATTGTTTCGGCGATTGTTGATGGTCCAGCGTATGAAAAAGATGCTGAAGACAAAGGAAAATATAAGCCTTATCAGTTTGTTGGTTTAAAGACTGAATGATAAACGCTAAAACCTTATAAAACAAAAGAAGGCTGTCCAATTGGACAGCCTTCTTTATAATATCAAATCAATTCGATTATCCTACGATCTCGCTATCTGAAAAATGAAATTTCCCTTCAATAGCAGCATTTTCATCAGAGTCAGAACCATGCACCGCATTTCGTCCCTTTGATTCAGCATAATATTTACGAATAGTTCCTTCAGCTGCTTCAGCTGGATCAGTTGCTCCGATCAATGCTCTGAAATCAACAACAGCATTATCTTTCTCAAGGATCGCAGCAACGATAGGACCTGAAGTCATATACTCTACTAATTCTCCATAGAAAGGTCTTTCGCTGTGTACAGCATAGAATTCTTTTGCTTGTGCTTCAGTGAGTTGAGTCAACTTCATCGCTTTGATTGAAAATCCAGCCTGAATGATCATATCCAGGATCTTACCCATGTGACCGTTCTCGATTGCATCCGGCTTAAGCATTGTAAACGTTCTGTTCGTCGCCATTTTATTGTTTTTCTAAAATTTTGCGCAAAGGTAATGGTTTTCTGTTGATCGTGGTGTGCTTTTGTAAATGAATCGAAATAATTGAACTCACAAATAAATTTCATTTCATATTATTGTTAGATTTGTCTAACTTTTGACTAATGGAGGGAATAGTTAAGTTTTTTGAATCGATCGATCCTGTTTTGGCAGCTTTTCTTGCCACAACCTTTACCTGGTTTGCAACTGCTCTTGGGGCCTCACTCGTTTTCTTCTTTAAAAAAATGCATCGAGGAGTTCTTGATGCAATGTTAGGCTTTACTGGAGGTGTAATGGTAGCGGCCAGTTTCTGGTCATTGTTAAACCCAAGTATTGAAATGTCTGAAAAGATGTTTCCTTCTGCTCCTTGGATGCCAGCCGCTGTCGGTTTTGCATTGGGAGCATTATTCCTTTTCTTCCTCGATAAAAAACTTCCTCACCTTCACATCAATTTCAAAGAAAACGAAACTGAAGGGGTTAAAACGCAATTTGAAAAAACTACATTATTAGTACTCGCAATAACCTTGCATAATATACCGGAAGGTTTAGCAGTGGGAGTACTTTTTGGAGCTGCGGCCAACGGAATGCCCGATGCTACTATCGCAGGAGCAATAGCTCTCGCCATTGGAATCGGGATTCAGAATTTCCCTGAAGGATTTGCAGTAGCTATGCCGTTAAGGAGGGCAGGAGCGAGTAGATGGAAAAGTTTCTGGTATGGGCAAATGTCTGCTGTCGTTGAACCAATTGCAGGTGTTATTGGAGCCCTGGCGGTAATCTATATGCAACCGATTCTTCCTTTTGCACTGGCATTTGCCGCCGGAGCCATGATCTTTGTTGTCGTTGAAGAAGTAATACCTGAAACACAGAGAGATAAATATACAGATATTGCAGTGCTGGGATTCATGGGTGGATTCTTGGTAATGATGACGCTGGATGTCGCTTTGGGTTAGGGATTTAAAAAATTAATATATTTTTAATCGTTAAAAATTTGGAGGAATAAAAATTACCCTTATCTTTGTATAGGAAAACACAATTTCATAGTTGTAGTTTTTGGGTTTTATAGTTTTAGCATGGTTTAGCGAAAAGAGGAACAAGTCTCAATCAAATTTGTTCCTCTTTTTGTTTTTGGTTCATTCGTTTCTTCTTATCTTCACCTGAATCCAAACCCAAATAATAACCTATGAAAAGTGTCTACCTGCTAATCGTCTTGTTTTTCTTTCTTCAGACAGTAAATGCACAAACACAAGGTATTGCATACACTGCTGTTGGAAAAGGTGTTGCCACTACTTTCGTCACTGATTATCATTCCCTAGGTATTAATTCTTCCGCGTTAGGATGGAAGCCTTCTGTGGAAGGGAAGAAATTCACAGTTGGATCCACAGAGTTTGGGGCAGGAATATATTCTGATTCTATGAGTGTAGATAAACTGAAAAAGCTTTATGGAGCAGTAAGAACTCAGATCTCAAACAACGATTCCGAACCAGCAAACTGGCAGGAACAACAACAGTATGCTGTAGATTATATGAGGTCAGGTCTAACTATGTTTGCTGATTATAACTGGTTGGGATTTTCATACCAGAACGAAAAGTTCGGTGGGGTAGCTATCAATATTAGAGAAAGTTATTCGTGGTATTCAAAGTTGAATGAGGAGCTTACAAATATTCTGTTTAAAGGAAAGCTTGCCGACTATTTTGATTCTCTCACAGTGGTTTTTGGTGCAGATACATCAGTAATAGCTAACAATCCTAATTATTCTCAGGATACATTGGATGCAGTTATCCTAGGTACAATTTCTACGCCACTGAATCTCGGTCAGATCTCAAGAGGGTCCGAAGTGAGATTGTCTTGGAACCGATACTATAATTTCGGATACGGAAGAAAAATTTTCGGTAAGGATTCTTTATTTGCAGTTTATGGAGGAATTGGTGGACGATTTATTCAATCGATGGCTATGTTCAATATGGAGTCAAGAGATGACGGTTTTTACATGTATTCATCGATCACACCAAATTTTGATATTGATTATGGAGCAATAGCCAATTTCAATCCTTCGAATTACTCACAGTCAGGAGCAATACCTACCGTTGTTGGGAATGGTTACGGTTTTGACCTATCTGCAAGTGCTTTATTCTTTAACAAACTAAAAGTTGCAGCTGCTGTCAACAACATTGGGCAGGTTACATACAAAAGAAATGTCTACAAAGTAAATGATACACTTGTAGGAAGTCTTGCAGTGAATGGTTTGTCAGATTACGATGTAACGCAATCTGTGGATGAATTCCTAAGAGATGGAGGTGTTTTTGAATTAGTAGGAGTCGAACAATATACCTTGAAAAATGCGTCGAATTTACGTTTGGGTGCTAGTTTGGATATTGGAAATATTGCCAGTGTAGGTATTGATGTTGTAGCTCCATTCAACAGTTCAAATCCTGGAAGTCTCGTGAATCCTGTTGTATCCATTGGTGGTGAGATCAGACCGGTGAAATTCATGGCGATCAGCGCCGGATATTTTGGTGGAGGAATTTACAAGAACAATATCCCAGTAGGAATTAACTTCAAATTGAGAGAAGGAATGTATGAGTTCGGAGTATCATCTTATGATGCATTATCCTTCTTTATGAAGGAATCAAACAGTATTTCTGCAGCATTCGGATTCGCACGTTTTCATTTCTGATCGAGAAGAAGCATTTTCAATTCACTTAGCATAAGGGCCGATGCGCCCCAGATCATGCGTTCATGAAAATAAAAACAGGGTACTTCTTTCATGAGAATGTTTCCCTTATGATGAATGTCACTGATCCCCAAGCTTGCATCTGTCAATAATAATTCGAAATCAAAATGAAAGATCTCGTCTACTTCACGAGAATCGGGTATGAAGGCAGGAATTTCAGGTAGATGAAATAAGAAAGGCTGAACCTTAAATTTCGAAACAGGAATAAATACTTCCGATAGACTACCGATCAGATGCTTTTCGTCCAGTAATACGCCTACCTCCTCATATGTTTCTCGAAAGGCGGTTTCCATCAGATCTCTATCTTTTTCATCTTTTTTTCCACCCGGAAAACTCATTTGTCCACTATGTGCACCGTCGTATTCAGGTCTTTTGATCATGACACATTTGTATGAATCACCCAGCGGATACAAAATGATCGAAACAGCGGAATCCCTATAGTACTGCTTATCGGGGATCAGATCATAATTGATGATCCTTCCGGTTGGTGCCATCAGAGAATGTGCTTTTGCTCCGGGAAGAGGACCGTTCAGAGAATGTTTTAATTTATCAATAAGTTGATCAGGTGTCATTTCTCAATCGATTCGAGGATTTTGAGAAAATCATCGTAAAAATTATACATCACATCTTTTCTGCCGATCATTTGAAAGATGTACACTTTTCCATCAATGAGCACACTGCCAACAAAATAACTCGACCATGTTGTTTCGTCATCCCCAAGACCGCCATCAATGTTTTGTAGGTATCCCTTGAAGCCAACCTTTGACGATAATTTCCTTTTAATGGATTTTCGTCCTTCGATCAACGTTTGAAGTCTTGAGCTGATGTAAAAATCATGAACGATCTCAACTTCATCCCCCTTCTTCTCTCTCAAAAAACGATACGTGTCTATGTCCATTTCATCAAATTCCTCTATACTGAAGTGAATGTTCATTTCGGGAATTGACTTGGTCAATGCATCATTCTTGATCACATATTCTGTGTAGTGTGAATCTTCAAATAGTTCAGAAAGCTTAAACTCAATTCCTTTATAGGCTCTGAGCTCCGGATCGGTGAAATTGAAATGATTTGCTTTTACCTTTTCTGCAGGATTTGTCCGCTGTGAAGTAGGGCAAGCTGTTAAAAAAGGAAGTATGAAAACAAGATATACTAAACTTCTATTCATGTCTTACGAATGTAATGAAAATTGATAGTTAAGAAGAAAAAACCGAGATTTTGATTATCGCATGGTCTTCTATAACTTTGCAGCACTTTTTATTTAAAATAGCATAGCATGCAACTGTGGAATACGTTAAGTAAAGAGGAGTTAATGGAGCAATTAATTGAAAAGGGTAATAAATACGTTACCATTTCATTCTACCAATATGCTCACATTGGAAATCCTCGTTTATTCAGAGATCATTTATTTCAGAAATGGTCAGCTCTGGAAGTAGTCGGTAGGACTTATGTCGCCAAAGAAGGTATTAATGCTCAGATCGCAGTTCCGGTGCAGAATCTTGATCAATTCAGAGATGAGTTATATGAGATCGATTTCTTAAACGGAATCCGCTTGAATTATGCTGTTGAAGATTCTGAAGCGGAATTTCCATTCCTGAAATTAAAGATCAAAGTTAGGGATAAGATCCTTGCCGATGGATTAAATGACGAAACATTTGATGTTACCAATAAAGGGATCCATTTAAATGCTGAAGAGTTCAATAAGTTGACGGATAATCCTGAAACCATACTTATTGATTTCAGAAATCATTATGAATGGGAAGTAGGGCACTTCAAAGGAGCAATTCTTCCTGATGTTGATACCTTCAGAGAATCATTACCTTACATTGAGGATACTTACCTCAAGGGGAATGAAGACAAGAATATTGTGATGTATTGTACAGGTGGAATTCGATGTGAAAAAGCATCGGCTTGGTTCAGACATCGCGGGTTTAAAAACGTTCATCAGCTTGAAGGTGGTATTATCAAATATGCAAACGACGCAAGACAGGCTGGATTGGATAACAAATTCATAGGAAAGAACTTCGTTTTTGACGAACGAAGAGGCGAACGTATTTCCGAGGAAATAATTTCAGTATGCCATCAGTGTGGCTCTCCTGCAGACGTTCATACGAATTGTGCCAATGATGCATGTCATCTTCTGTTTATTCAGTGCGATGAGTGTAAGCAAAAAATGGAAAATTGCTGTTCAGACGAATGTCAGCATACAATTCATCTGCCGGAAGAGGAACAAAAAGAATTAAGAAAAGGAAAGACAGTTTCTAACAAGATTTTCAAAAAAGGTCGATCTGAAAAGCTTCAATTCAAGGTGCATAAGGAAAAACCGATATCTTTAGCAGAACCATTAAAACTTAATAGAGAGTGATTTATGCAATTAACTGGGATGTCAGTTCAGAACTGATCGACGGGTACAAAACCCCAAATTTGTATGGATTATTGTTTGTAACCGGGCTGATCATTGGTTATTTCGTTGTAAAAAGGATCTACAAAAAAGAAGGTGTTTCAGATGACGCTCTCGACAAACTTGTGATCTACATGATCCTAGCTACGATCGTTGGAGCAAGATTAGGCCATGTTGTTTTCTATGGTCCGCATTGGGATATTGTTGATTTAGATGGAGTGGTTCTTGAAAGAGGTTATTTTTCTCACCCGGCAGATATTTTCAAAGTTTGGGAAGGGGGACTTGCCAGTCACGGCGCCGCAATAGCCATTCTGATTGCACTATTTATCTATTCTAGAAAGGTAATTCAGAAACCGTTTTTGTGGATGCTTGATCGAATTTCTGCACCAATAGCTATTGGCGGCGCATTCATTAGAATGGGAAATCTGGTTAATCATGAAATGGTGGGAATTGAAACGGATGTACCTTGGGGATTCAGATTCCTGCACCATGATTGCATCTATCCGTATGTGTGTTCCTGGAACGCAATACCTGTCAGACATCCAGCACAGTTGTATGAAGCAATCTGTTATTTCATCGGTTTCGGAGTATTAATGTTCCTTTTCTGGAAATTGTCTATGTGGAAAAAACAGGGATTGGTGTTTGGAGCATTTTTGATCCTGGTTTTCGGGGCAAGGATTCTAGTGGAATTTGTCAAGGAGGGTCAGTCGGAATGGGATAATACATTAGATGCAATGACCGGATTGAATACGGGGCAGTGGTTGAGTGTTCCGCTTGTATTGACAGGAATCTTCTTGATTTACCGTGCCCTTTCTGCAAAGATTGATTCGAAATGAAGCTCTTGATTCCTTGCGTTTTTGTTGTTCTTACGTTTTTTTCCTGCCAGAATGGAGGAGAAAAAAAAGTTGATTTAACAGACGATCAAAAGGATACCACCGTTATTATTCTCCCTGAGAAAGCTCAGTTGATCGCTGGAAATGTTGAAGTGCCAATTGGTGAAGGAGATCATGAACCATTGCGTTTCACATTCGAGTATTTTGACACCTCTTATCAGACCAAAGGTCAGAAAAAGATCAATGCGATCATTTTGGAGCTTTTGTCAACTGATAAAAAGAAAAAATCCATTGTCAAGGAAGTGAATGAGGAATTGTTCAGAGAACATTTGACGTACTTCAGAAATGAATACGAAAAGTACAAAGAGGAAGATGAAAACGAAATGACCTGGTACCTTGATATGAGTATATCTATTGACACCTCTTATTCATCGATCCTTCAGCTAATCTTTGCAGAAACTGGTTTTGCAGGTGGTGCTCATGGCTGGGAAGGGTTTAAGACGACATTGGTAGATAACAAGTCTGGTAAGGTGCTTAAGCTGAAAGATTTTGTTGGGAATGTGGATCAGTTCGATCGCTTTGCGCTTAAGTACTTCTTGAAGCAAAATGATATTGAAAGTGAGGATCAGCTCGAAGAATTAGGGTATTGGTTTGAAGATGGATTCAAGTGCACTGAGAACTTCTATTTCTCAGACAAGGGAATGGTATTCGTTTACAATCAATATGAGATCGCTCCATACGTAATGGGTATTCCAACTTTCGAGATTCCATTTAAAGATCTTCAGAAGAAACTGGTTTATGAACTTGATGAAAAGTAACCATGTTTGTTCAGACCAATTCACTTTCTGCAACACGCAAATATTTTAATGATCGCTTGTCGGAGATGTTCTCCACCCGAGAGTTGAGATCAATGTTCAACTTATTGGCACAGGAACGTTTAGGATTAAGCTCCTCTGATTTGATCCTGCAAAATGATCAGTTATTATCTGAGTCGGATTTATTGTTCTTCAGATCGGCCGTTAAAAAGTTACAATCAAATGAGCCATTTCAATATGTTCTTGGGAAAACCGAATTTATGGATCTCTCTTTTATTACAGATAAAAGGGCATTAATCCCAAGACCTGAAACGGAAGAATTGGTTCGATGGATCCTTGAGGAACATCAAGATAAAACTGGATTATCATTTTTGGATCTCTGTTCCGGTTCTGGTTGTATAAGTATTTCTCTTGATCATTATTTACCCTCTTCGAAAGGGTATGCAATAGAGTACAGCGAACAAGCCCTTGCGTTGTCAAAAGAAAATAGTTCGCTCAATAGGACAAACATTGAATGGCTCATGGGAGATGTTCTAAGGCCTAATGTTTTTGAAGGATTCTCAGAATCATCTTTTGATTTTTGGGTGTCAAATCCACCGTATGTATTGTACTCTGATAAATTGAGTATGAGTAAAAATGTATTGGATCATGAGCCTCACATGGCGCTGTTCGTAGAAGATACCGATCCATTGATCTTCTACAAAGAAATTTCCGTCAAAGCACTTCGCTACTTAAAACAGGGAGGTAATCTGTATTTTGAGATCCATGAAGAAAAAGGCTCTGATGTTTGTGATTTATTAGCAAGACTTGGATTCAAAAATGTTCAATTGAAAATGGATCTTCAGGGAAAGGAAAGAATGGTTCGTGCTGAGAAGCCTTAATTTTTCTGTAGAACAGGTTTTGGTATAAAAACAAGATAAAAAGCGACCAGGATTGAAACGATCGCAATAAATACGAAAGCCTGAGTAGAACCAAAATACATCCAGATCAAACCTGTGGTTGTACTTGCTAGCATCGTGCAAACACTTTGAAAAGCAGTATAGGTTCCAATTGCTGTGGCTGTATCCTCTTTCTTCGATATATTACTTATCCAGGCTTTTGATATTCCTTCAGTCGCTGCAGAGAAAATCCCATAGCCTATGAATAAAATGAAGAAATGCTCAATTGTAGATGCATAAGCCATTCCAAGATAAACCATGGAGAAAATAGCTAGACCTCCAATGTAAACAGCTTTTAAGCCAATTTTATCAGCCAGCATCCCTAATGGAAAAGAAAACAAAGCATAGATAAAATTGTAGAAGATATACACTCCGATCACGTATGTATCATTGAATCCAGCCTCTTTGGCTTTCAGTAGCAGGAACATATCGGAACTATTGACAAGCGTAAATACCAATAATCCAACTACAAGTCTTCTATACTGAGAAGGACTTTCTTTCCAGTAACTTAAAAAGGACAGAAAACCAGCCCTGCTTTTAGTTTCTTTTGGCTCTCGCTTTTTTTCTTTGATCAATAGTGAGGCAAAAACGGCAATGGTCCCCGGAATGAAAGCAATCAGGAAGAGAATCTCATATTGTTCGGGATTAAAATATAAGAAAAGCAATGCAGCGGCAGGTCCTGCAACTGCACCCAAGGTATCTAAAGATCGATGAAAGCCAAAAACTTTACCTTTGTTCTCTGGAGTCGATTCGTCTGATAATATAGCATCTCGTGCTCCTGTGCGGATGCCTTTTCCAAATCGATCGAGTGTACGTGCAAAAAAGATCCAAATAGGGAAACTTGAAACGATCATTAGCGGTTTTGAAATGGCACTTAGGGCATATCCGACTTGCACGAAAGGAACTCTTTTACCCTTGAGATCTGATAGTTTCCCAAAATAGCCTTTGCTTAATCCAGCTGTAGCTTCAGCAACGCCTTCAAGAATTCCGATTGAAAAAGCGGAGAACCCGATGCTTTCAAGAAAAATAGGCATTACCGGGTAGAGCATTTCACTTGCGACGTCCGTGAAAAAGCTTACGATGGATAAGATCCAGATTGTCCGTGTAATGTATTTCATAGCTACAGGAACCAATATTAGGTAAAATCATTATAATGTCGAAATTAACAGGCATCGTCTGTCATATTTCATAGATCAAGATGCATTTGCTACCTTCGTTTCGGTATGAGAATAATAAGATCACTAATTACTCTGACCTTTTTAATTCAGGTTTCATTTTCTTTTGCGGAAAATGGAAACTTGCCAAGCCAGATTGAGTGTAGGAATGTACATGAGTCATGGTTGACTTTTGCTTTTGATCTGACAAAAAACACTGTAGGTTTTTCTGCTCCTGTAAGCGCGAGAGCTTATGCGTATTTGTCAATAACCAGTTATGAAAGTACAGTTGAGGTTTATGGAGATCTTCAAAGCCTTTCAGGGCAATTGAATGGTTATACGAGATCTAAATGGGCCTCCAAAAAGGAAAGGAAAAAACTCAATTGGCCTATTGTCGCGAACGCCGCGGATAAGTATATGATTGATTATCTGTATAGAGGAATGCCTCCTTCGTTCAAAGAAAAAACAGACCGTCATTTTGATTCATTGCGAGATTTTTATGCTCTTGGATCAAAGGATAAAATGGTGAATTTATCCATGGAATACGGAAGAATGATCGCACAGGAAATCTTGAACTGGTCGAAAACAGACTTGGGAGATGAGGGGTATTTGAATAATTTTCCGGAAGACTTTGTTCCTGCTGAATGTAATATGTGCTGGACGAAAACGACTCCTGGTTATTTACCTTCTTTAGTTCCCCATTGGGGAGATAATAGACGGCTAATCGAAGGAGACTTCAGGTTGGTTGAGTCCTGTAAACCGGTTAATGTTAATCTAGACGAGGAAGGATGGATCTATAAAGATGCCATGGAGATTTACCAATTGAATTACAATGAAAATAAGGATCTGGAAATTATAGCTGAATATTGGAATGATGCACCCGGATATTCAGGAACACCTGCAGGACATTTATTCTGTCTGGCAATCCAAGTTTCAAAAAATAGCCGGGTTTCGGCTTCTGAAGCAATGGAGTTATATGTCAAGCTGGGAATATCGCTGAATGAGGCATCTGTGAATAGTTGGAAATTGAAGTATACATACAATTTGCTAAGGCCTATAACCGTCATTCACAGAATGATCGATAATCGATTTAACACAATAATTGATAGCCCTCCATTTCCTGAGTTTCCTTCAGGACATTCATTTCAGTCTGGGGCTGCCAATGCCGTATTTAATTCAATCTTTGGAGAGAATTACTCGTTCATCGATTCAACAATGTTATACAGAAGAGATATAGTAAACACCCCAAGAAACTTTAAGTCCTTCAACGACATGGGGGAAGAAATATCGATTTCAAGATTGTACGGTGGAATACATTACAGGACAACTCTGGATGAGAGTTTGAAATACGGAAGAATTCTGGGGCAATATATTGTGAGTGAGATCAAATGTCGAAAAGAATGATAAAAGTCCTTCCTATATCATTTTGTCTTTTTACGACGTTTTGGCTTAGTGCGCAGACGTGGTTTCAAGAGGTAAGTGATTCTGTAGGTTTGTCTTATATCTATCCCGGAAATGAATTTCAAATGGCCGGTGGAGGATTAATGATCATTGATGTGAACAACGACGGATGGGAAGATCTTTATCAATCAGGTGGAGTGTTCGAGTCAAAACTTTGGCTCAATGAAAGTGGAAAATTTGTAGACAAAACGGAAGATTTTGGATTGAATGTTCTTAACGGATATTTTATCCAGGGTGCTTTATCAGCAGATTTCAATAATGACGGTTTTACTGATTTTGTAGTGCTCAACTATGGAAAAGGAATGGGCAGAGGGGATAAGAGATCGCCGGCATTGTTGAAAAACATCGATGGTGAGAAATTTGAATTGATCGATCTCTCAGAATACATTGAGCCTGGAAATTATTCAAGTGGTAGTTGGGGAGATATTGATCGAAACGGTTTTCCTGATCTTTATCTGACGAATTATGTGGAATCAATGGGGGGATTAATGGATGAAAAGGGAAGGGAAATTGGATATGACCCAGTTTGTTTTGAAAACAGATTGTTAATGAATATCGATGGTGTGAATTTTATCGAATCATCAGAAAAATATAAAGTAAACGATACCGGATGTGGCTTGGCTGCAAGCTTAACAGATGTTGACCAGGATGGAGATCAGGATTTATTACTCTTGAATGATTTTGGCGAATGGACTAACAACGGAAATCACTATTTCAGGAACGAATTTCCTGAGCCATTTTTTCAGGATGTTTCTTTAGAAAAAGGATTTGACGTTAAAATGTATGGAATGGGAATTGGGCAAGGAGATGTCGATAAAGATGGAGATCCCGATTATTACATTACCAATATTGGTAAAAATTATTTGTATTACAATTCAAATGGAGACTTTACGGATAGATCAACAGAGTTGGGAGTAGATTTAACGTTTGTAAAGGATTCATTAAGGGGTACTAGTTGGAGTGGATTGTTCTTTGATGCAGATTTTGATGGAGATCTGGACCTCTTTGTTTCAAAAGGTAATGTTTTGACCTTAGTTCCAAGAACTTCCGTGAAAGACGAAAACAAATTCTTTCTTCAAGAAGATAAAAAATTCATAGATGGCTCTTCGGCTTCAGGATTGAATGATTTTTTATCGCACAGGGGCTCAGTGATCACAGATTTCGATCATGATGGCGATCTGGATATTATTTCCGCAGTGGTTAAACTACCTTGGGCGGCATTCGCAAAGACAGAACAGAAGATCAAGTGTTTCAGAAATGATCTGCCCACTGGAAACTGGATAGGTGTTGAGCTGAAGGGTGACGGAAAGAACATTAACAAAGACTGTTTTGGGTGCTCAGTCGTTTTTCATGATCAGGGAGAAAAATCGTTCAAAGAAGTTGACGGAGGCAGTGGGCAAGCATCACAATCAGGAAGGGTGATTTGGTATGGGTTAGGAGATAAAGAGACCCTTGAAAGGTTAGTTGTCCATTTTCCTGGTCTTACAAAAATGGAATTTGAAAACTTGCAGTCAGGAAATATTTATAAGATTTCACCTGATGGAACTATAGGTCATTAATCTAGAACGATTCCCCAAAACTCACGTAAAATCCGCTTTGTCCGTCATTCCCAATGGCATAATCAAACCGAAGATTCGTGTTTTCATTTTTATCCACTTTAATTCGGAGACCTACGCCTGCATTAGGCCTAATATAGGTTCCGAATGTTTCGGTATTGTGATACATGGTTGAGATGCCGGCGAATCCTGAAAGACCGAACCATTTGTATAATGTGTACCGGTATTCCATCTGTACAGTTGATAATGAAAGATCTCTAAAGCGACCAAAATAATAACCCCTCACCAATTTATCCCCTCCTAACAATGCAATGTCAAAGAAAGGAGCGTTCGAGGTGTTCAGAACTGTATATGCTCTCCCAGAAAAAGTATGATTCTTCTTTTTACCTAATGTGTGATATTTCCTGAGATCCACGGAGAATTGCGCATATACACCATTCGCAGTTGAAAGTTCTGCGTTGTAAAATCTCATATAATATCCATTGGTAGGGGTAAGAATGCTGTTTCTTTTGTCGATGAGATATTGCACCTGAAGACCCAAAGTACGCGTATCATTTAATTCTTGAAATGGGATTGTCATATCCGTTAACGAGGCAACATCCCAGTAGTCAACATATTTCAGTCCTCCGCCTATGAAATGCCCTTTTGAAACTTGTCGAAGTAGATTCAGATCAATTTTTGCTCTGTTGCTCTGATAATTGAGTTCATTGGTGTTTATTGTATTTGGTCCGATGCCGTAATACAAATCCGGAAACTTTGAGAAATGAAGAATACCGTTCGTAAACCATTTTTCTTCCTTGAAAAAGTAATTCCATTCCGCTTCAGCAATGAATTGTTTGCGCATTGTGTAGTTCAATTCAACTTTTGCATTGGACGTTCTGGTTAAAGTATCCTGATAAAAATTCATTTGAAACAATGCGACAGCACCAAAATAGAATTTAGTTTCAGGACTATAACCTAATGCCGGAACCGGTAAGATTTTAATTTTTTTCGTCTTTCTTTCAGTTATGCTGTCTTGCGAATAACATAACGACATGAAAACGAAAAATGAAAGAACAAATATGCCTGTAGTTCGGATCATTTCTTAAGTATTCCATTTTCATATGGTCCTAAATAACCTGGCCAGGAAACGTTCAGATCTTTATATGGCAAAGAAATAGACTCAATGATGCTGTATTGATCGAAACCTTCCATTGGTAAAGATGAGGTTCCTATGATCAATTCCATTTTACCATCATTGTCGCTATCGACAAGGGAAGGTGAGGAAGCCATAGATACTCCAGGTCTAACGATACCGATGAAATAGTTGGAATTATCGTTAATGTCGACCACTCTGACTTGATTTACCGTGGTGAATTTCTCTTGGTCAATTAGTGTGTTGTGAACATAGATCAATTCATCAATTCCATCATGATCAATGTCAGCTGAAACTCCTGGAGAATACTGATTAAATCCAGTTTCTTCTGAGTAGATCGTCGACCCGTCCTTGCCGTCTAGTACAATCAATTTAAAGGAAGAATACATCGGGAATGAACCGAAAGCCAAAATAGTAAAGACATCAGGTATTTTATCTTCGTTGAAATAGCCAAAAGAAGGAGTGACGTAGCATTCATATCCTTCGTGTTCTTTTTGCCAGATGTTTCTGTTATTGGCGATATCCACGGCTGTGATTTTCCCACTCATGTGAGCTACGACAAGGTCGTCATGTTTGTCACCATTAAGATCGGCCAAAATTGAATTCAAAATGATCCCTTTAATTTCATCTTTAAGCAACAACTTGGAAATTTTCATTTTTCTTTTGGACAGGTCTGTGAAATCAACCGACCAAAGACTACCGTCTACTGTTTCTCCTCCAGATGCATAAATGATCTTGGTGTTTCCTTCGGAATCGATAATCGTATGTGGGGCATAATATGATTCTCGGTCCTCATGAAAGCTTACATCATTTAAAATATCTCCATTTTTCCCTGAAAGGATCATGATCCGGGCAGCAGGTCTCTTTTTTTGATTAGGAAGCGCCAGGTAATCTCCTCCGTTTGTAACCAGAAGATCTTTATATCCATCTTTGTTCTGGTCTTCTACCCATTGTGTGCAGAAGAAGTTTAGCCATCCCGCTTTTCTCGGATCTGCGTTTTTTTCTTTCCAGAATTCCCACAGAATTTCTCCAGTCGCTCCGTCAATTGACATGAAACAAGCTTCTCTTCCCCCAATGAAAACATCCATAATACCATCGCCAGTGATATCCTGGAAGAGTGCACTGGTGTACAGTTGCGATCTTGATGGTGCTTCCCATAATAATTGACCATTTTTCCCATCAACAGCAATGACTGCATGTTGAGTGTATTGATGCTCTAATCCTCCACCGATGATTACATCCATTACCCCGTCTCTGTTTAGGTCTGTAAATCTTGGAGAAGAAAAAATACTTGCTGAATCAACCTTTAAGCTCCAATTTGTTGACTGCCCAAAACAAGCTAATGCTAATGAAAAATAAAGGAAAACAATAGTATACCTCATGATTAAACTTTCATCAAAGGTACCTTAAATCTTAATAATTGATCAGACGATTAGATCAATTACTCATGATCAGTGAAGATCAAAAGACCTGGTCAAATCTCTGCTTACACCTGCTGAATGACAGCTAATACAGCTGTTTCCTTTATCGGAGACACTATAGGCAACATCCCCATTTGGTTTGTATTCTCCCCAAACCCAGTTTTCTCCTTGAAATTTCGATTCACTGTCCTTCTTCATAACAACATAAAAAGTCAGCTCACCTCCTGAATAGACTTCTTTGACGATGACAGATCCGTTAGAGAATTCTGCTCCAACCGGAAGTTTACCATCAGCTCCCAATGAAGATACCGCAGTAATATTGAATTTTAGCTTGAAACTTCCATGTGGACTACCACCGGCTCCAGAATAAAGCGTGTCTTTATTTTTATAAAACTGAAGGTCAGTAGCTTTTGCTGCTTCGTACAGTTCTTCATTCAATTTTTTCTTCTGACAGGAAACAATTGTCAGTAGTGATATGCTCAGAATAAGTGCTTTGTTAAAAATGTTCATAGTTTGTGAATTGATCTGTTCTAACGGCTTTCGATTAAAAATAGTATAAATTGACCTATTCCAACATTTCATTGTTAAGACCTTCTTCTATAATCAAGAAAAAATGAGAGAACGAATAATTAATTTCACGTCATGAATAAGGATCAGGCGCTGGGTAGGATCAATTTTCTTTCTGAAGAGATCGAAAACTATTTTCGAGATGGTCAGAAGTTTGGCGTACAGATGGCTTATTCATTTGAAGGAACCATCATTGATGGCAAACTCCAAGGTAGTGCTCTTGGTTCGGCTGGCGGGCTCAAAAAAATTCAGGATTTCTCCC
>ENA-UPTJ01000066-UPTJ01000066.1-marine-metagenome-genome-assembly--contig:-NODE-66-length-68580-cov-8.056724_pt1 | contig 68580 bp, 46 predicted proteins | sample MGYA00238168_ERZ767080 | MGnify/ENA primary metagenome ERZ767080 (study PRJEB28935, sample SAMN06266237) | marine metagenome | isolation source: Columbia River Estuary | place: USA:Columbia River Estuary... | reverse complement strand
CTCTTAACTGCGGTTGAATAACGCCGAAGCATTAAATAACTAATCACAATTGAACTAATCAGTAGTATAAATGCCGGGATAATTATAGCGGCTAAATTAATTAAAAAATAATCTTCTGAGATTTGCATTGATGATGATTATCATTGTTGTAAAAACTATATAGTCGCCAATGGAGAAATAAATGAGTAGTTTGGAATTTGCCCAGTCTTGGCCAACTTGAGCTAATGTGTACTCCTGCGCTGCAAAGTAAATATAGGCTGTAATAGGTATTAAAACTACAGTGATTCTCCTTTGATTTGAAGATTTTAATAAATTGTTTTTAATTTCAAATAGTAAAATCAGCATAGTAAGTATGAAGCAAATTTGGATTAGGGCCTTGGAATCTATTAAAAAGAGTGTTATGCCAATGGAAATTATTCCGAGGAATTGTTTAGGCGGCGCAATATTTTTTGTAAAACAATGCGCCAAAAATATTGAAGCTACATTGGAATAATAGAAATTATCTCCATCACAAGGTATGCAAGAGAGCCAATTGTCCAATACGAGAATTAAAATAAATCCTAATATGGATGGTTGGAAGGATCCTTTTTTTAACTTCTTTTCCGTAATAAAATAATAGATTAAACGCAGGGCCGTAATATTTAATAAAATATTATTCGTCCAATTGTTCAACGATAATAAAAGTTCCACTACATCAACGGAGAGTTTGGTGGGCAGTAATAAGGGCAATGCTTCGATTCTCCCAAGATTATACCATTGGTCATGTCATTACCGTTATTATCAACTCCAACGACAACAATACTGAGAGTATTATTGTTGTTGAGGCTGAAATAGGTTCTGATTTCCGCCACTCCTGGTTGAGATAGTAACTGGTTGTAGGCGTCTTTGTCAATAGCGCAAGATTTAGTAAGCCCTTGGAACTGAAGTGAATTCTGAAATGCATGGGTTTCAGTTGACGCTTGAGATAATGGAATGATATTATTTGACATAGTAGTGTTGAGATGGCAAAAATAGCTTGTGAACTTTTTGTAAAATTGATGAATATTCATCAATTTTCAATGATTTGTTGTGCGGTATTTCGTGCCATGTTAAAAACTTTGAAAATTTCCCTTTTCCTTGCAACTTATCTAATTATCTCTGATGGTCTTTGTCAGCAATTCGATGTGACTTTGACTCATCAAAATACATATACTTCCGACGATCCTGCGATTTTTAGGGAATTCATAACCTGTAAGTCAGTGAATTCAGGTAAGACAGTCTCGATTGGTACGATAGATGGAGCCTCAGGGCCATTAAAATGGTTTTTTAATGAAATAGATTCTTCCGGGCAAGTAGATTCGCTAAATTGCCTTGAAATCAAATCCTCACCGAATACCAGTTCCATTGTAATTATGGATATTAAGCCTTTAAATAATAATAATGGTTATATTGCATGTGGTTACCATTTTTTAAATTCTATTCCCAATATTCTTAAGCCATTATCAATATTATTAAATAACGCAGGAGTTCCTCAGAAATGCTATAGCTATTTTGATTCTGGTATTTTTGCAAGGGTTACAGAGAGTCCCAATGGGGATTTTATTTTTGTAGGTGCCAAAGGTAATTCTGCGTTTATTAAAAATACTAATCGTACGGCATTAATAGTAAAGACATATCCTTCTCTTATAGAAAAATTTTATATTACCATACCTGGGGTTGTATCCACAGAGTCTTATGATTTGATAAATGATTTGGCAATAAAATCTGATGATAGTTTGATAATAGCAGGTTCTATCACCGTAAATTGCGCTATTGGTACTGGGTTGAAAGCACAATCAGTTTTGATGTGTTTAAACCCAAATAATGGTGTAATTCATTGGCAACAGAATTTATTTAATACAAATTATGTTTCACCTAAAGTAACAATCGAAAATGATACTTTATATGCAATCTTCAATGCTGGGCCTCCAAACAAGGCTGCGTTTTGTGTTATTTCGGCCATAAACGGAACTTTGTTAGGAGGGCGTCAAATTAAATTGGATGCAGTTTTAAATTGTCAAAATAATTTGATTAATACGGATACCATGCTTTTTCAGAGTTTGATAATTAGGTCAAATCGTATTTTCTTGTCGGGGAAAGTAATACATCACAGTGGCCAATTCCCGTTTGATATTCAATTTACAAAGGCAACTTATTTTGTTCAGTATTCTAATATTTACTTTAATAAATATAAATCTCCTAATTTTGATGGGATGAGTTATTCGAATTATAGAATTAGTACGGGTTGTTTGACCGGGTGGTCAATGTTGCCATTGTTTTCAGTGAATTCGAGTACAATGAATTCTTTCGATACCATTTCAACAATCGCCGCTACAACGTTCGCAGATTCTCTTGTAGGTCCATTTTACTCCTATTTCCCTTGGTCATATACTAATAATTATTCAATCATCACGGGGAAAAATTCTGCCACAGTCAATATAAGTTCTTTGCCTAGTACAAGTTCCGCAAATTTAACTGTTCAAACACCTGGCATTCGCCAATGGACTGATTTTAATTTGATTCATACTGTTCATCCCGTCAAACAAAACGGTTGTCAAAATCACAAAACGCCATGTGATTGTAATCATTAAAATTTAGTAGGAAGATCAAAAATGTTGGTGCGATTATTTTCATTGGTTTCATTATTTTTCATAAATAATATTCAAGCTCAACATACCTATCCGATTTATGGTGGATTATTCATCACAGGAGCTGTGAATATCGTGTCAATTCACAGTGCTAGTAGTCAGAGTGTAAGGATTACCAATTATAGTGATTATGATACAACCATTAATCTAACAGCCAATAAGTCGGTGGATTTGATGATGTACAAAAAGTTCTTTACCATTTCTGTTGGGAGCAGGAATACCATTCTTAAACGCACATTGTTTGCACTATCCAGCAAGCCCATAACTATAACCACACAGAATATATGGGGATCACGGGCAAATGAAACAAAACTCACAGGTTTAGGTCCATCGGGTTCCTATCAATCCATTGAGAAAGCAAACTGCGGAAGCCAATATGTTTTGTATCATCCCAAGACCTGTCATGATTCCTATTTCAATTCTGGTCAGTACAGTAAAACAAATGTGTATTGTTTTACTGTTGTTGCCTTTGACGATCAAACAGCGGTACAATTTGATTTGAACTTTGATACTGATTTGGGCAGAAAATTTTCGAAAACACTCAATAAAGGTGAGACTATTCAGATTTTGCTAAAACAACCAAGGGGGAAATTACACATTGTTAACGGCGGTAAAATCACATCTGCCGATTGTAATAAAAAACTTGCAGTTTTTTCCAACAATTTTGGTTTAGGATTCACAACGGGACTTAATTATTACAATATCGACAAGGGCGTTTATCCATTTGACGGTATAGAAATCGAACAGTTGCACCCGATAAAATCTTGGGGTTATGAGTTTGTAGTAGCATCGGAAGGGAAGAGCCACGTGGGAAATACGTATCATCTGTTTAGCTACAAAGACAATACAATTTGGATCAATGGTAAAATGACGATTATTGATAGAGATACGGTCATTGCCGATACGGTTTTTTATAAGCCCTTGTTGATACAATCGCTTAAGCCCATTGCCATTACGCAATATGTATCAGGCGCTAAAAATCAATCGGCTTTTGGAGCGCCCGATGATAAGGTCTATGCCAACGTTTTGGACTTTGCAAGCATTCCCCCAACGAATGCCTTAACGAAAGAAATTTCGGTGCCCATTCCAACGCTAGTGGGAACGAATCAAATGAATCGAGCGGTGGTGTTTTCTCCGGGTAATAACAAAATTGAGGTGAATGGCAAATCATACACCCTAACCAAGAAGTTCGGCACAATTTACTGGGGCTCCATTCAAAATACCAAACAGGATGTAATTAATATAAAATCAACCTCAGGGTTCAATGGATATTTTATTCATACCAAATCCAGTGACACTTTTGACATTTCTGACCAAAGAGCCTTCGCTGCGGGTGTAATGACCTTGTATTCCGGTTGGGATTCATTGCAATCTCGTATTCGGGTGAACAAGCAGGGTGCGCATTGGTATGGAGTGGATGATACGGGTGTTGCCGTGGCTTGCGTAGGGGCAAACACCAATTTTGCCTTGGAGGCGGGTTTGCGAAAATTGCAAAAGATCACCTGTTACGTAGACGGGAAGCTCGCAAGTCAATCCGCGGATTTTGATTGGAAGTTCACCGACACCGGCAAGGTAAAAATCACCTTTAACTATGAATTCGGTGATTATGGCTGCGACAGTGGGGTTCAGCATTCTGTGAGTCGATGGGTGAAAATCTATCAAAATGTTGATCGTACGCCATTTTCAGATACCACGGTGTGCGCCGGCGATACCCTTCGATTTCTTTCAAACAAAGATTATTTGTCCAAGGTGAAATGGTTTAGCCCCACCACCAAAGTCACCTGCGATACCTGCAGGACACTCACCTACATCGCCAAGCCCAATGCGAAAAGCAAATATCTGCTCACAATCCAAAAGCCTGCCTGCAATAACTATTACGACACTTTTTCTATTCAGGTCAGGGATTCGTTGAGGATAGATGTGGCCTATGATTCAGTTTATTGTATGGTTGATACGCTGCGTGCATTTGTATCGGGCAATGGGGGCGATTCGGTTCATTACAAATGGTTGTATACGTTCAATGGCGATACGGTGCAATTGAATCACAAAATGAAGGAATCTGGCCAATGGACCGTTAGGCTCTCGGATGGTTGCACAAAGAAGCCATTCGTAGCAGCCTTCGATGTTTATGTTGATACAACCCAGTTGAAGGTAGACGCTCTCTCTGATACGATGTGTAAAGGCATGGAGGTGTTCGACTTAAATGCGGTGAACGTGAGTCCGAAAGGGGGCAAATGGCACTTGGATGGTTCAATGCAGAATGCTGTAACCGCTGTGAGACTTGATTCATTGAAAACCTATCCCCAGCAGTTGGTTCTGAACTATCTTTATCAGAACATCAAAACCGGCTGTACGTTTAACTATGCAGATTCGTTCTTGGTGACGGATACCGTAAAAACCACTTTGGGAAGAATTGATGGCATCTGCAAAGAGACAAAGTTGTGGGATGCCCCAGTTGCATTTAAGTCTTCTAGCACCAGCGTATGGTATTCTCCCACATCGGGTTTGGCGATCGACAGTATGGGTAGAATCAACCCGAGGAACTCTAGCGCGGGCACCTTCAAGGTGAACAAACACAGCAAGAATGCGGCGGGTTGCGATTATCAGAGTGAAGGACAGATTAGTATCGCACCAGCGGTGCTCAGCATCAGTGGCTCGTTGAGCATCACATCGGGCAAAGTGCCATTATTGGTGAATTTCGATGGCAAGAACAGCATTTCGGGGGCCACTCAATACAAATGGTTGTTTGGTGACACGAAGCAATCACCCAAGGATACGGCTTGGGGCACAGCGGTGAGTTATACTTACAAGGATACGGGCAAGTTTTACCCCAGATTGATTGGGGTGTCTGGCGGCTGTCGTGATACAATCAGTTTGGGCGCGGTGAGTGCAAGGTTACTTAGCACGAGCCAACTGGGTGAGAACCTCACGGTGAACCTTTACCCCAACCCGACTGGCGCGGGCAACGAGGTGATATTGAAGATCGCCAACAACAAGCAAACCCGGAATGTAACTATTTACAACTCTGTGGGCAGCAAAATATCATCGCATCGCATCGAAAAAGGCCAGCAACAAATTAAGCTCACTGCTGCATCGCCCGGAATCTACTTCATTGAGGTGGAAGGTGTTCGGAATCAGGTTAGATGGTTGGTGGAATAGCGAATAATTCTTGCCTTCTTTTGGAATTGATTTGTATTGCTTTTTTGAAGGAGAGGTACTAGTTAATTGTAGTTCACTGTTTAATTGTCAGATAGCAAGATCGCAAATGTCATGGCCGGTGTTTGTTAATTGTTGAAAATTGATGTAGACTTGTAAAGTATTGAAAAACAAGTATTACAAAAATTTATTGTTAATTCATTGAAGAAGTATCTGTTAATTCATTCAAAATATAATTCAAATGTCAGAAGCAGTATTTAAACATTATCATTTGAAATTGGTAGAGCCAACGTTTGACTCTGCATTAACTGATTTGATAATCGAGTTAGATTATCTGCGTAGGAAGCAGTTGGTTGGTTCAACCCATCCGAGAGTATTTTTTCAACTCAAGCATATCTTCCATACTGTAGAGAGCATTGGATCAGCAAGAATTGAGGGTAATAACACTACTATCACTGAGTACATAGAAACAAAAATATCGGACATAAAGGTAGTTGCCCCAAGTATTCGTGAAATTCAGAATATTGAAAAAGCGATGGCATTTATTGAAACAAATGTTAACGATTACCCAATAAATAGAGCATTTCTTAGCGAGATTCACAAACAAATTGTTGATGGTTTAGATGCACCACCCAATGGTGAGGGCGATGCGACTCCTGGGGATTATCGAAAAGTGAATTTGCAAATAAACAAATCTTCACATAAGCCTCCAGAGTGGTTGGCAGTTGAAGATTATATGGATGAATTGTTTGAGTTTGTAAATAAAGTCGATAGCCCCAAATATGATTTGCTTAAAACAGCAATTGCGCATCATCGGTTTGTTTGGGTTCACCCATTTGGGAATGGTAATGGTAGAACGGTGAGGTTGTTTACATACGCGATGCTGGTAAAAGCTGGTTTTAACGTAAATGTAGGTAGGATTATTAACCCTACTGCAGTGTTTTGCAGCAATAGGAATGACTATTATGCTTTTTTATCTGAAGCAGATAAAGGGTCGGATGAAGGCCTTACAGCTTGGATTGAGTATGTTTTAAAGGGATTAAAAGATGAAATTGTAAAGATTGATAAATTGTTAGACTATGATTTTCTCAGTAAAGAGATTTTATTTCCTTCTATCAATCATTCCTTAGAGAGAAAGTTTATTACAGATGTAGAGGCTAAGATTTTAAAGCGGGTCATAGAAAAACAAGTGATTTCAGCATCCGACATAAAAGATATTTTCCCAGGAAAAGCAAATGCTGAAGTATCCAGGCAAATCAAAAAGTTAATCGATCGTAAAATGTTAATTCCGGAGAAAGATGGCACTCGCAAGTATGTTTTACGATTTGACAATAGTTATTTGATCAGAAGCATAATTAAACTGCTAGGCGACAAAGGTTTTTTGCCAGTTCGTGATGATATCTAGGTGCCGAGGGAGAATTGATTCCTCACAGGGGGGGGATTCGCTTCGCTGTAGTTGGAAGAAATTAGATTGTCGAACTTAGTTCATCTGCACTATTCCCCAGTGTTCATTTGTTCAAATGTTCACTGTTCATCGGGGTGTGTTTTGAATAGGGGGTGTGAATGTAAAAAACGATAAAATTCGATAAGAAAATACAACTATCAAGTTTTTATAATATCTTCGTTTTACCGTTCTTTTTTGTTGCTGTTGTGTTGCTCAATAATTTCGAAATCTGATGAGTAGTTGCTCATTTGTTGCTCGAAATAATTCTGAAAAGTCTTTGTGTGTAAGGGTTACAGCGTTTATCTTTATTTGTTTATTGAAATTATTGGCAAGTAATGCCTTATTTATCCCATTTTCGATCCGGTTTTTTATTGTCATAAAGTATTTTATATCAATGCTTTAGTTGGTATTTTTTCTTGATTTCGATTTTTGTAATGAGTGGTATTTGGTGTCGTAAATTGCTTTTTATGACATTTTTGTTGCTCATTTGTTGCTCGAATTTCTTGAGCAACAAATGAGCAACAAATAATAAATTAATGAAAATGGGGGTTGGGAAATTCTAATTCCAGCGATAGCGATTTTTGGCGACCCATTTGTAAATGGTATCGGTTAAGGCGATTGGTAAAAATCGAAAAATTGATAGCCATCGCCAAGGCGCTTGAGTGTGGCGGAGGATGTTGAAGGCCGCAGCGGATCGCACGGACACCTTGTCGCTTACAAAGTAAACCGTTTGTAAATCGATGTATTGAATGCCATGACTTTTTAAAAGTTCTTTAGCTTCTGTGGTGCGAATGCCCATCGCTTTGATTTTGGAGTTTTGGCCCAATGCCCAAAAGGTGATTTGGGTGCAAAATTTACATTGGTCGTCGTACAGAATGGTCATCGTGTGGAGTTCGAATTTACGTGGTATGCCTGATTGATAGTCATTCTAATTGTTGTGATTTAGAACACGTCTTTTAACGCATAGAAATCTTCCCTGGTATAGGATAGTTGTGTTCCATTCTTGGGAATTATCCAAAATCGCATTCAACCAGTCCCGAAACAATCTTAGCACTGTTCAAACAAAGAGGGATCCCGCCGCCCGGATGTACGCTCCCACCACAAAAATAGAGTCCTTTGATTTCGTCTGAAAAGTTCTTGTGACGCAAGAAAGCGGCAAAGCGATTGTTGCTAGATGTGCCATACAAAGACCCGCCATATGAGGAGGTGCGTGATTCAATTGATACAGGGTCTAACACCGTTTCACAGGCAATCAATGGTTCAATATCTCTCCCAAGTATCCGATGCAATTTACCCAAAATATGTTTGCGTGCCTCCGCGGTGATTGCGGTCCAATCTTGTCCCACATGACTGGGTACATTGATCATTACAAACCAGTTTTCACAGCCTTCGGGTGCATCCTTGGCATCGCACTTTGAACTGATGTTAATGTAAATGGTCGGGTCTTCGTAGGGTGCGCCCCCTGCGAATAAGTCCTTGAACTCTTGTTCATAATCCCCGGAAAACAGGATGTTGTGCAGATCCAACTCGGGAAACGTGGCGGCAATGCCCCAATAAAACACTAAGGCCGATGAAGATCGCTCTTGTTTTAAGGTGCGCTTTGGAGCAGTGTGCTGGGGTAATAACTTGTTGTAAGTAGTGTAAATGTCGGCATTGCTCACCACCACATCGCCCAGTAGCGTGAGGCTTTCACCAGATGATTGATTCAAGACATGAACCCCTTTTGCTTTATGATTCGGGGCGATGATCTCCTGCACGGGATGTCCAAAGTGAAAGGTAACGCCCTGTTTAACCGCCAACTGATATAGCGATGTTGGAATGCTCACCATCCCTCCCTTGGGGTAATACGAACCCAGTTGCTGCTCGAGGTGAGGAATCATGTTCAACAATGCGGGTGCGCGGTAAGGATCGCTTCCGTTGTAAGTGGCGAACCGGTTGAGATATTGTACCAGGTATTTGTTACCCACCCGCTGCTGGTTCTCGTTATCCATCGATTGAAATAAGTTCAATTTTGGGGTGTAAAACAGGCCTTTGAGGGTCTTGAAATTGAAGAAGTTGCGTGCTTTGTGCAAACTCTGCTCAATGAACAAGGGTGCGGTGGTATTGTATCGGAATGCGGCCTTCTCGAGCTGTTTTTTCAGTGCCTTTCGCTCGCTATCGCTCGCGATCCCCTGCAACGATTTATCAAAATCATCCCAGGATTTGTGGGCCTGAAATCGAGTGCCATCCTCAAAAAAGTAATGACAAATGGTGTCGAGCTGTTGGTAGTTGAAATATTCGCCTGGCTTCTCTCCGCAAAGGGTGAAAAGCTCGTCGACCAGATGCGCCATCGTAAACAAAGAAGGACCCCCATCGAAGCGATACCCCTGATTTTCAAACGCACTCATTTTGCCACCGGGGTGTTGGCTGGCCTCAAAAACATCAACGGTATATCCTTGCTTGGCCAAACGAATGGATGTGGCGATGCCCGCAATTCCGGCTCCTACAACGATGGCTTTTTTCGACATATTATTATAACAACCCAAAAGAGGTATTGGTTTCTAGGTTTGCGTATTTAATTGACATGTTCTCAGTGACCTAATTATGGATAATTTCCATAATTAGGCTTCAGATGGGTCAATGGCTTTAGTTTGGTGGGATGAAAAAACTCATACGATTTACGGCTGCGTTGGCCTTGACACTGATGTCGGCTTGCGGTGGTGGTGGCGAAAAAACGACCTATTCACTGAAAGATGTAGCGTTTACGCTAGAGGGCCCTTTGTTTGAAGGCCCTAACCCAGCCCAATACACTGTTGCAGTTGATTTGAAAGCAATTCTAGGCGATCGCTATGCGGAAGGTGTGAAAGTAACGGGCGCCAGTTTGAAATCGGCCCATATCCGCGCGGTGGATTCTGCCAATTTTGATGGGGTGGGTAGTTTTGTGGTGAGTTTAGCGAGCGATAATCCGGATTTGCAAATGAAGGAATTGGCGTTTTTGAATCCTGTAAAGCCAGGTACGTCTGATGCGGTGTTATCCGTATCTAATGAGGTTACCGCGGAAGAGTATTTTGCCGAGAAGCAATTTTATCTCGTTGTGGATGCTAGCTTGTTAAAGGATTTGGAGGCCAATATGTCGTTCAAAGGCGACTTCGACTTTGAATTATCCTACAAATAAGGTTCATCAACCAATTACGGAAATCTAAAAATTAAGAAAATCAGATATGAAAAAGTTCATTGTACCTATGTTGTTGGTCTTGGTGGCCGGCGTGTTAACTGCTTTTGTTCATCAAAATCCAGAAGCCGATCGCTTGATGGGTGTTTGGGAGCCAAGCAATGGCAGAGCCCGTGTGAAAGTTGAAAAAATTGGTGCCAAATACTACGGTAAGTTTGTGTGGTTAAAGGAACCCATCGAACCTACAACCGGTCAGCCAAAAACGGATAAGAACAACCCAGATCCTAGCATGAAAAATGTGCCTCTTAAAGGTTATCGCATGTTAAAAGATTTCGTTTACAAAGGCAACAACGAATGGGCTGATGGTACCATTTACGATCCTTTGAACGGTAGCACTTACAGCTGTACCATCAAAATGACCAATGCCAATACGTTGGATATTCGCGGTTATATTGGGGTGTCGGCGTTAGGTCGTACCGATGTTTGGAAGCGCATGATTGTTAAGTAACGGTTCATGCAAGCAAGCAAATTAATGTTGTCCGCAGCTCAGCGCCTGTTGATGCTGACGGTGATGTCTTTGGTTGGTAATGCCTTACAAGCCCAGACCGATGTTGCAGCACCCAAGGATACTACTGTTCCGGCGGTTGAAGCGGAGGAAGATTACAGTCAGTACGACAATGTAGGCTTCGCGGCGGAGGGCTCTAAGCGATTTTGTAATCCGAAAATTGAGGGGTTGAGTCCTGCCAAATTGATCAGTTTTGGATACGACTATCAGATGGGGTATCACATGAATGCAGATTCGATTAGAACGCTGAAACAGCCCTATTTGATGCCAGACAGTGCCCACGTGATGACTTCGAATGGGATTCGTTTTGGGTGTAATATTCCCGTAATTTCTCGCACCGATTTGGTGTGGCAGATGGGGGCGAATTATTGGGAGCAGCGCTACAAATTTGAGCAGCCCGATCAATTGCAGAATCCCATGCTTCGTGCACTGAGCGAAAATGGTCTCCGTACGATGGGTTTAAATACTACGTTGTTTAAGCCATTGAATGATGTGAAATTTTTGTTGTTTCAGGGTTCGGCTGATTTGAGTGGCGATTACAAATTTGGCAAGTTCATGCCGTTGAAATACACCAAGTATTCTGCAGCGTTGATTTACGGCAAGCGTACGTCTGAGAAAAAGCAGTGGGGTGTTGGTGTGGCCAGAACCTATCGGGTTGGGGAGTTGAACTACATTCCGATCATTTTTTATAATTCCACCGATGTGGCCAACAAATGGGGTACTGAAATTTTATTCCCTGCGCGGGCTCATGTTCGCAGGACCATCAACAGCAGAAACATGTTGTTTGCGGGTTACGAGTTGGAAGGACAGAGTTATCGTTTATGGCGTGGTGATGATGCGGCTAGTGGTAACATGAGAAACGAGGATTTGGAAATCCGCAGGGGCGAAATTCGTTTGCGCATGGTTTATGAATTCTCTTTGAAAGACTTCCTTTGGTTGTCGATCCAAGCCGGATACCGCATCAACTATCGCTACGATGTAGATCGATTGCAGGAAGGCAAAGAGGTTTATCGTGCATTTGGTTTGGCCAGCGATGCGCCATACGTGATGGTGAATCAGTTGTCGAACCCCTTGTATTTTAATATCAGTTTGAATTTGGTAAGTCCATAAGTGAACGTGGCTTCAAAAAAGGGAACAGTGCTTTGCATTGTTCCCTTTTTTTGCGACCAACACACAAAACCAATTACACTAACACTTGTTAGTTTGGTGTGACTTCTACCCTCAAGACATCGCTTTGGCTGGTTTTTCCGCATCAGTTGTTTGATCAGCTGCCTAGCTGGGTTGAGACGGTGGTGATTGTAGAGGAGGCATTGTTTTTTCATCAGTATGCTTTTCACAAACAAAAGTTGGTGTTTCATCGTGCCACGATGCAATGTTATGCAGATGGGATGCGCCAGCGGGCATTGACAGTGCGATACTTGGGTGTTGAAAACGGTGAGGTTGAATTGGATGCGTGTGTGCGTGCTTGGAGCGAGGAAGGTATTACCCAATTGGGGTTATATCGCCCAGAAGATGATTGGCTGGTAAGGCGATTGACGGCTGCAGCGAAGGCCTATAATGTGAATCTCGAATTTGTGGATACGCCCCAGTTTTTGCTCGATAGAGCTACAGTGAAGGGATATTTTCTTGGAAAGAAGCACTTTTTGCAAGCCAATTTTTATTCGGCCCAGCGCAAGCAGTTTCAGGTGTTGATGGATGGCGCCAAACCTTCGGGTGGCAAGTGGAGTTTTGATGAGGACAACCGACAGCGATTCCCCAAAAATCAACCTGTGCCGGATTTGGCCAATGTTAGAACGGATGAGGAGGAGAAATACTGGTCAGAGGCTGTGGACTATGTGCAGCAGCATTTTCCTTCTGCTCCGGGTGATATCCAAGGTGATTTTCACTATGCGGTATCTCACACGGGAGCGCAGCGTTGGTTGGATGATTTTTTGCAGCACCGATTGTTGGGTTTTGGTACCTATGAGGATGCGCTTGTGGCCAAAGAGCCCTTGTTGCATCACAGTTTGCTGTCGGTGTATTTGAATAATGGATTGCTGTTGCCCAAAGATGTATTGGAAGCGGTCTTGCATGAATACCAACAGCGCGATTTGCCCTTGAACGACATTGAGGGTTTTGTTCGACAGTTGTTAGGGTGGCGGGAGTTTATTCGGGGCTTGTATTTGTCGGTTGGACGTCAACAAAGAACCCTTAATTACTGGGGATACACACGGAAAATTCCGCAATCTTTTTACGATGGGACTACCGGGATTACGCCTGTAGATGTGGTGATTAAGAAGGTATTGAAGAATGGATATTGTCATCACATCGAGCGGTTGATGGTGCTTAGCAATTTTATGTTGCTGTGCGATTTTGATCCTGATGAGGTGTATCGATGGTTTATGGAGTTGTTTTTGGATGCCTATGACTGGGTCATGGTGCCCAATGTTTACGGGATGGGACAGTTTGCGGATGGCGGGATGATGAGCACCAAGCCATATATCAGCGGGAGCAATTATTTGATGAAGATGGGGGATTTTGAAAAGGGCGATTGGACCGAAGTATGGGATGCGTTGTACTGGCGATTCATCGACAAGCACCGCGATTTCTTTTTGAAGAATCCTCGAATGGGGGTGATGGTGAAATCGTATGATAAAATGGATACAGAAAAGCGAGAGCGATTGTCGGCGGTGGCAACAAGTTTTTTGGAGGGATTAAACGATGAATAAACAGGAATTAACATTGGCTACGGAGACCAAGGCCCCGGCTGCAGGGTCTGTTGAGTTGGTGGGCAAGGTCTGGGTGGCCAACGAGCGCAATACAAAAGCGAAGGCTATTCCCGATGCGGTTTCGGAGCAGCAACTGCGCGATGTGATGGAAGATCGCATCATCGAGATGGCTTGGGAAGATAGAACTTCATTTGAGGCAATCAAGGCGCAATTTGGGTTTTCGGAGGCTCAGGTGATTGCTTTGATGCGCAAGCAGTTGAAGAGAAGTAGTTTCAATTTGTGGAGGAAGCGGGTGAATAGTGGGGCGAGCATCAAACATCAAAAATTGCGCAGTGAGGCGGTACAACGGTTTCATTGCAGTCGACAAAAGTCGATATCGAACAATAAAATCAGTAAGCGATGATGGGAGAAATAAATAACCTTGGACACTCAGAGAAGGTGGCATCGCTGTTGGCAGCGATTGATGTGAAGCGATATGGTAAAACCCGAAATTATGTGTCGGGCAGTGTGAGTGAATTGGGCCCGTATGTATCCCGCGGGGTGATTTCTACACGTATGGTGTGGGCGTATTTGTTGCAGCGGGGACATAGTTTTGAGGAGATGTTTGGGTTTGTGCAGCAGTTGGCTTGGCGCGATTTTTTTCAACGGGTATGGCAGGGGTTGGGCGATGGGATCAATGTGGATATTCGCAGGGAGCAGGAGGGTGTGTTGCACCGGGTGTTTCCCGCCGCGATCGCGGCGGGAAACACAGGCATTGAAGGGATTGATGTTGGCATACAGCGACTTTTGTTAACGGGCTACATGCACAACCACCTGAGAATGTATACGGCTTTTTTAACAGCCAATTTGGCCGGCGCTCATTGGCGTTTGCCTGCGCAGTGGATGTATGCTCATTTGCTCGATGGCGATTGGGGTTCCAATGCACTTTCTTGGCAGTGGGTGTCGGGCACGTTTTCCAATAAAAAATACATCGCCAACCAAGAGAATATCAATCGGTATACGAATACCAATCAAGGGGGTACTTATTTGGACGTCGAGTATGAAAAACTCGCGGAGGAGCCTGTCCCGGAGGTGTTGAAGCCCACTTTGCAAGCAGCGGAAGCACTGCCGTTTTCTGAATGCGATGCCACGTCTTTGCAATTGGCAGTGACAACATATGGCTTACCGATGTTTGGGTTGGGAAGTTCGACGAAGGAAAACTCAATGCTCGAAAACGCATCGCAGGATAAGCAGATCATTGATGGCTGCATTGTCATTCACAATTATTACCAACTCGATCCTCTATTTCAATCGTTGCTACCAGGAACCCGATTGCTGTTGCTCGAGCCCAGTGTATTTGAGCGATATCCCATTGCATCGCACTGTGTTGATTTTATGCTGTCGCTGGCGATCGAAATTCCCAACGTGCAAGTCTTTGTGGGTGAATTTGATGATTTGCTTGGGGCGTTGGGACCTTTTGGCAATGTAGAAATTGTATATCAAGAGCACCCGTTGAACCAACATTATCGGGGAAATGAGATTCCCAGGGATTGGTTGGCCCCTGAAGTGGAAGGAAGTTTTCCGTCGTTTTTCTCTTACTGGAAGAAGGTTGAGAAATCGTTGCGCAGAGAGTATAAAGAAGTTCGTGGTTATTAAGGATTGCTGATGAAAAAGCCCAAAATGCAGATTGTCTGGATTAAACGTGATTTGCGCGTCAGCGACCACGCGCCTCTGGCAGAAGCGGAGGCATCGGTTTTGCCATATCGGGTGATATTTATTTTTGAGCCGAGTTTGGTGGCGCATCCGGATTGTTCGGAACGACATTTACGTTTTCAGTGGCAGTCCTTGATGGATATGAATCGAACATGGTTGCGGCTGTCGCAGGATTCTGAGGCTAGGCAGGTAGATGTGTTTTGGGGTGAGGCGGAGGCGGTGTTTTCGACCCTGTTTGATGCTTATGAGATTACACGGGTGCTTTCGTACGAGGAATCGGGCATCGAAAAGTCGTTTCGGCGCGATAAAGCCATCGCCCAATTGTTGAAAGGCAAAGGGGTTATTTGGCAAGAATATCAGCGGAATGGGGTTTTGCGGGGTATCAAAGATCGCGTGGATTGGGACAAGCGGTGGTTTGTGACGATGTATGAGCCGGTGATAGAAAATAGCTATCGAAAACAGCTATATCCTGAGGAGTTGGGATTTTTTGTGGAGGCGCTTCAGGGGCCTATGGTCAGGGAATTCGCGATCCCAGAGGACCGTATTAAGAGTTTAGAATCGGCGTCGGCGGGCATGCAAATAGGCGGTGAATCGATGGCATGGCGGTATTTGCAGGGTTTTTTGTCGGAACGACATAAATCATACCACTACCATATTTCGAAACCTTTGCAAAGCAGGGAATCGTGTAGTCGATTATCGGTGTACATCGCGTGGGGCAATTTGTCGATCAAGCAAATTTATCAGGCCTCGAAATCGCTGTCGAAGGAGCAAAAGAATGGCAGGGCGATTACGGCTTTTTTATCGCGGATCAAGTGGCATGATCACTTTGTACAGAAGTTTGAGCAGGAGTGCACTTACGAGTATCGGGCGGTGAACAGGGCTTTTGAGGATTTGGGTGCGGAGAACGATGCGCAGTTATTGCAGGCTTGGAAGGAGGGCAAAACGGGTTATCCGTTGGTGGATGCGAACATGCGGGCATTGGCGACTACCGGTTGGATCAATTTTCGGATGCGGGCGATGTTGGTGAGTTTTTTGACGCATCATTTAGACGTTGATTGGCGGTTGGGGGTATATCATTTGGCGCAATATTTTTTGGATTACGAGCCAGGGATTCACTACACGCAGTTTCAGATGCAGGCGGGGACCACAGGGGCGAACACGGTGAGGGTTTATAATCCGGTGAAGAATGGGTTGGAGCACGACACGGACGGTGAGTTTGTACGTCGGTGGGTGCCTGAGATAGCGGGGTTACCGAATCATTTGATTCATCAGCCATGGACGATGACGGATATGGAGCGTGTATTATACGGGGTGACGTTGGGCGAGGATTATCCGCAGCCGGTTGTGGCGTTGCAGGGACGGAAGATTGCTATGGTTGCGCGGATTTATGAGATGCGGAAATCGGAGTTTGCCAGGGAGGAAAAGGCGAGGGTTTTGAAGAAACACAGTCGGCCCGCGAAACCGAAATCGCCGAAAGTATCGAATGCTCCCAAAGCGCCGAAAGTGCCGAAAGCTCCCAAAACATCTGTAACGCCCAAATCGCGAATTAACAAGAAAAAGGAAGGGGGAGGCAGCGAATGAAGGGGGTAAAGAAGCAGCACTTGCCGAGCAAAATCTGTGTGACTTGCGGTCGGCCATTTGTATGGCGAAAGAAATGGGAGCGTGACTGGGAATCGGTGAAATATTGCAGTGATCGATGTAAAAAAACGGGTTAATTTTGTGAGATGATGGATCAAGAAAAGGAGGCTAAAAGTCAAGACGCGGCTCACGATCCATCAACGGAGCAAAAAGTAAGTGTTGAGGTTCGGGTGGTTGAGACAGATGATGGGAGTAGGACTTTGTATTTGCCAGGGCTGGATGAGACCTATCATTCCACCCATGGGGCTGTCACAGAATCACGTCATGTTTATATTGAAAAGGGCTTAGATTTTTGGAGGGCGGCGCATCCCGAGGCCAGGGAGTTGAGAGTGTTTGAGATGGGTTTGGGTACGGGTACCAATGCGATGTTGGCGATGGATTGGTGCGTTGCCAATGATTGTAAAATGCGATATTATTCGGTAGAGAAATTTCCGTTGGGGCAGGATTTGATGAGGGAATATTGGGGTTTCACAGGGCTTGTTAAGGGCGATGACTTAGGTATTCAAAATGTATCGTGGCGCAGCGATGCACTGCATTCCTCGCCTTGGGAGCAATGGATAGAGATTCCATTGTTGAATGGGGCTTTTGAAGTATTTAAGCACGAATCCGACATACAGGACGCGGTAATTCCTAAGGATATTGATGTGGTTTTTTGGGATGCATTTGGACCTCAGAAACAGGAAGGCGTTTGGGGGGTAGAATTGTTTCAACCCATTTTTCATGCGATGCAAGAGGGAGGTGTTTTTGTTACCTATTCGTCAGCCGGCGATGTAAAACGAGCCCTGAAGCAAGTGGGTTTTGTGTTGGAGAGGTTGGATGGTCCTCCGCATAAACGACATATGCTTAGAGCGATGAAGGTTTGAGTTAGTCAATAATTGTAGGAGGGTAAATGGAATTATTCGCATCGCGAACCAAAATGTCCTCATCTTTGTTTCAAACATTATGACTTTGCAATTTACCCCAATTTCTGAAATACAGAAGGCTTATGAGCAGCAGCGTTTGCTGAGTAATCAGCGCGTAATTAATACGCCGAAGCAGCGCATCGAACAGTTGAAGCGACTTCGAAAAAGCATCGCCAAGTACGAAGCTGAGTTATTGGAGGCTCTTAAAACGGATTTAGGTAAGTCGAATTATGAGGGTTTTCTCACCGAAGTGGGCGTTACCTATCAAGAAATTGATTTTCATATCAAAAACGTAAAGGAATGGAGTGCGCATCGAAGGATACAAACGCCTTATTTTTTGTTGCCATCGAGCAGTAAGGTGATTCCGGAGCCGTTTGGACAGGTGTTGATCATGGCACCGTGGAATTATCCGTTTCAGTTGTTAATGAATCCTTTGATTGGAGCGTTATCGGCAGGAAATAGAGCGATTTTGAGACCATCGCCGGAAGTGCCCCACGTGGCTGAAGTGATTGGAAAAGTTGTCGCTGAGGCATTTACAAACGAAGAAGTATTTGTGGCGCAAGGCAGCATCGAAGAGAATCAGTGGTTGTTGCAGCAGCAGTGGGATTATATCTTTTTTACGGGCGGACCGTTTTTGGGTAAGATTGTGGCGAAGGCGGCAGCGGAGAAATTGATTCCGGTGACACTGGAGTTGGGCGGGAAGAGTCCTGCCATTATAGAAAAGGGTTGCAATATGCAGGCCGCGGCAAAGCGAGTGATTTGGGGCAAAACAGTAAATGCAGGTCAAACTTGTATCGCGCCGGATTATGTTTGGGTGCATCATAGCGAAAAGCAGTCATTTATCGATGCGGCAAAGGTGGCGCTAGAGCAGATGTACGGTAGAGATATCGCGCAAAGTCCGGATTTTGGAAGAATGGTTAATGAACGTTCGTTCGATCGGGTAAGTGCTTATTTGAAAGGGGCTGATGTGGTTTTTGGCGGTGGAATGGATCGTGATAAGAAGTATATCGAACCGACATTGGTAGCGGTGGATGGGTGGAGCTCTCCCGTGATGTGTGAGGAGGTTTTTGGTCCGATTTTGCCTTTGCGGACTTACGAAACGCTTGATGAAGTGATTGCAGATGTCAATGCGCATGAAAAACCGTTGGCCTTATACTTTTTTGGCAGCGATGCTGGGGCGGAGAAGGTTTTGGCGAAGACCAGTTCCGGTGGTGTGAGCATCAACGATACTTTGGTTCACGTGGCCAACCAGCATTTGCCTTTTGGTGGCGTGGGCGGAAGTGGATATGGTAGTTATCGCGGAAAGCACACGTTTGAGGTGTTTAGTCATAAGAAATCTGTTATGCGCTCGCCGCTGTGGTTTAATGTGCCGATCAAGTACCCTCCTTACAAAGGATTGGGCTTGTTGCGATGGCTTTTGGGTTGATGATTTGTTTTGCAATTGTTGATTTGGGTATCCAATGCGTAGCAAATGTTAACGGAAAGTTAACCTATCGTAAAGTTATCTTAATTTTGGGGTAACACTGATTCATCAATTTTGCGATATGGTAAATTCCATACGTAAAGCAATTGTTTTGATATTTATCGCAGCAGGGTTTATGACTCTTTCTGCGCAAACTGGAAAAGGTTTATTGGTTGGTAAGGTGATGTCGGAGACAGGGAGGGTACTCGTAGGTGCCAAGCTGTTTGTGACGGGGTCCCAAGATTCTGGCGTTACTGATGTAGAAGGCAAGTTTTCTTTCGCGGTGCCGGTTGGTGCTAGAAAGGTATTTGTTGAAGCGGCGGGGTACGATGTTCTTGAGGATTCTGTGATGATTGAGTTAGACAAGGAATTTTTCTTAAATCCGGTGATGTCTACAATTTCGCGAATGGAGGGTGTAGAGATTGTGAAGCGGAAGAAGCCCAAGGAAAATACTGTGGCTGCTGCCATTCAAACGAAGCAGTTATCGTCTGGAATGGTTGAGGCTATTAGTGCGGAGGATTTTGCGAAGACAACCATCAGAACGACATCGGATGCCATTAAGCGCATTCCCGGTGCTACCATTTCGGAAGGCAAATTCGCCAACATTCGCGGTATGTTTGATCGTTACAATGCGGGTTATTTGAATGGTGCACCATTGCCAAGTACAGAGAGCGATCGTAAAGCGTTTTCGTTTGATGTGATTCCAGCGGCATTGTTAGATAATATTGTTGTTGTAAAGAGTGCAACGCCGGATATGATTGGTGATTTTGGAGGTGGAATCATTCAGATCAACACCAAAAGTGTTCCTGAGAAGTTTATTCAAACTGCATCAATAGGTTTTCAGTATAACAGCATAACCACCTTTAATACGATGGATGCTTTTGGTTTGGAGGGTAGTGAATATTTGGGTTTGCCGTCGGCCAAGCGTAATATTCCTGTATTGGATCCCAAGATGGGTTTTGAACCGCATACAACGTCGAAAGATCCGGCGTTGAATGCCCGTGAAACTTTGAAGTTCAACAATGATTGGAGTTTGAAGAAAGTGAATGTTATGCCTGCGCCGAGATTCTCTTATTCTTTGGGTATGCCATTTAAGTTGGGTAAAAAGGAAGCGGGATTGTTGGTGAGTTGGAATTATGCGATATCGCCAAGAAGGAGCGAAGGAAATATTGTGTCGAAAGATTACAGTACCAATTACACGTACAAAGATTTCAGCGATGAGATTTTATCCACCAACGTGCAAAATGGTGGTGTGGTGAATTTGAGTGTGAAGTTGAATAAAAAGAATCGCATTGATTTTAGGAATTTGTTGAGTTTGACGTACGATGCGGGTTCAACTTTGCGTTCGGGTTTAACGGATGCCGACAATGGTATGTACAGTGAGGGATTTTCGAATCAGGTGAACTTTAACCGTTTGGTGAGCAGCCAGGTGAATGGTTTGCATAGTTTTGGCAAGGACAAGAGCAAGCTCACTTGGGTGTTGAACTACGGAAATACCTATAGGGCTGTGCCTGATTTTAGGATTGCCAATTATGCCTTGCCTGAAGGCGACATTGCGAATAGGCAGTTGGTATTGAATGCATTTTTTAATGCGGGTACGGGTAGATTTTTTAGTTACATGAATGAAACCAACGTATCGGCTAGCACAGATTACAGCTATAATGCGGATTTGGGCAAAACGCATCATGTGTTCAAAACTGGGGTGTTTGCACAGAATCGTGTGAGAGATTTTCAGAGCAGGCAGTTTGTATATGCACCTGTGGGTGGATTTAAGCCGAGCAGTGCTTTGCCGGAGCAGGATTTGGGTGCTTCAGCGATATCGGCATCGAACATTTATTTGATTGAAAAAACTGCGATTGATAAGGATTTGTATGAGGGAAGAAGTTCTTTGGCTGCGGGTTACGTGATGACGGAGAATCATTTGCCGTTGTTTAAAACGGGCAAGAAGGTGAACTATTTGAAGTTGATTTATGGGCTTCGCATGGAGCGTTTTACCCAGAGTTTGAACAACAATTATTTCAGACAAGCGGGTAAGGTGATGAGTGATTTGGGCGTGAATGTTGATTGGTTGCCATCGTTGAACGTGATTGCACCGTTGACCGAGCGCAGCAATTTGCGTGCGGCTTATTATCGCACAGTGAATCGCCCCGAGTTGAGGGAGATGGCTCCTTTCGCTTTCTATAATTTCAGTATCAATTCTGAAGTATTGGGTAACGTGAATTTGCGCAGGGCTTTCATTAACAATGCTGATCTGCGTTGGGAGGTGTTTACTAATAAGCAAGATATGATTAGCGTGGGTGCTTTCTACAAAGAGATATTGAATCCCATTGAAATCAGTTTGGATGTTTCACAGGCGTTGATTCGTACGTTCACTTATGGCAATGAATCTAGGGCTACCAACGTAGGTATGGAGGTTGAAATGCGTAAGAACTTGGGTTCGTTGAATCGCGGATCAAAGTGGTTGCGTGATTTAACCTTCTACGGGAACTTTGCGTTGATTCGTTCAGCGGTGGCCTTTACCGATGCGTCGAGCAGTGTGGCCAATCGCCCGTTGCAGGGTCAAAGTCCTTACGTGGTGAACGCGAGTTTATTTTACGAACACAAAGGATGGCAGATCAATACCAGTTTCAACAAGATTGGACAGCGCATCGCTTACATTGGTGTGGCTCAGTCCATTCAGCCTTTTGGTGCGGACATTTATGAATTTGGACGTAGCATGTGGGATTTGCAGTTTGGTAAGGAATTGGGGAAAGATGGAAAATTGGGTACAGTCAAACTTACGTTGGGTGATTTGTTGGCTCAGAAAACGGTTTTCTTCCAAGATTTGAATAAAAATGGTAAATATGATGCGAAGGCTTGGACCGATGCGGATAAGGACGGCGACAATACATTGTTCAGTTTTACAAACGGCAGACAAGTCACAGTTACCTATAGTTTCAAATTTTAAGAATTGATATTTTGGGTCTCACAGATGTGAGGCTTATTGAAGGGGTGACATTGGTTTGTTACCCCTTTGTTAATTTTAAAATACATTCTTAATAATTGTTTAACCATTTGGTGAATTTGGCGTAAGTGCTTAGACCCAATTTTGTAATGAATAAATAAAACTATGAAAAAAATTACTTTTTTGTCAGTTGCTGTAGCTTTGGCCAGCCAATTGAACGGTCAATTCATCCAAATGGTTAACTATGCTGGTGCTTTGAGCAGCGATGCAAGTCAAGATTGGACCAAAGGATGGGCAGAGTGGAACCCAAAACAAGCTTCTTACGGTGTAGTAACCGAAACCACCACATTGAACGATGCGTCTGGTATCAAAAATATCACAACTACGGTGACGTTAGATGCATCGAAGGTGTATTTGTTGACCAGCACGTGCGTCGTTAGGTCTGGTGGTAAATTGATAATCCCTGCTGGTACCGTAATTCGTGGTGCTGCAGATTTAACGGCAACTCCTAAGTTGTATGCCTTGATTACAGTTGAGCGCGGTGGTATGATTGAAGTGACTGGTACATCGACCAATCCAGTTGTAATGACATCAAACAAAGCTGCAGGTTCTAGGGATCGTGGCGATTGGGGTGGATTGGTATTGTGTGGTAAGGCCGTGAATAACCAAGGTGCGGAAGTTCAGTTGGAAGGCTTTAACAACGTTGCCGTTGATAATACTTTGGGTAAATTTGGTGGAACTGATGATGCCGATAACAGTGGTATTTTAAAGTATGTTCGTATCGAATTTGCTGGTTTGGCATTTGAGCCTAACAAAGAGGTTAACTCTTTAACTATGGGTTCTGTTGGAAGCAAAACTGAAATCGAAGCTGTACAATGTTCATTCGGTAACGATGATGCGTTTGAGTGGTTTGGTGGTACGGTTAATTGTAAGAAGTTGATTGCATACAAGACAACTGACGATGATTTTGATACAGATTTTGGATATCGCGGTGCGGTTCAGTTTGGTATCGCTGTTAGGGATACAGCTTATTTTGATTTGAGTTGGAACGCGACTTCTGGTGCTTCAACTTCAGAGACATTCGAAAGCGATAACGACGCTGCAGGTTCAGGTAAATCGCCTTTGACATCAGCTTTGTTCTCTAACATTACTTGTGTGGGTCCAATTCCTTTGGATAAAACTTACAATGATTTAACTGCAACACAAAAAGGTGCTTTCCGCAGAGGTGCTCGTATCCGCAGAAATAGTCGCTTGAGCATTGTGAATTCGGTGTTCATGGGTTACAGAAACTTTATTATGTTTGATGGTGATAGTGTGTTGGTTGCTTCAGGTGTGAAATCTGGTGCGTTCAGCGAAACTTCGAATGTTTTGAGGAATAACTTTATTGCAAATACTTCCGCTGCATCTGCTGCGGGTGTAACTAATACTGGCTTGGCTGAAGTAGATAGCAAGAATACTCCTGCTGCTATGGATGGTTGGTTGCGTGATGTGAAAAATGGCAACAAAATCGACGATGCAAATTATGCAACCGGTGCGATTTTGGTTGATCCTAAGAATGCGACAACTCCTGATTTCCGTCCTGTAGCGTCTTCAAAAATCAATACTTTAGCTAATTATGATGCTGCGATTTTCACCAAGTTGGGCAAGTTTAGCTCAGTAAATACCTTGGGTGATGTGGTTATGACGAATGCTTATCCAGTACCTGCGGTTGATGTTGTTAATGTTGAGTTGTTTACTTTAACTGCAAAGGATGTGATGGTTAGCGTTTGCGATATCTCAGGCAAAGTAGTTGCTTCAATGGGATTACAGTCGTTGGTTGCTGGTGGCAATTCAATTGCTGTTCCTGTAGCTGATTTGAACAACGGCTTGTATATCTTAACAGTTGTATCTAACGGTGCGAAAAGTGCTTACCGCTTTACAGTGGCTCACTAAGAGTTAATTTCATATTATTTTCATATTTCTAGCGAAAGGGAGGGCCATGGCCCTCCCTTTCGCTTTTTTGTATACCGTATTGCCGGACTTGATAAAATCAAGTGATTATAGTAATATTGCAATATGGGACTTAGTAAGAATGAGTTGTTTGAAGACAGAGAAAATACCTTGGCCGAGATCGCTCGCGTGCTGGCGCATCCGGCTCGCATCGCCATTTTACAGCACATTCTCGATGTTGGGAAATGTGTAAACAGTGAACTTGTTAAAGATTGGGGACTTGCACAACCAACCGTAACGCAACACCTCAAAGAGCTTAAAAATATCGGCCTGATCAAAGGTCGTGTAATGGGTAAACAAGTTAACTATTGCATCGATGAGGCCCGCTGGAAAGAATTTCGCACGTTGCTTGTCGACTTTTTTTATCAAACACCGCCCGACGATAGTTCTTGCGCCGTATAATCCAATTCAGAACTGAATAAATCCAATTGATATCGTTTTAAAATCAAAGACATGAAAAAAATCGCAATCATCTTACAATTAATCATTATGAATATTTTGACAACAAATGCAGGATCGGCACAAACGGGAGTGACGGATACTTATTGGGCCAAAGTGGATTCCAACCTCGTCAACATCCCCGCAGATCGCAAAGATGAATTGACAGCCCTTGGTAAGTACATCGTTAAGTCGCTTAAAGACAGTCAGCATTGCGATTTGATGTTCATTTGCACCCACAATAGTCGTCGTTCACACTTAGGTCAGATTTGGGCCGCCGCCGCTGCTAACCACTTAGGAATTGAAGGCGTTAGAACGTATTCTGCTGGAACTGAAGCCACGGCGTTTAATCCTCTTGCCATTGCTGCGTTGGAAAGGACAGGTTGTGTGTTGGAGCATATTCCAGATCCCATTAATTTGCAGCGCTTGGATCCTTCGGATGCGAAACTGAGAAGCATCGATGCGATCAACTTGAATAATAAGGTGATGATGGTGACGTTTGCTCGTAAGGCTAAGCCCGTTTTTTGTTTTTCCAAAGTCATTTCCCATCCCTATAATCCCTCTGCTGGGTTTGGCGCGATTATGACATGTTCCAGTGCCGATGCGGCTTGCCCGGTGGTTACAGGTGCCAATTTTAGGGTGTCAATTCCTTACATCGATCCTAAGGTTTCGGATGGTAAGCCAGAGGAGGCCGCGACATACGACGCACGATGTTTGCAAATTGCAGCGGAGATGTTGTGGGTGATGAAGGAAGCGAAAAAGTCATCGAGTAAATAAAGCGCATCGAACAATGAAAAAGCTGTCGTTCCTGGATCGATATCTCACGTTATGGATTTCTTTGGCCATGGGTTTGGGCGTTGCATTGGGTTATTTTCAGCCCGCATTTGCCAATGGAATTGAGTCGATGAGTGTGGGTACAACCAACATTCCCTTGGCGATAGGTTTGATTTTGATGATGTATCCTCCGTTGGCGAAAGTGGATTATTCGCTGCTCCCGATGGTGTTTCGTGATAAGAAAACCTTGGGCGTAAGTCTGGTTTTGAATTGGATAATTGGTCCTGTTTTGATGTTTGCTTTGGCTTTGATTTTCCTGCCCAATCACCCCGATTATATGGTGGGTTTGATTCTGATTGGATTGGCGCGTTGCATTGCGATGGTTTTGGTGTGGAACGATTTGGCCGAAGGCAACAAGGAATATGGTGCAGGTTTGGTTGCTTTGAATTCCCTATTTCAGGTATTCGCCTACAGTTTTTATGCTTGGCTTTTTATCACCGTTTTGCCTCCAATGTTGGGATATCAAGGGGCTATCGTAGATGTGTCGATGGGTGAAATTGCTCAAAGCGTTTTTATCTACCTGGGCATTCCTTTTGTAGCAGGATTTCTCTCTCGGGTTTTGGGCGTGAAATGGAAGGGCGCTACTTGGTATAACGAGGTATTTATTCCTCGGGTTTCAAAAATGACGTTGATTGCTTTGCTGGCTACGATCGTTTTGATGTTTGCGTTAAAGGGCGATCAAATTGTTCAATTGCCTGGCGATGTTCTGCTGGTTGCGATACCTATGATGATCTATTTTGCGGTGATGTTTTTGTTGGGATTTGGGTTGAGTAAGAGGATGGGCGGAAGCTACGACAAGGCCACGGCCATTGCATTTACTGCAGCAGGGAACAATTTTGAGTTGGCAATTGCGGTTGCCATTGGTGTTTTTGGATTAAATAGCCCCCAAGCGTTTGTTGGGGTCATTGGTCCGTTGATAGAAGTCCCCGCCTTGATTTTGTTGGTGAGGGTAGCTTTTTGGCTTCGGGAACGATTTTAACTCAACCCAGTAATAATTCCGTCTTTCACATCCATTCCCATCGCAGCTGGCTCCTTTGGAAGACCTGGCATGCGCATGATATCTCCGGCTACGGCGACAACAAATCTTGCACCCGCATTCACGATCAATTTTTGAATGGTGATATTGAAGTTGGTTGCACTACCTACTTGTTTGGCATTGTCGGTGAATGAAAACTGTGTTTTGGCAATACATACCGGCCAATTGTTAGCGCCCAACGCGTCAATTTCCTTCAAGCTCTTCTTCGCCGCTTCAGACATGATTGCAGCGTTTCCGCCATATACCTTCTGAACAATTTTGGTCAACTTGTCCGCTACAGAATCTGTTAATTCGTAAGTATGATTGATGGGTTTACTTGGATATTTCTCAACGATTTCAACCACTTTGCGAGCCAAATCAGCAGCGCCTTCACCACCTTTGGCAAAGCCTTGGTTTTCGGCATAATGCGCATTTTGTGCTGAACACCAGCCCGAAATCATTTGCAATTCATCTTCGGTATCAAAATGGAAGCGATTTAACGCCACAACAACGGTCTGACCGAATTGCTGGAGGTTATTTACATGTCGTTCCAAGTTCAACAATCCCTTTTCTAAGGCCTCTTTGTTTGGCAACTTGATTTCCTTTTCTGGACAGCCACCATGAAGCTTCAAGCTCTGGGTTGTGGTTACCAAAACAGTTGCGGCAGGTGTAATTCCGGCAGCTCTGCACTTGATATTCAAGAATTTCTCAGCACCCAAGTCGGATCCAAAACCCGCTTCGGTTACTGCGTATTCGCCATATTGCAATGCAGCCCATGTTGCCATGATGCTGTTACAACCGTGTGCGATATTAGCAAAGGGTCCGCCGTGAACAAAAGCCGCACCGCCTTCTAAGGTTTGCACCAAATTTGGCTTGATCGCGTCCTTCAACAAAATCAAAATCGCACCCGTTGCCCCCAAATCTTTCATGGTGAAAGGCGTGCCATCGTACTTATAACCCAATAAAATTGAGTCGATGCGATTGCGTAAGTCTTCCAAACTCGTGCTTAGGCATAAAATCGCCATGATTTCAGAAGCTGGAGTGATATCGAATCCTGTTTCGGTTGGGATACCGTTGGCCGATCCGCCCATTCCTGAGTTGATCATGCGCAAGCTACGATCGTTGACGTCCATCACGCGGCGCCATAAAATTCGCTTTAAACCGTTTGGTGTGCCTTGGTTGTTATAGTGGTAGTTGTCGAGCAAAGCGGCAATGGTATTATTGGCCGAAGTGATCGCGTGAAAATCGCCTGTGAAGTGCAGGTTGATGTCTTCCATGGGCAGAACTTGGGAGTATCCACCGCCCGCGGCACCACCTTTCATTCCAAAACAAGGTCCGAGTGAGGGTTCGCGCAGAGCGACGATCGCTTTTTTGCCGATGTGATTTAATCCTTGAGCCAATGCCACAGAGGTAGTTGTTTTACCGCTACCGCTTTTATTGGGCGTGGTTGCCGTGACCAAGATTAGTTTGCCTTGGCTGATTTGCGCCTGGTTGGGAATAAAATCGACCTTAGCCTTATATTTTCCGTATTGTTCTAAAATTTCTGGATCAACGTTGTTATCTGTGGCAATCGCTTCGATGCGCTTCAGCTGCGCCTGTTGGGCAATTTCAATGTCGGTGAGCATAGTGTTTTGTGCGGTAAATATAGGAAAACATTGCGATGAACACTTAGCGAGACTGGGATTTTTGTAATTGCTTGCAATATATTATCTAATTATTACGCATTACGACACTTGTTAAGGCACAGGTGATATTGGGGTTATGTAAATGCAAACGTTTGTTGACTCAAGGGAAATTTTGCTATTCTTGCTTTGCAGTAAAGACTATGAAAAAAATCACATTTATCGCACTCCTTACTGCAACGAGTGCATTGTCGGCTCAAGTCATCGAAAAGGTGAACTTTGTTGGTGCATTGCACCGTGATGCTTCTAAGGATTGGACCAAAGGTTGGACCGAATGGAATCCAAAGAATGCATCTTACCCTTCTACAACGGACGCAACGACTTTGAACGATGCATCTGGAATCAAAACTATTAGCACAACTGTAACGTTGGATGCTTCTAAGGTTTACTTATTGACAAGTACTTGCGTTGTTAAGTCGGGTGGAAAGTTAGTAATTCCTGCCGGTACAGTGATTCGTGGAGCAGCTGATTTAACAGCAACACCTAAACTATATGCGATGATTACAGTTGAGCGTGGTGGTATGATCGAGGTCAATGGAACGTCAAAGAAGCCAGTTGTTATGACTTCAAATAAAGCGGCAGGATCAAGAGATCGCGGAGATTGGGGCGGATTAGTACTTTGCGGTAAAGCTGTGAACAACCAAGGTGGGGATGTACAGTTGGAAGGTTTTAATAACGTTGCTGTTGATAATACATTGGGAAAATTTGGTGGAACTGATGACAAAGACAACAGTGGTATAGTTAAGTATGTCCGTATTGAATTTGCAGGTTTGGCTTTCGAACCGAACAAAGAAGTAAACTCTTTGACGATGGGTTCTGTTGGTTCTGCTACAACCATCGAGGGTGTTCAGTGTTCTTTTGGTAACGACGATGGGTTTGAGTGGTTTGGTGGTACAGTGAATTGTAAGAAATTGATTTCTTACAAAACTACTGATGATGATTTTGATACAGATTTCGGATACCGTGGAACTGTCCAATTTGGTATCGCCGTGAAAGATACTGCGTATTTTGATTTGACTTGGAATGCTACTTCTGGTGCATCTACATCTGAAACTTTTGAAAGTGACAACGATGCGGCAGGTTCTGGTAAAACTCCATATACTGCGGCAGTTTTCTCAAACATTACTTGTGTTGGTCCTGTATCATTGGATAAAACTTACAACGACTTGAGTTTAACTCAAAAAGGTGCTTTCCGTCGTGGTGCTCGTATCCGTCGTAACAGTCGTTTGAGCATTGTGAATTCTATATTTATTGGTTACCGTAACTTTATTATGTTTGACGGTGATAGTACCATCGTTGCTGCTGGAGTGAAGGCAGGAACTGTAAGTGAAAAGGGTAACTTGTTCCGCAACAACTACATCGCAAATACTGCTGCTGCCGCTGCCTCTGGTGCAACGAATACAGGCCTTGCCGAAGTGGATTCTAAAAATACACCATCTGCGTTGGATGGCTGGATTAAATCTAGTACAAATGCAAATATGGTAGACAAAGCCAAATATAGCGCTGGTTTGATTTTGGTTGATCCAAAAAATTCTACAGCGCCTGACTTTAGACCTGTTAGCAGCAATGCTGATTTGATTGGTAGCAGTGACTATTCTGCAACTTTGTTGAACAACATTGGAACTTACGCTGCATGTGAGAACATTTCTACTGATGCTGCCTCAGTTACAGTAAAATCTGGAAATGACGCTTCTTTCTTCGTGACTTATCCTGATATCGATGCAACTTACAATTGGCAGTTGAACAAAGGTGCAGGTTTTGCCTCTGTTACTAACGGATTGAAATACGCAGGTGCTAACAATGATACGTTGACTGTAAAGTCTGTAACTATGAGCAACAACGGTGAATTGTATCGTTGTTTGGTTAACACTCGTTGGTGTAAAGATACCAGTGCATCTGCCAAATTGACTACTTTGTTCAAGGCTTGTACTTTGATCACAACCCAGCCTAGTAATGTAAGTCAAACCATTGGTTCAGACGCGAAATTCTCTGTAGCCGCGAACGACACTGCTGCTAAGTTTGCTTGGCACACTGATTTGGATTTGGGTATGCAACAGTTGCCTACAGTAAACGCCAAATACGTGGGTGCTAACACCAAGAATTTGACAGTTAAATCTGTTGCCTTGAAGAACCACCAACAGTCGGTGAAGGTGATCGCTTTTACAAACGTATGTATCGATACTTCAAACACCGTGAAAATGACCATCAAAGATTCTTGTGTTGCTTTCAAGAGCGTGAAGGTAACCGATACATTGTTGGTGCGTTTCTCTGTGAAAGTGAGCAGTTTGGATAAAGGACAGTTGATCAAGGTTTATCCTAACCCAGCACAAAACCAATTGACTATCGACAATGGTAACTACAGCGACTTCGCTGGTTACACTGTAAACGTTTACAACAGTATTGGTGCCGTTGTTTATACCCAAGCCATCAATCAGAAGGTATATACCATCGATTTGAAATCATGGTCTTCTGTAGGTGTATATCGCATGGAATTGACTGATAAGTCAGGTGCCAAGATTGCGGTAAAAACGATCGTATTGAACTAATTTAGTTTAATTATTCACAACTGGGGCACCGTTAGGTGCCCTTTTTTGTTTTTATAGGGGGAAGGTGTTTGAGTTATTAGGGGGCCCAGATGTTTGAGTTGGCTTTGATCTATCGTTCAGCGAAACGAAACTGATACCTCACCGAGTGTATTTACTTTTGCTGATGCGGTTTGATTGGCTTGGATGAATTCTGCATTGGTTGCAGCGCCTGCCATGATATACATGCCTTTTTTGATGGGCTCGCCATATTTTGCTGCCAATCGGGTGGCGGCGGCGAGACTTTTCCATGGATTATTCATGATGTCGTTTGAGGATCCCGCGGCCACCGTTTTGTCATCGATTATAAGTTCCATCGAGAGGTTGTTGAGGCTTTCTTGAACCGGCATCCAATCGCCCACGGCAAAACCAATGGATGAGCAGTTGTCGGCTACCACATCTTCCAATGAAAACTTAAAATTCTGGTATCTAGAATCAATAATTTCGATGGCAGCGGTTACAGCATCAACGTATTCAATGACTTCGGTTTCATTGAGTTCACCGGTGATGTCTTTTGCTATTCTGAAACAGATTTCAGGTTCCACGCGGGGGTGAATGTACTGACTTCTTGCGGTGGTGCTGTTGTTTGGGATTAGCATCGACGAGGTAAGTCGTCCCCAGATTAAATCGTGCACACCCATTTGTTGCATTTTGGCTTCGGAGGTAAATCCCATTTTCAGTCCGATGAGGGTTTCGCCTTCGTTGATGCGGAGGTTGATGAGTTCCTTTTGCACTTCATAAGCTTGATCGAGCGTGAGGTTTTGCTCAAGGCTTATTTGGGTGATTGGCTTGGCTTGGTGCGCGGCTTGATGGAGTGATTGTGCGATTTCTTTGATGTTGGCCATGGGTTTGCTGATGTTGCAAAGTTAGGATGAAAATGTTGTGTTACCTTTGAAGAATGATTTCACAAGAAGTGATTGAAGCAGCCGCTGCGAGGTTGCGGGATGCTCAAGAAAATGGAATGCCATGTGCTCCGGTGAGGGAATTGATTGGTGATAGCGATCTAACAGCAGCGTATGAGGTGCAACGAATAAACAACGATTTACGCGTGGCGGAAGGCGGACGTGTGGTGGGTTTGAAGATTGGACTCACATCCCTAGCCGTGCAAAAGCAGTTGGGCGTGGATCAGCCTGATTTTGGATTGTTGTTTGCCGATACCGAAGTGAAGAATGGTGGAGGCGTGAAGGCCTCTTCGATATTGCAGCCTAAAGCCGAAGCGGAAATTGCTTTTATGATGAAGCATGATTTAACGGGTGATATCACTTTGGAGCGCGCCAAAGCGGCGATCGATTACGCGGTAGGAGCCATTGAAATTGTGGGATCACGCGTGCTTAATTGGGATATTAGAATTACGGATACCGTGGCCGATAACGCCAGTGCAAGTCATTTTGTATTGGGTGATGTTCGTCAGGATGTTAACGAATTGGATTTGGCAGCTTTGAAGATGCAGTTGAAGAAAAATGGCGAGATGGTATCTGAGGGAATGGGCGCTGCGTGTATGGGTAATCCCCTGTTTGCGTTGGTTTGGTTGGCCCAAACGTTTGCCGATTTGGGGACTCCATTAAAAGCGGGTGATATTGTTTTGAGTGGGGCATTGGGTCCGATGTGCGCCGGCGAAGCCGGCGACACCTTCGCTGCAAGCATCGAAGGGTTTGGCACTGTATCGTTTACTTTTGAATAATAATCCAATCCTAGCAATGTCGTTTGGATTTGATGAATTGATTAGAATTATATGAATAAAATCAAAGTAGCCATCATTGGCTCAGGAAATATTGGAACGGATTTGATGATTAAGGTCATCCGAACTGCCAAACACCTGGAAATGGGCGTTTTTGTGGGAATCGACCCCAACAGCGATGGTCTAGCCCGGGCAGAAAGAATGGGCGTGGCAACCACCCACGAAGGAATCGATGGTTTGTTGAATCATCCTTTGTGGCCCGAAATCGGTTTTGTGTTCGATGCAACTTCGGCCAAAGCCCACGTGTACAACTACGATAAAATTAAGGCATTTGAAGGCAAACGTGTCATAGATTTAACGCCAGCCGCCATTGGTCCATTTATGGTCCCTCCGGTGAATTTTGATTCGCTTGCGGATGTGCCCAACGTGAATATGGTAACCTGTGGCGGTCAAGCAACCATCCCAATGGTAGCCGCCGTTAACCGTGTCGCCAAAGTCCATTACGGCGAAATTGTGGCCAGCATCGCATCAAAAAGTGCAGGTCCGGGAACTAGGGCCAACATCGACGAATTTACGGAGACAACAGCCCACGCCATCGAGCAAGTGGGTGGGGCAACCAAAGGCAAAGCCATTATCGTCCTGAATCCTGCCGAACCGCCGTTGGTGATGCGTGATACCGTTTTCACTTTGAGCGAACTCGCCGATACAGAAGCCATCAAACAGAGCATCGATAAGATGGTGGCCGAAGTGCAACAATATGTACCGGGCTATCGATTGCATCAGGAAGTGCAGTTCGAAATTATATCGCCAGAACAAGCCGTTTTTATTGAAGGTTTGGGTAAGGTGAGTGGGTTGAAAACCACGGTGATGTTACAGGTTCGCGGGGCAGGTCATTACTTGCCGGAATACGCGGGAAATTTGGACATAATGACGAGTGCTGCGTTGGCTACGGCAGAGAAAATGGCGGCCAATCAAAAAGGAAATATCGCATGAGCAAGGTATATATTCAGGATGTAACGTTAAGGGATGGTCAGCACGCCATCAAACACCAGTATAGCAAGGCCAAGATGACGGAAATTGCGTTGGCGTTGGATGCAGCGAAAGTGGATGCCATTGAAATTGCCCACGGCGATGGTTTGGCAGGTGCGAGTTTTAACTACGGTTTTGGTGCCCATACGGATTGGGAGTGGTTGGAAGGTATTGCAGGACAGTTGAAACATGCGCGGTTAACGACCTTACTCTTGCCAGGTATCGGGACGATCGACGATTTAAAACGCGCCAGGGATTTGGGTGTTGAGAGTGTGAGAATCGCAACGCATTGTACAGAGGCGGATATCGCAGCGCAGCACATCGAAGCAGCCAAAAAACTTGGGATGGACGTGGGTGGATTCTTGATGATGGCGCACATGAACGAGCCTAAAAAATTGGCTGAGCAAGCGGTTTTGATGGAGAGTTATGGTGCCGATTGCGTTTACGTGACCGACAGTGCGGGTGCTTTATTAATGAACGATGTCGCTGATCGAATGAAGGCTTTCAAGGATGTTCTGAAACCGGAGACGGAAATCGGGATTCACTGTCATCATAACTTGAGCTTGGGCGTTGCCAATACCATTGTTGCCTTGGAGCATGGTGCTACTCGTTTGGATGCCTCTTTGGCTGGAATGGGTGCGGGTGCTGGAAATGCGCCTTTGGAGGTATTGATTGCGGTGTTAAATCGAATGGGCGTGGCTCATAACAGTGATTTGTATGCCTTAATGGATGCGGCAGATGATTTGATTCGTCCGTTGCAGGTTCGTCCTGTGCGTGTGGATCGTGAAACCTTGAGTTTGGGATATGCGGGTGTGTATTCGAGCTTTTTATTGCATGCTGAAAGGGCTTCGGAACGCTATGGGATTGATACTCGTAGTATTTTGGAGGAGCTGGGCAAGCGGAAAATGGTTGGCGGTCAGGAGGATATGATCGTAGACGTGGCCTTGGATATGCTAAAATCAAAGGGTCGTTAGTCAACTTTCTTTTGCGAAATAGTTAGCGTTTGATTTGCTAAAACGATGAATGTCGATTTTTTGCGGACGGAGTGATATTTTATGGGAACTTTGTGGAATAGTTTTTGATAAATGCACCCTTGAATCTCTATAAATTTGTAAAAAATTATGAAACGTATTGTATTTATCGGCGGCGTAATGGCTGCATTGTTGGTGGGAACCACTGGCTGCGGTATCAGTTCAAAGGACGCTTACCAGAAATCTAAATTGAGTGGCTTCGTTGCGGATCAAACCAAATTGTTGATCGATGAGAACAACATGAAGTTGGATAAGGGCGATGGTGGCATCGGAAAAGCGGTTGAAGAAACCAAGGTTAAAGTTGCTGCTATTGATGCCGATTTAACTAAGTCGAAGGCGGAAATTGCTGTATTGGAAGCGAAGTTAGAAGCGGTTGAGGCCTTGGAAAAAGAAAGCAAAGCGGAATTTGAGCGCAGTAACGTGACTACAGTATTTTTTGCATTGAATTCTTCTCAGTTAACCAATGATGGAATGCAGGAGTTGTATCGTTGGAAAGTGGGTGCAGATCGCAGTGCAACATCGTATGATTTTAACATTGTGGTTTATGCTTCGGCCGACAAAACCGGTTCTGAAACTGCCAATGCGAAATTGCGTGAACGTCGTGCCAATGCGGTAAAGAATTTCATGTCGACTTCGTTGGGTGTTCCAGCGGCTAAAATCCAAATTGTAACTGCACAACCTGCTTACACTGGCACCAATAACTTGGACCGCCGTGTAGTTGTAGGTGTTGTAGTGAAGTAATAACCTGTTTTTAATTTAAGTTGTTGAAGGGAGGCCGCGCGTAGCGCGGCCTCCCTTTTTTTATGCCAAATACCACGGACATCCCCATCCTGTGTTATATTCGCTTTTTATGAATTTGACAATTCTAAACCATCGCAGTGGCCTGCAAACTATCGCACAGTCGTGGCGTGCTTCCCTTCTTGTTTGCTTCTTGTTTTTCGGGTTGATGTTTCCCCTTTCGGCGCAGACAAATTCATCATCAAACAACCTTTCAGAATATGTCAACCCATTTGTGGGCACGGGCGGACATGGACACACTTTTCCTGGTGCGGCATCGCCCTTTGGGATGGTTCAGCTTAGCCCCGATACCCGCATCGATGATAGTTGGGATGGTTGTGGCGGATATCATTACGACGATAGTTTTATTTACGGATTTTCGCATACGCATTTGAGTGGTACCGGCGTTAGTGATTACGGCGATGTGTTGATGATGCCCACTGGCGGACCTAGGTCCATCATGCCGTCCTTCAATCCTAAAAACTACCGAAGCAATTACAACCATAGCTCGGAAGTCGCCGAAGCAGGTTATTATTCGGTGTATCTGCCGGCCTATGAAATAAAGGCCGAACTCACAGTGACCCCTCACGTTGGCATACATCGTTATACGTATTATCAGTCATTTGATAGATCTAAGTTCACTGCCAAAGTATTGATTGATCTAAATCACCGCGATTATGTGATTTCACATCGCATGGAACAGTTGGATCAGCATCGGATTGGTGGGTGGCGACAGAGTAAGGCTTGGGCAAATAACCAATGGGTATTTTTTGTGATTGAATTTTCGCAGGACATTTCTCGCATCATCACCGCCCAAGACGGTCGGAAAATGGTGGTTGAGTTTGATATGGGCTACTCAGATGCCAATTCGGGGTCTGGGAATGCATCGGCCAACCCGTCCAAATACGGCGAAGGACATCTATGTGAAATCGTTGCTAAGGTGGGGATTTCCTTTACTAGCGAAGCTGGGGCAATTGCCAATTTGAATGCGGAGATGATGGGCGATAAGAGTTTTAACGACTATCGGGCAATGGCAAAGCAGGCCTGGAATGAGGAGTTGAGTAAGATTCAAGTGACCAGTGATTACGAGGCGCGGACGTTTCGGGTGGGTGCACAATCGGTGAAGACAGATGTAGAAAAACGCAAGTTTTATACGGCACTATATCATTGCATGATTCATCCTAGTTTGGCAAGCGACGTAGATGGAAGGTATCGCGGGAGAGATCAGCAAGTGCATCGGGTGGGTGAAATTGCCGCCAATGTAGTTCGGGTGAGTACTTCAAAACATCACAAAGTGTATTCGGTTTTTTCATTGTGGGATACGTATCGGGCACTGCATCCGTTGTTGAGTATTATCGACCCAGATCGGACGGTAGATTTTGTTCGGAGTTTCCTTTTGCAGTATCAACAGGGAGGGAAATTGCCGGTGTGGGAGTTGGGTAGCTGTGAGACAGAGTGTATGATTGGCTATCATAGTGTGAGCGTAATTGCCGATGTGATTCTCAAAGAAATTGGGGTAGAAAAGGATGTTCAAGGTCGGCCCATTTACCCATTTGATTACAGTTTGGCCTTGGAAGCGATGGTGCACAGTGCCAAATTGAAAGACTCGGCTTTTTTGGACCAGCAGGGAAAGCAACTCGGTTACATGGGTGTAGAAAATACCGCAGAAAGTGTGTCGAAGTTGTTGGAATATGCTTACGATGATTGGTGCATCGCACGTGTGGCCTATGTATTGAGTAAAGATGATATTGCCAAAAACTTCTATGCTCGCAGTGAGCGATGGAAGAATGTATACGATGAGAAAACGGGTTTCATGCGTCCGCGAGTGAATGGAGGATGGTTAACGCCTTTTGATCCTAGGGAGGTAAACAACCATTTTACTGAGGCCAATGCTTGGCAATATTCGATGTATGTGCCTCACGATATCATGGGGATGATGGATAAATTGGGTGGTGTAAAGGCTACGGAAAATCATTTGGATTCTTTGTTTAGCGCTGATTCTCGCACTACGGGCCGCGATCAAGCGGATATTTCGGGATTGATTGGTCAGTATGCCCATGGCAACGAACCGAGTCATCACATGGCTTACTTGTACAACTATTGTGGAAAGCCAGAGAAGGCGCAGGCCATCGTGGACAGGGTTTGTAAGACATTTTATAAAGACAGTCCGGATGGATTGATTGGCAATGAGGATTGCGGACAGATGAGTGCTTGGTATGTGATGAGTGCCATGGGGATTTACGCGGTTTGTCCGGGCAGCAATGTTTACACGACGGGTGTGCCTCAGTTTTATGAAGTGGAAATTCAGCGTGAGGGGAAATCGCCCTTTTATATCGCACGGGGCAGTTTGAATACGGAAGAAAAGACAGCGGAGCCGATGATGTTTCAAGATGTTGTGCGGCCTTGGGCGGCGCATCAAATGGAATTGCCAAAGGAATCGGAGTTACCGGCTTTGCCATCGATCAATGATATGAAGGGAACTGTTGCGCAGCGAATGAGAGCCTTGGATGAGATGAAGCAACAGCGGGTCTTGGAAATGCGCAACATGCGTAAGGTGTTTAAGGCGGCGGAGTTAACAGTGTCGCATCAGCAATTGATGCAGGGCGACGGGATTGTTTTTGGTCAGGTGGCGGATGCAGATCGCGATAATTTATTGTTGAAGACGCCCAAGCAAACGATGGTGACGGGGTTTGTTTCGGTGCCCGTTTTGGAAGGTTCGCGGACGTTTAGAGACAGTTTGCGGGTTAGGGTTACTGTTCCAAAGGGGACGAATGGGGTTTTGGTGATTCGTGTTACGAACATGGAAATGCAAGCCACTGGATTGGATACAGGAGGAAAAGCGACCGGCGGGGCGAAAAAGAAAAAGCAGAAATCAAAGAAGGGTATGTTGGACATGAATTCCATTCCGGGGATGCTGATCTTTGGAGAAAATAGGGAAGAGATTATTACGTTGGATGCTGATGGCGAAAAGCCCTACGAATTTCTAATTGGCTACGATGCGTTGGTAAGTGCGCAATTGTTAGATGTGAAAGTATATGGCGGTTTGCCTGGTTCAAATCCTGGGAATGTGATGGGCAAGAGCGACTGGGCTACTGCGGTTTACAATCGGAAAGAAAATAATTATAAGGTGTCTTTGGGTGATGGCGTTGTTCCTCATCCTCAGTATTCTGCGGGTGGTTTGGGTGCGTTGGTTGACGAAATTCAGGGGTCGATTGAATGGCGAGCGGGGGGTTGGATGGGCTTCTACGACCAAGATTTCTCAGCGGTGATTGATATGGGTTCTGTAAAGTCGGTTAGCGAGGTGTCGGCCCGTTTCTTGCAAGATTCTCGCGCGTGGATTTTATGTCCGAGACATTTTTCGGTGATGACATCTACGGATGGTGTGAAATTTACTCCTTGGGCGCAGGAAGTCGCTTTGAAGGACGATTGGCAAAACAACGAAACGCGCATCGATCAAGTTACGATAGAGCATACTGATGGAAAAGCGGGCGTAAAACCGATCAAGGCGCGGTATGTGAAAGTGGTGGCGGATAAATACGGTATGTTGCCTGAAGGACATTTGGGTTACCCGTATCATGGCAGTGGTTATATTTTTATGGATGAAATTCAGATACGATGAAAGGGGTTGAGGTTTGTGTTTTCTCGGTGGATGATGCCTACGCGGCAGAGGCGGCGGGCGCAGCCCGCCTTGAACTTTGTCGTGAATACGACAAAGGAGGGATCACACCACAGTGGGTAGATTTGCAACGAATGAGTCCGCAATCCGCCTCCGATGATGCCCAACTTCGAGGCCTCAGAATCCCTGCCGTGGTTATGGTGAGGGAGCGTGGGGGCGACTTCGCTTACAGCAAAAAGGAAAAAAAATGGATGATGGACGCCATTGCGCGCATCGCCAAATTGGGTTATCAGGGGGTTGTTTTTGGCGCGTTGGAAAAGAAATCAGGTCGTTGGATTTTGGATCGTGTGTTCTGCAAAATCTGCTGCGATATTGCTCATTCTCTAGGGATGGAAGCGGTTTTGCATCGTGCTTTTGATGAGATTTCTACGCCGTTTAACGCGATTGATGAGGCGGAAGCTTGCGGATTTGATCGTGTTTTGACTGGTTGGGGATCGATGAAAATGGAGACGCTCAAAATGTTGAAGTGGCATGCCCAGAATATCGATATTTTGCCTGGGGGTGGGATTCGCCCGGAGAATGTATTTCACTACCGCGATTTGGGTTTTCAGGAGATACATACATCCTCGAGAAACGCCGAGGGCGTGCTAGATATCGAACAATTAAAAATGATGGTAGAAGCGATGAAAGGAGTGCCGCTTTGATCCGACAAAAATATATTGCTCCCGCACAGTTATTACGGGGTGTTTTTTTTGTGCTGATGCTGTTGGCTAGTGCAAATCTTATCGCCCAGCTCAATTCTCTGGTTACTCTGCCTGATTCCCGCAACGCTGAAATTAACAACGAATCCAAAAGCCATCGCATCGAAAAATGGGAACTATTGGAAGAGGATTTTGTGTTTGGCGTAACTGTGAACGAAAAGAATGCGGATCATCTTAAGGATTACTATTCTTCGGTTGTGGGTCGCGGCTGGATTCCTGTAAATTATACCTCGGCGATCAACGATTTATATTGTCCGCATCCATCGCCAAAGGCATGTTCGGAAAATTGTGGCAAATCGTCAATTGCATCATCACCAGTAATTTGTGATCACAAGCAACTCACGGAATGCAATCTTCACTGCAAGAGCGTGGAATGGCGGGAGTGGAAATATCGCGCGGCCTTGTTTGAAAGTGCGGAGGAAGCGCAAAAAGAGGAGCATCATTTTTTGGAAATCAAGGAATGGGAGGGCGCTTATATTGAGGTATTTGTGAACGGCAAGCCCGTGAAGAGTGTCAACCCGTTGTTGAGCAGTTTTGCCACGGTAACGATCGATTTGGATGGGTTGATTCGTCTCGATGGCAAGGATTCGGTTTACATCGTTTTTTCATCGCCCACTCGGCTGGGGAAGATTTACAGTCGGCGCGGTGGGATGAATTTTCCGGCGGACAATGAGGCCGAAATTACCATGTTTGGTTCCTACGGTTTCTATGGGTTTATGCCTTACTCGGGGTCATCGGCCAAGGCGAGTCCGTTCTTGCGCAAGCCCATCGTTCAGTATGGTTGGGACATTGCTCCGCGTAGGGTTTTGGTGGGATTGGGCGAAGGGGTTTTTGTGCATGGCTGGAGCGATAATCACCTGCAATCTCTAAAAATTTCCCAAGATTCGAGTTGGATGGGTGTGGACGAAAGGGGTAAAGCTGCGGAGTTTGTTTACGGTCATGCCGATTTGTATTATTTGTGCGATACGATGCGGGGTCGGCCCAGTTTTGTGCGCATTACTTCGGGGAATTTGCCGGGTCTGCACGATGATATCGAATGGGATATTGTGCGGGTGGTGCGTCCTTGGTCTGCAGTTTCGGAGCCAGATGTGGATGTTGTCTTGATGTCGGCCAATACCTTTGGGGTTGAGGCGCGACACCGACGTATGGTTTTTCGGATAAAAAATCCCAAGCACTGGTTACCCAATGGGTTGTATCAACAGGTGTATCAGGATTCGCATCCGGCTTTGTATAATATTGAGATTTCGGCGCATCAGTTGGATAAAAACGGTCGCAACCAGATTCATAATATAGAGACGAAATGGGGTGTGCGGACGGTTAGATTGGATACTGCGGGCGGACGATTTGCGTTTTCCGTAAATGGAATTTCTGTTTTTGCGCAAGGTGCAAATGTGATTTGGGCCAGGCAGTTTGGCGACAGTGCTAGTTTGTATCCGGAGCGATTGTTTTTGGGTGAGCCGGGGCTGATGGGAGACCTCGATATTATGCGATGGCAGGGCTACAACATGGTGAGGATTTGGGGCGGTGGGGCATATCCGAGCGATGCGTTTTATGAGCGATGCGATGCCTTGGGGATCATGGTTTGGCAGGATTTGATGTTCAATGGGACGATGTATCCTGACGATGCCAAGTTCTATTCAGCGGTGGAGTCGGAAGTTCATGCCCAAGCGATGCGTTTGCACAACCATCCGAGTTTGGCGTTGTGGTGCGGGAACAATGAGATCGAGGTGGCTTGGCACAATTGGGGCTGGCAGCAGAAATACAACATTCACGGGGCTGATAGTGCGAGGCAGTGGCAAGCCTACCTGTCGCTGTTTGATACCTTGATTCCAGAGGCGTTGCAGGCCTGGAGTGGCAGTGTGCCCTATACCAGAAGCAGTCCGATTGGCAATTGGGGCAATTTGCAACAAATGAAACGGGGCGACAATCACGATTGGGGAATTTGGCACGGTGAGCGGGGGTTTGCGCATTTGGATTCGGCGCGGATGCCATTTTGCAGCGAGTATGGATTGCCGAGTCCATCGCGGTGGCATTTGGATGACGATTCCACTGCCGACGATTGGAAGTCGCGATTGTTGAGTTATAAAGGCCCCAAATTATTAGAAAAATATGTGCGTGAGGAGTATCCCAAGTCTTGGCCTCACCAGGGGGTGGCGTCGACAGAGTTCATGGATTTTGGTGATTCTGCGGCGGTGGTTCAGGGGGAGTTTTTATACAGGGCGATGATCAGTCATCGGATGGCAGCACCTTATTGTATGGGGTCTTTGTATTGGCAGTACAACGACATTTGGAACGGGACAACGTGGAGTGTTGCGAATACTGAATTGGGTTGGAGTTTTTTGAAATCGTCGCAAGAAAGGGTGGCCGAGGCGATGTTGCCGGTTGTGATGAAGTTGCAACCCAGCGGATGGTGGGGTGTGAAGGATCAGTTTTATGTAAAGTTTAATTCTCGGCTGCTAACAGAATGCGAGATCCCGTTGGAGGTTACAGCATACGATTCGTTGGGAAAATCATTGTTCTCCAAGGATTTTGTGGTGAAATTGCCTAGAAATTGGAATGTGGACAGTGAGTTATTCGTGTCTTGGGTGAAGCCCATCTCATTTGCAGGCAAAAGGAAATATCGGAAGAAGATGGATCGGGTGAGTTATTACTCGGTTCGTTTGCATCAGCCGGCAGCCGCGCAGCGGATGATGGACCTAACTCCCAAAGGAAAATATTACGGCGAGGGGTATCCGATACTCGAGGAATGCCTATCTGTGGGCAATTAAAATTGAGCGAAGGGTCTGAAGGGCTTAATCCAACAAATAATCTGCTTTGCGGACCTCGGCGATATCGCCGGTTTTTACAGAATAAGTGAAGCCCGGCCTCAGCGAGTAGGCACCAATTTTGCCCTGAGGATTGATCGCAATGAATCCAATCTGTGTGTTGCTCCAGTCCTTGCCGCGCAATACAAATTTGTCGCGAATGGCTTGCACCGCCCGCTCACAGGCAAGCTGCGGACTTGCCCCATGTCGCATTTCCTCCACCACCCTGAAAGAACCCACCACGCGAATTACTTCCTCGCCCTGACCGGTTGCTGTGACAGCCCCCACCTCGTTATCCACATACAAACCCGCGCCAATGATTGGGGAGTCGCCAATGCGGCCGTGCATTTTGAAAGCCATGCCCGAAGTTGAACATCCGCCCGATAAATTGCCACTGCCATCCATCGCGATCATTCCAATGGTGTCGTGGTTTTCGATGTTGATCACCGGCATATATTCGGCCTTTTTGAGCCACTCTTTCCATTCGCGTTCGCTATCTGGAACCAATAAATTCACTTTCTCAAAACCCTGCTCCACCGCAAATTGGGTAGCGCCTTCGCCGGCCAACATCACATGGGGTGTTTTTTCCATTACGGCGCGGGCCACACTGATGGGATTGGCGATGTGCTCCATGCAAACCACTGAGCCGATATTCCCGATCTCATCCATGATGCAGGCATCCAAGGTCACATGACCATCGCGATCAGGCCTACCGCCATAGCCCACACTTCTTTCGTTGGGGTCGTTTTCACACAGTCGGATTCCCTGTTCAATTGCATCCAAGGCCCGACCGCCCCCAGACAGCGTAGGCCAAGCGGCTTCATTGGCTTGTAAACCAAAATCCCAAGTGGTTACGATCATCGGAGCACCCAGTTTTCGCTTGCCCTTGCCCCCTTTTTTCTTGTCTTTTTCGCTCTGATTTAGGTTATTGATAGCGGAGATGCCTGCGGCTGGGAGTCCCAACATGGCCGCCAAGCCAGAGAGTTGTTTTAGGAATTTTCTACGATTGTTCATGCTAAAATGGTGCTTTTTGGACGTGGGTTATTTTTTGTTACCGTTTCGGAAGAACGTGGCTGGTTCGCCGAAGACGCTGGGACAGTAATTGATATTGTTCCAATTTTTTCGATGCTCTGTCAAGCGGCGTGTGAAATCTTTGTAATCTTTCTGCTGCGGGTTCGACCACAATACCTCAGCCAAGGCGGGCATGCGGGGCATGATCATATATTCCACGTGGCCTGGGGTTAGGATATACTCCGTCCAAACATTGGCCTGCGCCCCCAATATATATCGATGCAAACTGTCGGGCAGCGCAGCGGGAATGGGATTGTAGGCATATACGTTTTCAACCGGGTTGTAACCGCCAATGGAGTGGGGTTCGGTGCTGTCTTTACTTTGGTAATGGTCCCAATACAAGGGCTTTCCAGGGGTCATGATGGCATTGTGGTGCTGTTGTGCCGCGGCAATTCCACCTTCTACGCCCCGCCAACTCATTACAGTGGCTTTGGGTGCCAATCCGCCTTCCAGAATTTCGTCCCAGCCAATGATGTTTCTACCGTGAATAGTATCGCCCGTTTTAGCATCGATGTGCCAGCCCGAATCTTGCAAATACTTTTCGATGCGTTGTATGAAGTAGCTCTGCAGTTCGTGCTCGTCTTTGAGGCCGTTTTCTTTCATGCGTTGTTGGCATTTCGGACAGTGTTTCCAGCGTTCTTTCGGACATTCATCGCCGCCGATGTGGATGTAGGGTGAGTTGGGGAAAGTACGCATGGTTTCTTGCAAAATTTTCTGCAAAAAGGTGAATGTGGCTTCGTTGCCTGCGCAAAACACATCGTCGAATACGCCCCAACCTGTTGCCACTTCAAACGGTCCACCTGTGCAACTCAATTCGGGATAAGCAGCCAGTGCGGCGAGGGCGTGGCCCGGCATTTCGATTTCCGGAATCACGGTGATTCCATGATTGAGGTAGCAGAATTGCGCAAATCCTTGGAGGAATTCTTGGATGTAATTCCCTTGGTAGGTAATTGAATCGAACTTTTGCTGCGAATAGGGTCCTACTTGTGTGCCACTGCGGGCGGAGGAGATGGTATTGAGATTGGGGTAGAGTTTACTTTCGAACCGCCAACCTTGATCGTCTGTGAGGTGCAAATGAATCACATTGAAGCGATACTGGGCGGCCATTTCGGCGTATTTGTATAGGAAATCGATATCGAAGAAGTGGCGCGATACATCAAGGTGCATGCCCCGGTAACGGAATCGAGGGTAATCGGTGATGGTCATGCAGGGGATTTGGTTTTCCCCGTAAAAACGCATTAGCTGCACTAGGGTGTTGTTGGCGTAGCGCAAGCCGTTTTCATCGGCATATTCAATTGTGATTTGCTTTTTCTCGATGATGAGTTTGTATCCTTCAGCAGGAAGGTTCGGATTTAGGAATGATTGTTTCTTTTTAAATTTGGTGTAACCACCGCGGGGCGATACCTCTATGTGCTGCGGCGCGGGAATGATGCCGGGGTTGAGCGCATTGTCATAGGGCTGAAGGATTTGCCCTGAAATCGAACAGAAAATCGAACAAAAAAAAATCGAAAAGAAACTCCGCATCTTGCGAAGATAGGGTTAAGCAGTTTTACTTTTCCATGTCGCCAAGGCGCGATGGAGCTGGTAGAAAGCGTAAAAATGTATCAGAATGGCGAATTCCAAACCCAAAATATACCAAGGCCATTCACCCATAACGAACGGGTTGTTTGCATCGGGTTTTTGACATAGATACATGTAGTTTGCGCCCAATAAATAGTTGATTCCGCCGATAATGGGGATGGCGAGTTGGGTATACAAGAACACTTTCCACCATGATCCTGGACGAGGCACGTAACCAAGTCGCATCGTTGCGTAAACCGAACCCAAAATGATGATCCCATGGGAAATGCTGTATTCTATATGGTTGTATACGGATGGGCCGTTGGTGATTTCAGGCGTTAAAAAGGCATGGATGGCGCCGGCACCCCAGTAAACCAAGAATTCGTAGCTGATTTGTGAGCCGCGAATTAGGAGGAAGGCAGCGATGAAGGCCGACATGCCGCAAAGGTGAAGGGGCAAGCTGTTTTCGATGTGCCAACTGTTTTCGATGACCATTTTGATGTTGCTGGCAGCGAAGTTGAGCAACGATAACGCACCCAATCCCCAACCCAATTTTTTCCTGGCCGATTCGCCTAGGTTTTTCGAAAATATCAGAGTGAAAAATAAAATGCTCAAGAAGAGACCATTCATAATCATCCAGCCGCTTGAACCCGTTTGGACAACGTGGTGAATTTCGTTTAGATTGGGAGTGATATAAGCTTTGTGGGAGGTATCTAGGGCGCTGAGTGTATCCATGATCTCGCAAGATATAGATTACTCACGGAATAAAAAATCCGTGGAAATTGCCATCTCCCTTTTTGATCATCAATACAATAAGTCCCAACCCAATTAAAAAACTCATAACCCATGAGAAGAAATAATGCGCTTTGCCTCCGCAGCATAGGAATACAACAAAACCGACCGACATGATGGCTGCAGTGATGATGGCTAAGGTGTTTGACCAAAAAATTAGGGCTAAAATGCCCACTAGCAATCCTATGGCGTAAATTACAATGGCTGCCGTCTCTAATTTTTTTAATTGGTCTGGGTCGCCTTCGTTTGCTCTTTTGTCGCCTTCGTTTGCACCAATGCCAACTTTGTTTTGTCGCGGATTCTTGTTTGATCTTGTCGCGGCCGAAAGTGGGGCTTTTGCATTTTTGACATTTGTGAAATTCGCAAATTGGGTGGTTTGATCTTCGATACTAATTCCACTAGCAGTTTCGACCTCATTCAGGGTAACAACTCGACTCTTCAATGGGTCATTCTCGATATTCGTTGGGTGAGTATTCTGACTTACCGCGGTTGGTTGTTCGGAAAAGCGATTTTCAGCCTGTTGATCTGTCTGTTGATTTGCCTTTTGAGCTGATTTGCGAGCTGGTTTATCCTGATGATTTTTGTCCGACGATTCCTGATGCCCGAAGGTGTGCCAATCTATATGAATCCCACCCTGATGGTATCTGCGTTGTGTCGTGCAGCCCGACAAAACAATCACTAAAGCAATGAAAATGAATCTCTTGTAGTGTCGCATCATACTGCGAATCTAATAAACACAAAAGTTAACGAGTTGCGATAATCCGTAAATTAGATTTCATGTTTTGCGATAATCCGTAATCCCTGCATCTCTTGGTTTTACCTTCTAATTATTTGTTTAACCAATTGTTTCAATCTATTTCACTTTGCTATGAACTTCTAACGCCTAGATTTGTTACCTAAAACGATGTTAGAGGGTATTGAATTCAATCAGGGCAAAGGGTTTATCATCAGTAAACACATCCCGAAGGACATCGAGCCGTTTGACAGGGTATTTGAAATTTTTAAAGAGCTCTTGACCCATACTTCGGGCGATTTGGATGAGGCCTTTGATTGGCTTGATTCGCTCGATAAAGAATACAACATTTTCACCGCCGAGTATACGATTCACGATTTTGAGGAAGACCTCAGAAAACGGGGCTATATCAAAGAAGGAATCGAACTCACCGACGATGGCGATGGCGATAAAAATGGCAAAGGAAAAAACCTGCTTACGGCCAAGCTAGAAGCGGCGTTGAGAGAGCATGCCCTCGATCAGATTTTTGGTAAACTCAAAAAAAGTGGCGCAGGAAATCATCGAACCACCAAACTCGGTGTTGGCGATGAACGCGATGGCGAAATTCGCAACTTCCAATTTGGCGATGAAATGTCGCAAATTAATATGTCGGAAAGCCTCAAAAACGCCCAAATCAACCATGGCATTTCCGACCTAAAACTCACCGAAGACGATTTGATTATCGACGAAACCAAGCACAAAGCCCAAATGAGCACAGTGCTGATGATCGATATCAGTCATTCGATGATTTTGTATGGCGAAGACCGCATCACCCCCGCCAAAAAAGTGGCCATGGCCCTAGTGGAACTCATCCGACGAAAATACCCGAAAGACGCTATCGATATTATCGTTTTTGGCAACGAATCCTGGTCGATTAAAGTGAAAGACCTGCCCTATCTACAAGTGGGTCCTTACCATACCAATACGGTTGCAGGATTGGAGTTGGCGATGGACATTCTTCGACGCAAACGCAATACCAATAAGCAAATTTTCATGATCACCGATGGCAAGCCCAGCTGCGTGAAACTGCCCAATGGCGAACTATACAAAAACAGCAATGGATTGGACGAATACATCGTTTCCAAATGCCTAAATATGGCGGCCCAGGCGCGAAAATTGAAAATTTCTATTACCACTTTTATGATTGCTCAAGATCCATATTTGCGTCAATTTGTGGAACGATTCACCGCCCAAAATCAAGGCAAAGCATTCCTTACCGGCCTATCAGATTTGGGTCAAATGATATTTGAAGATTACGAAAAAAACAGAATCAAACGGATTTAATTACAGATGAAACAAGAAACCACATTCAAAGCATTAAAAGCATCTGGCTATGCCCACAAAACCATAAATCAAGAGATTCAAGCGAACCTAATTTCTCGCATCAAAGCCAAACAGCCGGTTTTTGAAGGACTCTTGGGCTATGAGGATACTGTTGTTCCGCAATTAAAAAAGGCAATTTTAGCTGGTCACCACATCAATTTGTTGGGATTGCGCGGACAGGCAAAGACCCGCATCGCTCGCAGCATGGTTGACTTGCTGGATGAATATATGCCCATTGTACAAGGTTCGGAAATCAACGACAGTCCCTTTGCACCGATTTCCAGATTTGCCGTGGATTTGGTGGCTGAACTGGGCGACAAAACACCCATTGCGTGGGTGCATCGCTCGGCGCGATTCTTTGAAAAATTGGCTACGCCGGACGTGAATATTTCTGATTTGATTGGCGATATCGATCCGATTAAGGCGGCTACTTTGAAACTGCCTTATTCCGATGAGCGTGTGCTTCATTACGGGATGATTCCCCGTGCCAATCGCTGCATTTTTGTGTTGAACGAACTTCCGGATTTGCAAGCGCGTATCCAGGTTTCGTTGTTCAATATTTTGCAAGAGGGCGATATCCAGATTCGCGGATTTCAATTGCGAATGCCGCTCGATATTCAATTTGTGTTTACTGCAAATCCTGAGGATTATACCAACCGCGGAAGCATCGTTACGCCACTCAAGGATCGTATCGGGTCACAGATTTTTACGCATTACCCCAAGAATATTGCTCTAGCGCGTGCCATTACTGAGCAAGAAGCCAAGATTTCGGCTGAGGATTTGGCTGCGGTTTTCATTCCGGATATGGCCAAAAACCTGTTGGAGGAAGTGTCGTTTACGGCCCGCGACAGTGAATATGTAGATGCCAAAAGTGGCGTCAGCGCTCGTTTGTCGATTAGTGCGATGGAAAACCTTATCGCCGCCGGCAAACTTCGCTTGATCGAAACCGAGAGCGAAAAAACCACCATTAGATTGGTTGATTTTATGTCGATTATCCCATCCATCACCGGAAAAATCGAACTGGTGTATGAGGGTGAGCAGGAGGGAGCCGACGAGGTCGCTCGGATACTAATCGATGCTGCCATTATGGTTCAGTTCAACCAGATTTTCCCACGCATTGCCAAGTTGGAAAAGGCAGGAACCAAAACCCCTTACAGCGATTTGGTGCATTGGTTTGAGAAGAACATCGTGGAGCTAAATTATACGGATACGGATAAGGTATTTTTCAAGAGTCTGAAGGCGATCAAGCCGCTTACGGAATTGATTGAAAAGCACGCTTCGCATTTGAGTGACGCCGACAAAGATTTCTGTATGGAATTGGTACTTTGGGCGTTATCTATTAGCGACAAATTGGGCAAAACTGCCAGCGACGCGATGTATAAGTTTGATTCGCGTTAATGCTGTGAAAAGTGTTTTCAACTGAGTAGAAACTGTTGCTAGGCTTTTATTTTTCTGGCTGATTTTTTAAAAAAAGACCCCCCCCTTGAGCAACTCAAGGGGGGGGTCTTTTTTTAAAGTATTTTGAAGCTTACTTCACTACAAATTTGCAAGTTCTACCGTAGTTGTCACGGATGAAATATACACCTGTAGCTAAGTTGTCGACCTTGATACCATCGGCCTGATTCTGACCTTGGTAAACAACCTTGCCCACCATATTTGTAATGGTCATGAAATCTACATTTTTTACAAATATGTGATCCGTTGCAGGGTTGGGGTAGGCTAGGATATTTTGATTTGTATTGATTGTTTCAACGGCACTAACCAAAGTATTGTTGATTATTTCAAATACTGTGATCGTACCACTGATTTCGTTGGCTACAATTACATAAGGCTTTCCAGTGGGTGAGTTGGCATTGCTGATGTATTGAATGCCTTCAGGTCCTAAATCGCCAGTGAGTGCAGTGTTGCTACGTGTGTTTTGATAATCTTCAAAAACGGGTGCTGTTGGATTTGTGACATCGTAAACCATTACTCCACCGGTTCTTTCCAAGGCAACAAAGGCAAATGAACGACCATTGATTTCAGCAACGGTAACGCCTTCTGGCTCAGGTCCTTTGGCGCGACTTCTACCTTTTAGAGCAATACCCTCATTGTCGGCATTGAATATTCTACCTACCGCTGGGTGCTTTGATGTGATCCACTCTAATTGATCGCCTGCATCCCAAACTAAACTCTTGCTTGTGGCATCCCAAATACTGAATGAACGAGAACCTACAGAGTAAAGGGCATCGTAATCGCCATCGCCGTCTGTATCACCTTGTGTGTTGGTAATTCGGAATCTGCCCAAGGCATGGGTTTCTTTCAACATATCGCCCTGAGGGAACTTTGTGGCATCCAATGTTACTGCGGATACGGTTGTTCTCTCGTTTAATGGGGTGTATTCTTTTTCGTCGCCTTCATTGGCAGTGATTAAATAGTTTTTGTTGTTTACACTGTAGTTGGCCATTCCATCGGGAAGGTAAAACGATTGAACAGGCCAGTTGGCTATTAGAATTGAGCCACTTACGTCACTGGCATCAAATCCATTTCCGCTGGCATTCATATTTTTGGTGCCCATTGCCCAAATGTCGGTGACAGTGCTGTTCGATAAATTCAATTCGGCAATGGCGTTGTTTTCTTGCAACGTAACCCATGCTTTTGAGTTATCTGCAGCTACAGTGATGTATTCTGGTTCAAAATCTTGTGCCATTGTGCTGGGGGCATAAAGTTTTCTCACGCCTTTTGCCTTTAAATCGGCTTCGCCTGCATTCCAAGATTTGAAATCGATTGTCTTTACTTGAGCCTGAGTTAGGTTGGCCGCACCACCAGAAATATCGATAACACTGATGCTTCCCTCCGGATCAACTGAATAGTCTAAGTTAGGCTGACCTTCGTTGGCTGTAAGTACTTTTTTGCCATCGGGCGTAAATGTGATCATATCAGGTAATGCACCAACAGTCACTTTGCTGATGTAATCGCCATTGGTACTAAAGAAAACCACTTGGCCATCGAGTTGCTCGTTTACATTGGGCGATGCAACAGCAACAACATCGTTCTTCACGGCAACACTTGTGATTCCGCCGTAAGGTGTCATGTCGATTGATTTAATCAACTTGATATTTTTCGGATCGCTAAAGTCTGCGATATCCATACGATCTTGAATGGCACTGGTCATGAACAATCGCTGCGACTTAGCATCGTGCACCACAATTTCTGTAGTACTTCCCACGGCTGGGTTGGGGTCGAAACTTGCGATGTGATTCAATTCGATATTTTTTGCTGGTGCAATCACGGCTCTGTCATCGTCTTGAATGTAAACGGTGAAGAAAGGGAGACCAGTGATAACGCCACCCGTTGGGCTTTCCATCAAAATATTGAGGTATTCGTCTTGTTCTGATACTTTATCGTTAAAAATGGGTATCGTAACATCTACAAAGGGGGTGCTGCTGCTGAAAGTAACAGTGCTCGATGTAAATGTGTGGTCGGCCGACAAAGCGGTGCTAAATGGCCCAAAGCGCGGGGTTAATTTCACTGTGGCTGTCCCTGGGAATTTCATGTTTATTCTGAGGATGGCTTGACCCGCAGATTCTTTAACAACTACAAATCGTGTGGCAAAAGCGAATTCAGCATTGAAAGTGAATTTGAATGTATAAGGGTTAAACAATTTTCTTGCTTCGGCGTCCTTCACGTTGGTAACCAATAAGCTGTATGATTGGCCAGAAGTAAATGGAGTTGAATAGCTTAAGGTTACGGTATCGATGCTGGCAGCGTTGTTCGACATCGTAGCTGTTTGCAAGTTGGCGATGCCGGTGTAGTTGGCTAAGTCAGTGGCAGTGGTTTTATCCATGTCGGCGCTAAAAATCACTCGCAATGTAGTGGCGTTGATCAATTCCGCTTTTGTTACCGATGGTGAACCTGGGAATGTCCAAGTAGGCCATGTTTGTGCAGCCGAACCCGATGGTGCGCCATTCCAATTGGCAGTATCGTGAATCAAGACTTTTAATTGGGCGATGCTGCCTTTCATAGAACCTGTATATACGGCGTTGGCAGTGTTTAGAGCAGAAGCCCCTTTTGTTAACGCGTGCTGAATGGCGTTGGTTGCATTGGTAAGGCTGCTAGGCAACATCGAAGTGCTTCCAGAACAAACAGTATTGGCGGTTAGCCACTGGTTTGAGCTAAGTGCCGTGATGTGTTTTGGGCTTGCGTTCGTACCAGTATAAACGATTACCTGGTCGCCACCGCTGCTCAATCCAAATTTGGCGCCAGTTAAGCTACCAATATTAACCGATGGAAGGTCGTTCTTTATCGCAATTACTGAACCCGAAGCTACACCAGCAGCAGGGGCCGTCCATGTTAATCCACCTGAACACTGCTCGGGAGAGTTGGTAGTGAATTTGGCGTCGGTAAACTGAATTCTTGTACCTGGTAAAATGTCGACAAATGTTAGGATTGCAAATTCATCGTCCGTTGTTAGGGCGTTCATGCGATATGCCACAAATGCCAAATCACCCGCTTTGAACTGGGTTTGCTCTGTTAGGGTTCTGAATGAAATAGAACCGTTGTTTTTGGTTTTATTGCCAGTACTGTCTGATGTGGCAGCGGCATTGAAAGCGAAATAATATTTCTGATTGCTCTTTAATAAGGCAGAAGGTGTGATTGTGATGGTGTTTCCAGAGATTGTAGCATCAAATGAAACACTGGCACCGCTTGCGTCTGTTTCTTTTAGTGTAAACATCGTGTCGATGTTGTTGTTGTCGCAACTTGCTCCCGCACTGAGGCGAATTTTTTCGCTAAACAACAATTGTATTTTGCTTTCTATCAATACGGTGGTGTCGTTGTTGGCGATCGAAACGACATAAGTAGGCTGGGTGGTGTCTTTTGCGCCAGCAAATTTGATGTCAGACGTGCCATCGGTGGCCGATGTGCTTGTAGAGGTATGGGTTCTTTTTGAAGAGAATTTGCCTGAAACTGTGCTGAATGTTCCTGAGGCAACGATGTAATTTGCACCTGGATCGGCCACAAGGGTTGATGTAGATGATAATTTTCCACCTGCAAATAGGTCGTTATTTGGCAATTGGTATCCTGCGGCACCCGCTGAATTGATCGCGGTTCCAAAAGCACTACCATAAAATAGGGCATCGATAGGAGCAGTAGTAGAGTCGATTTTTGACAGTCCAAGATCAAAAACAGCGACACCATCTGCAGAGGTTCCGCCATTTCCAAATACGCCAGAAGCGTTAGATTGGCCAATGCTACCATCGCCACCTGTGGTCATGTTGTTGATGGTCCTTAATTTGGTTCCATTGATTTTCATACAGGATCCGCCTACATAGACTATATCGCCTTGTTTCACAGTACCTGAAGTGATTTCAAAGGCATAGGTAATGGCTTTGCCTTCTTTCCAACCTCTAACCGTGGCAGTTCCGTTATTACAAACGATTACTGAGTAGGGGGTGTTGGCGAAGTTGATAGATTTCGTAGCTACGAGTTCAACAAATTCTTTGCATGAATCTGTGCCAGCGGGGTTAACAAAGATTTCGGATATTACCAGAGATTGGCTTTTTGCCGTGTGGGTTGAAGCGGGTCCGGCCAAGAAAAATAAGGCGACGATACCCAACAGTTTGAATAGATTTTTCATAGTTTCTCAATCACGAAACTATCCACCCTTTGTGATGTTAATGTAAATTTTAATTTATGATTGCGTGAACCAATCGTTACTTTAAGCGCCTGTTATCCCTAGTTTGATAATGATACCTGGAACGGTTCTGACTCTTGATGGCGTTTTTTCAGCGCCATGAACTCAGTGGGAATCTATTGAATTGCGCTAATCCGTAAAACTATCTTATCCGACTTGCGGTATTCCGTAAAGTTGTAATGAAAAAGGGTGTAAGTTCGTCTAATGAGAACCAAAATAATGATTATCACTTTGTTGGTGATAGATGACATCAATACGTAGTTTCTTATTTTCCTTTAAATTTCACGAGCCATGGCTATTACTATTGCACCCATCGAATTAACGAATTTTTTTATCGCTCTATTGCTTTTGGTGTTATTTGCGCATGTGTTTGGGTTCATCTTTAGTAAATTAAAAATGCCAAATGTTGTGGGAGAAATTTTCGGTGGACTTTTGTTGGGGCCCACGTTCTTTGGACATTTTGCACCTAAGTTATATCAAGATATCTTTTTGGCACAAGGCGATTTATTGGCGATGATTTATTGGCTTGGACTCGTATTATTGATGTTTTGTTCGGGGTTTGAGATTCAGAGAAAGTTTGAGAAGCGCGACGAGAAAGTGATTTTAGCGCTAGTCATTGGCACCACTGTAGTACCATTATTTTTGGTTGGATTTCGACTTACTTTTTTGACCTAGAAAATATAATAGGGCCGGCAAATAATATTTTATCTTTAAAGCTCGTGATTACTGTCGCCCTTGCGATAACATCAATTCCGGTTATTTCAAAAATCTTTATGGATCTGGGCATAATGCAGACAGCTTTCGCTAAAATTACTTTAGCAATTGCAACTATACACGATATAATTCTTTGGGTCTTTGTTTCTATTGCAACGGGATTAGTATCCAGCCAAACGTTGTCATTAACTGATATCTCTCTTCACGTTTTAATTTCTATATTATTTTTCGTTATTGCCTTAAAAGCGATTCCCAAAGCGATAAAGTTACTTGATGGAAAGACGAAAGGATATTTGGTTCCTGAAGGGACAGAAACACCGATTATCGCGTTAATATTACTTATATTCATAGTTGTAGCAAGCCTTTTAAATGTCAATTTGGTCTTTGGAGCATTCTTGGCTGGCATTGTTGTTAACTATATAAAAACCCCAAGATTTCAAGAGTCCAAACTTCACGTTAAAAGGTTTTCCATGGCGTTATTTATACCCGTTTATTTTGCAGTAGTTGGGATCAAACTTGATTTGATTCATCATTTTGATTGGATGTTTTTTACCGTCTTTGTAATCTTTGCAATAAGTGTTCAAACGATTGCTGTTTTATCAACTGCGCGCTTTCTAAAATACGATTGGCTCTCTGGTATTAATCTCGCTGTGGTTCTGAATGATAGGGGCGGTCCTTGTATTGTCCTTGCTACATTGGCATTGGATTTAGGAATAATCAATGAAAATTTCTTTGTCACACTGGTGCTTTTGGCGATCCTGACATCGCTAACTGCAGGTGCTTGGCTCAAATATGTCTTGAACAGAGGGTGGAAACTTCTCAACGAAGAGGTGTAGTTGCTCAAGGCTTTTGAAAAATCACTCAATTGAGTGAAATCCCAAATTGTTTATTCACGCAGATTCAACGACGGATTTTGTGTTTTATCACTTTGTACAGCGCAAAAATTGCAACAAAGATGGTCCATCCTGGTATCGGGAATAGAATGGTTAATAGCCATTTTTCTCTTTTCGATAAATTAATTCCTGAGACTAGACTTTTCAAGTTCAACATATACAACGATGATTGATTTGCTTTTCAAAAGTTCGATTTCATTGTTTTTTTACTAACTGCCGCCTGTGAATTTTCATTTATTTTTTAGGTATGTTTTTGCATGGAATTAATATTTAATTAATACAAGGGCTCTTACTTGCGCTAGATGGCAAAGAAAAATAAAGTGTTAAACCCGGTTCAAATTAGGAAGATTTTCATTTTAGATACCTCCGTTATCTTACACGATCACCAAGCGGTGAATCAATTTGAGGAACATGATGTTGCCATTCCCATTAGCGTGTTAGAAGAACTAGATTCTTTCAAGAAAGGGAACGATACGATCAATTTTGAGGCAAGACAATTTATTCGTTTTGTAGACAAACTTTCTGAGGGCAACTCACTCAATCAATGGATTCAATTGTCGCCAGAAACGCCCAGTTGCTTTACCGTGGTTATGCAGGAATCTGGAACCGAGGAGCAAAATGCAGTTAAAATATTTGGAGATAGAAAGGCAGATCACTTAATCCTGAATGCCGCCCTATTTATCAAACAAGAGTACTCAGACAGGCCCGTGATTCTAGTTACCAAGGATGTCAATCTGCGACTTAAAGCAAGGTCGTTGAACCTTCAAGCTGAGGATTATGAAACGGGGAAAATTCAAAATTTAGAGGGGTTGTATCGCGGTATTACTCAGCTAGATCTAGAGGAATCTGAAATGATAGATAAAATTCATCAAATGGAATCGGTTCACTATTCCGAGGTGATGAAATCATCGCCATATAACAATCATTATTTTATCATCAAAAATCATCGCAGTAGTACTTTGGCCTATTTCAATCCGGAAACAAAAAATTTAGAAAGGGTAGAGAAGCGACATGCATATGGTATCAAGCCCAGGAATGCCGAGCAAACTTTTGCAATGCATGCGCTATTTAATAACAATATCAAATTGGTCACCATTCAAGGCGTTGCAGGTACGGGGAAAACGCTGATTGCTTTGGCGGCGGCACTTGAGCAGAGAAGCAATTTTCGACAGATTTACCTAGCTAGACCCATCGTTCCATTGAATAATAAGGATATCGGATTTCTTCCGGGCGATATTAAAGCGAAGATCAACCCTTACATGGAGCCGCTTTGGGATAATTTAAAAGTGATTCAGAATCAATACTCAGAAAATTCAAAAGAATATCAAAAAGTCAAGGAACTCGTAGATAATGAAAAGCTAATGGTGACTCCTTTGGCATATATCAGGGGCAGAAGTTTGGCGAATATTATTTTTATTGTCGACGAGGCTCAAAACCTCACACCGTTAGAAGTAAAAACGATTATTACCCGCGCTGGGGAAGGGACGAAAATCATTTTCACGGGTGACATTAATCAAATCGATACGCCATATTTAGATTCGCAATCCAATGGACTTTCGTTCATGATTGATCGATTAAAGGGTCAGCCGCTGTATGCGCACATCACTTTAGAAAAAGGCGAACGCAGTGAGTTGGCGAATTTGGCCAATGAATTATTGTGATTGCATTATGGGCGTTGAAATCGGTTGAATTTTGTGTTTTTGAGGGGTCAATTTACGATTGTTCTAGTCCGTGTAACAAAATTATAATTTAAATATTTAACTTTGAGTTTACCTTCGGGAGCCATTGATTTTGCTCGTTTTGAGAAAATTTAATTTTTCGTTTGTGTTTGGATACTCGTGGAGAACTTTTAGAAATTATTTTTTCTGGTCACAAAAATTATTTCTCGGTCACAAGCATAAGTTCGATTCCAAACAGGAATCGAACTATTGAAATACGGTGAAACACCATGAATTGCATTAAAGGAATTACGGGGTAAGTGCCTTTAATAAATCTTCCATGTCGTAATAATGAAAATTATGTTGTTTATCGTTCATCATAAAAATAGTTCCCCGAGAATTCATAAATAAAGGCAATTCAGCAAAATCAATACCATCTGTTTCTGTTGCCGTTACCTTAATTTTACCCAAATATTCCCGTGTTTTTCGGTCAAATAAATTAAGCGATTGCCTTTGTTGATCGGAAACCCAAATTAATCCATTTTTATAATTTTCGATGGGAGGACTTAGTGCGATTCCCTCGATATCTCTTTTAAATTTTCCCAGTCCAATAGTGCCCTTATCATTGGAATCTAGTAGGGTAGAAACATATCTAAGGCTATAATTTTCATCGCTGTATAAAATTCGGTTATAAAGGGTATCTACTGCTAAAGATTCAATTTCTTTGATTCCACTGAATTCTCCGATTAGTCGTACCAATTTAATTTTAGGCATATTAGATTTTGGGTAGGGGAAATACGCATAATGAGCGATATAACCGATTTTAGGTCCATTTTTTCTACTCACATAAATGTTGATACTATCGATTCGATCCCGTTTATCAATTGCAATACCCATTGGGGATTTAAAATCTATATTTTCCGTGGTATCGAAGTCAAAGAGTTTAAAAGAATCGATTTTATTGAACTGGTAATGGTTAAACGATGCAACAATCAAATTTTGTGTAGTTCTTTCTGTTATAAATATATAGCTCGGGATGTTAGACGACTTTGATTGCCAAATATCTACATTGTTAGGTTTTTTTAATAATATTGGTTTTATGGAATCGATTAGTTTTCCATTCAAATTAAATGCATATAACCCACCATTTTCATTTTTATCATTGATAAATACAATGCTTGATGGCTTGTCTGTTTTGTTTACCCATATAGCAACATCATCTGGATCATTCGGTAGAGATTCTGTTTTAATTATGGGTTTTACAGTGGCACAACTACAGATGGTAATAGCTGTGATAAAATATAGAATTGAATTTTTCATTATTTAAGAGTTACCATTGGTGTCTGATACCGAACCGGAACCACCAGCTGTAGTATTCTTTCTGTTTTAGTAAGTCAGGAGATCCAAGATACATAGTTAAAGGGGTATTGGTAAGGTTATTCGCCTGAAGAAACATATTCCAGCCTTGTTTAAAACGGTAGTCTGCTGTTAGATCGATTCGGGTTGCAGCTCCGTAATAGGTATCAAATGTGTTTTCTTGTCCGAGTTCATTAAGAAAATCGTCGTGATAATTTAAAATTGCTTGGATAAAAAGTTTTTTAGAATCATAGAACAAACCTAAGTTAACAGAATGTTTAGCTTGGCCGGGTAGTGTAAGTTTTTCCTGATTGTTGTTTGTGTAAACAAATCCATTACCACTGCTACCGTAAATAAACACTTCATCTAATTTTTCCACGGTTACCCTTTCGTTAATAAAGGCTTCAGAGGCAGTGTATGTATAGTTTGAATAAATACCTAAGTTTCGCCATATACCTGGTAGGAAATGGAATTTATTATTGTACGTGATTTCAGCACCATAAACATGAGCAAAAAGTCCGTTCTGTGCCATGGTAACTTCTTTTAGTCCGGCTGTACTGAAGTTGGAGTCGAGATGCACGAATCGTTTATACAGAAAAACGAATTGATCGATATATTTGTAAAAAATGCCACCTTGTAATAATCCTTTTTGTGGCATATAATGTTCAAAAAGTAAATCGAAATTTAGCGCATCAGGGAATCTCAGATTCGGATTTCCAAATTTAATTTCATCACCGAGTCCACCTTCTTGTTCCTTTTTATAAGGTAATATATCTTCAAAATTGGGTCTTGAATAGGTTTTTGTAAAGGCAAAACGTAAGTTGGTTTGTCGGTTCAAAGTATATTTCAAATGCATCATGGGTAGCAATTTGAAGTAATTCCTCGATGAATTCAGTTTTTCTAAGGTATCAAAGAATCGTCCTTTATAGGTTTTGAAGAAATAACCATTATAATCTACGTCAGTAAATTCTGATCTTAAACCTAGTTGAACAGACCAATTTCTTTTTTGGTGTTTGAACATAAGGTAACCGGCATAGATATCTTCTGTGGCAGAATAGTCGCTAGAATACAATTCATCTTTGGTATCTGATTCGTTGAGTTTGAAGTTTTGGTAATAGAATTTGAAAAATTCACTCGATTTTTCTACGGATGGTGAATTTCCCATATCATAACCGCGATTCAATAAGTTGGTTACAGTTAAATCATCCCCCACGGTAGCCAAACTCAGTTTGGGACCAATTTGTGTGTAAATCTGTCTTGTGCCAGGGGCAAATTGACTCCAATAAACATCATATGAGTAGCCATTTACATCGCGACTTTTGGTTTTATGTCGCCATTTTGCCCCAGTTTTGAAGTAAGTTTCTTCATTACGTTTCTCGTTTTTATTCAAATAGTGAGTTACATTGAACTTTATTACTCGATTATTTGAAGTTGTTATCGAATTACTGGTCTGAAGTCCGTCGAATTTATAAAGTTGATAATCCAAACTATAACTAGAATCTCTGGAGGAGGCAAATTTGAATTTGGGCCAATTAGGTTCTGAACGATCTATAGAAAATGAAAGGTTAGGACTGGTAAAGCCGATTTCAAATTGATTGGGTACATCTTCTGTAGCGTGAGATAGAGCTATGCCGTAATCGATTTTCCATCTTTCCCAATTATGTTTTCCATCTAAATTGATGGTGTTAATTTCTTGAGTTTTGGTTCGATTTCTGAGATCCCGCAATAGAGTTGCTTCCCTTGTTTTGGTTGGATTAATAATAGTGCCACCACCAAATTCATAAACCAATCGGTGGCGTTGTTCATCATCGGTAAAAGAGTTGAACATGGCGCGAATTGAAATTTCCGAATTTTCACGAATATAATAGGTATAGGATGCATTTAAGCCGGTTCGATCTCTCTGAATTTCGTAGTATCGTAATTCGATATCATTATATACAGGTTGAAAAACGTTATCTTGTTGGGTAGGACGTTTGGTATAGTTAAACTCCATATTGTGGGATCCTTGGATATTTTGGTAGCGATTGGCGCCAAATACAAATCCGTGATTTCCTATTCTTTGGGAGAAAGAGAACATTCCCATAAAGTTATTACGGTTATTTCTGATGTTATTATATCCACCGTTTACCGCAATGGAAATTTTCGGCGTGGTTTCTTTGGCTGTTTTGGTAACGACATTTACTGTTCCTCCAATTCCATCTCCATCCATATCCGCGGTGAGTGCTTTGGTAACTTCAATTCTTTCAATCTGATCGGCTGCTATAACATCTAAGCCAACGAAGCGGACATCGCCTTCTGGCGAAGGAATTTGTTCCCCATTAATATTAAAATTCGTCAATTGAGGGGGTGTGCCTCTAAGTTGTACGAATCTGCCTTCTCCATGGTCTCGTTGAAGTGTAATTCCAGAAATTCTTTGAATGGCTTCTGCAGCGTTTATATCTGGAAACAGTTTAATTTGTTGACTTGAGATTACATTCAGAATATTATCGGCATTCTTCATGTATTCCAGGGCTTTTTGTTGTTCTTCAAATCGTCCTAAAATAGTAACTGATTTCATCCTTCCCGTATCATTTTGCGCATTTAGTTTGATGGGAAAGTATAAAATAGAGATTGTCATTAATAAAGAAGTGACCAGATTTTGGCCTCTTTTCACCATTTTGGTGGTAATCATTTTGGTAAATTTATTGGATAATGATTTTTTGTGAGGATGTAAATCCATTTTTAGTTGCTTCCACAGTGTAGAAACCTGCTGGTAAATGATGTACATCAAATGAAGTGTTGGAAGAAGCAAATTCCGATACAACTACGCCCGTGTAATTGTAAATCTTTACGGTTGTGTTTTCATCCATTTGACGGGTAATTGAAAAAGAAGCATCCATTGGATTGGGATAAACGTGGAATCCAACTTCTTTATGGCCTTCCGTTTTATTTGTAGCTGCGGTATAATAAACCACCAATTTAGGCACGCGCTCAGGATGGTTTTTGCCATCGCCACCGTCTGCAGGGTCTTCTTCATTCTCAAATGACATTACATCTCTCGCGTTATCTTTAGCAGAAGCTCCTTGGTCCTTACCTGAAATCATGATGGCTAGGGAATTACCACTTTTCCAACCTTGACGGTCTACAATTTCTTGAATTACAGCGGTAATATCTGGAGTTCTAAATTTCTTCCATATTGGCCAAAATTCGGTTACTTCCCATTTGTAAGTGGCTTGAGTCTTTGGACGTGTCAAAAACAACTCTTCCATGCTAAAGGTTTTTGCATCATCGGAAGCCTCTCCAAAAATGGTATTCATGGCTGTATCTTTTTCCTCTTCATGCGAAAAAAATATGATGTAGGCAGAATCAATTTTAGCTCCTTTCGGGATAGTAACCCCTGTAAAACGGAATCCCGTTGCCACAATGTTAAAGTCATCGCCTTCCCAACCCATGTCTAAATCATCGTCAAACAATTTATCCATTACATTATTTTGCTGTTCCGCATCGTCAGAGGATTCATCTACTCCGTCAGTCGTACCTGTTTTCTTAATTTGTACTTCAAATTTAGTCGATTGGGCTTGGGCGGCTGAATATAAACCAATTAGTGCCAAGATTAGTATAGGTCTTTTCATGCCACAAGTTTTCGATTTGAATGTTGTAATAAAATCAATTGCATGTTATTATTTATTTCTGTATTGTTATTTTATAGTAATTTAATTGTTTTCGGCTAGGTTGAATTGTATTTAATAAAAAAGCCCCAAATTATTGGGGCTTTTTTATTAAATGTTAATTACCTGAAAAAAACTCGTTGTGGTTATGTTGAAAAACCACCTCAAGAGGTTAGTATTTCACAATTTTTACGGTCTGCTTCTCGTTTCCTTTGGTTACAACAACATAATAAACACCCTGACTGAAGTCGGATAAGTTTACCTGTTGTTCTTGATTGGATTGACAATTGAGATTAACCAATACTTTGCCTGTATAATCCAATACAGAAACCTGGGCATCTGATGCTATTTTAATATTGAATATTCCAGATGTTGGGTTTGGATTTATAGTAATTCCCGCTTTTTCAATCAATGGGTCAGTTTTGGACGTCTGAATGATTACGGATGCAACCTTTTCAGGGCTCTGACAATATACATTTTGGTTTTCGATTACCTTAACTGATCCATCGGTAGTTGCCCACTTTACAGAGATAGATTTTGTTCCATTCCCAGATAGCAAATTACCATTGGTCACTGTCCACTTGTAAGGATTCACAGTTGGATTGCTAATCATATAATTTTGCGTTGAGTTAGGTAATACACTTGTTGGACCGGAAATTACGGGGGTAACCAAAGTCTGTGGTTTGAACATTTCTTTTCTTGCAACTACCAATGCGTGGCTTTTGTTAAAGAATACAGAATTACCTGCTACATCTTTTTGTTGTAAGCTAAGGGCATTAGGTTCTTGAATTGAAATGAACATGTATTTGTAGTCAGGAGTGAAAGTCATTCCTGTTGGTTCCGAACCAATGGGTGTAATCATGAATAGTTCTACTTTTGGATTGGCCGGTGTATGGTCAGGACGCAACATCCAAACGTGGTTCCTACCTCCATCTTGTAATACCCATAAATTACCTTTATCATCGAAAGTTAGGTTATCTGCACCGAGACCCCAAGGTTCAGAAACTAGTCCATCACCATAATTTACCACGTAAGACTCTCCACCAGCAAATGTGCTAAAATCAGATACAGTTGTGCCATTGTCTTTAAATTTATAAACCCTACCTACACCTTTTGCAGTAAAAAATAACTCACCGCTAGTTGGGCTAACCTCAATATCCTCAACACCATTGAATTTGGTGCCACCCAAACTTGCGGCCGCTATTTTTACATCATTACGTTCGCTTTTGGTTGTGTTTGGTACTTGCACCCAAGTGCCCTTTGTAGTTGTTGGGTCTCCGCTTGCATTTAGAGGAGCTTCAAGTGCAAGAACATATAATTTACCAGAAGACAAATCTGTTTTCTTATCAGCCACAAATTTATAAACGTTACCATCCGATGCATCTTCACCTTGATAAACTGTAACGCTGTCTTGTAGGAATGCAACATTTTCATGACTCATTCTTCCCATAGCCCATAACTTTTCGGGTACACCATTGCCGTATTGTTTTACTTTACGTGTCACTGGGTCAATTTCAATGTTCCATCCAATATCGATGTACCCATCCAAATTCACATCTCCTGAAGTCGGGCGATTTTCTTCACAAGTAACCACCGTTCCCCATGGTGAAATGCCTCCAGAACAGTTACTTCTAGTACTTACCAATGCGCCTGAAAAATCCACAGGATTGATAGAGTCAACTTGCCACAAACCTGTTTTACAATTATATTGTGTATTTAATATTGAAACCCCGCCTAAAGAAAGTTCGTGGTTTATTGCTACATAGCCTTTCTTTGAGTTCCCTTTGTCAGCTACATACGCTGTGAAATCAAAATTACTTGGAACTGTTCCTGAAACCGAAAATGCATCTCCTGTTTTTAGTATAGCTTGAAATCTATGTGAAGTCGGTATTGTTAAAGTATCTATTTGTAATGTTGGTACTACCGACGTATAACATGCAATGTGATCAGTTGAGTTATTACAACCCATGGAGGTGGGATTGGGTCTGAATTTAGCATTATTCAAAGTCAGATCAAACAGAGCGTCTGTGGCAAGACTATCGCTTTGGTGAAGTTCAACGGCGATAATATTTTTACCACTCGTTAAAATACTTTTAGGTAGTCTATAGTACCAGTAAACTCTATCTAAAGGTGATTCAACCGATTTGGTCGCTTTTGATTTGTATGTTACCGCCCCTGTGCCTAAGTTCTTACGTACAACCTCTTTTTCGTTGACATAAACTACTGCTCCATCATCACACATTAATTGCAATTCTATAGTGTCGGTAACCAAAGACAAATCGACAACATTGAAAGCTTTTCTGAAATAATGAGTGATGGTTTTATTGTTAGAAGCTCCTGATAAGATAGTGGTAGAGGTGCTGGTGGGATGCCCATAACCAAGAGGTGATGATCCAAAATTCCATAAACTATCCTTCAGGTATACCTTGTCTTTCCAAGTAGTAGATAAATCAAAACCACTGTCTTGGTATAACCACTCCGATTTTTTTTCGATAGGGTAGTCGGTTGTTTTCGGTTTTGGTAGAACAGTTGTTGAACCCGAGAAATACTCTAAAAAAAGCAAGGGAGCTTTCGGAGCATCACCATCATAAGACTCTACTTCTCTAGTTCCTGTTCCAACAATGCTTACAGCGAGACTGTTACCTGATTTCCAACCTGGGCGGCTTGTTATTTTGTTAATTAACGCAGCGATATTCGGGGTCCTTTGGTCTGCGGTAGCAGAGCCTACGGTGCTCCAAGTAGCGCCTCCTACGGTCCAACGAATTGAATCTGTAGTATATTTCCTTGTCGAAATGTTGTAAGTCTTAGTTGCATCATAAGCCAATGCAGAGTCGGTATCTTCAGCTTTGATTGTTAATACACAAGGGTCGGTATTTTTTGAAATGGCATCAACTGCAAATTGTATGTATGCATTTTTTACTTTAGCGCCTTGAGGAATATTGATTTTATTAAACTTAATACCAACCATTTGAGGGTCATTTCCTTTGTCCTCACCACCCAACTCTAAGTCACTGCTTCCTGCGTCCAAAGAACCCACTGTATTTGCTTGAGTTTGACCAGCTTTAGCGGGTAGACGTTCTTCTTGGTCGTCTTCAGCGGCGGCAACCCGAATATTCAATGACTTCACGGGTAAATATTCTAGTACCAATAAAGGCGCTTTCGGGGCATCCCCATCAAATGATTCAACTTCTCGTGTACCCGTACCTTGCATAAATAAACACAAAGGATTTCCTGTCTTCCATCCTTGACGATCAATGATACTCTGAATTATCTTGGAAATATCGGACGTACGCTGATCTTGTGTGGCTGCGCCAATTGTTCCCCAACTACTGCCTGTAACTGACCATGTAGCTGAGTCTATCGTTTTGTTTCGCGCACTTATATTTTTACTAATACTTGAAACAAAAGTAGAAGCACTATCAGTGTTTTCTCCGTGAATAATTACCTTACACGGATCATTGTTTTTAGAAATTGCATCTACGGTAAATTGGATATATGCTTTTGTTACTAAAGACCCTTTGGGGATATTGATACCAGTAAATCGCATACCCACCATTTGAGGGTCATTCCCAGACGCCTCTGTACCAAACTCCAAATCACTGCTCCCAGCATCTAAACCTCCCACAGTCTTTGATTGGGTTTGTCCACTCTTGGCAGCAATCCATTCCTCCATATCATCATCAGCCAAAGAAATTCTCTTCATAATGGTTTGAGGAGCAACAAAATTGATGACCAACAATGGGGCACCCGGTGCATCACCATCGTATGATTCAACCTCGCGTGTACCTGAACCATAGAGGAATAGCGCAATAGAGTTGTTCGATTTCCAACCGTTGCGATTAATAATGTTCTGAATCAATCTGGAAATGTCAGTTGTTCGCTGTTCTGGGGTAGCTGCACCAACAGTTTTCCATGAATTTCCAGATACTGACCATGTGATGGAATCCAATAATTTGGATCTTTTCGTCAAGTCAAAATTGTTCGATGAGAATGTCTCTGCGCTATCTGTATCTTGAACTTTAATGTGTACAATACATGGATCATTATTTTTGTTTATCGCATCAACCTTGAATTGAATGTAGGCACCGGTGATTAACGAACCCTTGGGTATGTTGATGTTATTGAATCTCAATCCAACCATTTGGGGGTCATTTCCAGAACTCTCTGTACCAAATTCCAAATCGGAACTGCCCACATCCATACCTCCAACAGTTTTGGACTGAGTTTGACTACCTGATGCCTTCAGGAATTCTTCATAATCGTCATTGGCGGAATTAATTCTGACGGAGATTGTTGATTGAGCGAGGAGCGATTGTAAGGAAATACAGATCGTCAACAAAGCAAATATTTTTTTCATCACCCGCAAATTTTTACTAAGTGTATTAACTTGGTGGTATCCAAATATTTTTTAATTATTAAGAAGACCATTTTTTTGAGTTTTCTCTATCGAGTCAAAAATGAGCCCGTTGAAAATGTTGGTATATATCGAAAACAGCCAGATCGTATCCGGCTGTTGATTAATTACGTAAGTGTAATTGTATGTGGTCTATACAGTACTTAGCGACGAAAGGCGTTAGTCGTTCGCCATTCTGTGATGTCCCAAGCTGGCATCCATATCGGTTTAAAGTACACGCTCTAAATTATCATCGAATGAAGTGTATATTGCTTAAAAAATGAAGCAAATATTATTAATGGCGACGATGTTGCTAATGTCCGGATTTACTCGTGCACAAACAATACAATCGAGTAATTATGCCACAACTGGTTATATCAAGCCCGACGGCACGATTCAAAACAGCAGTTATGCTACGGTTGGCCACATTAAACAAAATGGCACAATTCAAAATAGTAACTACTCTACAATTGGATATATAAAAAGTGACGGGACGATTCAAAATAGCAATTATTCAACTGTTGGATATGTGAAAAGTGATGGAACAGTCCAAAATAGTAATTATGCCACTATTGGTCATATCAAAGACGACGGAACCGTTCAAAACAGCAATTATGCTACCATTGGTTACGCAAAGGGAATTGACAAAGAATGGGCAGCGGTTGCATTTTTCTTTTTCCGTTTTAATTGACGTAGTCCATTGAATTTTTGACCTATTCCAAGATGATTGGGACTGCATGACGGTTAGAATCGGAAAATTTCAAGTAATACACTCCCCTGGGTAAATCACTCACATCAATTCTTTCTGTGTTTTCAATGATTTGTCCGTGTCTCACAGATTGGCCAAATGCGTTGCATAAGTTGTATTCTTCATTTGCAGAAAGTTTGGTGCTTTCGACGAGGAGTTTATTATTCGCGGGATTTGGATAGACCTTGGTTATTACTTGTTCATCAAAATAATGATTGGAGGTGTTTGGATTATTGATCATTGGGTACAGGAAGGATGCAATTTCTTTCACCGCCCTTTTAAATTGAGTTCCTTTGTTACCCAAACCAGGCCAACCATGGCCCCCACTGGATAAGATCATTGTGTCAAATGTTACTTTGCTCGCCTCCAATGCCGCGACCATTTTCCCCGGGCCACATAGTTCAACCACAAGCGGATTATTTAAGCCCGGGCCACAATCATAAGGCACAGTCGCATCGTCCTTTGAATGACCTAGCCAAACTGGAACATCACCTGCAGAAATAAAGTTTAATTGGTGTATCGCACCAGCCATGCTGTATATGGCTTTGATGGGGTTGCTATGCCCGTTATTGCCTGCATCCCCTTCAAGGGTTTTAATGCTATTTTTTAAAAGATCTTTTAAATTGGCATCTAACTCTGTCTCACTTTTAACCCAGGCAGTATGGAGGGAAGCGACGGCACCTGCAGAATAACCACCTACAAAAAAAGCAGTCGTATCAACGCGATATTGGTTTGTGTTTTTGGCATCTTTTACAAAAAATCGCAAAGCGGCTTTCACGTCGGCCATCGATTGAAGAACGGTGGTGAGTTGCACTTTTTTATCGGTTAAAAATAAGATTGGATTTGCCAAGCGATAGTTTAAAGACACAGCAACGTATCCTTTTTTTGCGAATTCGGTGCAGAAATCAATACAGTCTTGGCTGGATTTATCCCCCGCATAAAAAGCCCCACCATGATTGAAAAAAATGACAGGCCTTTTTAATAATACATCACCCTTGGGGTAATAAATATCCAATTTGTGATAATTGTCTGTGTATACATCTGAATAATTTAATGATGTTTTTTCGACCGACGCAAATACGGAATCAATAAATCGTGTGTTTTGTGATTTGATTTCAGCGCATGATAAAAACAAAGCAATTATCGATAGTAATACTTTTTTCATCTTGTAAACTTAGTAAGTTATTGGATAAAAACAAGGAATAGGGTTTGAATTGGGGGTCCCACTTGTGCGGCTGGCTAAAATTGTTTTTAAAAAAGTGCAGTGGGAAAAAAATAAAAAACATCGTGTCGAGTTGAGTGTCGGCTTATTCGCTGTCCAGTTGAAATATGGTCTGTATGTTTAGGTTACTTGACTTCAAAGTGCTAACGCAAAATTTGGTGTAACGAGAATAAATCAAAAGATACGTTTAATT
>ENA-UPTJ01000064-UPTJ01000064.1-marine-metagenome-genome-assembly--contig:-NODE-64-length-68915-cov-6.355504_pt1 | contig 68915 bp, 79 predicted proteins | sample MGYA00238168_ERZ767080 | MGnify/ENA primary metagenome ERZ767080 (study PRJEB28935, sample SAMN06266237) | marine metagenome | isolation source: Columbia River Estuary | place: USA:Columbia River Estuary... | reverse complement strand
CCCATGTTGGAACCAATGCTTCTGGTTGTCCATTGACGACAACTTTGAATTTGACCATTAATTTTTCGAGTTTATCCATTCAAACCGAAACTGCTCTTGACTCATACACCTGGTTAATCAACAATCAGACTTATGCAGAATCCGGGTCTTATACAGCTGTAATTCCAAATTCTGCAGGTTGTGACAGTACAATAACATTAAACCTTACATTGGATTTCACAGGTATTGGTGAAAACAAAGTTAATTTCATGGCATTTTACCCCAACCCAACCAGTTCATTCCTCACTGCAGAAGGAGAATGGATCGTAAACAAAGAATATGCCCTAATAGATATTCAGGGTAGAGTTGTCTTAAATGGAACTTTTAAATCAAACAAAGAAACTATTGATCTTAATATGCTTTCTCGAGGTCAGTATTTACTCAGTGTAGAGAGCAAAGAGATAACGGTAGTAAAAGAGTAATAATTCAGAGAAGCCCTTTAGAAATAGAGGGCTTTTTTGATGCACATAACAGCAAACAAGCGCCAGCCCAGAAAATCCTTCGAAACAATAATTTGTTTCAACGATTAAGTTCGATCTTCGGTAAAACGATCTTGTGAAAAGTGTGGGTCGTTCGCCTGCTTGCGAAACGACCGTTATAACCAACGACCCACTACCAAAAATACAGCACAAAAAAATCCCTCCTACTCGGAGGGATTTTGCATTTTATAAAACCCATTTTTAAAATTTGACCGCTACGCGGTAAACCACCCACTATAAAAAATAGTTAAATAGTTAAATGGATAAATAGTTAAAAAGCCCGAACAGCGCGAACATAGAACGTGGTGACCTTAACGTCGTCGTTCTGGCTACCAGCGACGAAATACTGAAGCCACGCAGAGCTGTTACCGTACTCCGTAGAACTCCAATAGTAGGTACTAGCAAAACCGCCAATTGCTACCTGCTGCAAGTAAATTTCATTTAATTCGTATTTTGTTGGCATTCGCCAATCTCTGAATTTTTGTCCATTAACTGAATGATTAGAGGGGTTTGAAATCAAGTTTTGAGCATCATACCATGTGGTGAATCCTTGATCTTACGTTTCTGCCACAAGGCCGTGTTTACCATCTGTAGAAACCCAAAATACGTAGCCACCTAATTCCGGCCATAAGCCGATTGTGTGCGTAGGTTCCGTTGTGCTAACTACATTATTTGTAATGTCAATACCGGTGCCTGCCGTGTAAACATCTTGCAACGTTGACAGGTCTACTGATTCTGATGTTCCACCTTCAATACCAATAGTCAAAACAGTGCCTGATAATCCTGACCCTGATATATTTTGATCATCTGTTCCTGTTCCATCTTGTATAGCGGAAAGGTCTACTGTACTTCCTCCAGAAATAGAAAGATCTGTTCCAGTCAATGAAATGTCTTGCATCTCATTATTTGGATCCGCATCAGCATCATCAACCTGATCGTTGATTAGGTTTTCTGCTGTATTAGCATGCAAGGCGTAAGGAACACTCATTAACTGAGTTGTGCCCATTACAGCTTAACTTGTTCCACCTGTTACATCAACAGCAGTTTCTATAAAGTATGGTCCGTTTGCCCAATCGATGGTGGCAAAGTTGCCACTTACCACTGTCCCGCTTCCAATTTCTAGGTTTACTAAACCGTACGCATTGGTTGTAGGTGAAAAAGTTTTCTGATAAACTGTTTTTCCTCCTATTGAACCTTGTTGGATGGTCATTCGCATACCAACGGCCTGATTATTTAAAACAATGTTTCCAGCATCTCTTAATACTGCCTGGTATTTTAACCCTTCAGGTGCTTGTCCGAGAGAGCTTAACGAGATTATTAATAAGGCAACGATTGACAGTGTTATTTTTTTTTCGATGTATATCGGGATATCGCGGATTTGATTTTTTTATTGTGCTCAACATAATTTATTGGTTTTTAATAAGCTTAAATGTTTTTAAATTTCGTGTTTCGTTATTCAAGGTCAATGAATAACTCCCTGTAGCTAATTGACTTACTTGAATGGGTGTATGTTCTGCAGAAAGTAAATTCTGCAGAACGAGTTTTCCTTGTGCATCATAAAGTGTGTAAGTTACATTCTCAAAAGTGCTTGTTTCAATGCAGATTACATCTTGTGTTGGGTTTGGGAAAATTCTGGCTGCGAAGTTAGGAGCATGATCCTCCATTACTAAATAGTTCCAGTTGGTTTAATGAAAACCTTGAGTTAAATCATTGGATCCATCGGTGCATGTATCCATGATCACTTCGCCTATTCTGAAATCTATTTTGACATTTGAATTCGCATATGAATCACCTTGCGTAGATACAACTTCTTGAGCTGAAGCAAATGTGATAAAAAGTGAACAGTATACGATCGTAATTTTTTTCATAATGAATTATTAAAGATATCAAAATAAAAAACCAATGAAATGGATAGGTAACAACCTATTCTACTAGGTCATATAACTTTATTAGTGAATTCAATTATCTTTACCATCACTTCCTAAAGCGGGTTGTGGAGACCACTAGAAATGTAAAACAAAACATTTAAATTCATGAAAAAAGAAGAAATTGAGAGGGAAATTGAGAGACTTGAGCAGTTCCAGAAGCACGGTGAAACGTATACAAATGAGAAGGGATCATATGGATGGAGGAACCCCATAAGGAAAGATACAGGAAGAATTCTTCAGAGTTTAATGCTCGCGGCTAACCCTGAAAGAATTTTAGAAATAGGAACAGCGCATGGCCTTTCTGCACTCTATTTGATATCCGGAGTTAACGACAATTGTGTTTTAGACACAATAGAATTTGAAGAAAGTGTAGCAAATCAGACGGAAAGCTTAATGGAAGAGCTCGAAATAAATGTGAATGTTCTTTGCGGTGAAGCCATGGAAGTTATTAATAGATTATCCAATCCATACAATGCAGTATTTTTTGATGCGCAGAAAAGTCATTATGGGCAACAATTAGAGCTTATCCTATCAAAGGGTCTATTACTTAAAGGCGGCTTGATCATCGCAGACAACGTTTTGGATCGATACGAAGAATGTAAAGACTTTTACCAAAAGCTAGATGAATATAAGATTGAGTATACAGTGATTGCAACTGAATGTGGTTTATTGGTTGCAAAATTTTGAAATATGGGAAATCACGGTGGGCTAAGGAATATTGAACCAACTTTTCTGCTCAACAATTATGGTTTCAGAGCAAAAGAAATAAATGGATTGGTTTATCCACCATTTTATGATGAGTCATTAATTGCCCGGCTGAAAAATAATTGGGTTACAGATGAATATGACATCTTTATCACAACTCATCAGAAAGTAGGGACCCACTTGACCAAGAAATACATCATGGAAATGTTACGATTTGCATTTCAATACTCAAAAGAAAGTGGAATTTACAAAGGTGATATAGGTCATCATACCATCCCTTGGCCTGAGGTGTTCGTTTCCCAATATGGAGAAATAGAATTTTACAACTTCATTAAAAAGACTAAAGGTTTACCAAGAGTCTGGTATTTGCACAGTTATTTAAATGATCTTCCATTTAAAGAAATTCATCCAGATAGCAAATTTATTCATGTGTACAGAGATCCCAGAGGTGTGGTAAATTCACAGTTTCACTTTTATAAATCACATCCTTTGCTTGAGGTTGATGCCGCAATGGAACTTGAGGCATTTATTGATATTTTTCTCGAGGGCAATCTCTATTTTGGTGATTACTTTAATCATACGATTGAATGGGTGATAAAAGCAAATGAAAAAATGAATATCATCAATCTAAAGTATGAAGACCTTGTTGATGATAAACTAACTACTGCAAGAAACTTATTTGAGTTTATTTGTTGTGATATCTCAATTTCCAAAAAGGATTTAGAAATAATCATTGAAAAGACAGAATTCGATAAAATGAAAAAAGAGCTCGAAGAAAAACCTCAGTCATTTCATTTTAATACGGAAAAGTTTTTTAGGTCCGGAAAATCATATGGTTGGCTATCCGAACTATCAAAAGATCAGCAGAACAAAATAGAAAAGGTTATAAAAATTCGATGGGCCGAACATAAGAAATTAATGAACATAATTGCGCATTAGGACAATGAATCAAAATCGCTTTATTGAAAATATACGTCATATAATAGTTCGAGATCTCAAGGAAATGGTCAAAGAGATTGATGAACTTGACGGCCAATATCTCTGGGTGAGGATGAATGGGATTATTAACCCGGCAGGTGTATTAGCAATGCATAGCTGCGGTAATCTTAAGTTTTTCATAGGCACCTGTCTGGGAAATACAGGATACATCAGGAATCGAGAAAAGGAATTTTCAATTTCTAAAATCTCAAAGGAAAAGGTGATTAAAGAGATTAACGAGACAATAACGGTCGTAGATCAAATATTATTGAATTTTCCAAGTGAAAAATTACAAGATGAAATGCCCGACCCTCCAACTCAACATAAAGGAAGAACAATTGAATTCTTTTTAATCCAATTATGCTGTCATCTTTCTAGACATCGTGGTCAGCTCAATTACATTAGTCGAATTGTTCAACAGAATACATTTGTTCTGTAGTTTCTTAGTCGGCGATAATTTTACTATTTAAGTAAAGCAGATATCCATAGTGGTTTTTTTCACTGAATTTCTAATGTTTAATGAACTTATAATTCTGAATAAATCCGTCTTCATTTGAAATCTCAAGATAAAAGTACCCTTCCGCTAAATTTTCGATACAAATAATCTCTTGCAATTTAGTTTCATTCTGAATTTCTTTACCGAGTGCATCGAAAATACGATAGGTAAATTCACCTTTTTGAAAAGGAATAATTTCTAGTTTATCTGTTGACGGTATCGGATAAATCTTAAACCTTTCGGTTATTTCATCTATTCCAATACCACCGACGTTGAAACAGCCAGAAGTATCAGTGCAATTTGCATCAGAGACAATTAAAGCATATGTGCCGTTAAGCATTGGAATAAACGTCTGTCCATTCTCTCCATTCAGGGCGGTATATGAATTGTCACAATCAACCCATGAATATTCTATTGCCGCAACATCTGAGGAATAGGATCCATCCCCATTATCAATTACTGTATTGCTTATAGAATTAATCGTTAAATCAAGTGTAATTATTGAATCACAACCAACAGAATTCGGAATGACAAAAGTTGGGGTGTTCGTTGAGCTGGTATATGTATTACCGTCAATCCAAGTGTACGAATCACAAGAAACTTTTACATCTGTTGCCTCAGTTGAATTTTTTATTGTTAGGTTGAGGGTATGATTATATGAACATCCCAGCGAATTGTTTAAGGTTGCCATGGCTGTGGTACTTGTAGTATAGGTACTCCCATTTACCGACCAGGTATAAGAATCACAGGAAGTAACATTGGTTGTCAGGTCCGGAGGAGAACTGATCGTTAAGTTCAAAAATACTGTGGAGTCACACCCATTTGAACTCCCGTTTGGTATAACATACGCATAAGTTCCCGACGATGCATATGTGACACCATTTAAAGCCCACGTGTAAGTGTCACAACTTGATGTACTCGAAGTTGAAAAACCCCCACCCTGCACCCCATTGACAAAATTGGACGATGGACCGGAAAGAGCAGCACCCGTAATTGAAGCATTTATTGCTCCAGTTGCATCAAGAAGATTAACGACCCCAGAATTATTTCCATTTGCAATGCCTTGGTTAAATCCATACAGCAATTGAAGACCAGCACTATTTGAATCAATTCCACACCCATTGTAAATAGCGGTTACATCTCCTTGCACTAGTGACGTGTTCCATAAGGAAACTTCATCCAGCTTTCCATCAAGAAAAAAACTTGTTGAAAACGGCAGACGACCTATATTAAATCCTTGGGTAGAATTAGTTATTGTACCATTTGCAGCAATTGAAGCCTGGAATATACCATTATGATAAAGTGAGAAATTAGTCCCATCATAGGTAAGAACAAAATGATTCCATGCATTTAAGACTAATCCATTGTAAACAATATCGAAATTTGTTCCACCGCTATTCCTAAATCTTGCCTCTACTGTATTGGTTCCCAATTGTAAGAGATAGAAGTCAGCATTCAGATCATTTCTGAAACCAGCAAATCCTTCAAAATTTGGATAACCGGTTACTGTTGAGGTCGGATACACCCACATTGTCATGCTTAACTGACCAGAATTTGTAATCAGTGCAGAAGCATTTGGAGCAGTCGCATAATCATCTATTCCGTCAAAATCAAACGCGTTTTGTTGAGAGAAGAACTTGGATGAAAGGGCAAGAAAAAGGATAGTTAGAGCTGTTTTAAAAAAATACATTGATTCTCGTTTTGCTTAAAGTAGGATGAAATTAAGCTATTTTATGGTTAAATAAAAAATGTCAAAATAATATCTCTACCTAGCCTAATGAACTAATTCATAATGAAATTATAAGATGAGATGAAATTACCCCTTGAATTGAGAAAACCTTTTTTTTCTGGCTAATTATTCCAAAATGACTAAAGGATTTTTGACAGGGAAAATTGACTTTTGAATTTGAGCTCAATCTTTAGAACGAAACGAAAAAAAACCAGATTACAAGATTCATTTTACTTGAAGTCTTGAATTAAATCTTCTCTAACCTCAGAGTTTCAAAAGTACCTTTAGTTTTTATTTTAAATAAATAAATGCCATTCGGTAGGTCATCAATTTTGAAAGAAGATGAATGTATTGACTTCACCATGTTTCCTAGAATATCGAACAACTCTGCCTCAATATTACCATTACCATTTATAATTTCCACACAATCATTCGAAGGATTCGGATAAAGTTGAATTTTGGTAGTTAATTGATTATTTGTGATTTCGGACGTATTGTCTGTCCCATAAATATTATCAATGAACACGACATTATCCTTAGTTCTTCCGCTCAAGTTAAAATCAGGGAAAATCACAATCTGATCTTTCACCAAAGGGTAAACACCAATTCTGGAGGAAAAATCAAAGGTCAATTCTTCCCATTGATCAACCAACGTATTACTGACCTTAATCTCGGGCTGAGCAGCATTATTCGCATCTACAAATTTAATCCCAACATCACTGATTACGGATTTCCATACCATAATTTTCACTGTACAATTTTCGTTATCCAGCGAAAATGATCCTATTCCAGCTCCATGAGTTGATTCGAAACCTGCCCATGGTTGACCATTTTGTTTCGCAGTAAACATAGCAACAGTGCTTGACGGATTTATTGAAGTAGGATCTGGGTTTGGAACTATTTCCAATGGTGGATTATTATCATTTTCGAAAGTTGTCCAAACCCAATCATTTCCATACCCACCTTGTTCAAAATCAATAGGAATATTCTGTGCCATTGATTGATGAAACGTACACCCGATAATTAAAGTTAAAATGAACCTCATGGGGCAATGTAAAGATAAAAATCGGAATAAACTTAATTTTATTGTAAAAAGTACAATAAGTAGACAGTTATCAATTTTTAGAATTTTGATTGAACTCATCAGTTGAATGCAAATAATTAACAATAACACAACATTTACTTGCAGTTGTCCGTTAATGCAGATATGAATTCATAAAACGAACTCACAATGAATAAAAGATTGGAAATTCTTCTGGTATTCGCGTCACTACTTCTATCTGTACCTCTGATTGCCATGCAATTTACAGATGAGGTCAACTGGAGTCTGCGAGACTTTTCAATAATGGGAGTCCTTTTGTTCGGAACAGGAATATTGATTGAACTCATTCTGAGAAAAGTCAGGAATTTGAAATTTAGGTTCATAATTGGTGGAACTGTTTTGCTATTTGCATTTCTTATTTGGGCTGAGCTAGCGGTAGGAATTTTCGGCACCCCTTTCGCAGGATCATAAATCGCAATCTTCTGACTGTCGTTCACCTTTAAATTGCATAATTGTATGAGTAAGTACATTGTCCTTGAATTGGATTACTCTAAGAATTTCACATGACTACTTTGATTTTCAAAAAACTTCATATATTTGCCTCACAATTTTGAACAAATGAACTTTATTCAGTTACATCATCATCATTTTCATACTTGCTCTCAGGCGAGCTGATAATGGCGTACAGTAACTTGAACCAAATATTATCAAACCCGTCTGAGTAGATCAGACGGGTTTTTTGTTCCCCGGAGGTTTACTCAGACAAAACGATTAAAACATGAGTAAACTAAAAATTGCAATTCAAAAAAGTGGACGTCTCAATGAAGAGTCATTGGACCTCCTCAAATCATGCGGCATCAAAGTAGACAATGGCAGAGACCAACTTAAAGTGGCTGTTCCCAACTTTCCACTGGAAATTCTCTATCTGCGCAATTCGGATATCCCACAATACCTGGAAGATGGTGTAGCGGACATTGCCATCATAGGAGAAAACCTGTTGATCGAGCAAGAGAAGAACGCAGACATCGTTCGCAAGCTTGGCTTTTCAAAATGTCGGGTTTCACTGGCTGTACCTAAAGAGGTTGAAGCCGATGGACTTTCCTATTTCAATGGAAAGCGAATTGCTACCTCCTATCCCAATACGGTGAATAAATTTCTTGCTGCCAACAACATAACCGCGGAGATCCACAAGATCTCAGGGTCGGTGGAAATCGCTCCAAACATTGGCTTAGCTGATGGTATCTGCGACATCGTGAGCAGCGGTTCCACCCTTTTCAAGAATGGATTGAAAGAAACGGATGTCATTCTGAAGTCTGAGGCCGTTCTTGCAGCAGCACGAAATCTATCCGAAGAAAAGCGTGCGATCCTTGACAAGCTAATCTTCCGCATGGAGTCCGTTCTTCGAGCAAAGAACTCAAAATACATTCTGATGAACGTTCCGAATGAAAAGATCGCTGCTGTAAGCTCTATTTTACCTGTATTGAAATCGCCGACTATTTTACCTTTGGCAGAAGAAGGTTGGAGCTCACTGCACTCGGTGATCGACGAAGACAAATTCTGGGAAGTCATTGATGAATTAAAAGACGCAGGTGCTGAAGGCATTCTGATCGTTCCAATTGACAAAATGGTAATGTGATGAAAAGATATCGTAATCCACAAAAAGAGACCTGGGCTGAGATCTGCCAACGACCGGTCATGGGCACTGCTAACCTGAACGAGTTAGTAAATAAGGTACTTGAAAACGTTCGATCCAATGGCGATCAAGCGTTAAGAGAATATTCACTGCGTTTCGATGGACTCGATCTTCAGGAGTTTCAAGTGAGTCAGACAGAGATTTCTGCTGCGATCCAGACTGTTTCCAATGAGCTGAAAGAAGCCATCCAGCTTGCCAAGGGTAACATCGAACGCTTTCACAAGAAGCAGCAGGAGGTGATCCAAAAGATTGAAACGACTCCAGGAGTAGTTTGCTGGAGAGAAAGCAGAGGAATTGAAAAAGTGGGACTTTATATTCCGGGAGGAACAGCCCCTCTGTTTTCTACCGTGCTGATGCTCGGTGTCCCTGCTCAGCTTGCAGGATGCGGGGAGATCGTGCTTTGCACCCCTCCGGATAAAAATGGATCGGTTGACCCTGCCATTCTATTTACTGCTGATCTGGTAGGTATCACAAAGATCTTCAAAGTTGGTGGAGCGCAGGCTATTGCCGCTATGGCGTATGGAACGGAAAGTATTCCTCAGGTTTACAAGATCTTCGGTCCGGGCAATCAATATGTGACCAAAGCAAAAGAGCTCGTTCAACAAGTAGGTACGGCCATCGATATGCCTGCAGGGCCGAGTGAAGTACTGGTGATCGCCGATGAAACATGCGAACCGTCTTTCGTAGCCGCAGATCTGCTTTCTCAGGCAGAACACGGAACAGATAGTCAGGTGATCCTTTTGAGTACTTCTGAAGAAGTGATCGATCAAGTGATGATGGAATTGTCCGCTCAAGTAGAACAATTGCCACGTAAAGAAATTGCTGTTCAAGCACTGGAAAAGAGTCGCGCTGTTTCTTTGGAAACCATGGAACAGTGTTTTGAAATGAGCAATGCATATGCACCTGAGCACCTTATCCTGGCCTCTGAAAATGCTGATAGATATTTAGGACTTATCCGAAATGCAGGATCTGTTTTCATTGGAAATTACAGCTGTGAAAGTGCCGGTGACTATGCCAGTGGAACCAACCACACCTTGCCCACCAATGGATATGCACGCAACTACAGCGGTGTTTCTCTGGACAGTTTTGTGCGAAAGATCACCTTTCAAAAACTCAGCTCAGAAGGAATTCAAAACATTGGTCCTGCTATCGAATGCATGGCAGAGGCCGAACAATTATTTGCTCACAAAAATGCAGTAACACTGCGCCTAAATAGCTTGAAAAATGATTGACATCAATAACTTAGTGAGAATGAACATCAGGAATCTTCAACCGTATTCCAGTGCCCGAGATGAATTTTCCGGGAATGAGGGCGTGTTTCTTGATGCGAATGAGAACCCATTTGGGGAGCTGAATCGTTATCCAGATCCGTATCAACGAGAATTGAAAGCCGTTCAAGCCAACCAAAAAGGAATTGATACTGCTCAGATCTTCGTCGGAAATGGAAGCGACGAGGTGATCGACCTATTGTTCAGGATCTTTTGTAATCCGGGTACAGACAAAGCATTGACCTTCTCACCTACTTACGGGATGTATGATGTTTCTGCCGCGATCAACGTTGTGGAATTGATCAAGCTTCCACTGACTGACACATTTGAGCTGGATGTCGACGCCGCGAAGGAACTTCTTAGGGACAGTAAGATCAAGCTGACCTTTATCTGCTCACCCAACAATCCAACCGGTAATGCTTTTCCAAAGGAACAGATCGAAGCCATCGTTCAATCTTCCCCGGGAATTGTAGTAGTTGATGAAGCGTACGTTGATTTCAGCGAGCAGGGCTCCATGGTGGATCTGATCAACACCTACCCTAACTTGGTTGTTTCACAAACCATGAGTAAAGCAAGGGGTCTGGCAGCGGCACGAGTGGGATTTGCTTTTGCAAATACGCAGATCATCAATCTACTGAACAAAGTAAAGCCACCATACAACGTGAGTCTTTTGAATCAAAAAGCAGCTTTGGATGCTTTGCTCGATAATGAAACATACACCAGAAATCTTCAGATCCTACAACAAGAAAAGGAACGATTGATTAACCTGCTGAACGAATTGAAAACGGTCGTGAAAATTTACCCATCCGATGCTAATTTCTTACTGGTTGAATTCAAAGATGCCAACGCAACCTATCAGCAATTGGTCGATCGAAAGATCATTGTTCGCAATCGCAACAGCGTCGTTAACAACTGTATCCGAATTACCGTTGGAACACCTGAAGAAAATACACTATTGATCAACGAATTAAAACAACTGGAGAATGAAAAAAGTACTGTTTATTGATCGCGACGGGACGATCGTCATAGAACCGCCAATCGATTTCCAACTGGACAGCTTGGAGAAACTTGAATTCTATCCGGGAGTCTTCAGCGGATTATCAAAGATCGCCCGTGAACTGGATTATGAATTGGTGATGGTTACCAATCAGGATGGATTAGGTACAAGCTCTTTTCCGGAAGACACCTTCTGGCCTACACAAGATAAAATCATCCAGGCCTTCGAAAATGAAGAGGTTAAATTCAAGGAAATTCTCATCGACAAAAGCTTTCCTGAAGACAACGCTCCTACCCGTAAGCCGGGAACAGGTTTACTTAACCAATACATCTATGGTAATTATGACCTCGCTAATTCATTTGTGATTGGCGATCGAAAGACTGATATCCAATTGGCTGAGAATTTAGGTGCGAAAGGAATCTTTATTGGTGATCAATGCGACATGCCAACTGCACTTACTACAAAAAGCTGGGAAGAGATCTATCAATTCCTAAAGGCAATACCAAGAGCAGCTGAAAAAGTAAGAAAGACCAACGAAACAGATATCCGTATTGCTATCAATCTGGATGGAAGTGGAAAAAGTTCGATCTCTACGGGTCTTGGATTCTTCGATCACATGCTGGAGCAACTCTCCAAGCACGGAGGAATTGATCTGGAGATAAATGTTGATGGAGATCTGGAGATCGATGAACACCATACCATCGAAGATGTGGCCATCTGTCTTGGAGAGACTTTCTTTGAAGCCCTTGGAAGTAAAAAAGGCATCGAGCGCTATGGATTTCTTTTGCCGATGGATGATTGTCTCGCACAGGTGGCGATCGATTTTGGTGGAAGACCTTGGCTGGTTTGGGAACCTTCGTTCAAACGTGAGATGATCGGCGAAATGCCAACCGAAATGTTCATGCACTTCTTTAAGTCCTTCAGTGACGGAGCGAAATGCAATCTGAACATCAAAGCGGAAGGTGATAACGAGCACCACAAGATCGAATCGATCTTCAAGGCCTTTGCCAAAGCCATTAAAATGGCCATTCGTCAAACCAATGATTATTCAATACCCAGCACAAAGGGAGTATTATGATAGCAATTGTAAAATACAACGCCGGAAACATACGATCCGTGCAAAATGCACTGAATCGTCTTGGCTACGAATCGATCATTACCGATGATCCTTCTTTATTGCGTTCAGCGGATAAGGTGATCTTTCCTGGAGTTGGTGAGGCGAATTCAGCGATGCGCTACCTCAGAGCAAACGGACTTGATGAAGTGATCCGTTCATTGAAACAACCGGTCCTGGGAATTTGTCTAGGACTCCAGCTGATGTGCGAATCGAGCGAAGAAGGAAACACCACTTGTCTAGGGATCTTTCCGAACAAAGTAAAACGCTTTCAAGGGGATGCTATCATTCCGCATATGGGATGGAATAACTTTGAAGAAGCTGGAGGCTCACTTTTCAAGAACATTGCTCCTTCTGAAAATGTCTACTTTGTGCACAGCTTTTATGCTGAAACGGGGCAATATACCACTGCGGTGTGTAACTATATCCAACCATTCAGTGCCGCACTTGAGAAAGACAATTTTTATGCAGCTCAGTTTCACCCCGAAAAATCAGCAGATATCGGAACACTGATCCTGAAAAACTTTTTAGAACTATGAAGATCATACCTGCTATAGACATCATTGACGGCAAGTGCGTCAGGTTGACAAAAGGAGATTATTCGACAAAAAAGATCTACAACGAAGATCCGCTCGAAGTTGCCAAGTCGTTTGAAGACAACGGGATCAAATTCCTGCACCTCGTCGATTTGGACGGAGCAAAATCGAATCAGATCATCAACTATAGAGTCCTTGAAAAGTTAGCCTCAAACACGTCGCTTTCCATCGATTTCGGCGGTGGACTTAAATCGGATAAAGATGTAGCCATAGCCTTTGAAAGTGGAGCTAAACAGATCACCGGAGGAAGTATCGCTGCCAAGAACAGGACGGTATTTGAAGGATGGATCAACCGGTATGGAGCTGAAAAGATCATTCTGGGTGCTGACTGTAAAGACCGAATGATCGCTACTGACGGATGGTTGGAGGGATCGAATATTGACGTTATCGAATTTATTCGTTCCTATGAAAGCATCGGTATCAGAGATGTTATTTCTACCGACATTGCAAAAGACGGCATGCTGGAAGGCCCTTCTATAGCATTATACAAGGAAATACTGGAACAAACCAACATCGAATTGATTGCCAGTGGAGGTGTGTCGAATTATGAGGACCTTATTACATTGAAAGATATTGGTTGCTCTGGAGCCATTGTCGGAAAAGCGATCTACGAAGGTCGAATCACATTGAAAGAATTGAGCTTGCTATGTTAAAGAAACGAATCATACCTTGTCTGGATATCCAGAACGGACGAACCGTTAAAGGAATCAATTTTGTCGAGATCCGTGATGCCGGAGACCCTGTTGAGCTGGCAAAAAAATATGCCAAAGAAGGTGCCGATGAACTGGTCTTCCTCGACATCACTGCAACCATCGAAAAAAGGGACACGCTCGTTGAACTTGTTGAACGCGTCGCGGCAGAAATTGATATACCTTTCACTGTAGGTGGAGGGATCAATTCTGTGGATGATGTCCGACGTATTATAGCTGCAGGAGCCGATAAGATCTCTGTCAACTCTTCAGCGGTAAAGCGTCCGGAGCTGATCACCGAGATCGCTGACGAATTCGGATCACAATGTGTGGTTCTTGCCATTGATACCAAATTCAATGGAAACGACTGGAAAGTTTACGTCAAAGGTGGGCGTGAGGAAACCGCATTGTATGCCGTTGACTGGGCTGTTCAAGGTGTCTCTTTAGGTGCTGGTGAGATCCTCCTGACGTCCATGAACAATGACGGGACCAAAGGCGGATTTGCCCTTGACATTACCCAATCCATTTGTAATGCTGTAAAGGTACCGGTCATTGCTTCGGGAGGCGCCGGAAAGGAAGAAGATTTCAGAGATCTCTTTACCACTACCGATGCCACTGCAGGACTTGCTGCAAGTATCTTTCACTACAATGAGATCCCAATACCACAATTAAAAGATTATTTAAAAACCCAACTAATTTCAATCCGATGAATGTCGATTTTTCAAAGGGGAACGGACTCGTTCCCGTGATCATACAAAACGCGCAAACCCTGCAGGTACTCATGTTAGGCTACATGAATGAGGAGGCCATGAAGCAAACTCAAGAAACAGGACTGGTTACTTTTTACAGTCGTTCGAAAGAGCGTTTGTGGGTAAAAGGTGAAAGCTCCGGAAATACGCTGCGACTGGTTGATCTCAAAATTGATTGCGACAGTGACTCTCTCCTGATCCTTGTCGATCCGACCGGCCCGACTTGCCACACAGGGTCCACTTCTTGTTTCAAAGAAGAAACTGCGAAAGGTTTCATCTATGATCTTGAAAGAACGATCAGCGACAGGATCGATGCGAACGACCCGAAATCATATACGAATGAGCTGTATCGAAGAGGAATCAACAAGGTTGCGCAGAAAGTTGGTGAAGAGGCTGTAGAGCTGGTGATCGAAGCCAAAGATTCGAATGATGATTTATTCAAAAATGAAGCCGCCGACTTGCTTTATCACTATCTGGTGCTTCTGAAAGCAAAGAATTTCAAATTGACCGATATTGAAGCAGTGTTGAAGATGAGATCCGCTCCTGCCAAATGACAACAACAGGTTCGTTTAAAAAACCTTCTTTCGTAATAGGATGTACCCGTCCTAAACGTTTATCTTTGAGCGGTTGCATGGTTAAATACACACTATGAGTGAGAAGGAAGAGATCCGTATCAACAAATACCTGAGTGAAGTTGGCTATTGTTCGAGAAGAGCAGCAGATAAGCTGATCGAAGAAGGACGTGTAACCGTAAATGGAGCTGTACCTGAAATTGGAACGAAAGTCACTTCAAGAGATAAGATCTGTGTAGATGGAAAATCGATCTCTGAAGGACAAACCGAAAATGTCTACATCGCATTCAACAAGCCTGTCGGTATTGTTTGTACTACCGATACGAGACGAGAAAAAAACAACATCATCGATTATATCGGCTACCCGAGCAGGATCTTCCCGATCGGACGTTTGGATAAGCCAAGCCAGGGATTGATCTTCCTGACCAACGATGGTGACATTGTAAACAAGATCCTTCGAGCCCGCAACAATCACGAAAAAGAGTACATCGTCACGGTCAACAGACCGATCGACAGGAAGTTCATTCAACAGATGTCCGGAGGAGTACCTATTCTTGATACGATCACCCGAAAGTGTGAAGTGGAGAAGATCAATGAAACCACTTTCAGGATCGTTTTGACGCAAGGATTGAATCGACAGATCCGACGCATGTGTGAATATTTGGGATACAGGGTTCGAAAGTTAAAGCGGATCCGCATCATGAATATATCTCTCGATATCAGAGAGGGAGAATGGCGTTATTTTACGAAAGAAGAGCTTGATGAGCTAAACCGATTGCTGGAAGGGTCCAGTAAGACATGGGATGCCTGAGCTTAATCAAGAAAAGCAGATGAAGAGTGTTTTAAAACTGGCAGAAATAAAAGATATCCCTCAGATCTGGGAGATCCTTCAGCAGGCAATTGTTCGCAGAAAAGCAGACAACAGCAACCAATGGCAGGATGGTTATCCAAATCCGGAAGTCATCAAAAGTGATATTGAAAAGAAAGCTGGTTTTGTACTTCTTTTGGATCAAGAGATCGTAGGCTATGTGGCTGTGTTGATCAATGATGAACCTGAATACGATAACATTGTCGGAAAATGGCTCACGAAAGGTGACTTTGTTGTCTTTCACCGAGTTGCGATCTCCGATCTTCATTTGGGAAAGGGATTGGCCAAAGAGATCTTCCTGCATATTGAAAGTTATGCCGAGGCAAAGAACATTCGCAGTATAAAAGCCGATACCAATTTTGATAATCCCGCGATGCTCAATCTTTTCGAAAAGATTGGGTATGTCTACTGCGGGGAAGTCTTTTTCAGAGGAAGCCCCAGGAAAGCATATGAAAAAGTGGTCTGATTCTTGGACCATTTTTAACTATCAGTTATTCATTTTTTTTGGATCCTATGAAAACCTTCGCTCTTCTTTTTATCATTCTTTTTTCACTTTCTGCCTGTAATAACAGCTCTATAGAAACACCTGAATTAGAGGATGAGATAACTGAGATTATACAGGATACAACCTCTGTTTCTTCTTTAAAAGAAGATACATTAGAGGCCGTTCCTGTGGTAAGCAAGGAAGAAACTACATCCAAAAAGAAGATCGAGAAACCGAAGGTCGAACCCGTTAAAAAAGTTGAGGTGGATGTAGATGTGATCGATGATCGAATCTATGATCCAATGGACGATCCTGACTATATCGGTACGCCTTGTGGAGATTATGATGAGTTCGGAAACTGTACAAGGCACCATCATAAGTACGTGAATTTGAAAGCTGAATTTTCGGATAGTATCTGATCCTATACTCTAATTTGAATCTTATTTTTTTATTGATTTGACAAGCAATCTAAGTATTTCAACTTAGGCTGATTCAGAGTTAATTACTTGTTTATCTTTCTGGCTAGTCTTTTTTTAGGATTATTTGATTCTGAAACAGGAATATTTGTATTGTGATTTTAAAACAAATATTATGAGCAGTTCAGAATTAACATCGTCAAACTTTGAATTTAAGAAAGCTAGTGGTTTTATTAAGTTGAGTGGAAGATTCATATCTGTGAATCCGAATGAGCGTTGGGACTCTATATTGACAATTGCCGAGGATATCGCTATGAATTCAAAAAGATTGAAGATCATTTTAGATATTGAATACATCAGTTCGATGGATATTAAATATTTGTTTGTTCTGCTTAAATCAGTTAATGCTTTAAAAAATCCATCTTCAGTACTTTCAATTGTATGGAAATATGAATCGTTTGATGAAGATCACATGGATTTAGGTATGACGCTCAAATCGAGTTTAGCTGGTAATGTCAGTTTTCAGTTCATCGAATCAGACACCCTCCTAGCAGCTTGATCAGATTCTACAACAACTTCATCGTAAAAATTTTACGTTCATCTCCCGTTCATTTGTTGAAAATATGTTGATTACTTTTTAATCATTTGTTGATTATTTTTTAATCATTTTAATTCAAAAGTAAACTACATTTGCTGTAGAACAATGGCTGAACTTCCAGTCAGTATTCCGCAGTTTTTTATTACGATATGCAGCTGTTTTAACCTTTAAAAGCTTAAAAATGGCTGGTTTGCGATCAATAGTACACATGGATCTCGACACCTTCTTTGTGTCGTGCGAGCGTCTGCTGGACAGTCGACTCATTGGAAAACCCATACTCATCGGCGGCACCAGCGATCGGGGGGTAGTTGCGTCGTGCAGTTACGAAGCCAGAAAGTTCGGTATCCACTCGGCTATGCCGATGAAAATGGCAAAAGAGCGTTGTCCTGAAGCGATCATTATCAAGGGGAATTCAGGAACCTACAGCAACTACTCAAAAATGGTTACTGAGATCATCAAGGAAGCTTCTCCTATCTATGAAAAGTCTTCCATTGATGAATTCTATATGGACTTCTCCGGTATGGACAAGTTCTTTGGCACCATGAAGTACGCCTCAGAGCTCCGACAAAAGATCATTCGGGAAACAGGGCTCCCGATCTCTTTCGGACTCTCCCAGAACAAGACCGTATCGAAGATCGCAACCGGACAAGCCAAACCAAACAATCAGCTGCTGATCGATCACGGAACAGAGAAGAATTTCCTCGCTCCTCTTTCGGTACAGAAGATTCCTATGGTCGGACTGAAGACCTATCAGACGCTCTGCAATCTCGGGATCCGAAAGATCCATACCGTGCAGGAAATGCCTGTAGAAATGATGGAAAGTGCACTGGGACAAAATGGGATCGGGATCTGGAAAAAAGCGCAGGGAATTGATAACTCGCCGGTAGAGCAGTACAACGAACGAAAGTCGATCTCCACAGAACGCACATTCGATTACGACACGATCGATGTCGCCAAGCTGAAAGGAATCATGGCTGCCATGGCTGAAAACCTGGCCTTCCAGCTTCGAAGAGGGAATAAGCTCACCGCCTGTGTCACCGTGAAGATCCGCTACTCCGACTTCCAGACACAGACACTTCAGAAGCACATTCCTTACACCGCAGCAGACCACGAGCTCATGCCCATTGTTGCGGAGCTCTTCGACAGGATCTATAACCGAAGACTACTTGTCCGACTGATCGGCGTTCGTTACAGTTCACTTGTTTCAGGAAACCATCAGCTCAACCTCTTTGATGACGGTACCCGTTACTCAGAGCTCTACGGGGCAATGGATAAGATTCGTTTGCGCTTTGGAGACCGTTCCGTAATGCGCGCCATAGGTCTCGATGCCAGAACGATCGGACGATGGAATCCATTCAGCGGAGAACCACCACCGTTGTTGGCGAACAGACGAATATGAGACCGCTGCGCTGAGAGAAGAGAGATAGCCACGCTGAGAGAAGAGAGAGATATTCATTTAAAATTACAATATGCACAACTACAAAAACCTGAAGATCTGGAAGAAATCAATGGATTTGACAGAAATGATATACAAAGAAACTTCAGAATTTCCACCGGATGAAAAATACGGCTTAACGAATCAGATAAGACGTGCATCATCCAGTATTCCATCAAACATTGCTGAAGGATCCGGAAGACAAAGTGAAAAAGAATTCAAGTACTTTTTATCCATATCACTAGGTTCATGCTACGAAGTAAGCACACAGCTCGAGCTTGCTAAAAGGCTTTCTTTAATAAAAGAAGAGGAAAGCAACCCAATATTTCATGAATTAGATCAAGTTGAAAAAATGATTATCGGTTTCATGAAGTCTCTGGGAGAATAAAAATCTCACAGTGAAACGGTCTCAACTCTCAGTTCTCTCAGCGTAGCGGTCTAAAAAAATGTTCTTAAAAAGTCACTTCAGTTTACGGTACGGACTTGTAGCTCCGGAAGAGTTGGTTTCCTGGTCAAAGGAGGCGGGATATGAATACGTTGCGTTGTGCGACATCAATTCTACTTCTTCTACCCTGAGCTATGTGAGGGAAGCACAGAAAACAGGAACGAGACCAGTGATCGGAGCTGACATCCGAAACGGCATAGAGCAATGCTATCTGCTAATCGCAAAAAACAATCGAGGATTACATGAGCTCAACCGATTCCTGTCGCAACACCTGCACGATGAAACTGTTTTCCCAGAAACCCCTCCTCATCTGGGCAATTGTTTCACGATCTATCCATGGGGCAAAGAACCCGGAAAGCTAAGAGAAAATGAATGGATAGGTATCCAAAGCTCTCAACTCAACCAGCTGACCATCAAAAAGAGTAAAGTAGCCTACCAACGGATGCTCTGTATGGAATTCATGACCTTTCGGAACAAAAAGGATTTCAATGCACATCGGTTATTGCGTGCGATCGACAACAACATCCTCTTATCCAGATTATCCACAGATCAACAAGCCAGTGAAGAGGAAAAACTCATCCCACTTAACGAATTACAGGAACGATTTCAGGATTTTCCGGAGCTGATCGAACGGACAACCGAGCTTCTCTCCCATTGTCATATTCATTTTGGCTTTGGAGACGACGCTACCCCTCAGAATCTGGCCACCTATACAGGCAGCAAAGAAGAAGATCTTGAACTACTCAAAGAACTTTGTGCCGAAGGACTTGATTATCGATACCCGATCACCACCGATGAGATCATTGCTCGCATCGAAAAAGAGATAGAGATCATTGCCGAAAAGGATTATCTCTCCTACTTTCTGATCACCTGGGATTTTACTTCGTACGCCCGTTCGAAAGGCTACTTCTATGTGGGAAGAGGAAGCGGAGCCAACAGTATTGTTGCCTACCTGTTGAGAATCACAGACGTTGACCCACTGGAGCTGGACCTCTACTTTGAGCGTTTCATCAACCTGTACCGAAAAAACCCGCCTGATTTCGACATCGACTTCTCCTGGAGAGACCGGGATGATGTTACCCAATACATTTTTGATCGCTACCCGAATGCCGCATTGTTATGCACTTACAACACCTTTCAATACAGTGCTGCAGTGAGGGAGCTGGGAAAAGTATTCGGTCTCCCAAAGTCTGAGATCGACATCCTGAGCAAAGGAAAGTTTCAGTTCGAGAAGCTGGATCAGGTTTCTCAGCTGGTGATCAAATACAGTAAATACATTCATGGGCTCCCCTCTCATCTTAGCGTGCATGCAGGAGGGATCATCATCAGTGAGAAGCCCATCAGCTGGTATTCTGGTACCTTCATGCCACCCAAAGGGTATCCAACCACTCAGTTTTCAATGCTGGAAGCAGAAGATGTCGGACTTTACAAATTTGACATTCTCAGTCAGCGTGGACTTGGGAAGATCCGGGAAGCGGTAGACATTATCGCATATAACCAACCCGAGAACCCCTCCCATGACATCCATGACATTCGCTATTTCAAGGAAGATGAAAAGGTCAAAGACTTATTGAGAAACGCAAAAGCCATGGGATGCTTCTATGTCGAATCACCTGCCATGCGGATGTTGCTTGTAAAGCTACAGGTAGACACCTATCTCGGACTTGTGGCTGCAAGCTCCATTATTCGACCTGGAGTTGCTCAATCCGGAATGATGCGAGAATACATCCTTCGCCATCGCTATCCTGAAAAGCGAAAAGAAGCCCACCCTATTCTTCAGGAGATCATGCCGGAAACCTATGGTGTGATGGTCTACCAGGAAGATGTGATCAAAGTGGCCCACCATTTCGCTGACCTTTCACTTGCTGAAGCCGATGTATTACGCAGGGGGATGTCCGGAAAATTCAGATCCAGAGAGGAGTTTAACAAAGTCAAAGAGACCTTCTTCAACAATTGCTACCGGAAAGGATTTGAGCACCAAGTCGTAGCAGACATCTGGAGGCAGATCGAAAGTTTTGCCGGCTATGCTTTTTCAAAAGGGCACTCTGCATCCTATGCCGTTGAAAGCTACCAGAGCTTGTATCTGAAAGCTCACTATCCACTCGAATACATGACAGCCTGTATCAATAACTTCGGAGGATATTACCGAACAGAAGTTTACGTGCATGAAGCGCGCACATGGGGCGCCATCATTCTTGCTCCTTCCATCAATGAAGGCGATTACGTCTGTACATTAAAGGGAAAGGAGCTGATCCTCGGATTTATTCTCGTAAACGGAATCGAAGGAAAACTCATCGTAAAGATCATTGAAGAACGAAGGAAGAATGGTGTATTCAAAAACTTTGACGATCTGATGAAGCGCTGCATCATTCCTCTGGAACAGCTATCTCTCATTATCCGGATCGGTGGATTAAGAGACTTCCCAGAATCCCGAAAAGAATTACTTTGGAAAGCCCACTTGTTCCACAACAAGGTGAAAGACAAGCAACATGTACCGGTTCTTTTTGAAACAGAGCGGAGAAATTTCTCAATTCCCCAACTCACCGAACAGGAGCTCGAACTTGCGTTTGAACAAATGGAGCTTCTTGGATTCCCGCTTTGTAATCCTTTTCTGCTATTGGCCCAAAAAACCACCCCTAATTGTGCGGCCAGATCGATCCATCAGCATCACGGGAAAAAGATCCTCACCTACGGTTACCTCATCGCTCTGAAAAGATCAAGAACCAACAAAGGAGAAGACATGTTCTTCGGGACTTTTATTGATCAGCACGGAGACCTCATCGATACTGTTCATTTCCCGGAATTTGCAAGAAAATATCCATTCTACGGAAAGGGAATCTATGAGCTCCATGGTGTTGTAACGGAGGAATTTGGCTACCATACAGTTGAAGTAGGCATGATGATCAAACTAGCATTCATGGAAGACATACGATTCAGCGAAAATGCCGAGATCAGCTAAAATTCCAATGAACGAAGAAAAAACTTATAGCAAAACAGCTATATTTGTCGGCCTGACAGCAGGAAATACCGATGCGCACGTGGTGAAATTGGTAGACATGCCATCTTGAGGGGGTGGTGCCAACAGGCGTGCTGGTTCGAATCCAGTCGTGCGCACTCTGATCAAAGCACTAATCGAAAGATTGGTGCTTTTTTCATTTGAGGCGAGTCTGAGCTTTCTCAATAATCAAGGAAAAATTAAAGGGATAAAAAAAAAGCCAATGAATCACTTGGCTTTTTTTATACTTCATTTGGAAACGAAAGGCCTAAATTAATGATCCTCTGAATTAGTAGTTGATTCATTAACGAAGGCATTCATAGGGTTTAGAATGAATTTTGAAGCTTTAACACGATAATTAAATGACTCAAAACAAATTCCATTGTACGTAAGTCGCATTGTATAAGTTCCTGGTTTCAAATCCGAAATATCCTCACCATTCACCGTGAAGGCATAATCTGATTCAGATACCCATACAACGCTGTAATCATTCGATGACGATATAGTAATATCAATTGAACCATCTGAAGCTAGATTTGTTGAAGCATGATTTATCATACTAGAAATTGAAGGAATTTGAGGCTCTGACAAAGTAATAATTGATGTTACTGCCTGGTCATTAGCATCGGTAACAATCATTTCATAATTTCCCACGGATAGACCATGAAAAGAATAATTGTCGTTAGGATATTCCATTCCATTTATTGTATACGGTGCAGTACCGCCTACAATATAAATTGTAATGGCTCCATCATCTCCACCTTTACAAGTAGGATTTGTACTTTCCACGTTTAGGGAAAGTTGAGAAAAAACTGAAGAAGCAGTTATAAGAAATAGGTTTAATAGAATCGTTTTCATTTGTTATTGTTTTAAATATTATGGTACAAAGTTGAAGACCAATGACAATTTAGCAAAAAATAACACATGTTATAAAATGAAAATAATTGAAACTACTTAATATTTCTAAGTGTTAATACGTATACTGCTTCAAAAAGAAAGTGATAAATTAAACAAGCCCCCAAACAAATATCTTCCCATCATCAGAGCAAGAAGCAAACTTATCCGGCGAAATTATAGTTAAGGAATTCACAGAGTGACGATGTCCACCATTTTTAAAATCAATTCGCTGTACAACCTTTTCAAATCTGGAATCCCAGATCTTAATGGTCTTATCACGACTGCAGGTTACCCACAGCTCGTCGTTTAATTTAAGAATATCGTAGATCACGTAATTATGCGCGGGAATACTCTTCAATAAAGTGTCATTCTCAAAATCCCAGATCTTAAGAAGGGCATCCTTCCCTCCTGAGACCAGTCTATCGTCACCGATAAAACTTACAGAGGTAGAACCACCTACATGTGCATTGAGCGATCTGATCTCATTAAAATAGGTCGTATCCAACACACGAATCGTCCCATCCTGACAAGCAAGCGCAATTCTTTCTCCATCCGAAGAAACCGCTATTCTTCTGATCTTCCCTGAATTTAGTGGCAAAAAAAGTAGCAGCTCATGTTCTTTTAGCGTCCAGACTCCAAGATTTCCATCTGCATCAGTGGAATACCAATGTCCTTTTTGAGAATTGATCTGCAGACAGAATATTGCAGACCTGTGCTGAACGAAGTGTCGGAGCTCTTTCTTTTGGAAAAGTTCAATCACGTGAATAGAACCACCCTTCAAACCAACAAATAAACGACTGTTGCTTGGATCTGTCTTCACTGCATAAGCAGCTTCCGATAATCGAATCGTAAATTGATCCTGAGTACCCTTTTCAAGATCCCAGCGTGCAGAAAAAGCATCAGCAGCAACGGAATAAACAAAACCATCAAGATGGTCGATCTGGAAAACACTCCCAACGTGACCATTGAATTCTTTTTGTTTAACAAAGGACATTATCCTTCCTGTTCTTCTTCTACCTCTTCTTCGTCAGAATTAACCTGCTTAAGTCTAGCGGCGTAATCATCAGGAAGGAATTCAAAGAAAGTATCCCCTCTCAAGCCTAAACGAAGACATTCCAGCGGAATCATTTCATTTGGAGCTATATTTCCAAGATTCACTTCAGCTCCAAAAAGCTTGATGAACCAAACCTGCTGATTTTTCTGAGGCGCTTCCCAAAGGATCTTCTCTGGTGCTACTTTAGAAATAATACGATTGATCAAGATCGTGTGTGCCGATCCATTTGGTCTGAACACACCTACATTTCCAGATTCTCTCCCTTCCGCGATCACCTTCCAAGAACCTGCTTCTAACTCAGTGCTCATCATCTTGATCCATTTTCCTGGTGAAATCAAAATTCCTGAATCTTTTGACCCCACTTCAGAAAGAACGGTATAATTCTTAGAGAATTCACTGATCAATTCGCACTTTTCGTCGTGATTAATAATGATCGAACCATCAGAAACTTCCAGAAGATCAAGACCATACTTGTCGATAAACTTCAAATAATCCTTATGCTTATTTCGTGCATAGAATACCTCAAACAAAGTACCACCAAAATAAGGTCTGATACCAGCTTCTCTGTAAAGCTTGATCTTCTCTTCAAGATCATTGGTTACCAAAGCAGTACCAAATCCTAGTTTCACAAGATCGGTAAGATTTCCGGAAGCCTGAATGAAGTCTTCAACTTCACGTAAACTCAACCCCTTATCCATCATCATTGTTACTCCCTTCTCTCTGGGCTTCGGACTTCTGTCCGGTACAAAAGGTAATTTATAATTCATGTTGTTTATTCTTCCGACAAATCTAAGAATTCTTGGACTTTCTTGAGTGACGGGTTAATATCAAATATTTCTTGTGCAATTTTTTTATCCTGTTCACAGCATTTTGCGAACAAAATCATCGCCTCTTCTTTTCTCCCAAATAACCAAAGAACATTCACCTTCAGCACTTGAGCAATCAGCATTCCGGGATTCGCTTCTATGAAACTTTCAATAAACTCCTTTGCATCGACAAGATCTGTTTCACAAAGCAATTCAATAAAATTGGTCAAGCACTCATCGTCCTTTGGATCCAAGGCAAGCGATAACTGATAAAATTCAGCAGCTTGTTCAAGATCATCAATCTTTTCATACGCTCCGGCAATGACATGATAGATCCCGGCATTTTCAGGATCAAGTTCAGCCGCCTTGTGCAACAATACCAATCCTTCTTTTGTTCTACCCTCAAGATCTTCAATGATTCCTAATCCAAGCCAAGCATCGGGTAGCATCGGAGCCAATTCCAGACTTCTTTTGTAGAAGTGTCTTGCCAGCTCCAATTCATTCAACTGCTCATGGGCCTCACCGAGATAGCACAATGCCATTGGATCGTCACCATCAAGCTCTATACATTTGTGAAAGCTTTCAATCGCCAGTAAATATTTCTCCTGAGATAAATATGCATTTCCCATGTTGAAATATACCGGACCGAAATCTTCATTGATCAGAACACAATAATCATACGCCCAAAGTGCTTTGTCATAATTCTCGAGCTTCGTATATGCATTCCCTAAATTATACCACGCGGTGAATGAATAAGGGTTTTCATCAATATAGTCAGAATAGCACTTGATGGCACTTTCATATTCTCCCAGATGATCATAACAAAATGCAATCTCATAGATCGCACCTTCATTATGCGGGTTAAATGCAATCGCTTCTTTAAGCACGTCTACCGCTTTTCGATAATCACCGGCATTTTCGAATTCCATTGCAAGGTCAAGGAAAATCTCATCTTTATCTTCTGCTTCAGAAAGATCAAGTGCCTCTCTGAAATAACGGATCGCATTCTTTGAATCCTTTAATTGGCTAAAAATGGATGCCTTTGTCAATAGCAATTCACTCGTTGGCGACTCCCACTTTTCAATTCGTGAAATAATGTTGAGTGCTTCCTTCAGATGCCCCATAGCAGAAATCGCCTGAGCCTTTCTAAGGTGAAAGATCGACAAATAAGGGAATTGATCCAATGCATGCTCAGCGCATTTCTTCGCTTTCGTATACTGGCTATTGATCAGAAAATGATCGATCAGGGTTTCCAACCGATCACTATCAAGATATACCATTGAACCTCCTTTCAGAAATTCTTCGAATCGTTCGAGATCTTCATTGAGATGATTCTCCATGAAGTCATCATCATCTTCATCAAACATATCGTTCAATTTGTTACTGTAATGTACAACTTAAGAACCACATCATTATTACACGGTTCTATTTGTTATTAACAGACAATTAACATATCCCTATTTTCCGGAACGCTTGCGATCTGTTTCTTTAAGAAGAATCTTTCTGATCCTTAGATTCTGTGGAGTTACTTCAACATACTCATCTGACTGAATATATTCAAGACATTCTTCCAGACTGAATACTTTCGGTGGAGCAAGTCTTACTTTATCATCAGCTCCAGATGAACGCATGTTCGTCAACTTTTTCGTCTTCGTAACGTTCACACAAAGATCACCAGATCTTGAGTTCTCACCGATCACCTGTCCTTCGTAAATATTCTCATTCGGATAGATAAAGAACTTTCCTCTTTCCTGAAGGTTATTCAAAGAGAAAGGAATTGATGTCCCTTGCTCTAAAGAGATCAATGAACCATTCTGTCTTCCCGGAATTTCACCTCTATACGGTTGGTATTCCAAGAAACGATGCGTCATTACTGCCTCTCCCGCCGTTTGAGTCAATAAATAATTACGAAGACCAATAATTCCTCTTGAAGGAATCAAGAACTGAATGATCATTCTTTCACCTTTCGGTTCCATGTTGGTCATTTCTCCTTTACGCTTCGTAACAGCTTCCACAGCCGTTCCAGAATGCTCTTCAGGAATATCAATAGTTAATTCTTCAACCGGTTCGCACTTTACCCCATCAATCTCCTTGATAATCACCTGTGGCTGTCCCACCTGCAATTCATACCCTTCTCTTCTCATCGTCTCGATCAATACAGAAAGGTGAAGAACACCTCTACCGAAAACGATCCATTTATCAGCTTTATCAGTGTCTGCTACTCTTAATGCCAAGTTTTTCTCCAATTCTTTTTCCAGTCTTTCCTGAATATGACGAGAAGTCACAAACTTTCCTTCTTTACCAAAGAATGGTGAATCGTTGATCGAGAACAACATTGACATTGTAGGCTCGTCAAGCTGAATCGTTTGAAGCGGCTGTGGATTATCGATATCACAGATACAATCTCCGATCTCAAAACCTTCAATACCTGTAATCGCACAAATATCTCCCGGTTGAACCTCAGCTACTTTCTTTCTTTCAAGACCTTCAAAAACAAACACTTCTTTGATTCTTTGCTTCTGCTGATCACCGTTTCTTTTGTTGATGATCACCGGCTGATTTTCCTTGATCGTACCTCTTGTCAAACGACCGATGGCAATTCTACCTACGTAAGAAGAATAATCAAGTGAAGTGATCAGCATTTGCGTATTTCCTTCTTCGATCTTTTTTGGTGGAAAATACTCAAGGATCTGATCAAGAAGAGGCGCGATACTATTCGTTGGATTTCTCCAATCAGTAGACATCCAACCGTTCTTTGCAGAACCGTAGATCGTTGGAAACTCCAATTGCTCCTCGCTCGCATCCAATTCAAACATCAGATCAAACACCTTCTCATGCACCTCATCCGGAGTACAATTTTCCTTATCAACCTTGTTAATCACCAAAAGCGGCTTCAATCCCATTGACAAAGCTTTACCAAGTACAAATCGTGTTTGAGGCATTGGACCTTCAAAGGCATCAACCAACAAACATACACCATCTGCCATATTCAATACACGCTCGACCTCACCACCAAAATCGGCGTGACCCGGAGTGTCAATGATATTAATTTTTGTACCCTTATAGGAAACGGATACATTCTTTGAAACGATCGTGATCCCTCTTTCACGCTCAAGGTCATTGTTATCCATGATCAATTCACCAGTCGGACGATCTCTCTCATTCATCACATTTCCTGCTTCGATCATCTTATCAACCAAAGTTGTCTTACCGTGGTCAACGTGCGCTATAATGGCAATATTCCTAATTTCCATTGCTTTATTCTTACTTATTATCTTTTATTACCGTTTGATCTTGATCTGTTTCCTCTAGAGCCTCCAGAATCTCTTGAACCTCCAGAATCTCTTGAGCCTCCTGAGAATTTACCCTTTGATCCTGAACGATCTGATCCTGAGCTTCTTTCTCTTCTTCCGAACCCTGAACCAGAACCTCCTGACCTTGAGCCTGAACCACCTGATCTTGAACTAGAACCAGAACCACCTGATCTCGAACTAGATCCACCAAATCTCGAACCGCCAGACTTATGTCCTCGTCCTCCTCCGGATGACCTTTCCTTCTTGGTGATCTCGATCTTTACTTCATTTCCTTCGTAGCTACTTCCGTTCACTCCTTTAAGGATCTTATCTGCAAACTCATCATCTGCTTCGAAGAATGAAAAAGACGTCATGATATCTATTCTACCTACGTTCGACGATGTCAAACCTGTCTGGTCGCATACGTGACGAAGTAATCCTCCAGGATTCAATCCATCTCTTCTTCCAAGACTAACAAAGAATCTGGTCTTACCAGTTTCATAGTCATCTCTTCTTTCCTTACGCTTCGGACGATCATCATCTCGACGGTCATTTTTCGAACCTGAAGCATTTAGATCACCTGCTCTTTCGTAATACTCAATGAAACGATTGAACTCAGCAGAAATGAATCGCTTAACCACTTCTTCCTTTGAAAGATCTTCAAATTCAGCCATGATCCTTGGCATAAAGCCTTCGATATCCTTTTCCTTAACCTGAGTAGATACAACCTTATTGATCAATTTTCCAAGCTGAACTTCACAGATCTCTTTTGCATCAGGAATCTGTCCTAATGAAAAAGAAGTACGCATCTGTTTTTCGATCGCTTTGATCTTGTAATTTTCTCTGGTGTTCACTAATACAAGTGACTGACCTTTCTTACCTGCTCTTGCAGTTCTACCACTTCTGTGTGTGTAGTTCTCAATATCATCCGGTAAATTGTAATTGATCACATGTGTAATGTTATCAATGTCAATTCCTCTTGCCGCAACATCAGTCGCTACAAGGATCTGTAGATCTTTTTTTCTGAATCGATCCATAACACGGTCTCTCTGTGCTTGAGACAGGTCTCCATGCAATGGTTCCGCATTATAGCCATCTTTTGCCAGTTTTTCAGCAACATTTGCTGTTTCCTGACGAGTACGACAGAAGATCAATCCATAGATATCAGGGTGAAAATCGATCAATCGCTTCACTGCTGCATATCTGTCTTTTTCTTTGACCACATAATAGATGTGCTCAATATTTTCGTTACTCTGATTTTTATGTCCGATAGAAACTTCAAATGGATTCTCCATGTAGTTCTTCGCTATCCTTGCTACTTCAGCCGGCATTGTTGCCGAGAACAACCAAACATTCTTATAGTCCGGTGTAGATTCCAGGATTGCATCGATATCTTCTTTGAATCCCATGTTTAGCATTTCATCTGCTTCATCCAGTACAACGGTCTCAACATCAGAAAGCGAAATTGCTTTTCTGTTGATAAGGTCCATTAATCTTCCCGGAGTTGCTACGACGATTGCTACGCCTTTTTTAACATCTGTCATCTGACGGCGGATATCTGTACCACCATACACCGCAACGATGTTAATTTTTACATACTTTGCAAAAACCTCAAGATCCTTTGAAATCTGTAGACAGAGTTCACGTGTCGGACAAATTATTAAGCCTTGTGGATTTTTACTGTTTTCTTCGATCTTACTGATCAAAGGAAGACCAAATGCAGCGGTCTTACCTGTTCCTGTTTGAGCTAAACCAACAAAATCACTATTATCACCAAGAAGGTGCGGAATAGCTTGTTGTTGGATCGGAGTAGGTGCTTCAAACCCCATTTCTTTTAACGACTTCAGCACCTCACTCTTTAGCCCGAGTTCCTCAAATGTCATCTAATACTATTAAAATTGGCTGCAAAGGTACGCTATTTCTGACAATCAGCAGAATAAATTATTTCCTACCCTCTTCAGAATCACCTTGATCTGTCTTTTCTGATAGCGCAGATGGGTTTTGTGGCTGAATCGACGACTCGATTTTCTCTTCCTTCACTTCAATCGAAGGGCTTTTTTTAGGTGATTCATAGCGCATTGCCTCGTCAATATCTGACGAATATTGATCCAAAGGCCTTTGAATATCTCTTGCGGTCTCCTCAACAATTCCTGTCAAATTGAGGTCCTTTTTGATATCCATTCCTGATTTCTTGATCTCTTGCTGCAATTCAGAAGACGCATCCTTGATCTGCCTCATAGTCCTTCCGAGTGTTCTTGCCAACCCCGGAATGCTCTTTGATCCAAAGAACATCAGGATGAACACTAGGATCAAAAGGATTTCAGAACCGGAAACATCATTAAGAAAAAGTAACATCTTCTAAAATTGGTTCACAAAGTTAACGAAAATGCTGAGGTCTTTCGTCCTCTTACTTTACCTTTTGTATTTTTTGGATCACTCTTAAAATGATCCGGTTAGGAGTAAACGGAACAAATACTTTCAACATGAATGCAAATGAAGGAAAAGTGATCTTTTGAAGACGGCCTTTCATCATTGCATTATATCCCTTTTCCGCTGTTGCCTTCGCTGTATCGGCCATTGCAAATAAGCCACTGCCTGCCATTCCCGCTGTAGCTTCAAAACCAGTATTCACCGGACCAGGACAAAGAGCAGTGACGGTAATTCCGTATTCACGAACCTCCTCACTCAACGCCAACGAAAAAGAATTTACATATGCTTTCGTTGCATAATAATTGGCCATATATGGCCCAGGAACAAATCCGGCAGTACTCGAAGTATTCAATATCCTCCCTTTCCTTCTTTTGATCATCTGGGGAAGAATCAAATGTGTCAATTCAACAAGTGTAGAAATATTCAATTGGATCATGTCAAGTTCAGAAGAAATTGATCTTTCGTGAAAAAGGCCATATCCACCAACTCCTGCATTGTTAAATAAAAAATCGATCTCCAAACCTTGATTTGAAATTTGATCGACAATTTCTTGAGCAGCATGTGGCCGGTTAAGATCCACTACAATCACTCGCGTTTCAACATTATAATTTTCTCTTAACTCTTCAGAAAGCTTCACCAATTCATCACCTCTTCTGGCAACTAAAATTACATTACCACCTTTTGAAGCATGAATTCTTGCTAATTCTTTCCCGATACCACTTGAAGCACCGGTCACAATTCCCCATCCTATCTTATTCATTTTCATTTTTTTATTGCATCCCAAGCAAGTTCAAACAGTCGATCTTTGAAGTCTTGATTCGCAGCGTTTTCAGGATGAGCTTTCAAATAAGCCACACTGGTTTCTACCATTCCTGACATCGTTTGAACCAGTAACATTGGCGGTACTTTCTTTAAAATCCCTTGATCAATCCCTTTTTCAGCGAGCTCCAAACTCATTTGAACAAAACGATGATTACTATAGATTTGTTCATTGAAATAATGGGAATTTTCAAATTGTCGCATAAACACAAAATCTTCAGGATTTTCCATGTTCCATTCAAGCGATGCAAGCCAAAATGTATAGATGCTTTCCTTTAAGGTGGCACCCTTATATATCTGATCTGCAGTATATTTAAATAGTCTATCCTTTAAATCATTATACAATTCCTGAATGAGAATGTCTTTTGTATTGAAATAGTGGAAAAGGATCCCGTTACTCACACCAGCCTCTTTAGCGATCTTCGCAGTTGCTGTGCTGTAAAAGCCATTTTCAGCAAATAACTTTCTGGCGGTGATCATCACCTTTTGCTTCTTGTCCATTGACATCATTTGAAACAAAAGTAATAAGATTTTCGAACATTGACTGATTAGTCAATCCTATTAATATCCTGCTTTTTCCTTAGGGTAAGCATTGAAGGTACCTGAGGCCTTTGCGATCAATTTTCCATGATCATTTTTAATCTCCCCTTCCATAAACACGATCGATCTGCCCTTGCGTATTAACACTGAAGTACCTTTCAGTAAATCATGATTAAATGCAGGAGCCACAAACGTAACCTTCATTTCAATTGTTCCTACGACTAAACCATCCGAACAAACCGCACTTAAAGCCCCTACACCCAGCAATGCATCGCATAATCCGGCAATTACACCGCCATGAACCGCATGCGGTGTAGCAAGATGATGTTCATTTATCCGGCAATTGTATTCGATCTTCCCCGGTTCGAGGATTTGAAAATCCATCCCCAGATACTGTCCAAACTTGTTAAACTCAATATACCTGGTAATGAGTGGATGTTTATTAAGATCAGACATTTACTTCTTTTTTTAAATGAACATCCATTTGCGGGAAAGGGAAACTGAAACCTTCCTCAGGGAATTGAGCGTAAACTCGCTCATTCATTTCAAAATAGACAGGCCAGTAATCGTCTGTTTTAACCCAAGCCCTCATAACCAGATCCACTGAAGAGTTGGCCATTGTCATTATTCCTACAAAGGTTTCCGGATCATTCAATATCCGTTGATCCTCATTCGCATATTTCAGAAGTGTCTGCTTCGCTCTCACCGCATCATCACCATAGGATATACTTATCGTCCAATCAACACGTCTCACATCAGCTTTTGTGAAATTTGTAATGTTCCCATTCGCCACTGCGCCGTTTGGCAAAATGATCACCTTGTTATCCCCGGTGTGCAGATAGGTATTAAAGATCTGAATCTCTTTTACCACTCCCTGCTCTCCTTGAGTCAGAATAAGATCCCCAACTTTAAATGGCTTCAATACCAAGATCATCACCCCTCCTGCAAAATTGGATAATGTTCCACTGAATGCCATACCGATAGCCAAACCTGCCGCCCCTAACAACGCTACAAATGAGGTCATTTCGATCCCCAACTGAGTAATTGCTGTGATGATCACTAAGATCTTCATCACCATGGATGAAAAACTTGAGATAAAAGTTACTAGCCCCTCATCAGTATTGCTTTTTTGCAGAACTTTCCTGATTGCTTTGGTCGCGAACTTTGCCAGGTAGAAACCTACAACTAGAATTATAACACAGATCAAAAGATTGGTCCCTATTCTCACTAAAAACTGGTTTACGTCAGTGTACTCAATCCCAAAGATCTCCTTAAGCCATTCCATCTTACTTTTTTTGACAAAGTTAAAACTTGAATGATACTTCCCTATGAAAGAATCGATTTCTTCTTTTAATTTTAAACCATGTTCTTCATTCTTTCAAAAGCATTACTATTTCTGACATCTCCCTTTGTTTGGATGATCGGTTTCATGTTGGCTGCATTTTTCCACAAAAAAGAGATCTGGAGAAAACGATCTAAATGGATCACACTTTCGATATTCCTCCTCTTTTCAAATAATGTGATCTTCCTTGAGTTTTGTCGATTATGGGAAATTCCCGGCACCAAAATCGAAAACGTAAAGCCGCACGATGTAGGAATCGTTTTAACTGGAATGGGAGAATACAACAATGATCTCGATGTCGTTAGTATACGACGTAGTGGAGACCGAATCTGGCAAGCATTGAGTTTGTATCACAAAGGCAAGATCCAAAAAATACTCATTACCGGAGATAATGGATATGTCACCGACAGAGGACTGCACGAAGCCAAACAAATCAAAGAAGTACTGGTCTCCTGGGGAATACCGAAGGAGGACATCATCACAGAGGAAAAATCACGGAATACTTATGAAAACGCCTTAGAAACAAAAAAGATATTATCGACAAGATATCCACACATGAATTCATTCCTTTTGATCACATCAGGAACACATATGAAACGATCATTTGCCTGCTTTAAAAATCAAGAAATGAGGTGCACTCCATTTTCTACTGATCTTCATACAGGGCCTACTAGAGGATATTATTGGGATCAATATATTATTCCTGACGTAAGCACCTTTTCTGACTGGAACAAACTCACGAAGGAGTGGGTCGGTTTTATAATCTACGATATAATTGGTTATTTATGATCTTTAAAATTAAAGACGGATATCTGGAACTTATCGAAAACTTTCTTGACAAGGAAGAAGCCGATCGTTTGTTTGATCTATTTCTAAAAACGATCCCCTGGAAAAAGGGAAACATTAAAATCTTTGGTAAGCAGCACTTAAAACCGAGACTAGAATCTTTTCATGCAGAAGATAACGTCGCATACTCCTATTCCGGGAATAAGCTGATCACGGAAAATTTTAATCCAGATCTTTCCGAAATCAAAGAGCGAATTGAAAATCAATGCTCGAGACAATTCAATAGTGTTCTGATCAATTTATATCAAGATGGAAAACACAGCAATGGTTGGCATTCCGACAACGAAAAAGAGCTGGGCATTGAACCCTTTATTGCCTCCCTATCACTTGGTGAGACTCGTATCTTCAAATTAAAGCATCAGGATGGTGATACATTGGACATTCCCCTCAAAGACGGAAGCCTTTTACTTATGGGAGGACAATTACAGCACAAATGGAAGCACTGCATTCCTAAATCTTCAAAAATCTTGGGACCCAGAATCAATCTTACATATCGAAATATCAAGATTTAAAAATCATATTGAATCACTTACGAAATTGAAAAAGAAGAATACCCGAAATTAATTTGATTCCGGGCATTTAATTATACATTATTTTTGCAATCCGTGAAATTAAGGTTAGTGTATATTCTATTGTTCATTCTTCCGATTTCTTCTTATTCCCAGGAGAAATCGATTGACGCGAAAAGATGCTCTGAAAAGATCACCATAGATGGACAATTTAATGAAGAGAGTTGGAAAGATGTCCAAACGGCTAAAGACTTTATTCAATTGAGTCCTCAGCCAGGAGCCCCATCAACCCATAATACGGAAGTTAAAATCATGTATGATGATCATTCATTGTACTTAGGAGTTATTTGCTACGATGACCCCCAACATATTTCCAGAATATTATGTCAGAGAGATGACTTCAATGCGAACATTGACAATTTCATGGTACTCATTGACACCTACAATGATGATCAAAACGGATTTGCATTCGGCGTAAGTAGCATGGGGGTTCAAATGGACTCTAAAATGTATATCGAAGACGAAGCTGTAGAAGTCAACATGGTTTGGAACAGCATGGTAACGATAACTGAAAAAGGATGGCAAATCGAATTTGAGATCCCGTATTCAGCTTTTCGTTTTCCGAAAGTCGAAATCCAGAATTGGGGAATTAATTTCTACAGACAAGTGAGTCGACTAAGGGAAGAAACAACCTGGTCCCCTGTCAAGCCTGATTTTGGCAATATCGTTGCCCAATGTGGATCATTGAAAGGCGTACAGGGAATCTCACCTCCACTAAGGCTTGCTTTCATGCCATATGTATCTTCATATGCAGATCACTACAGGAACGATGATCCGAACGTAAAAGACTGGAATTTCTCATTTAATGGAGGTATGGATATCAAATATGGGATTAATGAAGCGTTTACTCTTGACATGACCTTAGTGCCAGATTTTGGTCAGGTTGTTTTCGACAACCAGGTACTAAACCTAAGTCCATTCGAAATTCAGTTTAACGAAAACCGACAGTTCTTCACTGAAGGTACAGAGCTCTTCAATAAAAGTGGGCTATTCTATAGCCGTAGAATTGGAATACAACCTTCCTATTCTGTTCTGTCGACATTATTGAATGAGAACGAAATGCTAGATAACGTTCCTGGATCGACACGCTTATACAATGCTTCTAAACTTTCAGGTAGAACTAAAACGGGTACAGGAATAGGAATATTCAATGCCATTACTGCCGAGCAGTATGCAACAGCCATAAATCTGGATACCGATGTGAGACGAGATGTCTTAGTGTCACCATTAACCAATTATAATGTTTTGGTACTGGATCAAAATCTAAAGAACAACAGCTCGATTACATTGACCAATACAAATGTTCTGAGAGACGGGTCTTTTTACGATGCTAATGTCACTGGGATCGATTTCAAGTTAAACACCAATGACAACAGCTATTTCGTAAAAGGATGGTCTGCACTTACAGCTAAATTCGGGAATACTGTAAACAGCGGTTATAATGCCGGAATAAATATCGGTAAGCAAAAAGGAAACCTCGTTTACAATCTGTCTTACAATGAAGAATCAGACAGTTTCGACATCAATGACCTCGGTTTCAATGCTGTAAACAATAAACGAAACAGCAACGCACAGATATCTTACAGAACATTTAAACCCTTCTGGCGCATCAATAAGTCTGGTACTACTTTAAATGTCTATTATAATCGACTTTATTCGCCAGATGTTTATACTGCTTCTGGTGCTTCATTGAATTTCTTCAATAATTCAACGAAATTTCACGCTTCAGGAGGTCAAATAGGAACCTCTTTCACACAGGAGTACGATTATTTTGAACCAAGGAATTCAGGCTATTACTTTATCCGTCCGGGAGCCTATTGGGGCGGAATGTGGATCTCTTCAAATTACCAAAAGCGTTTTGCGCTCGATGCAAGACTAAATGCAAGTAAATATTACCAGAATGAGTGGTATGAAATGAATTACTCAATTTCTCCGAGGATTCGTATTTCACAACGCTTATTCTTGATCTATCAATGGTTCCAGGCCATTAATGTAAATGAACGAGGGTATGCAGTACCTTTCGGAACACCTGTATATCATACTGGCAATATTGTTTTCGGAGAGCGAAATCGTAATGTTGTCGAGAACACGATCAATTTAAGGTATACACTCACAAATCGCATGGGTATGACCTTCCGACTTAGACATTATAGATCATCTCTCAGTTATTTCTCGTTTTTTGACCTATTATCAAACGGCCAACTTGCTTCAAATTCAATGGATGGACTAGATGCCAATGAGGAAAATGTGTACAATACCAACTATAATGCTTTCACTATCGATTTTGTCTATCGTTGGGTATTCCTTCCAGGTAGTGAAATCAATCTTGTATGGAAGAACTCCATATTTTCAAGTGACAAGAACATTGAAGACAGCTACCTGAACAATTTTAATCAATTGTTTGATTACAACGCGGTAAACAGCCTTTCTCTTAAGGTTCTATATTGGCTTGATTATCAGTCACTGAAAAAAAGGAAGTAATCCCTGAATACTGACTTAAGTCATTTTATTAGGCATTAAGTCTTCCTACCTTGGTAAAAACTTAAAGTCATGTCAAAAGAAGATAACATACATTTTGTAGATCAGGTTGTTGCTGGTCTTAGAACAGCTGCAGATGAACTTGAAAAGCTGCAGTTACAAGTTGCACTCGGTAAGATGGAAGCATTTGACGCTTTCGAAGAAATGAAGAAGACCTATCGTTCGATTAATCACGAAGTTCAATTAAAGTTCATTTCGGGAAAAGAAAAGTATGAGGACATCAAGCAGTATATCGACGAATTACAAGTTCAATTTGAGTTAGGTAAAGCAGATACAGTTGAAGCCTTCAATCACCAGAAGAAACTTATTCTTGAAAAACTACATTCACTTGAAACAAAGATTCGTACAAACCCAACATTGAATGGTGCATATGCATATATAATCGAGTTGATTGAAAAGATAAAAGCTAAACTAGAAATCATTAGTAAACAATTGGAGCCTATGACTTCAAAAGTTGGTGATGCTGTTAAAAGTGGTTATGAAAGCGGAAAGGAATATACTTCTAAAGTGATCAATGACCTTAAGAACAGATTGGAAGGGGTGGACGACTTGCCTAGCAAAGCTTCTGTTTTTAAGGAGGAAATGGGAATGGCATTTAATCACTTTAAAAAAGCATTTGTTCAATCGTAATGATCAAATAAAGACACTAAAAAAGGCCTCAATTGAGGCCTTTTTTAGTGTTAGCTTTTCCAACCTTTCCAGTCATCATGATCTCCTTTAAAAATATCTCTAAGCACTCCCAAGGCTACAAATGCTGCAACCCCGAGACAAACCCATCCAAAAGAAGAAATACCTTTCCATAGCGGATGAACCTCATGAATAATAAACTGTGCCGCTCCTATGATCAATGCAGCCACAACAACGGCAGCAGAAACCTGTTTCGTAATTCTGTTTAAGGTATGTACCATAGGATCAACTCCTTTGTGCGTCAAATTCACGTCTACCCTACCAGTATTGATCTTTCTAACTGCATTTTTAAGGTCAAGGGGAAAATCCTCCATGTAGGCAGCAAATTCGTACAACCCATTAAAGATCCGTTTACCAAGTTTTAGTGGATTTAATTTCTTTCCAATTGCAGTAACCAAGTAAGGTTTTGCCAGATCAAGCAATTCCAGCTCAGGATCAAGTTTATGGATCACCCCTTCAACAGTCACCATTGATCTTGCCAACAGGAAGAAATGCGGAGGGACCTTCAGATCGTGATTAACAATAATATTCTTCAATTCAAGAAGAACCGTACTCATCTCATTCTGATGTAAACTTGAGACACTATAGCTTTGCACAAACTCATTCAAGGCATATTCAAGTGCACGAACATCTTTGATTGCCGCTTGCGAACTCATTTGTTGCAACACTCTTATTATCTTTCGTACATCCTCATCTCTGACGGCAAGGAATAATTGTCCAAGCATCTCGATGTCTTTCTCCATCATACTTCCCATCATCCCAAAATCTAGGAAACAGAGATGCCCATTGGGAAGTACAAGGATATTTCCTGGATGGGGATCTGCATGGAAAAATCCATAAGAGAATACTTGCTTGATATAGGTAACAGCTAGTTTTTTAGCAATATCCGTACAGTCATATCCTTTAGCCTGTAGTAAAGTCACGTCTGCCACCTTAATTCCAGAAATGAATTCCATGGTCAACACTTTTCCAGTGGTAAATGATTTGTACACCATTGGAACATGCGTCGTTCTGTCACTTGAATCTTTTTCAATTTTATTTGCAAAACGCTGGAGGTTCACAGACTCATTGATAAAATCGAGCTCCTTCATGATGCTCTCTTCAAAATTCTGAACAAGACCGTGAGGATCAAAACTTTTCAAAGATGGGATTCTCTTTTCAAAGATATCCGCAAGAGTATACATCACTTGAATATCTTCAATGATCATTTCTCGTATCCCAGGACGTTGAATCTTCACGGCAACCTTTTCTCCTGTCTTCAAAGTCGCTTTATGCACTTGAGCCATAGACGCAGATGCAAAAGGCTCAGGCTCGAACCACGCGAATAATTCGTCTACTGATTTTTTCAATTCTGTCTCTACCACTTCCCTAGCAACGCTTCCTGGAAGTGGAGTTACATTATCCTGAAGTTTTGTCAATTCTTCAATAAGATCCGCCGGAACAAGGTCAGGTCGATTACTTAGAATTTGACCAAATTTCACAAAGGTTGGTCCTAACTCCTCACACACCAATCGCATCTTTTCCCACTTCGAGTGAATGGCAGCATGCTTCTTGGTCGTTTTTGGTATCAATTTTCTGATAAGAGAAAACCTCTTTGTCTCCACCATATAGGCAACAAGGTCCTCAAATCCGTATTTAACAAAAACACGAAGGATCTGATTGTATCTTGCAAAAGAACGATACTTCTTTTTTATCCCATCAAATAAACCCATCGTTTACCCCTTGTTTTCAAGGTGATTAATCCTCGCTTCAGCCAAGGCCAGGTCTTTATTCAACTGGTTTATCTTTTCTTCCAGCTCCTTGATCTTATCTGTATGAGTTATGTTCACTTTTTCATAAAAGTCAGCAACAACTTCACCAATTTTGTGCTCAAGCTCTTCCTTCGCCTGAATCATTTTCAGGACTAACTTGTCTACAAATTCAATCTCATTCCCATCCTCATCGTAGGATTTTTCTTTGATGAATTCATTGATCCTGTCTTTTCCGTCTTCCGTAAAGTCTTTTAACTTTTCCATTAACTGAGTATCCTTAGACAAGGTGTAAAGATTGGCAGATAAAGTGAATAGTTCTAAAAATGTTTTCGCTTTCATGTTTCTAAGATAGTGAGGTAAATTTAATATATTTGCCTGTACTAAAAAATGACTAAGATCACCTATCGGTATCTGGACTAAAATCGTAAAAATGGATTTGCAGGCAAAAGTTTCTTCTATAATGACCACAGAAGTAGAATGTGTTAATCCAGATCAACACTTGGTTGACCTAAAGCATATTTACGAAAAAAGATCTTTTCATCACCACGTACCTGTAATTGAAAACTCCAAAATTGTAGGAATGGTTAGTCTCATTGATTTTATGAGAGCGATATCCTACTCAACCTTGGATGACAATGAAAAGGTATACCAAACCATGAAGGTTTCTGATATCATGTCTTCTCAACCTGTTACCCTTGACGAAAACGCGACAATCAGAGATGTAGCGGAATTATTATCGAGCGGAAACTTCAGTTCTGTAGTCATTACACGCAACGACCAACTTGCTGGAATCGTGACAGATACTGATCTTATTAGACTTATGTTGAAATAAGTCCATCGATTCATTATTATTTCATTTTTGTTTTTACATTTGGCCAACCACTATTTGGGAAGCTACATGTTACTCCGCAAAATTGATCAACCGAAGGTTGAGATACACCTTTATGATGATTGATATATTCATGTCCACTTCAGGGATAACGAAGTGATCAATGTTCAATTGCAAGACGAATTACTAAACATTTACCTTGAACTTACGGAAGGAAAACTTTATCGATTCCTTTTTACTGGAGGGGAGTTTGTGAGTATCTCGAAAGAAGCACGATATCATGCTAATGAAATTGAAGACATTTCGCCATTGGGTGCATCAGCAATTGTACTTTCCAACCTGGCTCACAAGATCATCGCTGATTTCTATTACAGAATCAATAAGCCTAAAAGACCTTATAAAGTACTCTGGTCGAAAGAGAAGGCTGTGAAATGGCTTTTGGATTCTGACTTTGGTTTTTAAAACTGATAATGGTCAGTTTTTATTCGCTTGGAAGAGGATAGTTTTGTCCTCAAAAAAAGATGAGTTGGAAAAAACTGAATCATGATGAGATCAAAGATGTTGTCTTTACTTCTTTAAAAGGTAACGTAAGTTATAGTGAAAAAAACCTGTTAGGTGTACCGGCTTCTTATCTTGACGATAAGGTTTTCCCAAAAGACAATACTCTTCCTAGAGACGCTCCTTTTCTCAGTACGATGGTCGAAAACCCAAATCATATTGGTTGTCATACTTTCGGAACTTCAGAGAGTTTTTTTTCCGGTACCCACAAAATTGAAAAGGATCTCATAGAGATCTGTGCAGTAGATATTTTTAGATCGAAAGAGAATTAAATTGATGGCTACGTTGCTTCTGGAGGAACTGAAGCGAATATCGAAGCGATCTGCATCTATCGCAATTACTACATGTATGAATTCAATGCGAAACCAGAAGAAATCTTGCTTGTTTGTTCAGCTGACAGCCATTATTCCATGGCAAAATCGGCCAACCTACTCAACATTCCGCTCTTAAAAGCAGAAGTTGATCAATTCACAAGAAAAATCGATTCTGAGAAACTTAAAACGTCCCTTATCGCCAAGAAAGAGAATGGAACTAAATATATCATTGCGGTTGCGAATATGATGACGACCATGTTTGGTTCGGTAGATGATCCATCTGATTACACGTCATTATTCAGCGCATTGGATCTTCCATATAAACTTCATATCGATGGAGCATACGGAGGATTCTATTACCCATTTTCAAACAAGGAAAATATCCTAAACTTCAACAATCCGGACATCACTTCCATAACCATTGATGCTCACAAAATGGCCCAAGCACCTTACGGAACGGGGATCTTCCTTATACGAAAAGATTGGATGAAATTTGCTCAAACCAAAGAAGCCTCCTATGTAGAAGGAGATGATTGTACCTTAATAGGAAGTCGCAGCGGTGCAAACGCGGTAAGTGTGTGGATGATCCTTTCTAAATACGGCCCATACGGATGGATGGAAAAGATCTTTGTTTTACAAAAAAGAACGGATTGGTTGTGCGAACAATTACAATCCAGAAATCTCGTGTTTTTTAGAGACAAACATGCAAACATTGTCACCATTGATTCCAGTTCAGTTGATTACGAAATTGCTGAGCATTATCACTTAATTCCAGACAATCATAATGATCCAAAATGGTTTAAGATTGTGGTAATGGATCATGTTTCGATCGATAAACTGAAGGAATTTTTAACAGCAATAGACGAAAAAAGGGACTAGTCCCTTTTTTTTATTCGATCTTGATAAGACCACCCTTTTCTTGTTCCTTTCCTTTTTTCCTCTTTTTGGTCTTCTTACCAGGAATATGATCTTCACTTGTACCACCTCCCGGAGGACCACCAAACGCATAGGTTTCCGTTCCTTGTTCGTCGTACTTATATTCTTCGATCATCTCTCCCTTTTTGTAGAATGCTCGTCTCTTTAGCTTGTCATCCGGCCATCTTTCTTCAAACCATCCTTCCGGAATTCCTTTTTTGAAATTCTCCATGGTTTGAACATACCCTTGGTAATAGAATGTTTTGAATTCTCCATCCTTAACGTCCATATTCCAGTGCTCTGTCTTTAGGAGAGTCCCGTCATCATAATAATATTTGCACTCTCCGTGCTTTTTTCCTTGCTTGTAATTGATCTCATCGAGAAGTATTCCTTCTATTGTGTAATGCTTAAAAACACCTTCCATCAATCCATTCACATAATTGATCTCTTTTTCGATACGTGACTTGGAATAATACAATTTCTTAGTTCCGTGTAGTAAACCATTATTGTAAAACTCAATTCTGGAAGTATCACCGGTCCTTGTCAACCAGATCTGCTTTCCATGCTGCTGGCCATAGCTATAATTCATTTCCCAGGCGATCGCTTGCGTACTATCAAAATAAAATACCCACTGACCGTTTTCTTCACCCTGAAAATGATTCCTAACAACCTGTGGGCAACCGGATTTATAGTACGTTGTATCTACCCCGTGTTCCTTTCCACTAACGAAAGTGACTCTTCTTTCCAACAAACCATTCATGTGGCAGGTCTCACAGGTTCCTGAAAAGGGCATTCCCATATTTCCACTCAACACCAATTTGGAGTCTTCGTCATACGTCAGCTTTTCATTACAATCTACTACCCCTGCTAGTTTACCACATTCCCATTCAGCAAATCGTTTGCCCGAGTTTGATGTGCCTTTATCGTAACAGTTTTTCTTTTTGATCTCTGGGATCTGTGCTGTTACAAGATTTGAGATCAGCACTAATACCGAAAGTATGATCCAGTTTAGGTTTTTCATATCATTTCAATTTTTCAAGAGATAATTTCATCTGTTCCGGAACCTCAATGCTTTGCTGAGTTTTGCCATTGTAGGATACCATCACGGACCTTCCACGCGCAAAAACAGTTCCATTTACAACAAGTTCATAGGATAAGGTAAAACTCTTAGTTCCAATATGCTCAGTTTTCATCGTGATCTCCGGAACCATATGCAGTAAAACAGGCTTTATATACTCGACCTCATTTTTTGCCAATACCACTCCATGTGTAGCCCAGTCCCAATCGGTCCCGAGTAATTCTTTGAAATAATGCACTCTGGCCATTTCAAAATAGCTCAGGTAAATATTATTGTTGACGTGACCAAGAACATCGAGGTCTGCAAATCTTACTTGTATTCTTGCTGGAGAGATCATTTTCTATCTAAACGTTCAAAAACAGAATTATTACTAATGAATTCAGGTACAATTTCTTTCATTTTACCCACGATCTCGTCATTCTTTTGTTGATCGAACAAGCTAATAAGATCATTGATCTTCTTCACTTGCCCCTCTTCTTCCTCTCTTACTTTCGCTCTTAAGATCTGGGGATGATGTGTGGGTACTGTGTTCTCTTCAGCTGCCAAAAGCTCTTCATATAATTTCTCACCAGGTCTTAGCCCAGTGATCTTGATCTCAATATCCTTTCCTAATTCCAAACCACTTAGCTGGATCATTTTCTTTGCCAGATCAATGATCTTCACTGAATCTCCCATATCAAAAACAAAGATCTCTCCTCCTTCACCCATTGTACCTGCCTCCAGAACCAGCTGACAAGCCTCCGGAATTGTCATAAAGAACCTGGTTACATTCGGATCTGTTACAGTTAATGGCCCTCCTTGTTCAATCTGACGTTTGAAAAGAGGTATTACCGATCCATTCGAACCCAAAACATTTCCAAAACGGGTCGTAACGAATTTCGTTTTACCTGAACCGTTCATTTTCTGGGCATAGATCTCTGCAATTCTCTTACTTGCACCCATGACATTCGTCGGATTCACTGCCTTGTCCGTAGAGATCATGACAAACTTCTCAACGTTGCTTTGAATTGAAAGATCAACCAGATTCCTTGTCCCTTTCACATTCGTCAAGACAGCCTCAGAAGGATTTTCTTCCATCAATGGCACATGCTTGTATGCCGCCGCATGAAACACAAACTGAGGTTTATAATACTCAAATAAGCGCTTCATTCGCTGAGCACTTCTGATATCACCAATGATCACTTCAAAATCAAGTTCGGGAAATTCAGTTCTCAATTCATTCTGTAGATCATAAAGTGGAGATTCCGCCTGATCCAGTAACAACAACTTCCCCGGTTCAAATCGTGAGATCTGTCTTACCAAACCTGAGCCAATGGAACCAGCCGCTCCTGTAACAAGTATTGTTTTTCCTTTTAATTCAGAAGCGATCTTATTTTCATCCAATTGAATTGGTTTTCTTCCCAAAAGATCTTCGATCCTGATCTTTGAGATCTGCTTCGTAGAGAACTCGCCGTTGATCCAACTTTTCGGACTGGGAACTTTCTGAACTTTGAGACCGTTCGCCAAACAGATCTCAACTACTCTTTTTCTATTTTCTTCGTCAGGCTCCTGGATCGCAATGATCACCGTATTTACATTTTCATCACGGATCAGATCCTGCAGTTTTGAGGTATGAAAGACTTTTTTTCCTTCCAACAAATTACCGCTCATTTTCTTATTGTCATCCAAAAAACCAACGATATTGTAATTTATCCTCCGATCCTTCTCAATCGTTCTTTTAGTGATCAACCCTGAGATCCCTGCACCGTAGATCAATACATTCTCAGAATCCAAACCTGTTTTGATTGAATCAAGGTAAAATGCTTTTACCAGGAATCTGGAGCCGCTCATCAGCATGAACGTAAATACGAATTCCATGATCAATACTGAGGTTGGAAGCAGATAGAATCCATCGAAGAAAAATCTTCGAATTATTCCTAAACCAAGATAGACCAAAGAAGTTGTAAATACAGCGAAGAAAATCCTTTTTAGGTCGGCAATACTTGTGTGACGAACAAGTCCCTTATGGATCTTGAAAAGATAAAAGACGATCGCCTTTACCGCAAAAAAGAAAATAATAGAGCCCGAAAGACGCTCCCATTCCAGTTCAATGACTTCCTTGTTTGCTTTTAAGTCAAACCGAATTAAATACGCGAAACCCAATGCAAATAATCCAATTAACTGATCAATGATCATGATTACCCATCGAGGTATATTGGATCGTAACTGAAACATAGACAAATTTAAACAATTCAACTTTGAAAGGCTATCCTTTCATCATTTTCGCCATCTTATGAGCGACTTTATACCACTCAGGAGAATTATTCCAATTCAACATTGAGTAATGAACGTCTCTCCCTCCAAGATTTTGATTAAAGTTTCTTACACCCTGCACTCGAGACCCTCCAAAATCAAAAACTTTTCCTTTTGACATTGTTTCCTGGATTTCTTGATACATTGCATAATACATCGCACCATCTTTTTTTGCTTGTTGCTCGAAACCTCCTTTCAGGTAAATCACTCTGTCGTTGTATTCGATAAAAAATAGTCCTCCCTTGAATTTGTTTTGGGCATCATATACCGACTTAACAAGCAAAAAACCTTTATCGTCTATCGCTTTTACCAATTCTTTCAATGCGTTAAGCGAGCTCGACCCGATCGATTTTACTTTTTTAGGCAATTCGACTTCAATTGTTTTCAGTATGGAATCAATGTCTTTTCCGACTTGAATTGAATACCCGCATTTTTCAGCTTTTTTGGTCATTCTCTTAGCCTGAGTATTTAGCTCAGCTGTTGGATCATATTCCTGATAAATTAGTTCACCATTACCTCTAATCGCTATACTAGCCATTGGAAACCATTCGGACAATACTTTTTCCAGATCTTTTGGACAATTGGACCCCAACCATTCTGTTGTTCGAGAAAAAATAGGTGTATATAACTTCTTCTTTTTTAACCGCACAACATAAGGCAAAGCAATGCCTGAAGTATACTCTTCATTTACGTAAATGCACCAATTCTCAGCGACAGCATCGAGATAATAAGAACAATTGAACACCAAACCGTTTTCACGATCAACCAACTGATCCCATTTAACCACATCGATATATGCCCGCTCAATTATTTTCATTCTGTTCTGAAAAGGTAACAAATTGATGTTTTTCATGATTCAGCCTCATGAATTCATCCATCTTCTTCAATGAGTAACGCGTAAAACTTTTAGGATGGCCAATGATCACTATATTATTCCTTCCTCTGCGTTCCATTTGCACTAGTGTTGAGTCCAGAACAGATGTATAATAGCCGTCACAGCTAACATGGTTCCAGGTAAAACCCGTTAAGACACTCTTTTTCCTACCCGGCTGTGGAATAAAATTCCCATTTCCAAGCATCTTATGGTCAGTTGGATTCAATCTACCAAGGATGTACAATCTCCAGTAAAACAACGGACTATATCTTTTCGAGGAAATTGGAAATTCCGCAAAATCTCCTGGTTCTTCTACGCAAACATCTGAGTTGAAACGATATTCATCTTTGTCTGGAGCCTTTCTAAAGTCAAAAGAATACTCCCCAGCTTCGAAATGCGCACCCGGAAAAACACTACTGTCCTTTCTAACTCCCACCTTAAATAAGGCCTCCCGAATGTGATCAAATGGTTGAATGCACCAACCTCCTGCTCTAAATGTATCAGCCATGGATCCTCGGACAGAATTCAAAAGATTGGCATATTTCTCAATTATCTCAGCAGCTTTATCCTTGGGGAAATCGGATAACTTATACCTCCCTTCTACTTTCAGTTGCCATTTCCCATTTTCAAATATAGCGTCCTCCCAATGCGGATGAATATGCAACTGCAGATCGTGCCCTTTGCTTTTAATCTCATTCAAATGTTCTGCAACAAGCTCATAATCCTTCTTCAAGGCGGGGTGATCATTCTGTAATTCCTGTAAACGAGAAAGGTATCCTATGTCTATAAAAAACACTGCCTTAACACCATATTTATCTGCCATTTCCAGAAACTGATTGGTTGGCTCGATCAAACACTTTTGAACCGTACCTGTGTTACTGCCAAAAAACAGCTCATAATCAAATGTGAGATAAATATTCATTCACGACGAAGTTACTTAAAGAACGTCAATCAGGGACATTTTGTATACTTGTAAAAAGCAACTATGGAGATCGAACGCAAATTTTTGGTCAAGTCGGATATCTGGGAAAAGTTTGAAAAACCGGTTCCAAAGTCTATTAAACAAGCATATCTCAGTAATAACGAAAAACGAACAATTCGCGTTCGCACAAAAGGTGAAAAGGGATTTCTGACGATCAAAGGAGAGACCATAGGCATCACCAGAAAAGAATTTGAATACGAAATTCCTTATTCAGATGCCATTGATCTGATCGAGAATTTCAGTGAAAAAGTGATTTCAAAACAGAGATATGAAGTTCCTTTTGGAGATCATATCTGGGAAGTTGATGTTTTTGAAGGAAAGCTTGTCGGATTGATCATTGCTGAGATCGAATTAAAAGATGAAAACGAATCTTTTCTAAAACCGGAATGGGTAGATATTGAGGTAAGTCATGACCCTCAATACTACAACTCCAATTTGATCATGAAATGCTGATCATCTGGGATCCTTCCAGATCAACTTCTTTTCAACATTGTTTACAAAAGAAGGACAATCGCCTGAGCCAGCACCGGTGAATCCACCATCCGGCGCACAAACAACCTCACATTCCGAGTTGTAGAGATAATTGTATTGATCACAACAACCTGAAGTGAAATAATAAAAGATCTGATTCCCGCTCTTCCATTCCCAGACTTCTGCAGGAGGATTTTGAACCTCATCGTTCTTTATTTCAACAATCTTGTCCTTTATACAAGGTGGAACTGAATTTAGTGTATCCTTACTGCAAGAGCTCATCAAAACAGCCAGTAAGATCAACGGAAATAGGCAAGTAGCTTTCATTCTGGATCGATTAGTAGGTTTCAGATATAACCCAAAAAAATCACAATTATTATATATCTTCGGAATGGATCGTCGTACTAAGCGTATCAAAAACTGTACTCCCCAGTTCTATTTCAAACCAGATTAAAAAAGCATCCATCGTGATCTCTGGCCAAAGATCTTCTTCTTCGCTGATCATTAGAAGTTCAGTCTTAAAGATCTTTTTGAAATTCTTTTCAAGCAGCGGTTCAACCTCAAAAAAGTCTTCTTCGATCAAATAAACGTTTGGTTCTGCTTCCTCAGTTCCATTTAATTTAAAATCGTCCTCAAGGTGCTGATTCGCCCAATCAATAAAGATCTGTGTTGGTTTCACCAATAGATATCCTCTGTTTATTATTTTCATAGTTAATCAGTTAATGAATAAAACTGTTCTTTTTTAAATCCATTCGGAATACCATACATTAACCATTCCGAGACTCGTCCTTTTTTTTGGTCGATGACATAATCCCATTCATGGATCCCTTTTTCAGAAATAAAATAATTGACCCACTTTTTTTTGTCAATAGGTGTTGAACTGCTGATGTAAATGATCATTGTATCATTCACCATAGTCAACATGTGATGTTTTTGAAACTTTGCTTTTTCCATTAATCTGATCGACCTGCAATCATTACCAAAACAATCTAACCAGTTGTAAAAAGCATTGGCCGTCTTGATTGAATCCGTATAATTCCATACCCCTAACATCACACTATCCTTTTCTCCGATTAAAGTAATGTTCTTAATACCAACAGGAGAAAATCGATCCAGGATCATTCGGTAGTTTCTAAGTTCAGCCTTTTGTATCCCCAGCGTTAATGAATCAGAAAGACTGAGATTGAAAAGTTGATCCTGGTCATCATGTTCATTGTCTTTTGGTTTTCCGGAATCTTTGTCCATTGTTGCTTCCGGCATGATCTCGGTAAGATCGATTGCAGTATTCTTCTTTTCTTCTCCACAAGAAAAAAGTATAATCAAACATATGGGAATGCACCAACGCATTTACACCTTCAATTTTCTTAAAGCATCACAAAGTGCATCGATCATTTCTGAAGACACATCCAGATGTGTTACCATCCTCAACATTCCCTCCCCAAAAGCCATAATATGGATATCCATTTCCTTCAGCGCCGAAATGATCTGATCTCTTTTTCCTGATTCCACTACATGTGCAACAACGATATTGGTTTGCACCGGTACGACTTCTTTAACCCAGTTAAGTTCCTTTAATGTACTTTCGATCTGTTTTGCATGGTCATGATCCACTTTTAAGCGATCTACATTGTTCTTAAGTGCAAAAAGTCCTCCAGCAGCGATGATCCCTGCCTGACGCATTCCACCTCCAAAAACCTTTCTCACTCTTCTCGATCTTGTAATGAAATCCTTTGTTCCGATCAAGACAGATCCAACAGGAGCACCAAGACCTTTTGATAAGCAAAGGGAAATGGAATCAAATTCAGCTGCATATTTTTTAGGATCGATTCCCGTTTCTACAAGCGCATTCATCAATCTTGCACCGTCGAGATGAAGTGGTAATCCATTTTCTTTACAAAAGGTACTGATCCTTTTTATTTCCTCAAAATCATAGATTGCACCACCACCTCGGTTCGCTGTGTCTTCAAGACTAACAAGCTGAGTCAATGGAAAATGAACATCTTCCCTCGGATTGATCCATTTAGAGATCTGATCTACAGATAATCTTCCTCTATCGCCTTGCAACAAACGAACAGATGCACCGGAGTTTTTAGCGATTCCTCCACCTTCATATTTATAGATATGACTTTCCTCGTGACAGATTACTTCTCCACCTGGAGTTACGTGCACATTGATCGCTATTTGGTTGGTCTGTGTTCCGGAGGAACAAAAAAGAGCAGCCTCCATTCCAAACATCTCTGCCGCAAATTCCTGCAGTTCATTTATCGTAGGGTCCTCTCCAAATACATCGTCTCCTACTTTAGCAGAAGACATCGCATCCATTATCTCTGCAGTAGGTCGTGTCACCGTATCACTCCTCAGGTCAATTCTCATTTCAAATATTTTTATGTGAAATTAAAACTTTTCGATCATCGAATCAGTCTACAACGTTTCGATTGTCACTATTTTCTTATATTCATTCAAACTAAACTACTCTATTATGAATAATGTCTACTTTAAAAACTATGGCATCTGGTTAGGAGGTGCAATTGTATTAGCTTTCATTGCCGGATTTGCTAATATCGGATTCTATGGTCTTTCTTATTTAATGGTCTTGATTGGAACCATTGTAGGAACTGTTTTTGCTCACAAAGAAAACGGTGGTAATATAAGTTTCGGTAAGGCCGTTGGGCCTGTAATGATACTCATCGGTGTTGCGTCTGTCTTAAATGTAATTATTCATATAGCGAATTGGGGAACTGAATATTTCGGTTTCGCTCTTCCCTTCATGATAACAAGTCTTTTCGTTGAAGCGGCGCTTGCCATCTCTGTGCTTTTGGCAACTGGTACATGGTATATGTTTGAGAAAGCAGGGAAACCTGGTTGGGCTATGATCGTTCCGATTTACAACATCATCATTATGCTGGAAATTGCAAAGAAACCAATGTGGTATATCGCTATGTTCTTTGTCCCAATTGCCAACATTGTATTTCTGATCATGATGTTGAATGGAATCTCAAAGAACTTTGGAAAATCAGAAGGCTTTACAGTAGGTCTTGTATTTCTTAGACAGATCTTCTTCGCAATATTAGGTTACGGAGACGCTCAATACATAGACACTATAAAAAACAAAACGGACGATGCAGTAATTGATCAGCTAGCTGACTAATATGAGGGCCCTTCGGGGCCTTTTTTGTTTCTCATTATCTTCAGTATCTCCTCAAAAGTAGAACTTGCATTGGCACTGATCTCGATGTTTTCATTTTTGACCGGATGAATAAAAGATAGCAATGAAGCATGCAACATCATTTCTTTCAATCCAAATGCTTCAAGAAGCAATTTATTCTGTTTATTGCAACCATGCGGTCTGTCGCCTATTATAGGATGAAAAACATGTGCCATATGTCTTCTGATCTGATGCATTCTTCCTGACTCGGGAGTCACTTTGATCAAAGAGTATCTTGAAGTAGCATGTTTACCATTTGGCAGATCTATCTCAAACTTTTCGATCAGCTTGTAATTTGTTTTTGCTTCCAGCGATTTGCCATTTTCATTCTTGAGGGGATAATCGATCTCCCCTATTTCTGGGGTATACCCTCTAACAATTGCATGGTACTTTTTCCGAACCTCGTTATTCATGAACATTACCTGAAGCCTGGAATTCATTTCCTCGTTCTTGGCAAAAAGGAGAACCCCAGAAGTTTTACGATCTATTCGGTGCACTGGATAAACCTTTTGACCGATCTGATCTCGCAATAATTGAATGGCAAATTCTTCCGCATCCCGAGCAATAGACGATCGATGCACCAATAACCCATGCGGCTTATTAATGGCGATCAAATCTTCATCTTCATAAATGATCTCGAGCATTATTTTTTTCTTGCGATCATCAATCCATCACGAACAGGCAATAGCACTTCCTGAACACGGTCATCTGCATGTATCTTCCTGTTGTATTCCTTGATCACTAATGTTTCCCGATCTAACTCATCATCTGCCAACAGGACCTTGCCCGACCAAAGAACATTGTCTGCGATGATATATCCACCTTTTTTAACCTTGTCGAAAACAAGATCATAATAAAGGCAATAATTCTTTTTGTCTGCATCAATGAAAACAATGTCAAATTCTTCGTCAAGTACTGGAATGATCTCCGCAGCATCACCAATGATATTCTCAATTCGTCCTTCCATTCCACACTTCCCGATATATTCGGTTACCATTTCCTCCAGCTCTTCATTCACATCAATTGTAATGACTTTTCCTCCCTCGACCAATCCTTCTGCAAAACAAATCGCTGAATACCCAGTGTATGTACCTATCTCCAATACTCTCTTGGGCTTGATCATGTGAGACAACATACTCAAAAGCCTTCCTTGAAAATGTCCACTTAACATCCTTGGCTGCATAACTTGCAAATGCGTTTTTCTATTTAATTCGTGCAAGCAAGCTGGCTCAACCTCACTGTGAGAGACTACATATTCATCGAGTGCCGGATCAAGAAATTCCATGTTGTTTTTTTTGTAAAGTTCCTCATTATTCACGAGGAGTGAAAGTTTATTCCCAAATTTAGCCTGTGAAGACAAAGAATACAGAAGGTTATTGTGCCATTGGTGTATACAAAGGAAAGACGGAGCATAACATCGGGACTCTTTGGCGTTCGGCATTTGTCCTTGGAGCCGCATACATTTTCACTGTTGGAAAAAAATACAAAAAACAAAGTTCAGATGTCGTCAAGACCTGGTCACGAATTCCACTGTTTCACTACGATACTTTCGAAGATCTAACGAACAACATTCCGCATGATTGTAGACTTGTCGGTGTTGAGATTACGGACGACGCTCAATTCCTGCACCAATTCGATCATCCAAAGAGAGCTATCTATTTACTGGGAGCTGAAGATGATGGTTTACCCAAGGAGGTGCTTGAGAAATGTCATTACGTCATTAAAATACCTGGAAATTCTTCGCTGAATGTTGCTGTAACTGGAAGCATTGTACTTCATGACAGAGTAACCAAAGTTCCTACTGTCTTACCTCCTCATCACAATAAATAAGCTATTTTTTTTCTGGTTCTTCGATTACAGATTCCAAAACTGCTTCTGCATCTTTTCTGAAGCTGAACAACCAATCGTACATTTCGTCGGTACGGAATACTTTTTCAAGATCACCATGGTCAGCACCTTTCACTTCTGTGTAAATAAGGTTCTTCCCTCCATTGCAATCTTTGATCGCCCTTACGATCTTCTCTGATTCCGTGATAGGTACTGCTCGATCTAGATTACCATGCTGAATCCAAAGAGGAACACTGGCAAGATCACATCCATCTGTCGTATTCCCTCCTCCACAGAGTGCAACTCCAGCAGCTACGACTTCCGGATAAGCCCCCACAAAACGCAATGTACCATAACCACCCATTGACATCCCAGCAACATACACCCTATTCGTATCTGTATTGTATTCAGACTGTATATACTTTAAAACTGAAAGAACCTTATCCGCATCCCAACCTTTTCCAACCGGAGTTTGCGGCGCAATAACGATTCCAGGTACTGACCTTCCATTCTCAATTTCATGGATCACTCCATATCTCTTTACTCTTTCCAGATCTGTACCCGAAAGACTTTTTCCATGCAAAAAAATCAAAACTGGGGGATTATTCTTTAAAATACTGTCAGAAGGTAAGTATAACCAAAATGGATAATCAGCTTTGTTCCTCACCGCAGTAACCTGAGCGAAATAGCCAATTGTAATAAACGTGAAAAGAAATAAGATCGAAAATTTCATGGTTGCAAAGATAGCCTCAACCAACCAATGCACCTGTTAAAAAATGTCAACAGATTGAAAATGAGTTATTCACAAAATGATTACCCAAACCATATGTCTGTGATCAATTCAGTACCGGCAAATTCATTGACACGTTGGATGATTATGCTTTTCCCATGCAACAGCTCATCACGCATAACTGATGAATCCATTGAGATGTAGAGAACCTTGTTTCTGATCTTTAGACTTTTGGTTCGATGTGCAACAGCTTTACCCATTAATTCTGGCCATGCATCAATGACATCCAACTCCTTAAGTTTTTTTTCAAAGCCATAAGCCTTCATGAGCTTATCAATGATCGAACCCAATGGTGCTTCATTATCGTTTCTCTTGAATTCGTTCATTAAAGTTCCATTTTTTGCATTTCCACCTCACGGATCGTCCCTTCGGATACTTCAAAAACCTTTCGGTCCGGCACTGCTTCTCCCAAAATCTGATCGAGTCTTTCCTTGTCTGTATCTGTTACCAGTACTTGACCAAAGTAATCATCTGAAACCAATTCCAGAAGTTTTTTAACTCTTGAAGTGTCCAGTTTATCAAAAATATCATCGAGAAGAAGCGTAGGCTTGGTTTGTAAATGGTTTTTCAACCAGTCGTACTGAGCCAGGCGCAATGCAATGATGAATGACTTCTGTTGTCCTTGAGATCCAAATTTTTTGATAGGATGACCTTTGATCGTAAATAGTAGATCATCCTTGTGTGTTCCTGCATTCGTGAATTGACTGAAAGCATCCTTTCGTTCAAATTGCTTCAGTAATTCTTCCATGCTATTGTCATTCAACTGTGAACGATATTCAAGCTGAACATCTTCTCGTTCGAGACCTATAAAATTGTACCTCTCCACAAATACAGGAAGAAATTCAGCAATAAACTTTTTCCTCTTGTTGTAAATATTCTCTGCAAGACGCGAAAGTTGCTCGTTCCAAACCTCGATCGACTCACGATCAAAAAGCCCATGATCATGCATGTTTTTCAACAATGCATTTCGCTGTTCGAGTACTTTTGCATAACGCTGAATTTCTTCAAGGTATTGACGATCGAACTGAGAAATGATCCCATCCATCCATTTTCTGCGTAGCTCACTCCCCTCAGAGATCAAGTCTCGGTCGTACGGTGAGATCATCACCACCGGAAACTGACCAATGTGGTCTGAAAGCTTTTCGTACTCTTTCTTATTCCTTTTGAATACTTTTTTGGATCCGATCTTGACCGCACAATGAATAGAAGTGTCTTTCTCCTCTTTCTGCCAGGTTCCACTCACCGAAAAAAACAGCTCATTGAATCTGATGTTCTGCCGATCGAGTACATTCAAATAGGATTTACACATACTCAAATAATACACTGCGTCAAGAATATTCGTCTTTCCGGAGCCGTTCTTTCCAAAGAAACAATTCACTCCCGAACTTAGTTCCAGTTCTGCTTCTTCATAGTTCTTGAAGTTAATGAGATGTAAATCTTTGAGATGCACAAAACAAAATTAACGTATTTCAACCGTAAGTCCCATAGAATCTCTACCAATTTGCTAACCCTGAAAGTGTTGATAAAATCAAGGTAGAAATTCAAAAAAAAAACTATTTTTGCACGGCTAAAATTGCGAGTATGTTAGAAAATTTGAATTTCCAGGACCTTAAGAACAAGTTCAATAACGACAAGAATTTCAAAATGATCACCTATGTAGTGGGTGGAGTTCTGATCTTGATCATCGGATATTTTGGATATCGTCAGTTTATTTGGAAACCATCGAATGAAAAATCGAAAGATGCATATTGGGTTGGTTTGAACTATGCTGCTCAAGATTCAACGGATCTTGCAATTGAAGAATTGGAAGCTGTCGTTAATAAATATGACGGAAAGATCGGTGGTGAAAACGCACAGTTCGTGCTTGCAAGACAGTACATGTCTAAAGGCGAATTCAAGAAGGCGTTAACTGAATTGGAAGGAGTTAATGTAAATGACACTTATATTTCTGCAATGGCTGTTGGTCTTCAAGGAGATTGCCATTCAGAAATGAAGGATTACGCTAAAGCGGGAGAGCTTTATCTTGAAGCTGCTTCAATGGATGATAACGAATTTACTTCTCCAATGTATTTGTATAAAGCTGGACTTTGTGCAGAGAAAGAAAAAGATTTTGAAAAAGCAGTTGAGGCGTATACAAAGATCAAGGATGACTATCCGACTTATGCAACTCAGAAGGCAATCGAAAAATACATTGCACGAGCTTCAAACAAAATTGTAAAGTAAGATGGCTACAGAAGGTAAAAACCTTTCAACGTACAATAAAGATATTATTCCAAACAGTGCCGATGTTAAAGTCGGCATTGTTGTTTCTGAATGGAACGATGAAATAACGTCCAATTTGCTTCGAGGTGCCAAGCAGGCATTGCTTGATAATGGGGTAATGGAAGAAAATATCATTATCGAACATGTCCCAGGTGCATTTGAGCTTCCGCTAGGGTCCCAATATTTACTTGAGTATACTGACGTGGAAGGAGTTGTGGCTATTGGAGTAGTGATCCAGGGAGAAACAAAACATTTCGACTTTGTATGTTCAGGCACAACACAGGGTATTATGGATGCCAATTTGAAATTCAATAAACCCGTTGCATTCTGTGTATTGACGGATAATCACATTCAACAGTCCATTGATCGTTCTGGAGGAAAACATGGGAACAAAGGCATTGAGTGCGCTGTTGCTTGTCTGAAAATGATCCATCTTAAAAGAAAACTTAACCATCGCTACAAATGACACTGATCAAATCAATTTCTGGAATTAGAGGTACTATTGGAGGACCGGCAGACCAAGGACTAACACCGATCGATGCTGTTAAATTTGCATCGGCTTATGGAACATGGTTGTCCCGCAGAAACGAAGGAAAAAGATTGAAAGTGGTCATCGGACGAGATGCGAGGATCTCAGGCCCAATGATCTCCGATCTGGTTAGATCGACATTAGTTGGACTCGGAATTGACATTATTGATCTTGGTTTATCTACTACACCTACTGTTGAAGTTGCTGTTCCCATGGAAAAAGCAAATGGTGGGATCATACTTACTGCAAGCCACAACCCAAAGCAATGGAATGCCTTGAAGTTGTTGAATGAGAAAGGTGAATTCATCTCGGGAGCGGATGGTGAAGAAGTATTGCGCATTGCAGAAGCAGAAGATTTTAATTTTGCTGATGTAGATGCTTTAGGAATTGTTCGTGAAGACCAATCCTATCTTCAAAAGCACATTGATGCTATCTTGGCTTTACCACTTGTAGACAAAGACTCTATTAAAGCGGCTAATTTCTCGATTGTAGTTGATGCAGTAAATTCATCAGGTGGAATATTCGTGCCGGCTTTACTTGAGGCAATTGGAGTGACGAACATTACGAAAATGTACTGTGAACCTACAGGTCACTTCCCGCATAATCCGGAACCGCTTCCAGAACATTTAACTGATCTTTCGTCAAAAATCCGTGAAGTAAAAGCTGACATGGGTATCACTGTTGATCCGGATGTTGACAGACTTGCGTTCGTTTGTGAAGACGGAAGTATGTTTGGAGAAGAATATACATTAGTTGCAGTTGCCGATTACGTCTTGAAACATACACCGGGATCTACCGTCTCCAACCTTTCTTCGACCAGAGCTCTGAGAGATGTCACAGAAGAAGCAGGTCAACAATATTCTGCCGCTGCTGTGGGAGAAGTTAATGTGGTGACGAAAATGAAAGAGACCAATGCAGTGATCGGAGGAGAAGGTAATGGCGGAGTGATCTATCCAGAATTGCATTACGGAAGAGATGCTTTGGTTGGGATTGCATTATTCCTGACCCATCTTGCAAAAGAGAAAAAATCGATCTCACAGCTCAGAGATAGCTATCCAAAGTATACTATATCTAAAAACAAGATCGAATTGACTCCTGATATTGATGTCGACAAGATCTTAATGTTCATAAGCATGAATTATAGCCATGAAGAGGTGGACACAACCGATGGAGTGAAGATCTATATTGGAAAAGAATGGGTTCATCTGAGAAAAAGTAATACTGAACCGATCATTCGAATTTATTCAGAGAGTCAGGATGAAGCATCTGCAAATGCTTTGGCTGAAAGGATGATCCGGGAGATCAAAGCTCTTGTTTAAGGCATAGGCTCTTTTTCTCGAAGAAAATAGGGATCTACATTGAACGTCACATCCAGAAATGCCTTGACGCATGCAAAGTATTCTCGGATCTTGGTCTTGAGTCCACTCATCTTTTTGACGTCCCGAGCATTATAACCAATAACAGAAAGTCCATTCTTACGTCCTATGTATACTGCTCTTTGATTATGAAATTTCTGTGACACAACAACAAATTCATCCTGACCGAAAATTCGATTCGCCCGAATCACTGAATCATACGTGTCAAATCCGGCGTAATCAAGAAAAATCTTATTCTCCGGCACCCCCCTTCTCATCAACTCCTCTTTCATGTCCAGTGGTTCATTATAAGCCTTTGTTCCATTATCACCAGAGATCAGTATCTGTTTGATTTTTCCCGCTTCAAATAATTCTACACAAGCTTTTATCCGCAAATAGAAATACTGATTAGGCATCCCGTTCTTCAGTGTTCTTGATGTTCCAAGAAGTAATCCTGTCTTCTTCTCAGGTACTTCTTTTAGCGAATTATACAAATGATTTTTACTGGTGGTAAAAACGGAGAAATTGGCGTAACCAATAACGATTGAGGCTAAACAGAAACCCGCAAGGAATAACCTTATCCATATTTTTTTCTTCATTCTTTTGAACCGAATTTAGATGTTGATGTAACATGAAAGAAAACGAATCAAAATGAAAAAAATTATAATGTTCTCATTAATGGTGATCACTAGTTTTATCACTTTCGGAAATGAAAAAGAGACGATCAAAGGAAGCATAACAGAAGTAACTGTTTATGCTCAGGGAGCACAGATCCACAACAAGGGGAGCTTCACAGTAAAACCCGGTATCACTGAATTGATCATTGAAGGTGTAAGCCCATACATTGATGCAAAAAGTCTTCAGGTTAAAGCCACAGGTAGTGTCGTACTACTTGATTCAAAATATCGACTTTACTATCCGAAACCTGAACCAGTTACCCTTGATGGTTTGCCGTTAAAAGTAAAAAAAGACATCATGCTTCTTGAAGACTCGATCAAGAACATGAATTATGATATTCAGGAAATACAGGACGAGATCGATGTTCTTAATTCCACCAAAAGCATCCTATCCAACAACGGAGCAATCAGAGGTCAAGGAAAAGTAAATGATTCGATCAATCTTTTGAAACAAGCCATTGACTATTACTCAGTAAAGATGATGGAGATCAATAAAAAATTACAAGTGCTCAACCGCAGAAAGTCCGAAAAACTAACGAAAAGAGCTGGAATGGATGAGCGTTTGAAAAATCTACAGAACTATCAGAATAACAATAACCTGAATCCGAAAAACAATGGTCCGATACATCAAATTGTGATCACCCTTTCTTCAAAAGAGGTAGTATCTGGAAAACTGTCTTATTCTTACCTTGTATCACAAGCAGGTTGGACACCAATGTACGATCTTAGAAGTGAAGGTATTTCCGGAAAGATCAACCTTACCTATAAGGCACACATTTATCAGAATTCTGGTCTTGACTGGGAAAATGTAAAGCTGAATGTTTCTACAAACAATCCATACCAGAATAAAACGAAGCCAACACTTCACCCTTGGTACGTTGACTATTACACCTATCGAAATGACAGCTATAAAAAGCAAAATTTAAATGCTGCCCCTACGATGGCGAGAGAAGAATTAAGTCAAAAAGGATATAGCTATTCAAACAGTGTGACTACAGAAGATATAGAGGCGCAAACAGCGGCGGAATTTGTTCAGGTTGTTAGACAACTTACATCTGCTGAATTCAGGATCGATCTTCCGTATTCGATCAAATCCAATAATGAGCAACACATGGTTTTGATTAAAACAGTTGATCTCGATGCAAACTATAAGTACTACACGGTTCCGAAACTTGATCAATCTGTTTACCTTGTTGCACAGATTACTAAACTTGATGAGCTAGGTCTGGTTCCAGCATCAGCAAACATATTCTTCGATGGAAGTTATATTGGAGAAACATATATCGACCCTACATCAATGCAAGACACACTTGATCTAAGCTTAGGTAGAGATCCAAATATTGTTGTGAAAAGAACGCTACTGAAGAAGGAGTTGAAAGAAAAGATCATAGGAGAAAAGAAAGAAAGAACTTTCGCTTACTCTATTGAAGTGAAAAACCTAAAGGCTACTTCTATCGAACTGGTAATTCAGGATCAGATTCCGGTTACAACCAACGCAGATATCACCATTGAACCGATGGAACTCAATAAAGGAAAGCTCGATCCAAGGACAGGATTCATCGAATGGGAAGTTAGCGTTAAATCCAAGGAAAGCAAAGTGATCGACTTTGGATTCAAGGTGAAACACGACAAAAATCAGAACATACCAATTTATTGATCCGAATAATCGCAAGAAAAGGCTACTTCAAATGAGGTAGCCTTTTCTTTTTTGGTCGATCCAAAACCTTATCTTTGATAAACAAATTGACATTCTATTCGTTACATCTGCATGAAGCAATTCGATATACCAGAATTCTACCGCTCACCCATAATAAGCAGGGTTAAAGCAAAACGTAAAGCTGAGGATCCAAGGAAAAAGGATTTCAGCCCGACAATATTAAATTTTGGTAAAGTAGAATTTCTCATCGCCAGGCATTTTGGCTTTTGTTATGGAGTTGAAAATGCGATCGAGATCTCTTACAAATCACTTATTGAAAATCCTGGTAAAAGGATCTTTTTGCTTAGTCAAATGATCCATAATCCAGACGTGAATGCTGATCTTGTTAGCAATGGAATCCAATTCATTCAGGACACAGACGGATCCCAACTCATCTCCTGGGACGAACTGACGTCTGAAGATATCGTGATCATTCCCGCATTCGGAACAACCCTTGAGATCGAAGAGATCCTAAGGTTGAAAGGAATCAATACAGAATCTTATAACACGACTTGTCCGTTTGTAGAAAAGGTTTGGAATAGATCTGAAAAGCTTGGAAGCGACGATCACACCATCATTATTCACGGTAAATACAACCATGAAGAGACCAGGGCTACATTTAGTCACGCCAATAAAAATGCTCCTTCGTTGATCATTAAGGACATGAAGGAGGCTCAATTACTTGCTCAGATGATCCTCGGCGAAATGGACAATGGAACTTTCGATGCTCATTTTAAAGAAAAAATGAGTTCAGGGTTTGATCCGGATGTTCATCTTTCCAAGATCGGTATCGTTAATCAGACCACCATGCTTGCCAGTGAAACGCAAGAAATCACTGACTATCTAAGAGAGGCGATGATCAAAAAATATGGTGAGGATAATTTGAAGGAGCACATTGCAGATACGCGTGATACCTTGTGTTATGCAACCAATGACAATCAAACCAGCACACTTGGATTGATGGAAAACCAGGCAGACCTTGCAGTTGTCGTTGGTGGATATAACAGCTCCAACACGACTCATCTAGTGGAGTTACTTGAACAGAAGTTTCCTACTTATTTCATTCGTTCTGCAAATGAGATCCATGGTAAGGACAAGATCCATTCTTTCGATATTCATTCAAAGTCGATTTTCGAGCTACCCTTCCTGCCGGAAAAAGGAACTATACGAATCGCAATAACTTCAGGAGCATCATGCCCTGATGCCATTGTTGATGGAGTGATCAAAAGAATATTAGATCTCATGGAAATTGAAAAACCAATTGAGGAAGTGATCTAAATGATCCCGCCAACATTTTTCAATAAGTACATTTTTTTACCTTTACTATTATCTGTAGTATCTGGAAAGATTCATCAACATATTGATCATTGACGATGACATTCGGAACCGAAAGGGACTTAAAGAAATCCTTTCGGGAGGAGGAAATAATATCCTTCAGGCCGACTCGATCAATAGTGCGTTACCCATCCTCAAAGAAAAAGAGATCGGAATTGTTCTGGTGAATATAGACAACCCATATTTTGGAGGAATCGAATTGCTGCAGACACTGAAAGAAGTGGCCGGAAATCGCAACATGTATAAAATTGTGATCACTGCCGATTCAATTTCTGGAGCCAGAATGGTTAAGGGATTGAATGAAGGTGCTGTAGATTTCCTTACCACACCATTCAATCCTAACTTGATACGAGCGAAGATCGAAGTATTCAAATCGCTCTATTATAAAGATCAGCGGATCAATCAACTATTAAAAAATATCTTTCCACACAGCGTGTTGGAAGATCTCAGTTCAAATCAGAAATTTTCTCCTAAAAGAATTGATGATGGGATCGTATTATTTACTGATTTCGTTGACTTTTCACACAAAGCGAGAAATATAAAGCCGATCCGACTTCTAAAAAAACTAGAATACTATTTCACTCGATTCGATGAGATCATTGAACGCTATAAGCTTGAAAAGATCAAAACAATTGGTGATTCATACATGGCTTTGGCTGGTGTAACCGAGCAATATCCAGAGCCCGCATTAAGAGCTTGTCTTGCGGCACTCGAGATCAGAGATTTCATGCTGAACGAACGAAGTATTGCGATGGCACTCAACAGGGATTACTGGGAAGTTCGTGTTGGTCTTCACATGGGACCATTAGTAGCTGGGATCATCGGTCAAAGTAAAATCTCCTTCGATGTATGGGGTGATACTGTAAATATCGCTGCACGTGCCGAACAGGGTTGTAAACCTGGATATATTACTGTCACGAAGCCAATTATGGAGCTTGTTGACGGCTATTTTATACTTGAGTCCAGAGGTGATGTGAGTATCCACAAAAGAGGAGGAAGTATTACGATGTCCTATTTATTAAAACTCTCTTCGGAGTTCGTTATGAAAAGTGATGATCGATTGGCATCGAGAGATTTGAGGATCAAATGCGGATTGTCTCCGATCGACTTTGAACATATGCGGAAGGGGATTATCCAACGATTGATGTCCTTATTACCGGAAGAAGTTGTCTATCATGACATTAGACACACGTTGAATGTTGAAAAGGCAGCTGTTCGTTTTGCAAAGCTTGAAGGTCTGGATGATGAATCCATCATTATTCTTAGAACGGCCGTATTGTATCATGATGCTGGATTCATTCTTAAGTACGATAGCAATGAAGACTTTGCAATCCATTTAGCAGAAGACAATTTACCGCAGTTTGGATATTCAGAAGACCAAATCGCTCAGATCAGTTCAATTATTTCATCTACAAGACATAATACAATACCACAGACACTTCTGGAGCAAATCATGTGTGACGCTGATCACGATTATCTTGGGAGACCTGACTATTACAACGTTGCAAAAAAGTTGCGTGAAGAGACTGTGAATTACGGTATTGAAATGAGTGAAAAGGAATGGTTGCAATTTCAATTGAATTACCTGGAAAAAGAGCATCGATACTTCACGGAAACAGCAAAGAATATCCGACTGCATGGAAAAAAAGCACGCATGGAGGAAATGCGCGAGCGTTTAAAACAAATTGAAGATTAAATGAAAGTATATACTAAGAAAGGTGACAAAGGAACTACCGGACTGATAGGAGGCACGAGAGTTCTGAAAAGCAGTTTGAGAATTGAGTCCTATGGTACAGTTGACGAATTAAACTCATATATCGGATTGATCCGTGATCAGGAAATCGATCAACGATACAAAGATCAGCTGAAAGAGATTCAGGATCGATTGTTTACAATCGGATCAAGTCTCGCCTCTGACCCTGAGAAATCGAACATGAAGATTCCGGATTTACTTGAATCCGATATTAGCGTTCTGGAATCCTGGATGGATGAAATGGACAAGGAATTACCCGAAATGAAATTCTTTGTTTTACCAGGCGGACATTCAACTGTTTCCTTCTGTCATGTAGCAAGATGTGTATGCAGAAGAGCCGAAAGGATCTGTGTTGATCTTGATCAGCACGAGTTCGTGGCTGAATTGATCCTTAAATACCTCAACCGCTTGAGCGATTATCTTTTTGTTTTGAGTAGAAAATTAACTCAGGACCTGAATGCAGAAGAAATTCCCTGGAAGCCAAGATTATAGGGTGAAATCTACATTTGTGAATAACTCTTTTTCAAAGTTTTTACAGGCTTTTTTGGAAAAAATTAAATAAAGTCTATTTTTGCGCAAAATTAACCCTTAACAGTAAGTAACATGTACTGGACACTTGAGTTGGCTTCTTATTTAGAAGATGCGCCATGGCCGGCTTCAAAAGATGAATTGATCGATTTTGCAATTAGAACCGGAGCCCCGTTGGAGGTGGTTGAAAACCTTCAGGACCTGGAAGATGAAGGAGACGTCTACGAATCTATTGAAGAGATCTGGCCGGATTATCCATCCAGAGAAGATTTCCTCTTTAACGAGGATGAATATTAAAAAAACTCCTGCAATGCAGGAGTTTTTTTTTACCTTAACATATGAACTTACTCGGGCATCTTTATTTCTCTCAAAATGATCAAAGCCTGATGTATGCCAATCTGTATGGTGACTTTTTTAAAGGAAATGATTTCTCAGGGCTATCGCCTATCACAAAAAAAGGAATACTACTTCATCGGACAATTGATCATTATATCGACCATCATCCGGCTGTCCTTGATTTATTGCACAAGCTTTATACAGATCTGCCGAAAGTTTCCGGTATAGCCGTCGATCTGTTCTTTGATCATTTACTTGCTCAGCAATGGCAAAAATATCATCCTGAACCTTTAGACCATTTTTTAGACAAGTTCTACTTGACCAGTGTAAATGATATCCAAGATTTCTCTCCAGAATTCAATCAATTCATTGAAGCTATGAGAAAACACAACTGGATTTCTCATTATCCTTCAAAAGAAGGACTTCAAAAAATGTGCAATGGAGTTTCCTCAAGGATCTCATTTCCAAACGCTCTCTCAAAAGCCCCAATCATCTTTGAAAAACAAAAAGAAGATATTGAAAGAACCTTTGAGCTGTACATGCAAGATGCAAAGAGTTACATTTCTGAATATCTCGTGCGAACGAATGGTTAATAACTAATCTTTGCTATCGGAACAAAATATTTTAAATTGCAGCCTAAATCAGGCTATGAATAAAGGAGTCTACACCTTCCTACTACTAATCGTTGCAATAATTTTTGCAGGATACTCCTGTAAAAGTGATAATTCAGCGGAGGACTCAGAACCTGATCCAGCAGTAATTGCAGATCTAAAGAAAATTTTGAAGGATGGTAAACTTACCGTTCTGATGGAAAACAGTACAACATCCTATTTTATTTACAGAGGTAAAAAAATGGGATTCGAATATGAGATCCTGAGAGAATTTGCGGATGAACTAGGTGTTGTGCTCGAGGTGAAAGTTGTAGATAATCTGGACGATCTCATCCCAATGCTCAATAAAGGAGAAGGAGATCTTATTGCTTGCAATTATACCTACACCAAATCAAGGAAAGCAGACATTGAGTTTTCAGAGCCTTACATCAGAACACCTCAGGTACTTATCCAGAGATATCCGGAAGGATGGGAAAAGATGAAGGAAAAAGAACTCACAAAACATCTTATTTTATCTCCAGAACAACTGAATCAGAAAAAGGTACACGTTTGGAAGAATTCAAGTTATTACAACAGACTCATCAATTTACAAGAAGAAACCGGGGACACAATCTTTCTGGAGGAAGTGGATGGCCAGATTGGTACAGAAGAACTTATTGAGATGACATCCGAAGGGATGATCGATTATACGGTTGCTGAACAAAATATTGCAATGGCCAATCAGAAATTCTATCCGAACATTCACATTTCCACGGTGCTATCGGTTCAACAAAAGATCTGTTTTGGCCTTAGAAAAATCAACCCTATTCTAAAGGCGAGACTTGACAAATTCATTAACATTTTCACCAAGAAAGTGAGTTACAGATATTTGAAGAAGAAATATTTTGAAATGTCCGCCATCTCTAATTCTTCAAAATTCAAACCAGGAAACATTAAGCGAGGAGAGCTTTCTCCTTATGATGCGATCTTCAAGCAAGTTGCTCAGAAATATGGTTTTGACTGGAGAATTCTTGCTTCAATCTCGTATCACGAATCTCGTTTTAATCCAAATGCTAGAGGGTTCGGTGGTGCATACGGAATGATGCAGTTCATGCCATCTACCGGTCCTAAATATGGCGTTTACCCTTCTTCTCCTCCATCTGTGCAAATTGAAGGTGGTATGAAAAAAATAGCCAAAGACTTCCAAAGCTGGAGTCATATTCCTGATGAAGAACAACGCTTCAAATTTACCTTGGCCACCTATAATGCCGGAAAAGGGCACGTCCAGGATGCACAGCGTCTAGCAGAAAAGCATGGTCTCAATCCTGAAATTTGGGATGAAAATGTTGAGAAAATGATGTTGAATCTTTCCAAGCAATCTTATTATCGTGACCCTGTCGTAAAAAATGGGGCACATCACGGGGGAGTAACCTACAGATATGTTAAGGATATCTATGGAAGGTATCTCGAATGGAAAGAAGCAGTCCGGTGATTTTTATACTTTCGTGTAAAATTCTTACAGATCAATTCGCTTATCATCATACAAGGTCCTACCGGAGGAGGAAAAACTGATCTATCAGTAGAGCTTGCTTTGCATTATGAAACAGAGATCATTTCAGCTGATTCAAGACAATTTTTTAAGGAAATGTCCATTGGGACAGCCAAGCCAGATTCAATTGAGCAGAGAGGTGTAAAACATCATTTCATCGATTCACACAGCATTAAAGAAGAGGTAAGCTCATCTCGTTTTGCCTCAGAAGCACAGGAAACACTTGATCAATTATTCAAAACCCACGAAAAAGTAATTCTTGTAGGTGGATCGGGAATGTTTATTGATGCTCTCGTTGATGGCTTAGACAATATACCATCATCGGTAGAAATCCGCAATGAATTGATCAAGAGAAGCCAAGAAGATTACTCTATTCTGCTTGAAGAATTGAAGTTGAAAGACCCTAAATATTTCGATGTCGTAGACAGAAAAAATCCGGCACGAGTGATTAGAGCTCTCGAAGCAATTGAGATGACAGGCCTACCCTACAGTCAACTCAGAACATCTCAAAAGAAACAACGAGATTATCGAGTGATCCGATTAGTTATAGAACATGAGCGAACAGAACTTTACAACAGGATCAACAAACGTGTCGACCTCATGATGGAGAAAGGGCTGTTGGAAGAAGTGAAATCACTCATTGAATACAGGGATCGTTCTTCACTGAGGACCGTTGGATATCGTGAACTATTCGATTTTCTTGATCAATCAACTTCCCTTGAAGAAGCAATTGAAAAGATCAAGCAAAACACCCGTAATTATGCAAAAAAGCAGCTTACCTGGTTAAGACGCTATACGGATAGTCACATCATCCCGTTCGATTCAATCCAGATCATGAAAGAAAAATGCATTCAGATCATTGATAATCAAGCGCATGATCCAATCACTTAAGATTGGAATGATTCTTGAAAACTCCGTTTCAAAATAATTGTCATGAATATTCGATTTGAACAAGTAATGCCTTTCCCATTATCTTCCATTAAACATGGTGAAGAAAGCATCTGGGGAAATAAGGTTCGGTTTGACTCAGGTGAAAAAGTGATCCTTAATGCCAGTAGTGGTAAAGGTAAATCCACATTCACGATGACCACTTTAGGTTTACGCCACGATTATTCAGGCAATGTTTTTTATAATGACAACGACATACGAAGCATGTCGTATGAGGATTGGACGAATATCAGGCAGACAAAGATCTCAGTGGTATTCCAGGACCTTCAGTTGTTTCCGAAATTGACCGTTCGAGAAAATCTGAAATTAAAAAATGACCTCTCGCCGGTTTATACGGAGGAAGAGCTTCGTTCACTCTTGAACCAGCTTGGCATTGCAAATAAGTGGGATCAAGAATGCGGTATCCTTTCTATGGGACAACAACAGCGCGTTGCCATTATTCGAGCACTCGCACAACCATTTGAGTGGATACTATTGGATGAACCTTTCTCTCACCTCGATGAAGAAAATACACAGAAGTGTCTAACACTTATCCATCAAAGATGTGATGAACAGAGGGCAGGATTTATTCTGACAACTCTGGGAGATGATCATGGGACTAAGTACGATCGCGAACAAAAACTGTAAACCATGTTAAAGAAACTTCTTTTCAAAAACCAGGATAAAAAGCAGTTGATCATCGCGATGATCGGTGCTTTTATGGGAATCACATTTCTGATCACATCCATCCATTATCTCATCAAGGTAAATGAATTTGGTGAAGGAGCTGACATTCTCGGTCCAAACACGATCATAGTTCAGAAAAAAGTATCGAATTCGAGCTCATTGAATTTAACCAAAACGGATTTCTCAGAATCCGAAATTCAAAAAATGAAGAACGAACCTTTTATCGAAGATGTTCAACCGGTGATCAGCAACAATTTCGATGTTTCATTTGAAACTGCGGATCCAATGGTTCCTCGATTCAGAACTGATGTGTTCATTCAAACCATCGATCCCGAATTTCTCGACGTCAAATCTGATAAGTGGCACTGGAAAGAGGGTGATGAATTTGTTCCGATCGTGCTGCCGCGTGATTTTCTGGTGATGTTGAATACGTTCATGAGTGCCCAGGGAATACCTCAAGTTTCTGATGATCTGGCAAAGGATGTGAAATTTAAGTTCACTTTGAAAAATGACACAGATAAAGAATGGGTGGATGCCAGGATCATTGGTTTTACCAACGAAGTGGCTTCGATTCTGGTACCTGAAAGTTTCATGAAATATGGGAACGACAAATATTCAACAGAAAAAGAGAAAAAGAGCACGAAGATCATGATGGCCGGAAAAGAAAGT
>ENA-UPTJ01000063-UPTJ01000063.1-marine-metagenome-genome-assembly--contig:-NODE-63-length-69229-cov-6.854107_pt1 | contig 69229 bp, 55 predicted proteins | sample MGYA00238168_ERZ767080 | MGnify/ENA primary metagenome ERZ767080 (study PRJEB28935, sample SAMN06266237) | marine metagenome | isolation source: Columbia River Estuary | place: USA:Columbia River Estuary... | reverse complement strand
TCATTGCTCACGCCGGAGTATAGCAAAGCCTATGTCCGACATTTATTTCAAGCCAATGAAATGATGGGCCCGATCATCGCAAGTATTCAGAATTTGCGTTTTTACCTTTGGTTGGTTCGACAGGCCAGGGAGAGGATCCTACAAGGCGATTTCCATCATTGGAAAGATAGCATCCTAAAAACAGTGTCGAGAAAATTGTAGTAGATTGCATCGCCTCGCATCGTTATGAAATTTAAAAAGTTAGACTGGTACATCGCAAAGAAATTCCTTGAGACCTTCTTTGTAACCGTGATGCTTTTTATTGTGATCATCATGGTGTTTGATGTGGCCGAAAAGTTGGATGATTTTTTGGAGAAATCGGCGCCGGTGGGAGAGATTTTTAGCGTCTACTACCTCAATTTTGTCCCTAGTCTACTGAATACGTTCTCTCCGATATTTATTTTTATTTCGGTGCTCTACATGACGTCGAGATTGGCTTCTAGGACGGAGATCATTTCTATGCTCGCCGGGGGTATGTCGTTGCGAAGGATTTTGATGCCCTACATGGCCACTGCCGCTCTGCTTGCCATGGGTAGTTATATGTTGAATGCTTGGGTGATTCCCATTACCGATAAGGCGAGGGTGAGGTTCGAAAATGCTTACATGCGCGATTATTATTCTCAGGCAAAATCGACCATTTTTAGGCAGATTAAGCCAGGAGTGATTTTGTACATGGAGTATTTCAACAACAACGATAGTTCTGGGGTTGGGGTGACGTTGGAGGAGTATAAGGGGAAGGAATTGAAGAGCTCTTTGTTTGGTCGCTTCATTCGATGGTCGCCCGAGGCCAAGAAATGGCGATTAGAAATGGTTTGGCAGCGGAAGTTTTTGGCCAGTGGAAATCAGCAGATTCAATATCAATCGATGATGGATACGATGATTGCGTTTAACCCGGAAGATTTCTTTTTTCGGATCGAGGACGTGCAGAGTCTAAATCAGAACGAGTTGCGCAGCATGATTGCCAAAGAGAAAATGCGGGGTTCAACGAATGTAGAGTTGTTGCAGACGGAGTTGTATCGACGGTACGCATCGCCATTTAGCACATTTATATTGGTTTTGATTGCGGTGAGTGTGGCCGGACGGAAAACGCGGGGCGGATTGGGGTTCTCTCTGGGCGTAGGGATTTTTGTGATCCTGTTTTTCTTGTTTTTCAGCAAGTATTTTGTCTCGCTGGGAAATTCGGGTGTGATTTGGCCTTGGCTCGCAGTTTGGTTGCCCAATGCGTTGTTTGTGCCGGTGGCGTATCTGTTTTATCGATTCGCGCAGCAGTAGGGATTACTCCACCTGAATTACCAAACCTTTCAAGTAATGGCCTTCCGGGTGATACAAATTTACCGGATGGTCCGCGCCTTGTCCCAATCGATACAGGATCCTACAATTTCGTTTTGCTTCGATGCCGGCCGCAGTCACAGTATTGGCGAAAAGCACATCGTCTACCACCTGAGAACAGCTAAAAGTGAAAAGCAATCCGCCGGGTTTTACGCGATTGATTCCCATTGCATTGAGGCGTTTGTACCCCATGACCGCTTTGTGTTTTTTGGATAGGCTTTTTGCGAACGCGGGCGGGTCGAGCACTACGATATCGAACTGTTCGGTGTCTTCGCTCAAAGATTTCATCACGTCAACTGCAATGCCTTCGTGGGTTTGGCCTTTTTTGAGTTTCATCAATGCCACATTTTCGTTAGCTAGGTTGATGGCGGTGTTGCTGATATCGGCACTAACGACTTTTGATGCGCCACCGGCGAGGGCAGCCACAGAGAATCCGCCAGTATAGCAAAAGGTATTTAGTACGGTTTTGCCTTTTGAGAACTGTCTGAGAAGGTTTCTATTATCGCGCTGATCTAGGAAAAATCCCGTTTTTTGACCGGTTACCCAGTTGACTTTGAACTGCAATCCATTTTCTTGTGCGATGGTTTCGGGTGTGTCGCCGAGTAAAAAGCCATCTTCACCCACGGTGCCATGCATGGCCGCTGCGCTTTTGTTGTAAATGGTTTTTAGCTGCAGGCTTTCCAATTGCTCCAGTGCTTCTGCTATGTCGTTTAAGCTATTGTACATGCCTAAACTATGGGCTTGTATTACCGCGCAATCGTTGTAAATGTCTATGATGAGGCCGGGAAGGTTATCGCCTTCGCCATGCACCAATCGGTAGGCATTGGTTGGGGTTGCGGGTCCAAATCCCAGGTGCTGTCTGAGGTTAAGGCAGTTTTGTAGTTTAGATTTCCAAAATTCTACATTCGGTTCGATGGCTTCAAATGCGATCATTCGAATGGCGATGGAACCGTCGCCCACTTGTCCGGTACCCAAAAGTCTGTCGCGACTATCGAATACCTGCACCCAGTCGCCGATATAGGCATCGTCAAGTTCTTGAATGGCACCAGAGAATACCCAAGGGTGTTTTCTGAGTAGGCTGACTTCTTTTCCGGGTTTTAGAACGGCTTTTTTCACGGGGTGGTGCAAAGTTGGTTGAATTCTATGAAATTTGAATCATGATGTTGCGAATACATGAAATAGTTTCTGCGTTTGAGGCGGTTGCGCCTTTGGCTTTGCAGGAGTCGTACGACAATTCGGGTTTGATTGTGGGGGAGATGGGTGCGCAGGTGAGCAAGGCGTTGTTGTGTTTGGATAGCACGGAGGCGGTGGTTGACGAGGCGATTGCGAAGGGTTGTGATTTGATTGTTGCGCATCATCCCATTGTTTTTGGCGGATTAAAGCAGTTCACGGGCGGCGATTATGTCCAAAGGGCGTTGATTAAGGCGATTCGAAATAACATTGCGATTTATGCATGTCATACCAATTTAGATAACGTTTTGCGCGGCGGGGTGAATGAGCGTATCGCACAGCAGTTGGGATTTGAGGCTGAGCGCGTTTTAAGGCCTGTTGCTGCTGATTTTGGCTCTTTTGCTGGTGTTGGTCGTTTAGGCGATTCCGACGTCTTTAGAACGGCCGGTGCGGGTGTTTTGTGTAATTTGCAAAAGCCCATGAATGTTTTGGATTTTTTGCAACATGTGAAAGCGAAGATGGGGGTGGAAGTGGTGAAGTATACGAAGTGCGATGTTGAGATGGTAAGCAAGGTGGCCATTTGTGGCGGTGCGGGCAGTTTTTTGATAGGCGATGCTTTGCGGGCCGGGGCAGATGCTTTTATTACTTCGGATGTGAAGTATCACGAGTTTTTTGATGCGGAAGGGAAGATGTTATTGTGCGATATTGGTCATTACGAAAGCGAGAAATATACAATTGATTTGTTTTCTAACATTTTGTCAGCGAAATTCCCTAAATTTGCAACCATTTTTGCAGGAACTATCACCAACCCTATTGATTATTTAACATAAACATGGACGTAACCATCGACAAAAAACTTAAAGATCTGTGGAAATTGCAGCAGATTGATTCAAGGCTTGACAACCTTCGTGCGGTATTGGGCGAATTGCCAATGGAAGTAGCTGATTTGGAGGATGATATCGCCGGATTGCAGACGCGTGTGTCGCACATCGCTACTGAAATCGGAGAGTTAAACCAAGAGATTAGCAATAAGAGAAACGCGATCAAAGATTTTGAGCGTTTGATTGAAAAGTACGACGATCAGTTGAACAATATCAAGAACAGTCGTGAGTACGATGCGATCAACAAAGAAAAGGAAATCGCTGGATTGGAAATCATGTCGGCCGAAAAGCGCATGCGCGAATATGGCAAGCAGATCGAATTGAAGGAAGAGACTTTGAATAATACCCAGAACGCTTTGGATTCTCGTAATAAGGATTTGGAATTCAAGAAGGCTGAATTGACAGAGATTGAGAAGGAAAATGCGGAGGAGATTGATAAAATCATGTTGGAGCGCAATACTGCAGATGGGAAGATTGATCCTCGTTTGCACCGTGCTTACCACAGGATTCGTGGCAACGTGCGCAACGGGATTGCGGTTGCTTCGATTATGCGTGGTTCTTGCGGAGGTTGCTTTAGTAAGATTCCACCACAACGTCATAGCGACATTCGCGCTCACTATCGTATCATCGATTGTGAAAGTTGCGGTCGTATTTTGGTTGACCAAACCATTACAGGTATTGCAGCGGTAGATGAGGAGAAGGTTGAAAAGACCACCCGTCGTAAGATGCGTTTGACTACAAAATAAATTATTGTAAGGATATTAAAAAAGGCGCCCATTGGGCGCCTTTTTTGTTTTACGGGCTTGTTGAATGCTATTTCATCAATACCACCTTTAAATCGGGCATGATTTGCATGATATTCTCTGGTGGCACATTGGTGATATCAATAAAATAAACAGTTTTGCCTTCATCCAGCGTTTGACCGCCCATCCATTTGATGTCTTCCATGACTTTTCCTGCTTCACGACGAAACATTTTTACTGGCATCAAGCAATACCAACCTTGCAGATAGCCTTGGTCGTCTAGGCTTGCTTTGGTTCTTTGAATAGGTCCGGAAAGAATTTTATAGTATTGGGTTGCTTTTTTATCTGCAAAAATCGATTGCAACTTGGCTCTGTAACTTGCAGGTCCACCTGCCATTTTTTCGATGGCGGGTAAGCAGAATTTGGCGTATCCATTCACGTCTTTATTTAAATAGGCGGTACCCAATTCATTGGCGGCGCGCTGAAATGCAATTGATAATTTCACACTGTCTTTTGCCAGGGGGTCGCTGAATTTTAAGGTGTCAGTGTATTTTGGTGGTGCAATCCCCGCCGGAGTTTCACTGCCTGGTGCCGCATTGAGGTAGGGGTCGGCGCTTACGTTTGCTGAATCCGAATGATCATCGTTCGATTCTTGGCCGCAGCCAAACATTCCCAATCCAAGGATACAAAGTAATGCAAGGCCAAGGGGGCTAAGGGTTTTATTTATCATCGTATGATTTTGGTTCTTTGAGTGATGAAATTCAAAAATAACACAAAGGGTGCCCTTTTGGGCACCCTTTGTGAACTAAACTAACTATGAACAATGATTCTTTGGTGCGTAACACACCCCAAAGAATTATTTTACTTCTTCGAAATCTACGTCCTGTACTTGATCGCCAGTAGAGCCGTTTCCAGCACCATTGCCACCGCCATTGCCTGCGCCAGCCCCTGGATCTCCGCCTTCTGGGTTTCCGCCCGTAGCGTTGTACATATCCTGACTTGCAGCCTGCCAAGCAGCATTCAACGCAGCACTCGCAGTTTCCATCGCAGCGAAATCTTTCTCGCCAATGGCTTTTTTCAATTCACCCAATGCTGATTCAATGGTTGATTTCTTTTCCGCTGGAATTTTATCGCCGTACTCCGTAATCTGCTTCTCAGTGCTAAATACCAATGCATCCGCAGCATTTACTTTGTCAGCCTCATCTTTGCGTTTTGCATCAGATTCAGCATTCATTTCAGCATCCTTCTTCATCTTTTCGATGTCTTCCTTGCTCAAACCGCTAGAAGCTTCAATACGAATCTTTTGCTCTTTTCCAGTTGCCTTGTCTTTCGCATGAACGCTCAAAATACCGTTAGCATCAATGTCAAACGTTACTTCGATCTGCGGACCACCTCTTGGCGAAGGTGGAATGCTATCCAAAATGAATTTACCAATGGTTTTGTTATCGTTAGCCATCGGACGTTCTCCCTGAAGGATATGAATCTCAACCGAAGGCTGATTGTCCATCGCAGTAGAGAAAGTTTCTGTCTTTTTGGTTGGGATCGTTGTGTTTGATTCAATCATGCGGGTCATTACACCACCCATGGTTTCAATACCCATGCTCAAAGGCGTTACGTCCAACAGAACTACATCTTTCACTTCACCTGTCAATACACCACCCTGAACTGCTGCACCTACGGCAACCGCTTCGTCTGGGTTAACCCCTTTGCTAGGCGCCTTGCCAAAGAAATCTTCTACCAACTTCTGAATCGCTGGGATACGTGTTGATCCACCTACCAAAATTACCTCGTCGATGTCGCTTGGATTCATGTTCGCATCTTTCAAAGCTTGCTTACAAGGCTCCAACGTACGTTGAATCAAAGAGGCTGCCAATTGCTCGAATTTGCTACGACTCATTTTCATCACCAAGTGTTTTGGAACACCGTCTACTGCTGTGATATATGGTAAGTTAATGTCGGTTTCGGTACTGGCCGACAATTCAATTTTGGTTTTTTCAGCCGCTTCTTTCAACCTTTGCAACGCCATAGGGTCTTTGCGCAAGTCGATGTTTTCTTGACTCTTGAACTCATCGGCCAAGAAATCGATAATTACTTGGTCAAAATCGTCACCACCCAAGTGAGTGTCGCCATTTGTGCTCTTTACTTCAAAAATACCATCGCCCAATTCAAGCACAGAAACGTCGAACGTTCCACCACCCAAATCGTAAACGGCAATTTTGATATCGCGATCCAATTTATCCAAACCGTAAGCCAAGGCGGCAGCGGTAGGCTCGTTGATGATACGCTCAACCACCAAACCTGCGATTTCACCGGCTTCTTTGGTAGCTTGACGTTGTGCATCGTTAAAGTATGCGGGTACGGTGATTACGGCGCGGGTTACTTCCTGACCCAAATAATCTTCGGCGGTTTTCTTCATTTTCTGAAGTACCATGGCGCTGATTTCTTGGGGGGTGTAATTGCGATCACCAATCTTTACACGTGGGGTGTCGTTGTCGCCCTTTACCACTTCGTAAGGTACGCGTCCAATTTCCACAGTCATGTTTGAGAATTTCTCACCCATGAAACGCTTGATGGATTGTACGGTGTGTTGGGGGTTTGTGATGGCCTGACGTTTGGCGGAGTCTCCAACCTTGCGTTCGCCATTTCCATTGTCCATAAATGCTACAATAGAGGGGGTAGTTCTGCGTCCTTCACTGTTCGCAATGACTACGGGTTCGTTGCCTTCCAATACGGATACGCAACTGTTTGTAGTTCCTAAATCAATTCCAATTATTTTGCTCATTGTCTTGGTATTCTTTGCCACTTGTTAGCAATCTGTGTACCAAGCAAACTTTACTGGACTTGGTATGTCGTTCTGTCAGAAATCGTGACAAAATGTATATTTTTGATGATTCTATACGATGAAAACTGTCGTTTTTGCTTTTTGCTCGATGGTATTTCCTATCAAACAACGCATGACGTGGTCTACTTGTTTCCAAAGAAGTTAACATTTGATTGATGTTTATTCAATACTAACAACACAAGAATTGTGATTCTTTGGAGTATGTATATTCCGGTAAAAAAGATTTTCAATTTCGCTTGTTTTATGATGCTTGCCAGCGGGATTTCGGCCCAAGTAGAATACGAAGTTCCAGGTAGGTTGGACTATTGTAAGATCAACGAAAATGGGATTTCCGTTTTACCAAGCGGAAGATTTGTATCGCCGGTGGGTGAGAAAATCAGAGTGCATCGTGCACCTTATGGATTGGCGGTAAGCAATGACGGTAAGTTTGCAGTGGTTTTGCATAGCGGTGCAGTAACGTTGGTTGAGATGTCGACATCGTCGAGTAACGCAAGTCGTTTTCCAGAATTTGATGGTAAAGGCATTGATATCATCAAAGGGGCATCGTTTGTTGGTGCGAGTTTTTCAAATAATAATCGGGTGGTTTATTTGAGCGGGGGCGACAAAGGGAAAATTTGGATGTTCGATGTGATTTTAAAGAAAGTGATTGATAGTGTTGATGTAAATCAGTTTCATCCGGAGGCTCCCAAAGAGGCTTTTGTGACGGATATTTTGGTGGACGATGTGAACGATGATTTGTGGGTTTTGGATCGCGCATGGTTTCAGTTGTATCGCATCGGATTAAAGGACAAAAAGTTGAAGGCGATGATTCCTACTGGACGCATTCCTTTTGGACTTTCGCTTTCGGCCAAGAATCATAAATTACTTGTGGCCAACGTGGGAATGTATGCTTACCCTGTTGTTCCTGGGGTTAATGAAGTTACTAAGGATTCCTTTTTGTTGCATTTTCCTGCCTACGGCGCCCATTCAAAAGAGTCCATCGAAGGGGTTGAAAGAGAGGGTCGTTTTATTCCAGGTTTGGGCGATCCCAATGCGGATGAGTCTATGTCGGTTTGGATTGTCAATACCGAAACAAATACAGTTACGAACAAAATCAAAACCGGCGCTGCGATTGGCGAGTTTATAGAAGATTTGGAAGTGGTTGGCGGATCTCATCCCAATAGTATTGTATGTGATGATCGATATGCCTATGTGTCTCAGACAGGGAGCGACGATATTGCTGTGATTGATTTGAAGAAATCGCGACTGCAAAAATCTTGGCCTATTCGCACATCCTCGATTTTGGATAATACCAAAGGTTACATGCCTTACGGGTTAGATATTGACCGTAAAAATGGTCGGTTGTATGTCGCCCTGTTGGGTTACAATGCCGTAGCTGCCTTGGATTTGAAATCGGGAAAAAATTTGGGGATGATTCCAGCGGGTTGGGGCGCAACGCGTGTGAAATGTAATCCGTTAACCCAAGAATTGCTGATTACTTCAGCGAGGGGATATGGCGCAGGACCTAATGGCGGTGTAGGTTTTAAAGCGCCACCACAAGGTACATATATTGGTGATATACAATTGGGTTTGTTGCAAAGGGTGGCTATTCCAACACTCGATGATTTGGCTGCTGGACGTAAATCGACTTTGGATTATACCATGAAACCTTTGGTGCGAGATTCTGCAATTTCTGCAATTTTTGGACCCAATTCACCCATCAAACATATCGTTTACATCACCAAGGAAAATCGTACTTACGATGAAGTTTTTGGTCAGCTCTCGGGCGGTTTAGGCGATTCTAGTTTGAGTCGTTTTGGTGTGAACTGCGAATACACCTTGGAGGGTCAGTTGAAGATGATTCACAACGATCAGCAGTGGAAATACAATGCGGATTCCATTCAGAAAGACAGCATCAGACAAATGATGAAGGGGTTGAAAGTGACACCAAATCATCAAAAGATTGCCAAGCAGTTTTCGTATTCTGATAATTTTTATTGCGATAGTGATGCGTCGATTCACGGACACCACTGGATGTTGGGAACCATGCCCAATGAATATGTAGAAACCAATGCTGCCAATGCGGGTGACTTTATGACATTGTCTAAGTCGCCAGGACGCAGAATGCCGAGGACCACGGGCGCCATGGACCCCGAGGATTACAACCAAGTGGGAGGATTTTGGGAAGCCATCAAACGATCAAAAAAGAGCATTTATAATTTTGGGGAGGCCAATGAATATTCTGGCGTTCGCGAAGAGTGGTTCGATACATTAAATGGAACGGGTATGTCGGTTGTATTCCCAATGCCAGCAGCCATTTATAACGAAACGTCAAGGAATTATGCGGGTTACAATACCAGTATTCCTGATCAATTTAGAGTGGAGCAGTTCGAAACTGAATTTACTGAAAAATGGTTGAAGGGCAGCGATACAATGCCAAATGTGATTACGATTCAATTGCCAAACGACCATACGAGTCAGCCAAGGCCCAAAGATGGTTATCCTTATGTTCACAGTTATGTGGCCGACAATGATTTGGGTTTGGGTAGAATGTTGCATTTTTTATCGCATACGCCTTATTGGAAGAATATGTTGGTGATAGTTACCGAGGATGATCCACAGGGTGGGGTTGATCACATCGATGCGCATCGCAGTGTTTTGATGATGGCAGGGCCCTACGTGAAAAAGGGTTATGTATCGCATACGCATGCCAACTTTGGTTCAATCATCCGTACGATGTATGCTTTGATGGGGATTCCGGCTGTCAATCATTTTGATGCGACAGGAACGTTGTTGGCGGATTGGTTTACACAGTCGCCCGATTATACTCCCTACGAATTATTGCGCTCAGATTTAAGGGTATTTAATCCTGACGATGCAATGCAGAGATACAACAGAACCGTTCCTTGGCGCGAAGTGAAAATGTCGTCTCCGATGGATGAAGAATCAGATCAAAAAAAGCAATTTTATGAAAATCATAAGTAAAAAAGTCCTTGTATCCGCCGTATTTATACTGGCCACACTTTCAGCGTTTTCACAGACTGCTGATTTAACCAATGGTTGGAAGCTGAGCCCCTTGGGTCGGAGGATATCGTTGGGTGATCTTCCAATGCACATGATAATTGATCCCTCAGGGAAATTCGGCGTGGTAGCCAATGCGGGTCAGAGCGACCAGTCGTTGATGGTGATTGATTTGGCTACTGAAAAGGTGGTTGACAGTATGCCGGTGAAGATGACATTTTACGGGATGACCTTTAATAAGTTGGGTACAGAGTTGTATTCATCGGGTGGGAACATGAATTATATTGGTCATTATGGGTTTAATCAAGGCAAACTAAAATGGATCGATAGCATCGGGATCAAAGAGGCTTGGCCAGAGAAAGTATCGCCTACGGGTATGGTGATGGGTGAGGACGATAAGTCGTTGTTTTTTGCAACCAAGGAAGATTCGAATTTGTATCAGGTGAATGTTTTAACTGGAGCAGTAATGGGTAAATGGCATCTCCCTTCTGAGGGCTATTGCGTTGTAAAAGATAATTTGGGTAGAATATTTGTAAGTCATTGGGGCGATATGTCGGTTGGTGTTTTCGATACCAAGTCATTGAAATGGATTACGAAAATTCCGGTGGGCGACAATCCAACTGAAATGATTTTGGATAAAAAGCAAAAGCGGTTGTTTGTGGCTTGTGCTGACGATAATACGGTTCACATCCTAAATACTGAGACTTTGGCGGTGGAAGAGGTGTTGAATGTGGGGATTTATCAAACCAAACTTACGGGAAGCGGAACAAATTCGTTGGCTTTAATGAAAGGGGATAAGCAGTTGTTGATTGCGAATGCCGATAACAATGCATTGGCTGTTTTTGATGTTTCTAAACGAGGCAGCAGCGCGGGTTTGGGCTTTGTGCCAACAGGATGGTATCCAACGCAAGTGAGGGTGGTGAAAGACAAAGTTTGGGTTTGTAACGGGAAGGGTTTTACATCATTGGCTAATCCCAAAGGTCCAAATCCAATAGAGCGCAAGACGCAGACTGAATATCAGAAAGGGCAGAAGGGAAAGGAAAAAGTGCAATACATTGGGGGTTTGTTTAGGGGCGGAATGACGGTTTTTTCGATTTCGGAAATAACAGATGCAAACAAATTGACTTTACATACGCAGCAGGTGTATTCGAATTCGCCTTACAGCGCTGACTCGGAAAATAGAACGGGAATTCCCGCAAACCATCCAATTCCTAGCAAATTGGGTGATACATCTCCTATCAAACATGTGTTTTACATCATCAAAGAAAATCGTACGTACGATCAAGTATTGGCGGATATGGAAGGTGGCGATGGCGATACAAGTCTTTTGTTATTTGGTGCTAACATTACGCCGAATCAGCATAAATTATGCAAGGAATTTGTGTTATTGGATCATTTTTATGTGGAAGCCGAAGTGAGTGCTGATGGTCACAATTGGAGCACCGCGGCCTATGCAAACGATTATACCGAGAAAACCTGGCCAACGAGTTATGGCGGTCGTGGTGGTGAGTATGTTTATGAAGGGCAGGCGTCTGTGGCTCATCCACAAAAAGGTTTTATCTGGGATCATGCTGCGCAAGCGGGTAAAAGTTATAGGACATACGGGGAGTTCGCCGACAATTACAAAGCCAATATCAAATCATTGCAAGGACATTTTTGTCAATCCTACACTTCTTGGGACGAGAATGTCCGCGATACAACAAGATTTGGTCAGTGGAAACACGATTTTGATTCTTTATTGAACATCGGTCAGGTGCCACAGTTAAATACACTGCGGTTTATCAACGACCATACTGAGGGGGTTCGGAGAAATCGTCCTACGCCTTTTGCTCACGTGGCCGACAACGATTTAGCGGTTGGAATGTTCGTTGATTACTTATCGAAATCCAAGATTTGGGAAAGCAGTGTGGTCTTTATTTTGGAGGATGATGCACAGAACGGTCCCGATCACGTGGATGCGCATCGCTCAACTGCCTATGTTGCTGGAGGTTTGGTGAAAAACGGATTTATTGATCATACCCATTATTCAACCAGTTCGATGTTACGCACGATGGAATTGATTTTGGGAATGTCGCCCATGAGTCAGTACGATGCTTCTGCTGAACCCATGTGGCGTTGTTTTCAGGATTCTATGGTGCATCCTACGTTTGATGCAGTTCCTGCTTTGGTTGATTTGTCGGAGAAGAATGTGCGCGACAATCGCAGGTCGACATCTTATTTGATGGATCAAAGCGAGGGTTTGGATTTGAGCAAAGAGGATAGAGCCAATGAGCAGTTAATGAACGAGGTGCTTTGGAAGTATGTAAAAGGCGAAAAGTCAAAGCTGCCAGTACTTCGCCGGGCATCTTGGGTGAGGTCGATTGACGCTGACTAAAACGTGTGATTTAATCATTGTGAGCTTTAACAAAGTAGGGATAAAATGAAAAGGCACATTGTTGTTCTCGCATTTCAATTTCTACTTTTATGCAGCGTTTGTGGTAAAGTTGGGTATCCAACGGATAGAATTTCTTTGCATGTCATCGACACTGGTTCCATTGAGCGAATTTCGGTTGTAAATATTGATGCGGCCCTTTTGAGAAAGGTGTCATGGGAAAATCAGCCGTACCGGACGATTGTAAAAACGAATACTCATTCTGTAGGGGGGAATACCCGAACCGTCCCAGAAATGCTGTCGTACGAGACAGGGGTGATGGTTCAAAAAACAAATCATGGAGGCGGTTCTCCGTCTCTTCGCGGGTTACATGGCAATCAAACATTGATGATGGTGGATGGAATCCGTTTAAATAATTCGATTTTTCGTTATGGTCCCAATCAGTATTTAAATACGGTTGATGCGTTTGCGGTAGACCAACTTGATGTACTTTTCGGAAGCGGTTCTATTCAGTATGGGTCTGATGCGATGGGGGGTGTTATTGCGGCCAAGTTTCACGAACCTGAATTTGTAAAATGTAACCAATGGGTCCCAAAAGTTTTTTTTAGGACTACAACGGGAAACCAAGAATATTCGATGCGTAGTTCTGTAGATCGTTGTTTTGGGCAGAACGCGATTACGGCGGGCATAACGATGAGGCAATTTGGCGATGTATTGGCTGGCGGTGATTTGAAGTATCAGAGACCTTCGGGTTATAAGGAGTTTGATGTGGATGTGAAATTCGTTCATAAGGATAAATTGGGTAAATGGGTCGCGGCCCATCAATCGAACAATCAAGTTGATGTGCCGATTTTTCATCGAGTGGCGTTGGAGAATTATAAATTTTACAATACCACATTGCAAGCAAGGACGTTAACGTATTTAAAGCGCAGTCTTGTATTCTCTGGTAAATTGTTTGATGAAATAGAATTGATGGCGGGTAGGCAAAATCAACATGAGCATAGAGAATTTCAGAAGAACAATTCAAATTTATTGAGGACAGAGAGGGATTCAGTGAATACGTATTTCTTTACTACAAAGTTTTACGGGAAATTGCATAATCGTTGGCAGTGGGTTTTGGGGACGGATTTTTATTTCGACAAAGTGAATTCTGCGCGAACGGATGCGGATGTGGCACTGGGCACGTTAAAACAAATCCGGGGTTTGTATCCTAATGGGTCCACTCAGATGCAAAATTCTGCCTTTGGGTACATAACAAAAACGGGTGATAGGGGTCTTGTTCGCCTTGGGGGCCGTTACAATTACACTCAAATTACACTACAAACACTGGAAACGGGAAATGTGCAATATCAAAAAGGGGCATTTGTTGCAGATGGCGCGGGGTCGTTGAAAGTGACGAAAAAACTGCATTTGTATGGAAATGTTGGTACGGGTTTTAGAAGTCCAAACATCGACGATATGGGTACTTTGGGTATTGTTGATTTTCGTTTTGAAACGCCTCAATATGGCTTATTGCCTGAATATAGTTTTAATAAAGAATTGGGGTTGAAATACAAGAGTGCCAAATCCCAATTCAATGTATGTGTATTTCACAATGCAATGTCGGGCTTGATTTCACGCATTAAAGCAGGGTCAGACAGTATGCAGGGTTATCCGGTGTATCAAAAGCAGAATGTGGGATCATCGTTAATTTATGGAGCGGAATTGGATTGGAATCACGAGTTTGGTGGGCATTGGGTGTTTAGTGGCGGTGGATCATTGATAGTGGGGGATAATATCACGGGAAACGAACCAATGCGTAGGATTCCGCCGGCCATGTGTAATGCCGTTTTGCGATACAAGTTAAACGGTAGCGTTTCATTTTCGATGAATATTATTGGCGCCAGAGCTCAATTAAGATTAGCCAAGGGAGATATTCAGGATAATCGAATTGGACCCGCCGGAACGCCGGGGTATTTTACCGGGGATTTGCGCTGTGAAATGAATTTCAAACGGGCAACGGTAGATATCGCCATATTAAATTTACGCAACCAACGTTATAAAACTCATGGCTCTGGGATTTATAGTATGGGCAGGGCTGTTCAATTGCTTATTGGAATTAAGTAGTATTTATTGAATGGCACTGATTTGAATTAGGGATTCAAGTCGGATTACTAGTCACAATTGATGCGAAAATTAAATGCGTGTTCTGATGCAGTTTCTATAATGTTGCGCAAATATGTCCTAAAAATTCTCACTACATCAGCCGTAATATTTATGTAGGGATTTAATAATTTACGTTATTTTTTCATAACAAATTGAAGATATTGAGGTGAAGTAATAGTGTGTTTTTTGTTCCGAAAAATCGACAAAAGACAATGAAAAAAAGATTAATTCAATTGGTGAAGTTAGGAAGTGCTATGGCGGTGATTACTGCTATGCTATTCCCAGCTTCTGTGTTGGCTCAGACTGAGTCCGACACCGTCAGTGTAGAAGAAGTGGTAGTTACCGCCTTGGGTATCAAAAAGGAAAAGAAAAAGTTGGGTTATGCCGTGCAAGAAATTCAGGGCGCTGACTTGATCAAAGCACGTGAACCAAACGTAGTAAACAGTTTGGTAGGTCGTGTAGCAGGTTTAACTATCGGACAAAGTGCAGAATTGTTGGGTACACCAGCGATTGTGTTGCGTGGTAGTGATCCTCGTCGCGGACAAAGTGTATTGTTCGTTGTGGATGGTATTCCAATTAACTCAGATGCTTACAACTTGGGTCCAGACGACATCGAAAAAGTAACGGTGTTGAAAGGTCCAGCTGCTGCGGCGTTGTATGGATATCGCGGACAGAATGGTGCCATCGTAATTACTACTAAGAAAGGTAGCAAGCGTGGTATTCAGGTTGAAGTGAATTCTAGTAACATGGTAGAGAGTGGTTTCTTGACTATTCCTAAGGTGCAAGATCTTTATGGTCCTGGCGATCACGGTAAATATTCATTTGTAGACGGTAAAGGTGCCGGTTTGAATGATGGTGACTATGATGTTTGGGGTCCAAAATTTGAAGGTCAGATGATTCAACAGTACGATGGTTTGAAGCCTTGGACTGCGCGTGGTGCAAACAACTTAGAGCGTTTCTTGCGCAATGGTGTTGTGAGTAGCAACAACGTAAGTATCGCCAATTCTTCGGAAAAGATGGATGTTCGTTTTTCTTACACAAACATGCATCAGCAAGGTATCGTACCAAACACAGAATTGAATAGCAATACGTTTAATATTAGCAATACAGTTCGTTTTAACGACAAATTGCGTTTGGATGCGAACATCAACTATAACAGACAATCAACTCCTAACATCAATGACGTGGCTTACGGTCCAAACTCATTGATCTACAACATGACAATTTGGGGTGGTGCTGACTGGGATGTTATGGCGGATGATATTCGTGGAATTTGGCAGCCAGGAAAAGAGGGTGTTCAGAGCGTATATGCTGAATATCAGCGTTACCACAACCCTTGGTTCGTTGCTGAAAAATGGTTGCGTGGTCACTACAAAAATGATGTTTATGGATACGCTTCTTTGAATTATCAATTGGCTCCTTCTTTGAGCTTGATGGCTCGTTCATCTGTAACTGCTTACGATTTGTTGCGTACTGAGAAAATGCCTTTTTCTGCTCACCCTTATGGTCGTGAAGAAGGTCGTGGTGATTACAGAGAAGACAGAAGAGCGATGTATGAGTCAAACAACGAATTCATGTTGAACTTTGATAAAGACGTGAAGAAAACCAACGTGCACGTTTCTGCCGGTGGTAACCGTCGTGACTTCCAATACAACAGTTCTTTTGTAACTACAGATTATTTAAACGTACCTGAGGTTTATAACTTCAGTAACTCAGCAAACCCAGTGAAGGCTAGCAATTTCGCTTCTTCAATGGCGGTTAATTCATTGTTTGCATTGGCTGATATCGGTGGTAAAGGTTACAATGTGAATTTGGGTGCTCGTATGGACCAAATTTCAACTATGCCTGCAGGTAGCAACAGCTATGTTTATCCTTCTGCTAGTTTGGCGTTTATCCCAACTGACTTCATGAAGAAAAACAACACATTGAATTTCTTGAAGATTCGTGCTTCTTATGCTCAGGTTAAGGGTGGTTTGACAAGTCCAACCATTGGACCTGCTGGATATCCAATTGGTTATGGTGAGGCGTATTCGTCACCTTACGATGGTCCATCTTACACCAACTCTTCTGTTTATTCAACGCCTTTGTTGTATAACGGAAAGCCTTCTGCAAACTTTACAAATACAGTTTCAAACAGCAGTTTGAAGCCATTCCAACGTACAAACTACGAAGCGGGTTTTGAAGCTCGTTTGATGAAAAATCGTTTGGGCGTTGAGGGTACTTATTTCGTCTATAACGACGGTCCTGGTATCTATCAAAGAACTGTATCTGAAGCAACAGGTTATACCAATCAATTGGTGAATGGTATCGAAACACAGCGTAAAGGTTGGGAACTTTCTTTGAACGCTGATATCGTTAAGCCATCTAAAAAAGGAGGTCTTTCTTGGAACTCTTCAGCCAATTTGTCTCGCTATCGTGAATTCTTGACCAAAATCTATGGTGATGTAGATCGTATTTCTGCTAACTATTTTGTTTCTGCTAACTCTAGCAATAGATTCTTGAAAGTAGGTGATCGTATCGATGCATTGTATATGGGTTCTTTTGCTCGCACTTCTGATGGTCAATTGATCAACGATGCAGGTGGACGTCCTATCGTATTGCCAAAAGGTCAGCAACAAGGTTATTCTTTGCCTGATTTGGTATGGGGTTTCTTTAACAAAGTAGGCTACAAGAATGTAAGCATGTCGCTCCAATTTGACGGTCGCGTAGGTGGTCAGATTGTAAACCAAATCCAACGTCAAACTTACCGCGGTGGACGTAACATCGAAACGGTTCAAGATAACATCAAAGATGCAAACGGTTTGGGAATGGGCGATGCTCGTTACAATGATTATCAAGGTACTAAGTCATGGGTTGGTGAAGGTGTTGTAATTGCAAGTGGTACTCCAAAATACGATGCAACAACAGGCGAAATCACAAACATGAGTGAGTTGACCTTTAGCAAGAATACTACTGCTACTTATTTGCAAGATTACGTGAGCCGTTACTACGGACAGTATGAAGCCAATTTGATGAGCAAGTCATACATGAAATTGCGTGAGGTAACTGTTACATACCAAATGCCTTCTCAGTGGATGGGTAAAACTTTCAAATCTGCTACAGTTTCATTGGTTGCGCGTAACGTATTGTACTTCGCAAAAGGAAAAAATGATTTGGATTTGGATCAATTCCCAGGTATGATTGGTTATTCTGCTTTGCAAACGCCAACCATGCGTAGATACGGTATCAACATCAACTTGGTATTCTAATTTAAACGAAACAATTTAACACTATTAACATGAAAAAGAAGATATTTTTAGCAATAACAGCCTTGACATTGTTTGTTGTTCAGGCATGTAAAATGGATGGTTTGGACAAAGATCCTAACCGTGCAACGGTGGTAACTCCGGATCTAGTTCTTAACGGAATCTGCAATTCGATTTTTGTGGGCCCTTGGGGTAACTCAGCTCGCTTTTCTCAGTACAACTGCTGTAATTACAACTATTACGGTAATCAGGAATACAATTGGGGTGGTGCAAGTTTGCAGTATACCTTGTTGAAGAACGTGGTAAAAATGGAAGAAGAAGCCAAGCGTGTTGGTTACAAAGCAGTGAATCCTTATTCTGCAATGGCGAAATACCTCAAAGCCTCTATGTACTATGAAATGACGATGCTAGTGGGTGACTTGCCATTGACGGAAGCGTTGTCTCCAGATGTTACTTACACGCCAAAATACAATACCCAGAAAGAGGTGTTTGTTCAGGTGTTGAAGTGGTTGGATGAAGCGAATGCTGATATGGCAACATTGATCGCAGCAGGTGAGTCTACTGTGTCTGGTGATATCTATTTTGGTGGTAATTTGTTGGCTTGGCAAAAAGTAAACAATGCTTTCACTTTGAGAGTGTTGGTTGCCTTGAGCGCAAAAGAGTCTGATGCTGATTTAAATGTAAAAGGCAAATTTGCTAACATCATTTCTAACCCTACCAAATACCCATTGCCAACGTCTAATGCTGATGGTTTGCAATATGTATACAATAGCACGTTTAACAAATACCCAACAAATCCCGATAATTTCGGATTTGATGCTACGCGTTACAACATGTCTGCGACTACATTAAATACTTTGGCTTCTTTGAAAGATCCTAGAGCGATGTTGTTTGGTGAGCCTGCCGGTAACAAAATGAAAGCGGGTATTCAACCTACAGATTTCGCTGCTTTTGTTGGTGCGGAGTCTAGTATGGATTTGGCAGATATGAGTACTAAAGCAGGTATCGACAATGGTGCTGCTTACTTACCAGGTGAATTCAGTTTTTACAATAGAAAGCGTTATTACAGTACCTACACTGCGGAAAATACAGTTATGGTTGGGTATGCTGAAATGTGCTTTAACATTGCTGAAGCTGCAAACCGTGGTTGGGTTTCTTTGAATGCTAAAGATTGGTACGAAAAAGGTATCACTGCGAGTCACAGTTTCTATGGTATCGGAAACGGTCCTTTGGATGTTTATTTCTTTAAAGCGGGTGGTAAAGTAACCGACGGTGCTTCTTACAATAAATTCACAGTAAACTTTAATCAAACTGCATATTTGGCTCAGCCTTTGGTGAGCTATGCTGGTAACAATGCTCAAGGTTTGCAGCAAATTGTTGTTCAGAAGTACTTAGGATTTTTCCAAAACAGTGGTTGGGAAGGTTATTACAACTATCGCAGAACAGGTTTCCCAACTTTCTCTAAAGGAGGTCCTGGTACAGGCAATAGCGGTTTGATCCCAAGGCGTTTCCAATACCCATCTTCAGAGGTTACCAATAATAAAGCAAATTGGCAGTCAGCCTTGAACAATCAGTTTGGTGGCAAAGATGATATCAATGCTGACATGTGGATTTTAAAATAATTTTGAGTAGTTTACTTTTAGTATTAAAAATGGGGCGGGTTTACTCGCCCCTTTTTTTAGATGTAAAATCATGAAAAACGTAATTCAAGAAATCCAAGAGTTGTTTTTAACCAAGGGTTTGGATCAATATGGCGAAGATGTAACCCAGCAAGAACACGCCGTGCAGTGTTATATCCTTGCAGTAGAGCACAATGCCAGTTTGGAATTGCGTGTTGCTGCATTTTTACACGATGTTGGACATTTGATGTATAATCCAAAGGATGGTTTACACGTAGATATGAAGCATGAAGTGTTCGGTGCCAAATTACTATTGGATTGGGGTTTTGGTGAAAAAGTGTCGCAACTCGTGGCATCCCATGTTTGGGCAAAGCGATATTTGGTTTCAAACGAACCGTATTACATCAATCGCTTGTCGGCCGCTAGCCTCAAGAGCTTTCAGATGCAAGGTGGTTTAATGTCTGATGAAGAAAGTAGCGAAATGCGCAAGTCAGCTTATTTCACAGAGTGCCTAAATCTTCGTAGGTGGGATGATCAAGGCAAGCGCTTTGATTTGGATTCTCAAATCCCTGAACAAGTGTGGTCTGATTTAGAATTATGCTTGAGTACTAACCAATCAATTGATTGATTGTATCCTCTGCCATCCCAAAGCTTAGTGTCATTCCAGCGCCCCCAGGGCCATTTGCGACCCACACGTTCGGTTCAATTTCTTGAAGCCATTCGCTATCACCATTCTTTAATTTGAGATACTGACCTGTCCATCGCTGGGCAATCTTAAAATCAGGAATCTCTAGAACATCATTCAAATAATCCAATATCAAATCGTCAACGCTCTCCAATTGAAAAGGATCGTGGTGAATTCCGTAATCATGTGAGTCTCCAATAGTTAGCTGGTTGTGATAATTTTGGCTAATCAATAAATGAATACCGTGATAATGCTGTTTGGGGTAATTTTCCTTTACCCAATGCTCATAGATCGCAGATGAAGGGAGTTTCTCGTAGCTTTTATAATGTAGGAAGCTCAATCCGGCACAAATCGCTGGAATTGTGGCCGAAATACGCTCGCTTCTCAACATCTGTAAATGACTAATAGTAATAGGCGCAGCTTTAAACACAGAAGGGTAGAGCGTGTTTAATTCGTAACCATTGCAAATCACTATGATTTCGGCCTCGTAAGTTTTGTTTGTCGCCGTTCGGATTTTATTTGGCATCACCTCAATTACGGCGCAACCAAAATGAAATCGAATGGTTTGGGTTTCGGCTAAGTAATCTGGAATTCGGCGAATTGCTTCTCTTGCTTCTACGATGATTTCTGTGCCGCTGAAAATGGCTCCCAAAGTGTTTTTTTTATTTGCCAGGGGAAGGGTCGACAATGTTTGCTTTTTATCCAATAGTTGCAAACCTTCTCTTTTGAATGACTCACGTTCTAAGAATTCTTTTCCAAGCTCCAACTCCAGCGGATTTGAAAGCAACTGGATACTGCCCGTTTTTTTGTGCCAAATATTTGCAGCTTTACAGAGGTCGATCCAAATTTCTCTGCTCTTTATCGCTCGATTGTATAACTTTCCGATGGGCTGACCAACGGGCCAAACCATGCCAAAATTCCGGATAGAAGAGCCACTCGCTTTTTCTGATCTTTCAAAAACATCTACCGAATAGCCCCTTTCAGACAATGTTTTTGCATAGGCAATCCCCATGATTCCCGCACCTACGATAATGGCTTTAGGCCGCAATGATGTTTTCATTTTTATTGGTCGACTTGTTGATTTGATATATAATAATTTGAGACAATGCGATGATCAAAATACTTCCAACGATGGTCAGTTTGTCAAATATTGAAACCCAATCAATAGATTTTGTTTTCCCTAACAATGCAACGGAGGTGATTGTTAACGAAAACAAATAACCCACTGAGTCTGCGATGTAAATTAGAAATCCCGAATTCCCATTGGTTCCGCTGAGGCCAATGATTCTATCCATCACGCTGATGTTTATCAGTATGTACCCAAGGTATAAGCCAGTGCCCGAAATTACTAGCAACGCAGGTAAGGAAATTAATTGAAGTTGAAATCCTATTACTGAAATCAAACAGATAAAACCTCCAATTGTGATGCAATAGGCTGTCAATTTTAATGATTTTGTATGGGATTTGATGAAGGAGAAAACCGGTACGATGCAGAGTAGCAGCAATGTTATCGGCAGTTCGATTTTTACAAATGATAGGGTGTTGTAAACCAAATACTGATTCAGCATGTCGGCGCTGAAATTGTCTCTAAAATCTCTAAGTATCGTCAGTAGACCGTAAATAATCACAAAAGGTAATATCAAGTATTGTAGGTCGCCTAATATCTTTTTTTGCGTGGGATGGTCTAGCGCTTTTCTCTCGAGACGTAGTTCGATGTCTTCCGCTGTTGGGCCAGGGAATCGTTCCAATAAAATGATAAAAATCACCGCTGGGAAAAGTGCAAAAGCGCCAGTGATGTATGGGACCTCGTTGATTGATAATTCCAAGGAAGATTGCAACCAAAGGGCAATTGTCTTAACCCAGCCCGATGAGAAAACAAAAGTGCAAGCCAACATCGCCCCGATCAATTCTGTGAACTTTCGGCCTTCCACATAAGAAAAAACCAGTCCCCATACCAATCCAAGAGGGAATCCATTTAATACCATCAAAAATGGCCAAAATTCGATGCTTGTAAATCTTATTATGACCAATGGGATGAGTGATGCCGCCATCAAACAAATAAGGAAAATACCTCTATAATCCCTGTTTAATCCACCAAAAAAGCGGATGCCGACAATTTTACTCAGTGTATATCCAATCAACTGACAGAGAACCATCCATATTTTGATGTTTAGACCCCATAGCATCATGTCGTTGAAGGTTAAGCCAGAAAAAGGTTTTCTCAACGCATACATGCAGGTATAAATGGAAAAAGTAAGCCCCCCTAGTGCCAGGGATTTTAAAATTTGTTTAGAATCGACTTGTATTTGCATCAGAACTTTGGGTGTTTTTTTACGATGCTTTCCATTCCGCAGTTTGAAAGTAGTTGATCGAGTGCACTATACGACCCGTTTAATTCTGAGGGGTGATGGGCGTCGCTATTTATGATGAGTGGAATTTTTGCGTTGTGCAAGCGTGAAATGAATTCGAGTTTGGGGTATGGGTTGCTCAGCCCTTTTTTATATATGGCCCGGGTGTTTATTTCTATAAAATCATAGTTGTTGGAGCCGGTTTGCACAATTTGGAATAATTCATCGTAGAACCAATTTTCAAGGGCCCCGAATTCGCTGGTTTTTGCCGCGTTTAAGATGATTTTGTCTATGTGGCCAATGATTTTAGTGACCCCAACCGTTGTATCGTTGATCATTTGATGCGTTGCATCTAAAAATGCTTGAAGTAATTTTTTTAAGTTGAATCCAAACCATTTCAAAGCCAAAAGAAACTGTGAATATGTACCGTCGATTTCTAAATATTGGGTATTCGGATTTTCAGTATCCGGATTTTTCACAAAATGAATACTCGCAATTAGAAAGTCGGATTTTTCTACTGCTTTGTATTCTAATGCAGGAAACCCAAGGCCAAGTAGATAGTCTATTTCAAATCCACAAAGGATCTTAATGTCGGCCTTATTCAGATTTGCCAAATCTCTAATTTCCGATGAATACTTGTCCAAGTCGGTCGCTTTTATTGCCCAATCGCAAAGAAATGGAAGCGGTGCATGGGCGCTAAATCCCAAATAATCCCATTGCAATTGCTTGGCTTTTTTAACAAAGTCAGCCGAACTGGCAGTTCCGTCGCAATAAGTTGTGTGGGTATGTAAATTCACTAGGGTTTTTATACAAAAGAAGTGTTGGGATGTTGGCCGTGCATTTCTCGATGATTAACGGTAGGTTAAAATTTCATCATTAAGATTTATCTTTTTTGAAAATGGATTTTAAATTTTTCTTCTTTTGTTTCGTTGGTGGTTGGAATACTTTAGCAAGACTGGCGATGTCTTTTACCGAATGTGAAAATGGATAAGCCGTCCAGTCAGATTCTTCTTCAACGTGATTGATTAATATATTCCATTTGCATTGGGCATGATAACCTGCAAGGAGTGCAATTTTTGAGATCCCAATTTTTGCGACATGCTCTGTGTTTTTGACATTTTCCTTTTGGGAGATTTGTTGAATGATGTCGGGGAATGGCTGAAACCTTGGCGTTTGGTCGTAGCTCACCCAACTGTCAAAATATTGGGGCAAATCACTCTTAGTAAATATCTCATCAGTAATGATAGCGGGCAGCCATGAGACACCAACAATCTTGCAATTCTCATTTTTTGCAATTTTGAGGAATTTTGTCAATTCTGGATGGATGTGTAAATTACATTTTTCCGAAAAACTTACACGGAGTTGTTCAATTATATCTTTGGTGATTTTTGCTACAATTTCGGGCTCGGGGTCTCTCAACCAACGTTGGGTAATTATTTCTGCGATTTCTACAATTGGCTTTCCAATCAACTTGCGAATCACCCATTTTTCTGTAATTATACCATTGCGTTTTATGGTGTCGTTTATGATATTGGTAATTTTATCGGGATCACCAATGGCAATACCTATAGTATCAAGGATTACAAGCTTTGGCCAATGATTTTGCACGTGTAAATAATTGTTTTAAATATGAATTACATATCGTCAGTTTGTTGCTAAATCGTGGAAATCTTGTGGGGTAATTTGTCTGTGCGTAACTGATATTTTATTGAAAGTTAACTTCTTTGAAACATTGAATAATTAATGTTGAATTGAAAATCAAATCATGAAAACTGGATATTATGCATGCCTGTCGAAACAATTGTTCTCAATAGGACATTTGGGTATGGAAGTTTTTGAAGTCCTGCCCATCAACACACCAATTAAAATTCATCAAATCATAACGGTTGAGGACGATGGCAGGGAAGTGATTTCAGATGGAGATGATTTAATTCAATCGAAATTTGAGTTGTGGCAATGGTTGTCCAATCAATCCAATCTGATTTTTATTGAATTTTCTCATCCGGGTCAATGCACTTGGACGTTGCACCAAGGACAATTGTCTATTTTTTGTCATCACCGTCCTACATTAATCTGGTGGACGGCGGAAATTCTCAAATTTTACCATTTGGGGAACTTCAAGAATTTCCATCGCCTATCAACCAGTGAAGGTCAAAAATGTCTTTTATTAAGCAAAGACATCCATGAAGCTTTCGGTATGGAGTTGGTTATTTGAGGATTTATTGATTGTCTTTCTTTCATGGAAATTGATCAATCGCGCAATGAAATTAGCCATCCCAATCTTGTGAATTCTCAATAGTGCTGGAAACATACTCTGTGTGGGGTGCAAGTTCGGCATCGTATTTACATCAAGTACGTAGGGTATGTTGTCGATCATTCTTATATCTACTCTCGACATATATTCAAGATTCAGGGTCTCGTGCGCTTTCATAGCAACTATATTGATGTTATTCAATTCAACATTGTTTACCAATGGAAAAAAGTCCCGTTTGGTTTTTCCCATCGAACTTCCGGCAATAAATACTGCTCTAGCGGGTGTTGGGATGACTTCCAGCGGGGGCAAGGATGTCATTTCGTTCCCATCTTCAGTTGGCAATATAGCCACACTAAATTCTCTGCCGAATAGGTAGGGCTGTACCATTTTTCCTTCCATTTTCCATCGCTGCCAATTTAAGGCTACATCCTGCTTTGGGACAATTTCAATGTCTCTATGGCATCCGCCCAAGCGTGGTTTGCTGATGTAATATTCGTGTGTTAAATGCAGTGGACTTTCTAGGCTCTGCGGTACATCAATTCCGGCTTCTAGCAATCGTTTTTCTGCAGTGAGTTTGTCTTGTGCGATATATTGCGCAATTCCATTGCTACTGAGGTGTGTGATGTTGTTTTTATCTAACCACATCGCGATGTCCGCTTGTGAATGACGCCCGAAGCCATAACACATGTTAAAGACCCAGTGAAATTGTTTAAGTAAGCTCGCCAATGATGCATTGGGTTCGATCATGTGGATGATAGAAACGTTAAATTCATCAGGTATAGACTTGTTTACATTCATTACAGTATTGAGATTGATGTTCTCTTGCCAAGGTGTGAATTGGCTTTCAGCGTATAGGATTGCTACGTTTTTCATGGAACCGCAATTTCTAGCCATAAATCCATGTGATTGTTATGCGGTTTTTAATTGTATTTTGTGAATTTGACACTTGAGTATTAACTAAGTGTGTTGTTAATGTTCATTCGGGTTGGATATTTCATCTGGGGATAATATTCCAATATTGTATGGTACTCAATTTTGTTAGATGAATCCTAAATTGATTGTTTTAGACATGGCGGGCACTACGGTGAACGACTCTGGGTTGGTGCAACAAGCCGCAATTGACAGCATGAAAGCATTAACTGGTGCAGAAATTGATATCAAAGCGGCCAATAATGTGATGGGGATTCCAAAGAAAATCGCATTTGAGCAACTTTGTTCTTTGAGTAAGATTACAGCAGATGTTGATTTGATTGCAAAATTGGAAGGATACTTTAACAAGCAATTGATGGATCAATATGCTACCAAAGGCTCTATTGCTCTAATGCCCTATGCCGAAGAGTTGTTCGAAGCGGTGAGGAGTCATGGCGCGAAACTATACCTAAATACAGGGTTCAATCGTGAAGTCGCAACGGTCATTGTAGATAATTTAGGATTGCAAAAGGTGTTGCATGGCTACATCGGGAGCGACGAGGTTGCGATGGGTCGTCCTCAGCCAGATATGATTCGCTTGGCGATGAAAAAAGAAAATATCGAATATTCTCATTTTGTAATGAAAGTGGGCGATACAATTAGTGATTTGTACGAAGGGTTCTCTGCAGGATGCGCATGGAACGTTGGGGTGTTGACAGGTGCAAATACTTACGATGAGCTTAAAACCGCTCCGTATTCTCAAATTTTGAGTGACTTACAGCCCCTAATCGCATATTTCCCCGCGGGAGGTCGTTTCAGGAAGTCGTCTTGATTTGATCGCGAGTTCTGATTTAGCGAACCAAATTCAACGCCTTCGTTAGTTCGTGCTTTTGTAAATAGACAATGGACGCGGGATCCATTGGAATTCCCCAGACTGTTTGTTTGCAACGAGAAGCGAATAGTCCGTAACCACCAGTGATGTTGGTGTAATCGGCTTGTTTCTGGACGATGCCTATGCTCGGCTCATTCACCGAAATATAGTCGATGAGTGTCTGATTGGCGCCATACATCGTAATTCCAACCCATTTGATGCGATGTTTCAGGGTGGGCGATGCGGTGATAGAATTTTGTAAGAACTGTATGAAACTTAGGCGTGGGATTTGACGAATCGGTGAGGATACGTTGCCAACAAGGAAGTTTGTAATCATCTTCCATGTCGCCATTTTTATTATTTTTTTGCCGGTATCTGTGGTGCTGAATTCTTCATAGTATACTTGGAATTGTATGTCGTATGAAAAGGCGTTGGCTGCGGCGACATAAGAAACGTTTATGTATTCTGGTCCTACGCTAAAGATATTTGTTTGGTCGATAAAGGGTGCTCTGATTTTGGCCGGCCCCACTGTTTTTGTCACCGAAACCGCTTTAATTTTGGTTACGGGGTTGCTTACGGTAATCTCATATTCTTCGTTGGGGTAGATTTTTTCTCGCGTTGCCCAAAGAATATTTTTATCGTTTGCGAAAATCCCTGAATCTTTTTTGGGTCCTTCCTCCGCGTTGCAGATGATGATCTGACCGGTGTTCAGTCGCTTGAGTTGAACGTGGGTGCTATCGAGGTATAAACTGTCGGATATTTTTGCCGCTTCCAATGTGCCGATGCCCTCGTTCAAATAGGCTTTATTAACTTTGATGTATTGAATGGTGTCTTCGGGGTCCAAAAGTGCATAGATTACAATCGTTTCTTTATAATCTGCATTGATGTTGACTTCGTTTTCGCATGCACTAAAAAACATCGACGAAATGAACATCAAAAAAATCGCTATACCCCAAACCCGAATCGAAGAATGTTTCATTAAAAATAATCCTACTTTTGCTTAAAATTTACATACAAAGATGCTTCATTTGGGGCGAATTTTGTGAACTTAGGCAGAATTTCCATCGAATAGAATCTAAAAATCAAAGGCAATGAGCATACACAAGAAAGAAGAAAAAAAGGTGACAACCCACGTTTTGCATGAGATGAAGGCGCGCGGTGAGAAGATTTCCATGCTAACTGCTTATGATTTTTCCATGGCTCGGGTTGTGGATCAAGCGGGAATCGATGTGATTTTGGTTGGCGATAGTGCATCAAACGTTATGGCCGGACATGAAACCACGTTGCCAATTACGCTGGATCAAATGATTTATCATGCCAGTTCTGTGGTTAGGGGTGTGAGTCGTGCTTTGGTGGTGGTGGATTTGCCATTTGGAAGTTACCAGGGAAATAGTAAGGAGGCCTTGGCGTCAACCATTCGGATCATGAAGGAAAGCGGCGCCCATGCTATTAAAATGGAAGGTGGGGAAGAGATTTTGGAAAGTATCAAAAGGATTTTAACGGCGGGTGTTCCGGTGATGGGTCATTTGGGATTAACACCTCAGAGTATTTATAAATTTGGGACGTATACGGTTCGTGCAACCGAAGATGTAGAAGCAGAGAAGCTCATTCGCGACAGTAAAATGTTGGAGGAGGCGGGTTGTTTTGCCATCGTCTTGGAGAAAATTCCAGCGAAATTGGCCAAGAAAGTCGCGGAGAATTTAACCATTCCTGTTATTGGGATTGGTGCCGGCGCCGGGGTTGACGGACAGGTATTGGTGGTTCATGATTTATTGGGTATTACCAATGAGTTTTCGCCCCGCTTTTTACGTCGTTACGCCAATTTGTACGATTTGATGAAAGGCGCAGTAGAGCATTATATTACCGATGTCAAGTCCAAGGATTTTCCCAATAAAAAGGAACAATATTAAATTGCGATGGGTGTGCCTGATGCAAGTAGCGTGATAGATTTTGCATTGTTTCCGATGCTTTCTACTGATTATTCATCGGTGGCAAGGATTTTTACCCAAGGGATTGAAACGGGTAATGCAACTTATGATGTCGCCGCGGCGGATTGGGCAGATTGGGATGCGAAACATCTGAATCACTCGCGCTGGGTTTTAAAATCAAGAAAAGAGGAGTCGGTGTTGGGTTGGGCGGCTTTGAGTCCGGTGAGTTCAAGGCGGGTGTTTTCGGGCGTAGCAGAGTTGAGTATTTATATCGATACTGATTTTCTGGGACAGGGATTTGGGAATGTTTTGATGAATGCGGTGATCGCCTCATCGGAAGAGAATGGGATTTGGATGCTACAATCGGGAATATTTCCTGAGAATCTAGCGAGTATCGCACTTCACGAGAAATTTGGATTTAGAATGGTGGGTAAACGAGAAAGAATTGGGAAAATGGCCAATGGCGATTGGCGTGATATTGTGCTTTTGGAGAGAAGAAGCTCTGTTGTGGGTTAAAAAAGTCTTTAGAGGGAGCGCTTTTTCTTGAAAGGGGCGATCATTTCTTCTACTTGATTGACAATCTTTTCACATTGTTCAACAATTTCCTTACCCGCTGGTGTTACAGTGATTGGAATTGATGTACGGTCAAAAATTTCCACATTCATGCGGTCTTCAAATGTTTTAATTTGTTGACTTACAGTAGATTGGTCGGCTGCGCATTCATCGGCTGCTTTAGAGAAACTCCCTAATTTCGCTACCGAAATTACGTATTGCATCTGTCGAAGTGTTACTACCATAGTTTTCTAACAAATAAAGACTAATTAAGTTTTAAATACAAAAAGAATGATGTCGGATTATTGATTACTATTTTCAAGAGGAATGAGCCCGCATTAGCGGGCTCATTCCTCTTGAAAATAGTATGATTTTGAATGAAATTATTTGCTTCCTTTGGCGTGATCTGCAAGGAACTGAGCCAAGCCTAAATCAGTTAAAGGGTGTTTTAATAATCCTAGAATTGCACTTAGTGGACAAGTAACGACATCGGCGCCATGGGTAGCACATTGCACGATGTGTAAAGAAGTACGAACGCTAGCGGCAAGGATTTGAGTGTCGTAGCCTTGAACTGCGTATATTTCAGCGATTTGTTTGATCAAGTCGATGCCTTCCCAGTTTTGATCATCGATACGTCCGATGAAAGGAGAAAGATAGGTAGCGCCAGCTTTTGCGGCCAAAATCGCCTGACCTGCACTAAAAATCAATGTGCAGTTGGTGCGGATTCCGTGATCAGAAAAATATTTGATGGCTTTCACACCTTCTTTGATCATCGGAACTTTTACTACGATGTTTGGGTGCAAAGCAGCCAATTTTTCACCTTCGGCAATCATGCCTTCGAAATCGGTGCTAATGACTTCCGCGCTCACATCGCCATCTACCATTTCGCAGATGGTTTTGTAGTGGTTCAATACGGCTTCTTCGGTGAAGATGCCCTCTTTTGCCATTAAGCTGGGGTTGGTTGTTACGCCGTCTAAAATTCCGAGGTCGTTTGCTTCTTTGATTTGGGCCAAATTGGCGGTATCGATGAAAAATTTCATAGAGACGAAGTTAGGCTTTCTTTAAATAGTGTTTTGGGGTTTTGATGCACATTTTTTACACTATTTGGTCCCTGGTATAATTGATTTTTGGGCAAAAAGTGGATAATAATACATTGTGATTCAAACAATTAAATGTTTGTAGGGGTTTAATTTGCAGATTACTGTCATTGAAAAAGAGGTACAATTATATCATTCAAGGCGCTGGCGCTTCCGGTTTGTGGTTGGCCTATTGGTTGCATAAAGAGGGTTTGTTGGATGATAAAACGTTACTCATTGTGGAGTGCGACGAGTTCAAGCAAAACGATAGAACTTGGTGTTTCTGGGGCGATGCTTTGATTCAGGATCTGGGTTTTGTTGATTTTTCGTGGAGTCAAGTTCAAGTGTTTGGTGAATCGCAGCGCATCGATCCTTACACTTACCATCATTGCCGGAGCGAGGCGTTTTACGCTTTTGTAAAAAACGCACTTGCATCATCTGGCCATATTGATTGGTGTTTTGGTCGCGTCGTAGCAACTCGTCAAATCGGGAGTCAGGTTTCGGTGGACATCCAAATTGATAATGACGCAGGTGTTGAGAACCTCAACGTGGCTGCCGAATGGTTTTTTGGCAGTGGAGGCGCATCAGTCAAGACATCGGAAATTGCTTTGTGGCAATCGTTTGTGGGTTGGCGGGTAAAGAGTAAATCTGGTGAAACTATATTTGATTCCGCCGCGTGTACGTTGATGGATTTCAGGATTGAGCAGAGAAGGAAAACGCGGTTTCTATATGTTCTGCCTTTCAGCGGGGAAGAGGCTTTGATTGAAGTGACGCAATTTGATAAGGAGATTTTGGGATTGGAGGAAGGGCAACGAATGCTTCAAGAAATTTGTGAAATGCGGGGTTGGGATGTATCAATGACTGAATTGGAGCAAAACGCAATTCCGATGAGTTCTATTTTTGATTGTTCAGAGCGATTTCATGCGCCGGATACTCGAATTGTACCCTTGGGTGTTGTGGCCGGGGCCTTGAAACCCACCACGGGCTATGGTTTTTTGCGAATGATGCAACATGGTAAGTCGATCGCATCGGCATTGAAAAGTAATGAATTGATTCCGAAATTGTATCGAAAAAGGCGGTTCCGTTTTTACGATGATTTGCTTTTGAGAATCTTACACAAACATCCATCGCGGGGAAAGCAAATTTTTGATCAACTTTTTCAACACCAAAGGGCATCCACCGTGCTGCGGTTTTTGAATGAAAAAACAAATCTTTTACAAGAAGTAATGATATTTTTATGGTTGCCGAAGCGACTTTTTTTAAGGACTTTGTTTGCCAAATGGAAGGGTTGATATGGAAGGGCTAAAATTCAATTATACCGGTTCAATGCTGTTTCGTTGGCAGTTGCTATTGCAGCTATTTTTTATTCTAATGGTGCCGTTCCTACTTCAATTTGAGATGCTTCAAGGCGTGCTCTGCTTGGTGGGTTTGGTGTTTTTGGGGATTCCGCACGGTGGCAACGACTTTTTTTATCGAAAAGAAAAAAACACCGCAGGCAGTATTCGTTTTTTGTCGATGTACTTGGGTGTGATGCTACTATATCTCGCTTTGTGGTTCGTTTGGCCGATGCTTTCTCTGGGGTTATTCTTGTTGATTTCTATCCATCATTTTGGTCAATCAAATTTTAATACTAATCGGATTTGGTCGTTGGATTCTCTCTTGTGGGGCAGTTGGTTGGTTGGTTTTCCGGTGTTAAAACACAGCGAAGAGGTGTTTGGTGTTTTTGCGACGATGTTGGGTCAGTCTGGGTCTAAGGTTTCCGGCTTCGGCCATTTAAATGATAGCGGGTTGCTTGTCGTTTCGATAGTTTTTGTTCTGATGTATGGCGCGGTATTGTATCGTTCGCATCGCAGCAGCTGGCTTTCGTATTTACTGCAGTGGTTTTTGGTGACAGTTTGGTATTGGTTTACGCCACTATTGTTAGGGTTTGTCGTTGTTTTTTGCTTCTGGCACGCCTTACAATCGATGCAATATCAATTGGATTATGTGAGTGTGAATTACAAACAAAACAGGAAGAAAACGCTCATGGGATTTGTTCCATTTGGATTGATGGCCTTGGTTGGAATGGGTTTTTTGCTACGATTTGATTTGGAATCGAATCTGGGCTTTGCCTTTGTATTGTTGTCGTTGGTCACCTTACCCCATGTGGTGGTGATGGACGGACTTTACAGAAGTCACAAACACGATTAGCGTTTGCCTAGATGCTTTTTGTAGAGCGGTTTACGCATCCAAAACATCAAGATGAATGGCAGGCAAAGCATCGCGGTGTAGAAGGGGTTTAAGCCCTCAAATTTTAGGCGGTCGATGATAATTGTATGTTCTCCTTTGGCCTTCAGCGCATGGGTATGTTTCCAAGTTTTGAGCGGATGCGGGAGTTTGAGTCCTTCATCGCGGAAAAGCCAATCTCTTTGGGTGTAGCGGTGAGCGGTAATGATGCCATCCCATTGTTGCTTCATGGGTCCGATACCAATTTGGAAAGAGAGTTGGTTGCCGGTGATTTGCCCATCGTATCGAAGTAAATTTATCTTGATAAGCGGCGGATTGAGTTTTAGGAGCAATTCTCGGTTGAAATTTCGACTAACCTCATTGATATTGGCATCAACGTGGGTGATAAATGTGAATTGCATCATAGTTTTGTATAGAAACAAACCATTTGCGATTTGTTTGGTTTTACTATCACTATTTCTATCAAAAAGGATGTCACACAGAGTCTCCGTTTACCGCACAGCACATTTTAATGCAGCCCATCGTTTGCATGTTCCCTCGTGGACGGATGCAGAAAATCAGGCATTTTTTGGATTGTGTAATAACGCACATTACCACGGTCACAACTATGATTTGGAGGTGAAAGTGGAGGGTCAGGTGGATCCTGTGACGGGATATTTGATTGATATGAAACTGATTAAGCAGTACATCGAAGAAGAAGTGATTGAGCAATTCGATCACAAAAACTTGAATTTGGATACTGAGGAATTTCGTGATTTGAATCCAACGGCCGAGAATATTGTTTGGGTGATTTGGCAAAAATTGCGTGCTCGCGTTCCTCAGGAAATGAATTTGAGTGTGAGATTGTATGAAACACCCCGTAATTTTGTAGAGTTTAATGGATAAAAAGATAGCAAACGAACTGCTGAAGCAATGGGAGGAGATGGGCGATTCGCACATTTCGATTAAGCCAGAGACGCCGTTGAGGGATGATGCCTTTGCGATGGACGATGCGTTAAAGATTGAGTTGATTGCCAAGCATTTCAAGGAAATTATGCATGTGTTGGGATTGGATTTGACCGACGAGAGCTTGCAAGGAACGCCATTGCGCGTTGCCAAGATGTATGTCAACGAGCATTTCAAGGGCCTAGACCCAAAAAATAAGCCGGAGCCAACGCTTTTCGAAAACAGTTACAAGTATGCGGAGATGTTGGTGGAGAAGAATATTCAATTTCACAGCACTTGTGAGCATCATTTTGTGCCAATTTATGGATTTGCACACGTGGCTTATTTTAGTAGCGGTAAAGTGATTGGGTTGAGTAAGTTGAATCGTATTGTAGATTATTTTGCACGTCGCCCTCAGGTTCAGGAGCGCATGACGGTTCAAATTGCCCAGGAATTGAAGCAGGTTTTGGGAACTGATGATGTGGCAGTGGTGATTGATGCCAAGCATATGTGTGTTGCCAGCAGAGGGATTAAAGATACGTCGAGTAGCACTGTAACCAGCAGTTTCCACGGCAAGTTTTTAGATACGGCCACGCGCGCTGAGTTGTTAAGGTATATTGGTTAAGCCAGGCGGCCGATGGGTATTTTTTATCCCTATCTGTTATTTGATAGCCTATTATGCGGAGTTGTAATTTGATCATTCCGAAATATGATAAAAAGAAAAAAGCAGCGAATTCGCTGCTTTTTTCTTTAGGAGGGCGACTAACCGGACTCGAACCGGCGACCCCTAGCGCCACAAGCTAGTGCTCTAACCACCTGAGCTATAACCGCCATTTACTGAGGTGCAAAGATAGATTTTTTTTGAGAATTTTTCAAGTTGGATTGTAACGTTTGTAAAAATTGCCAATAATTTGATGGGCTCCTTATCGGTGCTTACTTTTGTTACGTGGGTGTTGCAAAATCAGTATGGTGGTTAGCGGGTTGGTATCCAAGTAGTTTGGATGTGGATGCGGGCAATTTTATTGGTCGACATGCAACGGCATTTTCGCAATATCAAAAGGGGCGGAAGGATTCATTTGGTTTGGTATTGTTTCATTTTCCGGTGTACCGATTGGGGAAGGATGCGAGGCCGGTGCCGTCGATGGGTGTTGATGGGGTTGAGATGGTATGGAAGGCTGTGGTTCAGTTGCCATGGGGCGGAATGGTGTGTAGGGTTTTAAATTATTGGATTTATAAGATTGTTGCGGGGCATTCACTGCGGCGGTACGCCGCAGTGAATGGGATTCCCGAGGGCGTTCATGTCCATGCGGGTGATAAGGTGGCTAGATTGATTCCCGATTTATATAAGGATTTCAGGCAAGGAGGGAAGGGCGCGGTGCCGCTATGGTATACGGAGCATTGGGCGATATTTAATGAGGTGGTGTTTGATGGGTTTGGCAAACGCGGATGGGTTTTTAAGAGGGATTTTTTTAGGCTTTGGGAAAGGGTGACGGTGGCCGCGCCGGTGAGTTTGTCGGTTCAATCCAGCATGCATAAATATTTGGGTGGCGCAAAACCCTTTGTCCTTTTCCGAAATGTGGTGGATACATCGGTCTTTAAATTCAAGGAACACGAGAAAGATCCGGCATTGCCATTTGCCTTTTTACATGTTTCGTCGTTGGAGCCAAGGAAAAATGTATTAGGCATTTTGCGGGCCTTTGCCGCACTCAAACAGAAAAATCCTTCTTGGCGCATGCAGTTTCGTTTGTTGGGCGGTGCCAATGAATTGTATTTGAGTCAGGCCAGGACTTATGCTTTTGGCCTAGGGCTGTTGCATATTTTCCAACCCAGCGTTGCATTTTTTGGACCCAGAAAGTCGGACGATGTCGCTTTTCAAATGCAAGAAGCCGATGCATTCGTTTTGTTTTCGGAAATGGAGAATGCCCCTTGCGTAATTTCTGAGGCTTTATGTTGTGGATTGCCGGTGATTTCATCTGCTGTTGCGGGAATTCCTGAGATGGTGAATGTTGAAAATGGTATATTGGTTGATTCTATGGATGAGGCGGCACTGACACTAGCGATGGAAAAGGCATATTTAGATCATAAGCATTGGGATCGAGCCGAAATTGCCAACCGCGCAACAGAGAAATACTCCCAAAATGCCGTTGCTAAAGTTTTGGATTCATCGTATCGAAATTTAATTGATCTATGTGCGGAATAGGCGGATGGGTTTATTTCGGTGGTCATTCCGAAGCTCAAATGAAAGCCGTTGGGCAGTCCTTGGTGGAGGGATTAAAGCATCGCGGACCAGACGGTTTTGGGGTTGAGGTATTTGGTGGCGAGGAAGAAAGCATCGCTATGATTATGCATCGACGATTGTCGATTCTGGGATTGGGCGACCAAGGGAAACAGCCCATGTGCAGTTTGGACGGTCGCTATTGGATATCTTTTAACGGTGAGATTTATAATTATTTGGAGTTGGCATCGGAATTCGGATTGACAACCAATACGGGTACCGATACTGAGGTTCTTTTGCAGTTGTGGAGTTTGAAAGGGGTTGATTGCATTGCTTTGTTGGATGGTTTTTTTGCTTTCGCCATTTGGGATACGGAATTGAAGGAGTTAACCTTGGCTAGAGATAAAACGGGGGTAAAGCCTTTGTATTATTATTTGGATCATGATGGCGACAACTCTGAAAATATCATCAAATCACTCTCGTTTGGCAGTGAAGATTTTGCGTTGAAGCAAGCGCTCGAGTTGCAGGGGTTGGAGGTTTCGCTGAGTGAAAAGGCATTGAAATCGCATTTGGAAGAGGGGGCCTCGGACCGAAATATGCTGTTCAACGGAATTCTGGAGTTGGGCATGGGTTGCTGTCTTACATATTCATGTTTGAGTTTGGATTCGAAGTTGAATCCCATTTCAGATTGGGGACGTGTGATTATTAAGCCATGGAATAATGGCGAGTATTTGAGATTGGACGACGGTGCGGGTTGGCAGCAGCAGTTGGGATTGAATGAGGAGCCAAAGAATCATATCGAATTATTGCGGTCGCAGTTAATGTTGGGGATGAAGAAACGACTTCGCAGCGATGTCCCGATTGGATTTGCGGTGAGTGGCGGGATCGACAGTGCGGCCTTGGTTGGTATGGCAAGGGAAATCATGGGGAAAGAAGCGCATTTACATGTGTTTTCGGTGGTTGCACCTGGCATGGATGGCGATGAAAGCGAATATCAGAAATTGGTGGTGGAGCATGTGGGTGGAATTTGGCATAGGGTGGACGTTCGCGAGTTGGACGGCAAATATTTAGAAAGGTATATAAAGGCTACGCATCGGATACCGGTGGCGTGGAATAATTTGGCCCATTTTGCCTTGTGTGAGGCGGTGAAGGCGGCTGGCGTCACGGTTTTATTTAATGGTCAGGGTGCGGATGAACTGTTTGGCGGCTATCCTCATTACTACAAGGCTGCATTTTGGAATGAGAAAAATACGCTTTGGCCTTTGAGGCGGAAATGGCCTCTGGGTTTTGTGGCGGCCGGAAAGCAATGGCTTAAAGCGGTTTTGGGTAGTTGGGTTGGACGTCCGTTTGAGACGTGTGTGGATGTGTTGATGCGCAAGGATTATTATGGTGAAAGGCTCACGCAATTGTTGCGTTTTGAAGATAGGAATGGAATGGCCGCGGGGATTGAGTCTAGGAATCCATTTGCCGATGACTATCGAATGGCGGATGCTTGGTTGAATGCTTGGGGCGATGATACTTGGAGATTGGAGGGTTCGCTAACATCGAAATTGGTGGATGGTTTTTCCAAGGGATATTTGCGCAAGGCGATGGATGTTGGATTGGTTCCGAAAAAGGTTTTATGGCGGGTTGATAAAAAAGGGTTCTCGGTGCCAAAGAATGAGATGACATTGCAGGGGCTTAAAGACTGGGAAGTGTGGGTAATAAGTTCGAAATTGGATGAACTGGTGTCGCGCGCTCGGCGACAAAATGCGCTGGATCACGTTTTGGAAAATTGGGGAATAAATGTATTGGGGAAGGGGTCAAAACCGCTGGTTTTCGGTGGTGGTGATGTGAAATTGTTGGATGAGTTATTTCGATGGGCGGCAATGGGATGTTTTTTGGAAACTTTTCCCTGTAAAATAGAAGGAGGCGGTGATGGGTGACCAGGATATAAATATCGGACGAAATGCTCTCGGGAAAATAGACCCAGCGAATAAGAAGTCTGTTTTTAGCGATGGCGGTCCGATGCGGACATTTGGCTGGCAGCTCATTAAAGCGGTCATTGCGGCGTTGGTGGTTGTGATTTATTCACGAGGCATGGGCGCTTACGGTAGGGGTGCATTGTCGGTTTTATTGCTGTATTTACAACTGACATTAATGGTGAGCGAGGTGGTGGCTGGTGGGGCATTGGCGAATTTGCTCACGAAGTACTCGGTACGACGCATATTGCCAACGGCGTGGGTGTTTTTATTATTGGTTCTTTGTATCGCGTATTTGATTGGTTGGTTGGTTTGGGTTATTCCGAATGCGGGTACATATCCTATCTGTTTGGATCATCCCAAAGTGATTATACTCAATTTGCTCTTTTTTCAGGGATTGTTTCTAGGCGGATTGAATATTCAGTACAATCTTTATCAGGCCCAGGGATGGGTGAATCAACGCAATCGCTTGCAGGTTTCAATGGAAGTTCTGAAGTTGCTGGGACTCTTATTGTGCTTTGAGGCGATGTACGGTTTCATAATCCCGAAAAATGCGGCCATAGAACTCAGTGTAAGTATGCACATAGCCGAGCGTTTGATGGATGGACAAACCTTGCACTATCTCCATGGGTTTAATGAAATGGCCATTCTGTGGATTCTTGTTTACGCATCCGGCTTGGTTTGGGTGTATTCTTTGTGGCAGTCTCGGTCGTTGTTTAAAGGAGGGTCGATATTTAAAAGCGGGGCAATGCAATCCATTGATTCAAGTCCACAAGAAATGGGTCAATCCCATCCCGGATCAAATAATGGGTCGTTTTGGAGTTCCATAAAGCCACCCAAAGAAATGTTCAACAGTGGATTCTTGTCGCAGTTCGGACATATTTTACTATTTCTATTGTATCGATTGCCACTTTGGTGGATGGCCGCGCAATTTGGAAATTCAGAGGCGGGTATTCTGGCGAATGCGCTTTTGATTGCCGATACCATCTGGATTTTTGGCAATTCTTACGGTACGATTCTACATTCTAGGATGTTGGTTTCCTCGGGATCATTCTCGGGGGATCGAAATAATGGCGATGTGTCAGCACCTGCATCGCAGCAGAGAAAATTCCACAAGCTGCTTTCGAGATATGTCGTGATTTCCGCAACGGGAACCCTGCTCGCCGTCCTAACTGCGATGTTAGTGCCAAATGCGCTCTATATTTTCGTTTTCGGGGAGACATTTTCGGGGCTTAAAGAAACCTTGTTTATGATATCGCCCGCCGTGATCTTATTAGGGATATCGGCGCCGATCGGACATTATTTGCATGCACAAAATCGTTTCAAGGGGTTGATTGTGAGTTATGGTTCTGCTGTTGTTGTCCTGGTGGTTTTATGGTTCGGGGTGGATTGGTTTACATGGCAAACTATAAATGGAATCAACCGGTTTGAAATGCCCAAGGCAGTTCAGGACACTGGCATACTTTCACCGGGTCTCTTTTTGAGAATGGTTTCCTTTGTCGGTAAATTCATGGCGGTCAATTTGGCCTTTTTGGTCCTTCTGTTTTTGAATTATCGACAGGTTAAGCACATTTTGAGATTTAGGGCTAATGTGTTTATATTGTTGAGGTTCGTGCGGAGATATTTCGACAAATAATAGGCACTTCTTGTATAGTATTTAACACAATCGAGATATGTGTTGAACAACCTCTAAAGATTACACTTATTTTTGCCCCACTTAACTTAAGAAAGTACATATATGTCAACCCCTAACAATGGTGGAACTCCAAGATACAATCCACTCGAGAGCATGCAGAGACGCTTCGATGAAGCCAAAGAGAAATTAGGATTGGATGATCAATTTGCGAATGTCTTGCGCGTCCCCGATAAGGTGGTTGCGGCCAATATTCCAGTAACGATGGATGACGGTACAATTCGCGTTTTTGAAGCTTATCGCGTAGTTCACAGTGTACATTTGGGTCCTTCTAAAGGTGGAATCCGCTACAGTATGGATGTTCACTTGGACGAGGTTAAGGCCTTGGCGGCTTGGATGACGTGGAAGTGTGCGGTGGTTAATGTTCCATACGGAGGAGCGAAAGGGGGTATCAAGTGTGATCCTCGCAGCATGAGTAAGGGAGAATTGGAGCGTTTAACGCGTGGATATACATTGGCAATGCGCAATGTATTTGGTCCAGATAAGGATATTCCAGCGCCTGACATGGGTACTAGTGCCCAAGAAATGGCTTGGATCGTAGATGAATTTAGCAAAATTACTGGCCACACTTCTTATGCCGTAGTTACGGGAAAGCCTTTGGTTTTGGGTGGTAGCTTAGGTCGCGTAGAAGCAACAGGTAGAGGCGTAATGGTAAGTACCCGCAGTGCGATGGCCAAATTGGGATTGAATCCAACCAGTACCACTTGCGTTGTGCAGGGTTTTGGTAACGTGGGAAGTATCTCAGCCAAGTTGATCGCCCAGTTGGGTGTGAAAATCGTTGCGATTTCTGATGTTTCCGGTGGTTATTACAATCCAGAAGGAATTGATGTCGCCGAAGCCATTGCTTATGTTGCCAATAGCGCATCGCGCAGTTTGGAGGGTTATAAAGGCGGAAGTCAGGTAACCAACGGTGAATTGTTGGAATTGCCATGCGATATTTTGGTTCCTGCCGCAATGGAGGATCAAATCACACCAGAAAATGCAGGTCGTATCAAAGCGAAAATGATCGTAGAAGGGGCAAACGGACCGACAACTGCGGAGGCGGATTCGATTTTGGACGATAAAGGGATTTTGGTAGTTCCAGATATTTTGGCCAATGCAGGCGGAGTGACTGTGTCGTACTTTGAGTGGGTACAGAATCGTTTGGGATACTATTGGACAGAAGAGCGTGTGAACCGTCGTGCCGATCGTGCGATGAAGCAAGCGTTTGACAATGTTTATGCAACGGCCGAGAAGTATAATGTAAACATGCGTATTGCTGCTTACATCGTTGCTTTGGATAAAGTTGCGAGTACGTTAAAGTTGAGGGGCTCTTTCTGAAATGAGATTACACAGAGAAGGATTTACTATCATTTTTGTCACCACGTTGGTGCTGGCGTTGCTCAATTATGGCATGCAAGCATGGCTAGGAGAGGGTTTAGTTTCTCAGATTTTCTTGGGGATCAGCCTGTTCTTTTTCATCATGGTGGTGCAATTTTTTCGCAATCCATCAAGGACAACTCCTGAAGGCGAAGGTTTGATTATTGCCCCTGCCGATGGCAAAGTGGTTGTGATTGAAGAGGTTGAAGAACCCGAATATTTCAAGGACAAGCGCAAGCAAATCAGCATTTTTATGTCGCCAGTGAACGTGCACGTAAACCGGGCTCCCGTTTCGGGCAAGGTGCTTTATTACAAGTATTTCAAAGGGAAGTATTTGGTGGCATGGCATCCCAAGAGCAGCACGGAAAACGAGCGTACCACGGTTGTGATGGAAGAGGGCGGGAAGCAAATTTTGTTCAGACAGATTGCGGGTGCGTTGGCAAGACGGATCGTTTGTTATGCCAAGCCTGGGATGGAAATCGCAAGGGGTGGTGAATACGGGTTTATCAAATTTGGAAGTCGAATCGATATTTATTTGCCCTTAGATGCTGAGGTTGTGGTTCAATTAGAGCAGAAAACAGTTGGCGGAGAGACGGTGATTGCGAAGTGGTAAAATGTGAAGATTGCGTTGTATATTTGTTTAAATAACAAAAAAGATATGAAAAAATTACTCGTTTTAGGATTGTTTGTTGCGGGATTCGCGATGACGTCTATGGCTCAGAATGTAGCCCAGCCAGTAGAAAATACCCCTGCTGTTGAGGTTGCTAAAGTTGCTCCAGCTGCCGATGCAGTTGCCCCAGTAAAAGCTTGTTGCAAGAAAGAAGGTTCTGCCGGTTGTAGCAAAGCAGGCGCTGCCAACGGTGAGGTTAAAGCATGTTGCAAGAAAGAAGGTGCTGCGGTAGGTGCTGCAGCTGCTCCAAAAGCAGGTTGCAATGGCGCTGCAGGTGCTGAACACAAATGTGGTGGTCACGAAGGTGCTGCAGTAGGTGCTGCGGGTGCTCAAGCGGTTCCAGCAACAGAAAAGAAGCAATGTGGTTCTGAATGTCAGAAGCCTTGTTGCAAGAAGGGTAACTAAGAATCGAATTACGCGGGGGTTAGTTCTCCCGATGAATTTGAGATTACCCAACAGCATAAATTTTATAGATCATAAAAAAGGGCGCCGCAGGCGCCCTTTTTTATGAAATCACATCGAAACCTTGTGCGATTCAGTTTATATGTGAAATCTGTGTTGTTCCTTTGTAGCACGGATGGATAAAGGATTTAGACGGATTGTTTTTATGCTCATGGGATTAACCGCCATTACGGTGATTTCTGTCGGCGTTTATCTGTGGTACAATTTCAACACCCGCAGTAATTTGGTGTTGGTTATCCCCGCATCGTCTAAATGGTTTTTGCATGTGCAAACCAAAAAGCTTCGCAGTGATTTTGCTGCTTCAACTACGCCACCTAAGAGCGTTGATTCCTTAAAGAACACTATTGCGTCACTTTCTGTTTTTAAGGGGGTAAAAGACGCCTCTGAGCCTGGAATTGGTCTATACTCCGATGTCGTTGCCTTTGAAGTGGATGGTGGAAGATTTTTATGCCTCGCTCTGACCTCGGAAGAAAAGTTTAAGGCGTTTGTGGCGCGGTTACAAAAACAGCAGAAACTGCATAAAACGATTCAAAAGCCCAGATATGCCTACGCGAAATTCGCGACAAAAAATGCGTATTTGGTTTATCAATATAAGGTGTGTATGGTTTTCGTGCCAAACGATTCCATGGAGAATGCAGCTTTAAATGAGAAGATTCTGGATATCGTTTTTCCTGAAAAGACGCATACGATGATGCAAAATCCCACGGTTCAAGCCCTTTATGAGGACGAGCCGGAGTTGGTGTTTTATTCTTCAAACAAGTCATATGGATTGTCGCAGGCCATTGATTTCCCTGTGGTTTCCGATAGCAAGGCGCCTTTTGCCAATCCGGTGAAATTTATTTATCCCACGCTAAAGTCGGACGGGGCCACCAAGCCATCGCCATTGATGTTGGCGGCCAAAGCGAAATTGCCATTTAACATAGATGCGTGCATCAATCCAAAAAACGAACTAGACGCGCATACCGCTCTAGACCTGGCCTTACGCATTTTTAATCAATCCATTCACCAAATTTCTCAATGAAAATACAAGATTTACTAAAGGAACGAATTCTTATCATCGATGGGGCTATGGGCACCATGATTCAGAAGCATAAGCTATCGGAAGAGGATTATAGAGGGACAAGATTTGCCAATTTTGCGCATCCCTTGCAGGGAAATAACGATTTATTGGTACTCACGCAACCACAAATAATTTCCGATATTCACAAGGAATTCTTGTCGGCCGGAGCCGATATTTTAGAGACCAATACGTTCAATGCCAATTCGATTTCTATGCTTGATTACCACATGGTGGATCTGGTCAAGGAACTCAACACGGCAGCGGTGAAATTGGCTTTGGATGCGGCAGCAGAATACACAGCGATGAACCCAGATAAGCCTCGCTTTGTGGCTGGAGCTATCGGACCAACCAACAAAACGGCTAGCCTATCTCCGGATGTCAATAACCCTGGTTATCGTGCGGTTTCCTTTGATGATTTAGTGGCCTGTTACACCGAGCAAGTCAATGCGTTGATTGATGCTGGCGTCCATTTGTTGTTGGTGGAAACGGTGTTTGATACCTTGAATTGTAAGGCGGCTTTGTTTGCTATCAATACGGTGAAAGAAGAGCGCGGCTTGGATATTCCAGTGATGGTGAGCGGTACGATTACCGATAATTCCGGACGTACGCTTAGCGGTCAAACGGCTGAAGCATTCTGGGTGTCGATTTCTCACGGCAATTTGATGAGCGTAGGTTTGAATTGTGCTTTGGGAGCGCCGCAGATGCGTCCTTTTATCGAAGAAATGGCCCGCGTGGCTTGGGTGCCGATCAGCTGTTATCCGAATGCAGGTTTGCCGAATGAATTTGGCGAATACGACGATACACCGGAAGGAATGGCGGCAGTTTTGGAAGACTGGTGTAAAGAAGGTTGGGTAAATATTGTTGGCGGATGCTGCGGCACAACGCCAGATCACATTCGCGCTATCGCAATTGCAGCGGCCAAATATGCCCCAAGGCCTATACCCGTCCAAGCTGAAGTGTCGATTTAACACTTCTGAAATCAATTTTTATATCTCAATTCTCCGTATCTTTGCACCATAATCATGGCTGACGTTCAAACTCAGAATATGCCCGCAACATCATTTGATTTATTTGCCGGCTTAGAATCAACAAATCACGAACAAATCGTTTTTTGTCAAGATCACGCAACTGGACTTAAGGCAATTATTGCCATTCACAACACTGTATTAGGCCCAGGCTTGGGTGGTACTCGTTTTTGGCATTATGCCGACGAGAAAGATGCCATCAGAGATGCGATGCGTTTATCGCGCGGTATGACATACAAAGCCTCTGTGGCGGGTTTGAATTTGGGCGGTGCTAAGGCTGTTATCATTGGCGATGCCAATTCGATGAAGTCTGAAGCATTGATGCGCAAATTCGGTCGTTTCGTTGAGAACTTAAGTGGAAAATACATCACTGCCGAAGACGTTGGGACAACCACGCGCGACATGGAGTATGTGAATATGGAGACCGACCACGTAGTGGGTTTGCCAGAAAGTATGGGCGGTGGTGGAGATCCTTCTCCAGTAACTGCTTACGGTACTTACGTGGGCATCAAAGCGTCTGCCAAACAGGCTTGGGGCAATGATAGCTTATCAGGTAAGTCTGTCGCCGTAATGGGTATCGGAAAGGTGGGAATGCACTTGTTGGAGTATTTGCACGAAGAAGGGGTGAAGTTGTATGTTGCTGATATCAATGATTCAGCGTTGCAAGCAGCTGCGACTCAGTTTGGCGCGACTATAGTTAGCGGTGAGGAGATGATTGGCTTGGATGTCGATATTTTTGCTCCTTGCGCTTTGGGTGGAATCATCAACGATGTCACTTTGCCAAAATTGAAATGTCAGATTGTGGCTGGTGCTGCAAACAATCAATTAGAAGACGAAAAAATCCATGGTGATTTGTTGAAATCAAAAGGTATCATTTATGCCCCTGATTTTGTAATCAACGCAGGTGGATTGATCAATGTATATTCAGAATACAACGGATATGTGCGTGAAAATGCAATGTCTCAAACTGAGAATATCTACAATACTATCTTGGAAATTTACAAGAAATCTGAGCGTGAAAATGTGAATAATCAGCATGCTGCGATTTTGCATGCCGAGAAGCGCATTCACGATATGATGTTGGTACACAGTACTTATTAATATTTTACCATAGAATCTTAGGCCTTGCCTTTGATGTTCTGTGATTGTTTATAGGAAAGGGACTGATTTTTCAGTCCCTTTTTTATTTAACTTCGCTCCGCTGTCATGAAAATGAAATTTGCCTGGAACCAGAATAGTAGCGCCGCGTTGATGGCATTATTGGTGGTTGCCTTGGTGAATTTGGTTGTCGGATTTTCGGCTTTAGAGCCTTCGGGCGGACAGGATTCGTGGAATCATTATTTGTATGCTCGGTGGGCGCCGCATCATCCTGAATTGTTATTGGATCAGTGGGGGAAGCCCTTTTTTACCTTTTTTGCGATGCCTTTTGCTGCCTTTGGTATTTCGGGGGTACTCATTTTTAACCATCTGTGTATTTTGGCTGCAGCGTGGTTGGTTTATCTCACCGCAAGGCGTGTGGGATTGAAAAATCCTTGGCTCACGATATTCCTTTTTGCTTGGCAACCCATCGTTTTGGCCAATGCCCATTCTGCCCTTACCGAGCCGAGTAACGCGATGGTGTTGGCTTTGATATGCTATTTGTTTACCAGTAACAGATGGACAGCTGCAACGGTACTTGCGTCGTTTTTGCCTATGGTTAGAAGCGAAGGTTTCGTTTTACTCGCCGCGGTGATGCTGTTTTTGGCCTTGCGAAATCGTTGGAAATATATGCCGCTCACGGTTGTTGGAGTTTTGATCTATGGTTGTATGGGTGCGATCGTTAGCGGAGAGTGGAATTGGTTGATCATTCACAATCCTTACGTTCAGCAGGAGTTGGGTAGGGGGTTTGATGCCGGACATGGCAATTTTTGGTACTATTTGAACCATCAAAAAGAAATTACAGGACTCATCGTCACGGTTCTTTGTCTCGTTTCGGTGGTAATGATTTTGGGATACATCGGAAAGCGACTCCAGAAAAAAATGCCTGCATCCAATAGCCAAATGGCGCTGTGGCTGTGGTGTCCGCTGTTTGGATTTTTCTTTGTGGCCCATAGCATTTTATGGTGGAAGGGCGCCATGGGGTCTCATGGCTTGCTTCGCGTATTTGTGGTTGTGTCTCCGGTGGCGGCTTTGCTAGCGATGTTGGCATTGGACAAAATCATGCGGATTGAAATCAAATCGCTCAATCGGTTGTTGAAATCTGCAATCGTGCTGGGTATGTTTTTTCTGTCGTTTCCGGGTGCGGGCATGCCCTATCCTTGGAATGCAAAATTGGGTCATCAAGAGGGGTTTTTAGCGCGGGCGGCAGGAATGCCTATTTCCGATGCGATGCAATGGATTACGACATCAAAATACAAAGACAATGTATTGGCGCATCAGATTCCGGCCATCAATGTTACTGAAAATTACGATCCTTGGTTGGCCGGCGAACAGCTGCATCCTATGGGAAAGAATGGTGAGTGGATGGAAGCAAAGTCGGTGTTGGATTGGCCCAAAGCCGCGCGGACATTGTCGTTGTGGTCCCTCGATACCAAAGATTCAGGCGCAAACGATTGGTTTCCATCGGGGACGGTGGTGCTGTGGGATAATTTCCACGGACGTAGGGATGGACAAATTCGGCGCGACCAATTAATGGCGTTGAAGAACTATACCATGGTCTTTGAAGCAGGGCAGGACGATGCCGATACTTGTAACGATGTCATCGTGATGCTGAAAAAGTAATTTCCGCTCAGGAATCCAAATCCGTACTCGTGGTATTAATCACTTCGTCTTTGGCGAGGGAATCAGATCGACACAAATCTTTGTAAAAGCTCTGTTCAATGCGATGCAATCGGCGGCGGAACTGCTGAGATGCGGCGTTACACGGACCCCTTTGATGATCGGATGGTCGATACCCACCGTGAAAATCTTATGATTGTCCATCAGCGCTTTTGCCAATGTCGTTGGTGAATATCCACTTACATAAGCCGTTGCAATGGCTCCGCCTCGTTGGAATTGGAATAATGGCGACTCCAATTTAAACGCATCGAGCAGCGTGAGTTCGGTCACTGCGGCCATGTTCGCCTGGTACTGCGGGTCGTTGAGTAGGCCCAATCCTTTACCGAAATTCTCTAGCGCTTGTTTGTTGCCGATCCACAGAAGTTTTAAATAGGTGAGGCGGTTGAACTTGGCGGCCGATCCCAACATTCTGTGAAATTCGATGGCTTTGGCGATGGTTTGCAAAGAGTTGATGGGCCTGGTCCCTTGATGCTCAAACTTGCGAATGTCGTTTTTGTCGGCCCCCGTATCGCCCATGAGTGGCCAAATGGACGGGATTAGACTTCTCTTCATGAATAAAAAGCCCACGCCGATAGGGTTGCAGAGCCATTTGTGAAGACTGCCGCCAATGACATCTACGCCCGAATTGGTAAGATCACTCATGTCGGTTGGTGTATGGGCCAAGCTATGCGCAGCGTCCACCACCACCACAATATTGGTTTGAATTTGTTTTGCTTTTCGGGTGATAGCTTGCACGGGAATCAGCTGACCACTGAGGTTAATCATGTGGGTGAGGTGCAGCATTTTGGTATTCGGGGTGATCAAATCGCAGTAAGCATTTACGATTTCGATATCCGACCTAGGGTCTTTGGGGACATCGGCGATTTTTATGATGATTCCCCATCGCGCGGCGGCTTGCTCAAAGGCTTCTACCATGGATCCGTAGTCTTGGTTGCCGATAATTACTTCATCGCCGGATTGCCAGCGGGTGCCCATAATCACGATGTTCAGGCTTTCGGTGGTGTTTCGGGTTAGGGCGACTTCATCTGGCAATAGTCCTTGAAATCCAGCAAACGCTTTTCTCGCTTCTTCTATGGCTGTGGTTTGGGCCGTGCGCATGAAGTGGCTGGTTTGTGTGTTGATGGTGGTTTGCGCATCGATGTGATATCGCAGTGTGCCTTGGGGTTGGTGACTGAAATATCCGTTTTCCAGATTGATAAAACCTTCGGGACGAATAAAATTGGTTGCCACGGCGCTCCAAAAGGCTTCGTTGTGTGGGGCATTGGAAATTCCGGGACCTTGAGGGACGATGTATTCGGGTAGTTTTTTGCCTTTGGGTGGTTTGTTGGATTCGTCTTTGTTGTTGGCAATATTAGCCGCCAATGCGCTTGGAATTGAAAGAGCACCCAAAGTAGTTGCGCCGATAGAGTGGATGAAATGTTTTCGTTTCACCCAGGCAAGATAATAAATTCTGAGGGTTATTGGGTTTTGATGTCTTGCAGTCGAAGTTGCAAGTTGGTTCTGCCGTTGAAAGTGTTTTCTTCGATGCAGTAGCAAGCTTGGAAATGCTGTCCATCGGTAACGGAGGGCCAATATTCCGCCAAGCCAAATCCAATGGAGTCCATGTTGCCATGGGGTGTGTTAATTTGCATTTTCAGGTGGCGATCCTTGATGATTTTAGCGCTCTGATTGGCTTTTAAGTTGTTGGTTCTAAAAACCGGAATGGCATTGCCCGGCCCAAAGGGGGAAAGCTGTTTGAGAATTTTCATCATGCCTGGGGTGATACTTTGGGTTTCAATTTCCAAATCATATTCCACCACGGGAATCAGATCTTCTGCGGTTACTGTTTCGCGGACAATCGCCTCGAATTTATCGGCAAACGCATCAAAATTCTCAACTTTTATACTCAGTCCGGCAGCATATTTATGTCCGCCAAATTGTTCCACCAAATCACCGCAGGCACCAATCGCCTCGTGAATGTCGAATGTTTTGATACTTCTAGCGCTTCCGGTAAGCATCCCATCGTTCAGAGAAAAAACGATAGTCGGTTTGTAGAACTGCTCTACCATGCGGGAGGCGACGATTCCGATGACGCCTTTCGACCAGCCTTCGCCTTTCAGTACCATGGAGTATTTATCCATTAAACGCTGACTTTGTTCCACCATTGCGATGGCATCGCGGGTAATGTCGGTATCTAGTTCTTTGCGCTCATGATTTCGCTCAGAAAGGACCTTGGCATATTTTTTTGCCGTATTATAATCTTTCTCGATGAGCACTTTTACGGCGGCGGTAGCATCAGAAATTCTGCCAGCGGCATTGATGCGGGGCCCTATGCCAAAAAGGATATCAGAAATATTGTATTGGTCTTTCTTGGGGCAATCTTCTAGGAGGGTTTGCAGGCCGATACTTGGGTTTTCGTTGAGTTTTTTGAGGCCATAGAACGAAAGGACGCGGTTTTCGCCTCTAATATCTACCAGGTCTGATGCGATGCTTACGGCCACCATATCGAGGTAATCGTACACCATTTCGGTGGGCATCCCTTGTTTTTCGTTGTAGGCTTGGATGAGTTTAAAGCCAATGCCAGCGCCGGAAAGTTCTTTATAAGGGTACTCGCAATCGTTGCGTTTGGGGTTTAGGATGGCGGCGACGTTTGGCAGGGTTTCGCCGGGAAGGTGGTGATCGCAAATGATCATTTCCAATCCCAGAGAAGTGGCGTAATCGGCCAGCGCATTGGAACGAATTCCGCAATCTAGGGTAATTACGAGTGTAAATCCCATTTCAGCAGCGTATTCTAGCCCAGTTTTGCTGATGCCATATCCCTCTTTGTAACGATCGGGGATGTAGTATTCGATGTTTTGGTTGAACGACTTAAAATAAGAGTATACGATAGAAACTGCAGTGGTACCGTCCACGTCGTAATCGCCATAGATAAGCATTCCTTCCTGATTGGTAACTGCTTGTTGGATACGACGAATGGCCACATCCATATCTTTCATTAGGAAAGGGTTATGAAGATCTTCGAGTTTGGGGCGGAAGAATTTTTCTGCCTTTTCGTAGCTATCAATACCTCTTTGGATGAGTATGGCTGCGATGTTTGGGTTCACGCGAATGCTTTCCGAGAGCAGCGCTACTTGTTCCGGATTGGGGGTAGATTTTGCGCGCCATCGATATTCCATAAGTTCTGCAAAAATCGTTTTTTTTGGGCAGAAAAGCAACCCGATTTTGAATCTAATTGTTTACATTTGTTTGGTATGAAACGAATTTTCATGATTTTGAGTGCTTGCATTTCTTTGTCTGTTATCGCCCAGCCAAGCATCACATCGGCTTCGATGCCAAAGGCGGGAGATACCTTGCGATATTCTACAGCGAGTCCAACTTCACTGCCATCGAATTACCAAACCGGAGGGGCTAATATGTCGTGGGATTTTAGCAGCATGACCCCTTTAACGCAGACTTTAAATAATTATTATGGTGCAAGTAAAACGCCTTATGGTTTTTATTTTTTCGGTCAGATTGGTCAAAAAACTGCCGATACCATTGGCGCGGGTCCGATTACACTAACAAACGTTTATTCTTTTTATACCAATAGCACAAAAGTGTTTAAGGCCGAGGGGATTGGGTATCAGTATTCGGGATTTCCATTGGCTTCGATGTATAAGGACGACGATGAGATTTATCAGTTTCCGTTGAATTACGGCGATGTAGATACGAGTACATTTAATTTCAAGTTTAGCATACCGGGGGATTTGTTTGCGTTGGTTCAAAGTGGTAAGCGTGTGAACAATGCCGACGGTTGGGGAACGATTAAAACGCCATTTGGTGAGTATAAGGATGTGTTGCGATTGAAGTCGTTTGTGGATCAGATCGACACGGTGACATCGCAGTTTGGAAAGTTTCCTATCCCAAGAAAAACTATGATTTACAGATGGTTGAGTACCACGGAGCGGATTCCGGTGATGGAGATACAGGGAACGATTGTGGCGCAAACGGGAAAATTCACTCCTACACAGGTTCGTTACCGCGATGGGTTTATTGGTAAGTTGTCGGCTACATCTGTTGAAGTTTTGGCGCTAAAATTATATCCAAATCCAGGCAATGGCGTGGTTGTGATTTCGGGTTTGAAGCCGGGTGACACATGGTTGATGCGTGACGTTTTGGGCAAACAGATTGTGGTAAATCGTGTTGGGGATGCGGGTTTTGATTCGGATGATTTATTGGCGGGGATGTATTATATTGTGGTTGGTGACAGGGTGATAACCTTTTGTAAAAAATAAGATTGTGATAAGGCGTGGAAAAAGGGGGGCAAAGCCCCCCTTTTTTATTTGTATATTCGCTCCCAAAATCAAATAATCGATTGTGAAAATAGCTGTCTTAAAAGAGACCCGTGCTGGAGAAAACCGAGTAGCCATAACACCACAGGTTGCCAAGAGTTTGATTCAGATGGGAAATGAAGTTGTGGTAGAATCTGGTGCCGGATCTGGCTCACACTTTTCAAACGAAATGTATGCTGAAGCGGGTGCTACCATTGTAGACCGCGGATCCATGACCGATGCTGCCATGTATGTGCAAATCAACATGCCCGAAGCAAGCGTCGCCAAGACATTGCCAAAAGGTAGCCTTTGGGTGAGTTTGATGTACCATCGCAGCAATGCCGAGTTGGTATCGTCGTTCAACGCCGTAGGCCTTTCAGTTTTGAGTTTGGATGCCATCCCTAGGATTTCCCGCGCCCAAAGTATGGATGTGTTGAGTTCTCAAGCCAACTTGGCGGGATATCGCGCAGTGATTGAAGGTGCATATCACCTAGATAAAATTTTCCCGATGTTGATGACAGCAGCAGGAACCGTTACCCCATCAAAAGTTTTGATTTTTGGTGTCGGTGTAGCCGGTTTGCAAGCCATCGCAACGGCAAAGCGTTTGGGTGCGGTAGTGGAAGCAACCGACGTACGTCCTGAAACCAAAGAGCAAGTTCAATCCTTGGGCGGTAAATTTATCGAAGTAAAAGGAGTGGAAGTGGGTTCGGAAGGTGGATATGCCAAAGAGGCCACAGAAGAATATCGTGCGGCGCAAAGAGAGGCTGTGAATAAGAGTTTGGCTCTGGCCGATCTAGTAATCACTACCGCTTTGGTACCCGGCAGAAAAGCCCCCATTTTGATTGATGATGAACAGCTGGGATTGATGAAATCAGGTGCTGTTTTGATTGATATGGCTGCAGAGCAAGGCGGAAACTGTTCTCAAACCGAAGCCGGCAAGGTGAAAGTGGTGAATGGCGTTCGTTTGGTGGGTGCGGTGAATATGCCATCGGAGTTGAGTGCCAACGCCAGCGAATTGTTCGCAAGAAATATTTGGGAATTGTTAAAATTGGTCGCGCCAAAAGGTGAATTGATTTTGGATCGCAACGATGAAATTGTACAAGGCTGTTTGATTTGCTCGAACGGTGAAATTTATCATAACGCTTAATAAAACAGTAAAATGGAAGCATTTTTTCAGCAAATTGCCGACTTAATCGCGCAAAATACCTTAAACCTCATTTACCTCGTTATCCTGATGATTTTTGTTGGGATAGAATTGATTTCTCACGTCCCCAGCGTGTTGCATACCCCTTTGATGAGTGGTGCCAACGCGATTCACGGGGTCGTTTTGATCGGAGCCATCATCGTGATGGGTAACGCATCGCCTGATGATACTTTGTCGCTCGTATTTGGAACGCTCGCCGTTTTCGTAGGGACATTGAACGTGATTGGGGGATTTGTGGTAACCGACCGAATGTTGGAGATGTTTAAGAAGAAACCGAAAGGAGAAAAAGTATCATGATGCCGTATATGGAAATTGGCTACCTCATTGGCTCTGTGAGCTTTGTGTTAGGTCTAAAAATGATGGGTCAGCCCGATAGCGCCCGCAAAGGAAACTTAGTGGCTGCATTTGGTATGGCAGTGGCTGTGATTGCCGCCCTGTTCTTTACCCCTAAAGGATTTCATGTCATCAGCAATTTGCAATACATCGTCGCTGCGATTGTTGCAGGAACTGTAATTGGAACGTTGATGGCCAAGCGCGTGCAAATGACAGCGATGCCAGAAATGGTGAGTTTGTTTAACGGTATGGGTGGTTTGAGTGCGGCGTTGATTTCGATCATCGAATGGCGACATTTATTACACACTTCGGCCAGTCCAGAAGCGATGGATCAAGCAGCGGCTTTGCCAATAGGGATGTATATTCCAATCATGGCGGGTTTGATTATCGGAACGATTTCGTTTATCGGTTCCATTGTGGCTTGGGGTAAATTGAATGGTAAAATAGGCGATTTCCGCTTCCCTTCACAGCAGATCATCAATGCGGTGGTTTTGGTTGCGATTTTGGGTGTGGCTTACTTGAATTATGGTGAATTTAATGCCACGCATTCTTCTTTATATTTCTTTATCACGATTGGTTTGGCCATTGTTTATGGTTTGTTGTTCGTATTCCCAATTGGTGGTGCTGACATGCCTGTGGTGATTTCGTTGTTGAACTCTTTTACTGGGGTCGCTGCCGCTTGCGGTGGTTTCCTATACCAGAACAAGGTGATGTTGATGGGTGGTGTATTGGTAGGTTCTGCCGGTACCATTCTTACTGTTGTGATGTGCAAAGCGATGAATCGTTCGTTGATGAATGTATTGATTGGAATGGCCGGTGGCAATGGCGGTGGAAGCACAACCAGTTCATCGGGTGGAAGCGTGAGAGAGGTTCAAGCAACCGATGTTGCAGTTATGATGAAATACGCATCTAAGGTGATCATCGTGCCTGGATATGGTTTGGCAGTGGCTCAGGCCCAGCACGTTTGTCACGAATTGGAGAATATGTTGGAAGCCGAAGGCGTTGACGTGAAATATGCCATTCACCCGGTGGCGGGTCGTATGCCAGGTCATATGAACGTTTTGTTGGCGGAATCGAATGTCGACTACGACAAGTTGATCGAGATGGAGCACATCAATCCAGAATTTGCGACAACCGATGTGGTTTTGGTGGTGGGTGCAAACGACGTGGTTAATCCTGCGGCGAAAACCGATCCAACCAGCCCCATTTACGGCATGCCGATTTTGGATGTGGATCAAGCCAAGCAAATCATCGTACTGAAAAGAAGTATGAAAGCTGGTTATGCGGGTATCGAAAACGAACTGTTCTTCCATCCTAAGTGCGGTATGTTGTTTGGTGATGCTAAAGCGAGTTTGCAGAAGTTGGTGAACGAGGTGAAAGCCTTGTAAATCAAGTTTTTGAAGCGTTGGTTGATCGATAATTACTGTCATTAAGATTGTATATTAGTATAAAATATTTTACGAATTCTATGAAACGCACCCTCCTTACGATTGCAATTTTGTTCTTTGGTTTTGGCTTTGTTCAGGCTCAATCCTATCATATTTATGATGTGAAGCGCAACGATGCCCAGAAGTATCAGAGCATCAACCCCGGATATCTAAATACGGAATTGGACGATGCTTCAGAAGGCGAGGGTTGGAAACAAATCAATTGGGATACGCTGAATAAGGGCTATGCGTTGGTGGATTCGATCCCTTTTCCATTTCAGTTCAAGGGTGTTAGTAAGAATTCGTTTCGATGTACCAAAAACGGGGTCCTTTCTTTTGATTGGACGGGATTTCCTAAGGTTGATAAGGTTGTTACCGATGTTACGAGTCCAAATTTACCCAATCAATCCGTTGTGATCGGTGGGATATTGGCGAAAGGCGAAAATGATCGTATCGTTACAAAAATGTTTGGAACGGCTCCGAATCGACAGTATTGGGTGAAGTTTCATTCGTTTACGGTCGCTGCAGATACGTCAGACAAATTTGGAACCTATGCATATCACGCGGTGGTTTTTGACGAGGGGACCAACCAGATTCATTTGGTGCAGATGGCTTGGGGTTCGGAGTTTGCGTGGTACAAAGATTCAGTTCCTGTTAAATTGAAAAATGCGCTGGGCTTGCATATTGGCCCGTTTGAATACTTCTCTATTTCTGATTTGGATGATGCTTATAATGGTCATCAGCTGAAGGACAAAGCGTTCACAAACAATTCGTTTTATACTTTTGCGCCGGGCAAGGTGAAGTCCACCGATGCTTCGTTGTCGGGCGGTTTTAATACCAACCGAAACGCCACTTATTATGTGAAGGCGGGAAGCAATACTTATTTGCCATTGCAATTGCAGTATACTTTTCATGGCGATGTTGCCGGGACCGACAATCACGCGATTTACGTTCAGATCAACAATGAGACGCCGGTGAAATACGATTTGAATGCATTGAGCGCTCAAGATTATCGTACGGGTTTGTTGGTGCCTTCAATTCTGAGAAATACAACCGCGGGTGATTTTATCAAAATCAAGGCTTGGACGGGCTTGAACTCGGGTGGGGCGGATGAAAATCCTTCCAACGATACTTGCACTACGATTTTCAAATACATCGCTCAAAATCAATATCAAATCACGAAAGGGCCCTTGTTGATTGAGTTTTACACGGCAACATGGTGTCCAACCTGTCCGATTCTCCGCAATTATATCGATTCGATGAAGTTGAATGAGAATTCAATGAATATTATCGTGGAGCATCACGTGAACGATTACATGAACAATCCGCTTGCGCCAGGAACGTTCGATTCATTGCCTTTTTTGATCATAAATCGCGAATATAATCCCATTGCAAGAGGGGTGAAGCCAGGTGATTTGGCTAAGGAGATTGGCGCTCAAGCAAAAGCGAATTATCGATTGGTGAATATGAAATTCGAGTCGATGCAATTCAATCAGGCCACCGGTAAAATTACGGGTAAGCTTACCGCAACGATGGCGGATTACCATGCCAAGTCTACCTTGCGTTTGGGGGTGATGTTGAAGGAAAGGGATGTGAGGGGATTGGGTTCTGGCTGGGATCAACGGGTGGATGTCACTGCGACATTGGATTCGCATTCGATATTTTTTCAAAAGAACAAGACGTTGTCGGGGTATCATCACGACAATGTGATTTGGAATGTGGCGGGCGGAAAACATGGTAAAAATGGATTTGGTGTGGCGGATGAAGTCATTCCTTCGGGCTCTACCGTTTCCTATGATTTCACGTTAACGGTTCCGGATACAATTTTGAGTTTGGGCATACCCAATGCGGCGGATTTTGGTCCTTATGGCGCGGTGAAAGCCCGATACAAACCGGCAGATTATAGTGTGGTGGGTTTTGCGGCGGACGACTGGAGCGCGGGAATCAGTGAGACAGTGAACAATGGAAATTTTGGCTCAGGTATCATCTCCGCGTTGGAGCAAAAAGTTTGGAATGTATTGGCGTCTACGCAGGGTGTAAATCAGGCAGTTCCGTTTGTATTATATCCCAATCCTGCAGCAGGTCAGGTGCACATTCAAATCGAAGCCAACATTCATTCAGTTACCGTTTTGGATTTGATGGGTCGTGTTGTAAAAAACAACGGTTCAGAATCTACCATTGATTTAACTGGAATGTCGGCTGGAACATACTTGGTTCGCATAAAAACTCCCCAGGGCGAGGGCGTTTCTCGATTGATCGTTCAGTAATTCTAATTTAGGTTGCTGCAATTCAATGCATCAATTTTTACTGCAAACTACAGTTGTCCAGGGCAATTTCCAGTGCTTGCTGAATGCTCTCCACCGGTGCAAAGCAAGTCTGATTTGCGCATACCTCGATTTGCTTTTTCTGCGCCTCTATATTGAATTCGATGGTTGTCCAACTTGGCAAGTGCTTTGCAATTTCTAGCGTTTCGGCCGATGTCCATTCTTCCTGTGGGTTGTTCGCATCGCTTTCCAATTTGATATGGCAGCCACCGAGGGTGATGGCTTGCGCGAGTTTTGACCAGTTGAAATACCAGCCTGGATTTTGAATCATTGACTTGGTGACCTGATTGAGCAGGGTTTTCGATAGTTCAATGTATTCGAGATTTGATTTCATTGTTCCAATCTGAAACAGGCAGTGGGCCAGCACGGAATTGGGTGAAGCAATCACATCGTCGTTTAAATCGCTTTTTCTCACAATCAATTCCTCGCCATTGTGTGGTGTAAAGGCCAATTGCTGGGTTTGGGGATTGTAAAATAGCTCGATGGATTTCTGGATAAGGATTTCTGCTTTTGACAGGTAGTCTTCGTTTTTAGTGATGGTGTAGGCGGACAGCAATCCTTCGCAGAAACAGGCGTAATCCTCTAGGAAGCCAGAGATTTTGGTGATGCCATTTCGATGGATGCGCAGCAGTTCGTTGTTCTGCCAGAATGTGAGCCACATCCAATCGGCTAGGGCTGTTGCTTTCTCGCTGTAGTTTGTGTTTTGCAGGAACAGGGCGGCATCAGCCAAGGCTTTGAGGTATAGGGCATTCCAGCTGCAGATCGCTTTATCGTCGAAGCTCGGACGTATCCGACTATCTTGGTATCGTTTGATTTTTTGTTTGATGCTTAGCAGTCGTGGATGATACTCGGCGGCTGTGAGTCCGGATTTTTCTAGCACTTGCAGCGGCGCTAGGGGTTGATGCAGGATGTTATAACCGTGTTCCCAGTTGCCATCTTTTTGGATGTTGAATTGGATTTCGGCCAGGGCGAATTCCTCGTCGCTGAGGATGGTGAGCAGTTCTTCTCGGGTAAAGACGTAAAACTTGCCTTCCATGCCTTCAGAATCGGCATCAAGGGCGCTTCCGTAAACGGCGTGGGTATGATTGTGCCCCTCGCTCCGCTCGGGGCCACCCTTCAACGCTTGACCACCCTTCAACGCTTGATCACCCTTCAACCCAAGTTCCTCCTCACAAAAATGAATACACTCCTCTGCAATTTGTTTGTACAGTGGCGCATCGGACCATGCAAATGCCCTGGCGTACAAAGAAATCAACTGCGCATTGTCGTACAGCATCTTCTCAAAATGCGGTGCAAACCATTGGTCGTCTGTGCTATATCGACAAAAACCGCCACGAATCGTATCGTAAATGCCGCCATTGCTCATTTTTATCAGGCTCAAATGCAGGAAATCCTTGGCACTTTCATCGCCGGTGAGCAGGTGGTGATCCAAGATGTATTCGTACTGACCTGGCAATGGGAATTTGGGCGCGCGATTGGGTCCGCCTTCCACCCAGTCCAAGTTTTCGGCAAGGGTTGTGAATTGTTCCAGCAATTGGGCACGATGCAAAGGGCCCGAAGTCTCCGAATCCCAGCGGTTCAGCGCGTCCAACTTCTGCTGAATCTTGCCCGCGTAATCATGGGCCTTGTCCGGCTCCTCCCGATACACCTTCGCCAATTGCTCGATGATCTGCTGCCACTGCTGTTTTGGGAAATAAGTCCCCGCATAAATCGGTTGCCCATTGGGAAGACAAATGGCGTTTAAGGGCCAGCCCCCGCGGCCTGTCATTAGCTGACATGCATCCATATACACCATGTCGATGTCCGGCCTTTCCTCCCGATCCACCTTAATACTTATCATATGGTGATTCATGATTTCGGCGGTTTCAAAGTCCTCAAAACTCTCGTGTTCCATTACATGGCACCAATGGCAGGTGCTGTAGCCGATGCTCACCAAAACCAATTTATTTTCCGATTTTGCTCGCTGCCAGGTTCGGTCGCTCCATTCCTCCCAAGCCACCGGATTGAAGGCGTGCTGAAGCAGGTAAGGGCTGCTGGCGTGAATGAGTGCGTTGGGTTCGTTTTGCATTGAATTTTGGTTTGATGGCGGCGATTGGGTCATTTTTGCTTGGGCTTCCTTAACTTTGTTTCTATACGATGAAATCGTTTTTCAAAGGTCGTCTCGGAATGCTAATTCTCATCACAATTGTGACGATTCTTCCTAATTATGCCCAAAACGACAGTGCTGGCGCATCGCATCGCATCAACCAAGATACCTCGATTTTGAAAAAAATGGGGACGGAAGTTTCCAATTCGGTAGGGGATCTGTTTCATACCAAACGTGATTCCAATGCGGTGGTTTTTGCTTTCGATACCAAAGAGCAGGCGCTGGATACCTTGATTTTTTGGTTGCTGATGAAACGCCCATCGATGGGAAATGGGTATTTGCCTAAACAGATTTTTATCGACCAATGGCGATCGCACGATACCGCAACATTTCAGAAAGTAGTTGAAGGGAATTGGCTCACGTATCAGTTTCATTTTAAGAAGTCGCTCTTGAAAACGCAGCTCGGAATGAAGCGGAGCAAGGTGAATTTTAAAATGGCGGAAGTGGTTCCGCGGCCAAAGGTTACGCTGAGTGTGGCGGGCGACGGGATCACCAAATACGATTACACCGTGAAATATAAAAAGTTAAAGTATGTTTTGTCGTTTCAGCTATGGTGGATCGATGGAAAGGGCTATTGGGTAAACGAAGTAACATGGGGTATCGGAGTGTAATTTGTGTTGTTATACCCCTTTGGTCAATTAAACCGCCACTGTTGTAATAGGAGCGTTTTTTCGATTTTGGCTTCTTGAATATCGTTGAGTTTTGGGAAGAAGTCAATTCCGGTAATTCGTTCGGCCTCGTCGATGCTCATCGCAAAAGAACTCAGCGGTTGTGTTGAGGAATTATTGGGCATCACAAAGGCGATAGCGCGCATGGGGCTAGCGGTATCGAGCATGACTTTATAAAATCGTTGGGGGACAGAAATGCGGCAAGTTTGTCCAATATACGGAGAACCGATGGGGTCGGTTAACACAGGACCTGTCACCACAAAAACGGGGTGGGAGCTAGGTGCCCAAGATCTAAACTGTTCTTCGAGTTTTTTCCAAATACCACGATTAAAACCGGGCAATTGGGGTGAAACGTTACCCATATAAAACGACTCTGACATGGCTTGGGCTGAGAATTTCATATCGCCGGCGGGTGCCAGATGACCTCGATCGTAGCCTGTTTTGGTATAATCGGAAGTGACAGCCGTTCGGGGAGAAATGGATGGGTCGATGGAAAATTTGCTACTGCGTTCCGCGCCACCAACAGTGTTTCCGTAGGTTAAATTGTAGGCCACCCATTTGGCTTGCATGTGTTTGTGGTTGTATACTAGGCTGTATGCACTGTGCTGGGTGACGGTTTCAGTGGGTAGGATGGTTGGCATCGCCCAAGAAGATTGTGTCGAAGGGTTGTTTGATTGAAGGTTATTTGATTGAAGGTTGTGTTGCTTAGCCGTATTTCGCTGCGCTGAAATCAAGAAGAACCCCGAAGTAATTAAAATGCCGACCGTAATTATGAGGGTCGGTGCTTTTCTAGATGATTTCTTTAGTGGTAGCATTCGCTTAGACATCAACCTGCAATGCAAGTGGAATCGCTAAGATAGGATTTTTCTGACGATTCTAGGGCCCACGTAGATGAAGCCGGTATATACTTGAACCAAGCTAGCACCCATGGAGATTTTTTGCTCGTAATCTTCCTTCGTGAATACGCCACCCACACCAATCAGGGGAATATCGCCTAGCTCCATTGCAAGAAATCCAAGAACGGTATTGCTTGCTTCAAACAGAGGTCTGCCGCTGAGTCCGCCCGCACCCATATTCTCGACGGTTTTGTTCGATGTCCGCAAGTTTGATCGATCAATCGTTGTATTGGTTGCAATCACCCCATCCACATTTGCTTTTTTGATCGTTTCGATGAGAGAATGGATTTGCGTTTGTTTGAAATCGGGGGCAATTTTTAGGAAAATCGGCTTCCAAATGCGTTTGGTTGTGCGGATGGATTGAAGTTTTTCGAAAAGGCTGGTAATGAAAGTATCTTCCTGTAAATCTCTCAGACCAGGTGTGTTGGGCGACGAAATATTGACCACCAAATAGTCTACGTGGTCGTATATCGCATCAAAAGCAATGGTATAATCGTTTATCGCTTCTTCGTTGGGTGTGATTTTGTTTTTGCCTATGTTTCCGCCAACCACCAAGCCAGCGGGACGATTTTTCAAGCGCTCCACTACGGCATCGATGCCATCGTTGTTGAAGCCCATTCTATTGATCAGTGCATTGTCTTGCGGTAAGCGAAATAGGCGGGGAGCAGGGTTGCCAGGTTGAGGTAGCGGGGTTACAGTTCCAATTTCTACGTGTCCAAATCCCAAGTCTTTGAGAAGGGGTAACCATTTGGCATTTTTATCAAATCCTGCGGCCAAACCAATGGTATTGGGGAAGGTGATGCCTTTGACTACAATGGGTTGGGCATTAATGGGTTGGAAACTTTTTCTTATCCAACTGCCAATTAGGGGAAATCGGAGTAGAATACTCAAACTTTTTAATGCGAATTCATGCGCCACTTCAGGCGATAGCAGAAAAAATAGTGATTTGAGTAAATTGTACATAAAATTCTAGAAATCCATTCTAACTAAGGAGTTTAATAGATGTGATTAAGAAAGGTTTGGTTGCCTAGTGTTTAAAATGTCTTACGCCTGTAATGACCATAGCAATGTTGTTTTGATTGCAATAGTCAACGGATAGTTGGTCTTTCACGCTTCCGCCGGGTTGAACTACCGCCTTAATGCCTGATTTATCTGCAATTTCAACACAGTCTGGGAATGGGAAAAAGGCATCACTAGCCATCACTGCACCGTCCAAATCAAATCCAAAACGATTGGCTTTTTCGATGGCCTGTTGCAATGCGTCCACTCGCGATGTTTGACCCGTTCCACTAGCCAAAAGCTGATTGTTTTTCACCAATACGATAGTGTTACTTTTGGTTTGCTTTACCAATTTAACCGCAAATTCCAAATCGCTTAATTGCGATTCTGTTGGCAATGTGGTTGTTACCGGTGTCATGTTTGTCTTGGTTTCTGTCAGCAAATCTCTATCCTGAACCAATACGCCATTCAAAGCAGTTCTTGTCATGGGTGATTTCAACAATACCTCGCCAGTGGTTTCCAATACGATGCGATTGGTTTTTCCTTTGAGTAATTCTAATGCGTTTGCATCGTAGGCTGGGGCGATCAACACTTCAAAAAACAGGTTGTTGATTTCGGTTGCCGTTGCCAAATCTACTTTGGAATTGGTTGCCAAAATGCCTCCGAAAGCACTCACTGGGTCGCACGCCAACGCATCGGTCCAAGACTGCAAAACGGTTTCTCTGGTGGCAACGCCGCATGCGTTATTGTGTTTGATGATCACAAACGTAGATCCTTGGGCAGGGTTGAATTCGTTCAATAAGCAAACTGCGCTATCGACATCGAGTAAGTTATTGTAGCTCAGTTCTTTGCCTTGGTGTTTTGTGAATATAGACTCCAAATTTCCTTGGAAGGTTCCTTTTTGATGCGGATTCTCACCGTATCGCAAAGAATAAGCCTTATTGCCAGCGAACCAGTCGGCGATCATGCCATCGTATTCGGCAGTTACGGCGAAGGCACGACCTGCAAACGATTTTCTCTGAGCTAATGAAAGTGATCCATTGCCCTCGTTGAAAGCCTTTAAGAAAGATGAATATTCGTTTTTATGGGCGATAATAGTTGTGTGGGCATGATTTTTTGCACCGGCACGAATCAACGATACCCCGCCGATGTCGATTTTTTCGATGATGTCTTCCTCCGTTCCACCTGCAGCCACTGTCTCGGCAAAAGGGTAGAGGTCAACCATAACCAAGTCGTACAAAGGGATTTCGTACTGCGCAATTTCCTCCATGTCTTGTGCCAATTCTCTGCGAGCCAAAATGCCACCAAAAACCTTGGGGTGCAATGTCTTTACGCGTCCGCCCAAAATACTTGGATAGCCTGTGATGTCTTCCACGGCAACGCAAGGGATGCCAAGATCTTCAATGAATTTCCTTGTTCCACCGGTAGAGTACAGGGTGACATTTTTTTGGTGTAACGCCTTAACGATTTCGTCGAGGCCGTCTTTGTAAAATACAGAAATCAGGGCAGATTGGATGGGTGGGTTCACGGGGTAAAATTAGCCTTGAAACCCTCCAAACGATTCATTTTTATTGGGAAGTTTATCCCAAGTTTTTCACAAATTTGCTAGCAATTTCCCGCCTTTCCCGTGTTTTGGGGAGAAAGGGCAATGTCGACATTCATTTCCGCAGCAAAAGCCTCGTTTTTTATGGTAATCGGCTGTGAAAACACAGAATCCGTTCTCCATGTAAAAGTCGGGGCTTGTTTGGCTTTGTGTTTTGCCTTGAGATTCTGCTGATTCGTTGTTTAATTCTTCCCGTGACATGCCTTGAACTTCTTTCCGCTGCCACAAGGACAAGGGTCGTTTCTGCCAATTTTCAAATCCTTGATGATGGGGTTTTGAACCGGCCTTGGCGCCTGCATTTCTGCCGGTGGCAATTCCATGTTATCACCGCTGCCCATCGCTAGGTCCATCTCTGGTCTTGAAGTTTGGATTTTGGGTTCAACGCGTTTCATCGCGGGTCTGGCTTCTGAAACCTCATTTTCCGCATGAATACGTGCTCGGAACAACATTCCCAATACTTGCGTATTGATGCGTTGCAACATCTTGCCAAACAGTTCAAAACTCTCAATCTTATAAATCAACAAAGGATCTTTTTGCTCATACTGGGCGTTGTGAGAACTTTGTTTCAATTCGTCCAATTCACGCAAATGCTCTTTCCACTCATCGTCTAGAATTTCTAAAGTTGTACTCTTTTCCAACTCGTGAATCATGGCTCTACACTCAGTATTGAGGGCTTTTTGCATGTTTACCGTAAGTTGGTAATTGTGCACGCCATCGGTCATTGGAACTACGATATTTTCGATGCGCTCGCCTTGTTCAGTACGAATATTTCTGAAAACTGGTAGCGCCTGGGTACGCATCGACTCTGTTTTGTCGTGATATCGCTGTGTGAGGTTATCGAACAACATTTCTGCCAATACTTCAGGATCTCTTGTGCTTTGGAAAGTGTCCTCATCAAACGGCAAATCCATGGCCAAAGTGCGTATTACCTCCATTTCCAATTCTTGGTAATCACCTGAATCTTTGAATTGGGTCACCGTTTCGTTACACCAGTTGTAAAGCATGTTTCTTAGGTCGATGCTCAAACGCTCACCAAACAATGCACTGCTACGCATTCTGTAGATGTTCGTCCGCTGCTTATTCATCACATCGTCGTACTCCAACAAACGCTTACGAACCCCGAAGTTGTTCTGCTCCATTCGCTTTTGGTTCCGTTCGATGGTTTGCGTCATCATGCTGTTCTCGATCACATCGTCTTCGCCATAGCCAAAACGATCCATCAATTTGCTCACTCTTTCTGATCCGAAAATGCGCATCAAATCGTCTTCCAAACTTACGTAGAAACGAGATGTTCCCGGATCGCCCTGACGTCCTGCGCGACCTCTTAACTGCCTGTCAACGCGCCGACTATCATGACGTTCGGTACCAATAATCGCCAAACCGCCCAATGATTTCACTTCATCATCGATTTTAATATCGGTTCCACGACCTGCCATGTTGGTAGCAATGGTAACTGCGCCTTTAAGTCCGGCTTCCGCAACAATACCCGCCTCATTTTGGTGCTGCTTGGCATTCAAAACGTTGTGTTTTATACCGCGCAATCGTAGCATACGGCTCAACAATTCACTCACTTCCACCGACGTAGTACCCACAAGAACCGGACGGCCTGCGCTGCTCAAGGCAACAACCTCTTCAATCACCGCATTGTACTTGGCACGCTTGGATTTATAAACCAAATCCTCTTGATCCATCCGTGAAATATTTCTGTTGGTAGGAATTACCATCACACCCAATTTGTAGATATCCCACAACTCCTGTGCTTCGGTCTCCGCCGTGCCCGTCATACCCGCCAACTTGTGATACATCCTGAAATAGTTCTGCAGGGTAATGGTAGCATAAGTTTGGGTGGCAGCTTCTACACGAACATTTTCTTTGGCTTCGATGGCTTGGTGAAGTCCGTCTGAGTATCTACGACCTTCCATAACACGACCTGTTTGCTCATCAACGATTTTTACTTTGCTATCGGCCAAGATGTATTCCACATCGCGTTCAAATAAAGTGTAGGCTTTTAATAACTGTTGCACCGAGTGAATGCGCTCGCTTTTCTCGGCAAATTCTTGCATCAAAGTATCTTTCTGCGCTAGTTTCTCTTGGTCTGATACTGCGCTTTTTTCGATGTCGGCCATCGCCGAACCTACATCGGGTAGAACGAAGAAGTTCGCATCTTCCTCGCCTTGGGTGATCAATTCGAGTCCTTTTTCTGTTAAATCAACGCTGTTTGATTTTTCATCGATGGTAAAATACAGCGGTAAATCGGCCAAAGGCATTTCCTTTTGCTGATCCTGCATGTAGTAATTTTCTGTTTTTGTAAGGGTTCCTCTTACGCCGCTTTCACCCAGTAATTTGATGATGGCTTTGTTCTTTGGTAAACCTCTGTGGGCACGCAACAAGGCAAGTCCACCTTCTCCTTCTTTGTGTCCGTTGTTTCCTGCCGCGATCAATTTTTTGGCTTCAACCAAAGCAGAATTGACAAATCGTTTTTGGGCTTCAACCAATTTTTCGATGCGGGGTTTAAGTGCTTCAAACTGTTGGATATCGCCTTTGGGTGTAGGACCAGAGATAATCAATGGCGTTCTAGCATCGTCAATCAATACGCTATCCGCCTCGTCGATCATCGCATAGTGATGCTTGCGTTGAACCTGCTCCTCTGGCGTATGTGCCATATTGTCGCGCAGATAATCAAAACCAAATTCGTTGTTCGTTCCGTAGGTAATGTCGGCCAAATAAGCCAATCTACGCTCATTGCTATTGGGTCTGTGGTATTCCAGGCAATCCACGCTCAGTCCCAAGAAGTTGAATAAAGGCGCATTCCATTCGCTATCACGACGTGCCAAGTAATCGTTTACGGTAACCATGTGAACACCGCGTTTTCCTAGGGCGTTAAGGTAGGCAGGAAGTGTACTCACCAGCGTTTTTCCTTCCCCCGTTGCCATCTCAGAGATTTTTCCGCGATGCAAAGCGATACCACCAATTAACTGAACATCGTAGTGGATCATATTCCAGCGGATTTTTCCGCCGGCGGCCGTCCATTCGTTTTTGTAACTTACTTGGTCGTTCTCAATAGTGATGTGCGCATGTTTTGACGCCAATTCTCTGTCGAGGTCATTTGCTTTCGCCACGAGGATATCATTCTCGGTAAATCGTCGGGCAGTTTCCTTGACAGTTGCGAAGGCTTCCGGCAGGATATCGACCAAAATTTCTTCTAAGGCGGCGTCTCTGCGTTTTTCGATGGCGTCTAGGTTGCCAAAGATTTCGTCGCGCAGCTCAACATCCGATTCTTCCGCCGTAGAAAGTTGCGTTTTTAAATCATTGATCTCCGTGTCGATTTCTAACAAATGCTCGTTGATCCTTCCAACAAATTCATCTGTTTTGCTCCGCAATTGGTCGTGGCTCAACGATTTGTATTCGGCAAAAAACACATTGATTTGATCCACAATTGGATCTATTTCCTTTAATGCTTTTTCGGCAGAGGTTCCACCGAGCATTTTTGAGAACGATTTTAAGATATTTCCAAACATGATAAGTGTGCGAATTTAAGGTTTATTTGGGTTAGCGAAAATCTTGCCAAGCAGTAATTATGACGAAATGGCCGACATTTCATGCACATTTTGTAAAGAGCCTTTGTGCGCGGGATGGTTTTTTGGGTTTGAAAGTACAGTTTTTGGGTATTTTTATCGATCTCCAAACCCTTTCCTTGTTATTTTGTTTAATTTTTCATGAGAGTTTTGTTTATCTTTTTAAGTTTACTGGCAGCGGATGTGTTGCATGCCCAAGTTGTAATTAAAGGTCGGGTTATGGATTTGTCGAGTCGTAAACCCTTATCCAATGTAAATGTGAGTGTAGATAAGTCTACCGATAAAGTGCTAACCGCGGCCGATGGTAGTTTTGTAATTCAGGGTTTGGAGCCAGGTTTTCACACGGTGACAGCCCAGTTGGATGGGTATGAAAGTGAATCTTCTTCAGAGATGTTGTTCACCTATGATAAATCTCCGGAGGTTGTAATTGAAATGCAGTCTTTGTCGCAAGGCATCGGCGAAGTCAATATTCGCAAAACCAATTTACAGCGCAGGGAGGCAGAGAGCCCGGTATCATCGCAGAAGTTGAGTATTCGTGAAATTGAGCGAAACCCGGGGGGAAACAGAGATATTAGCAAAATCATTCAGAGTTTGCCGGGTGTGATTAGCATTCCAGGCTTTAGAAACGACGTTGTGATTCGTGGTGGTTCGCCATCAGAAAACAAGTTTTACCTCGATGGGATAGAGATTCCGATTATCAATCACTTTCAAACGCAAGGAAGTACTGGCGGACCGGTTGGGATGTTGAATGTGAATTTTATCAAAGAAGTGAATTTTTACACGGGAGCATTTCCTGTGAATTATGCCAATGGATTGAGTAGCGTTTTGGATTTTCGTCAGATGGATGGCAACGCGAACAAGGCCAAATATCGTTTTACCTTGGGTAGCAGCGATGTCGGTTTTACCGCCGATGGGCCTTTGAGTAAAAAGACGACCTATATATTTTCTGCCCGTCAGAGTTATTTGCAAGGGTTATTCTCGGTTTTGGGGCTGCCGTTTTTGCCAAATTTTATAGATTATCAGGCGAAAGTGAAGGTGAAGTTAAATGAGAAAGACGATATCACATTTTTGATGGTGGGCGCAGTGGATTTCTTTAAATTGAATTTGAACGCAAATGATAATGTTACAGACAGTGTTACTTTGAAGTCCAATAAATTCATATTGAATTACTTGCCGGTTTACAAACAGTGGAACTACACATTTGGAACGGTTTACACGCACTTTGGATCGAAAAGCAAGACGCAGACTTTTTTAAGTCGTAATATGCTCAGCAACACATCGTTCAAATACAAGAACAACGATGAAAGCTCGGAATCGAATCGCATTTTTACTTATGCGAGTACTGAGGAAGAGAACAAGCTTCGCATCGAAAATTCTCGCAATTTGGGTCGTTGGAAATTGTTGGTTGGTGGCGGAACGGAGTTTGTTCAATATGGGGTCGACAATAATGCAAAGGTTTTAATTCCAGGCGCTCCAGGTACAGCGGGTACGGTGAAAGACGTTCAATTTAATAGTTTGTTGGAGTTGTTCAAATACAGTGGATTTGTTCGTGGCTATCGCAATGTGATGGGGACAGGGACTTTGAGTTTCGCGGGCCGATTGGATGGAAATAGTTTTAATAAGTCGATGGGTAATCCTTTGAATCAGCCAACGGTAAGCGTGAGTGCGAGTTTGCCAACTGCGATTTCGGGTTTGTTCTTCAATGCCAATATGGGTCAGTTTTCACAGTTGCCGAGCTACACGGTTTTGGGATACAGGAATGCGCAGGGCAGCTTCGATAACATCGATCGTGTGAAATATATGCGCAATCGCATGGTTGCGGCGGGCTTGCAGTATAACAAAGTGAAAGATACCAAAATCACTTGGGAGGGGTTTTATAAGAATTATTCTAATTATCCGTTTGCTTTGCGCGATAGCATTTCCCTGGGGAATTTGGGGACAGATTTCGCAGTTTTGGGCAACGAGCCGATTAGTTCTGTGGGCAAAGGAAAGGCATACGGTATGGAGTTTTTGCTTCAGCGTAGAAGTCGTTCCGGATTATATGGCATCCTCTCTTACACACTTAGTTGGAGTCAGTTCGATGATAAAAACGGTAAGTCGGCCCGCAGCGCTTGGGATAGCCGTCATACGGTAAGTATGGTGGGAGGTATTAAACTAAAGCGAAATTGGGAAGTGGGAGCGAAGTTGCGTTTTGCAACAGGTCGTCCCTACACTCCAGACGATGTTTCTCGCAGTTTGGTGAAAACGAACTGGGATGTCAGAGGGACCGCTCTGCCGAATTATGGATCCTTAAATTCTGGTAGGTTGGCGAATTTTTCTCAGTTGGATATTCGCGTTGACAAGGTTTGGTATTTCAAGAAGGCGTCGTTGAACTTGTATATGGACATTCAAAATGCATTGAATAATGCCTATTTGGGTCCTCAAACGTTGATTGCTGCGCAGGATGCGGCGGGCAATTTGATTTCGGATCCATCGGCACCGGTGGCATCTTACAAGGGGGAATATTTGGTGAATTCAAGCGGATTCTTACAGCCTTCGATAGGTGTAATTTGGGATTTTTAATAGTTGTAATTGAATCCAGTCTCGTGCGGGTGGATACACATCACAGGGATGCTTTCACTGCGATTCACCAACTGCTGGGTCAATGTTCCAATGATCAATTCTGAAATGCCCTTCTCCGTGTGCGTCATCACCAAAATTAAATCGGCTTTTACGGTGTTGCTATAGTTCAAAATTTCGTTGGCGAAGTTGTCAAGCATGCCGTCTTCCATTGCAAATACTTCGTAAGTTAAACCACTATCTTTTAACTGGTGATTCACCAAGTTGATGTTCGCGGCGATTTTTCTCTGTAAATATTCGTCTGAAGATTTGGTATAAACGACATGTACTTCTGAATTGAATTTTTTACCCAAGTGGATAGCCCAATCAACTTTTTGACGGCTTTCGATTGATAAATCGATAGGCATCACAATTTTTTTGTATCCGCTGTCTTTGGTTGAATTTTGCTTCACCACAACAACGGGAACTTCAGCGTACTGAATGGTTCTTGATGCGTTTGATCCTACAATCTGATCCAAACCGCTTGCGCCATTGCTCCCCATGATGATAGAATCGTAATTGTTGCTGTTGGCAATCCCCGCAATCGTTTTGTATACCTTGCCCTTGTCAACCAGTGCATGCACTTTTACATTGTTTTTCTCAGCGATATCTTTCGCTTTGGTTTCTAATTTGACCTGAATTGCATCGCGCATCACATCAGACTGACTGCCTGAAAAAAGTCCGCCCAAAATACCTTCTTCCAAAATGTAGAGGAGGGTGATTTCATTGCCATAGGCTTTGGCAACGG